>Ga0187847_10000219_pt1 | contig 69502 bp, 61 predicted proteins | sample June2016WEW_4_10_FD_132458 | JGI IMG/M metagenome (GOLD analysis project Ga0187847, IMG submission 132458) | Peatland microbial communities from SPRUCE experiment site at the Marcell Experimental Forest, Minnesota, USA - June2016WEW_4_10 | ecosystem: Environmental > Terrestrial > Soil >...
GCCGGCGTGGTCATCATTATTTTCGGATTGCATCTGGCTGGCGTCTTTAAGATCAAAGCCTTACTCGCCGATAAACGCCTGCACAGCGTCCAGGGTGGCAGCACCCCGTGGGGTGCGTTCGTTATCGGCTTTGCTTTTGCTTTCGGCTGGACGCCTTGCGTAGGCCCGATTCTGGCCGTGATTCTCGGCTTCGCCGCAGACCAGGATTCGGTGGTCAAGGGGATTTTTCTTCTGGCGGTTTATTCGTTGGGATTGGCGGTGCCGTTTTTATTGACTTCATTGCTGATTGAACGCTTCTTAAAGTTCTACAATCGATTTAAGTTCTACATGCACGCGCTCGAAGTGGGCAGCGGGGCGCTGCTGGTAGTTCTGGGAATCCTGCTGGTTTCCGGAAAATTCACCTTGATCGCGAATTATTTTTCGTCGCTGCGCAAATTTGTTTTGTAAAAGGGGCATGTCGTGAAACGCAATCCTTTCGTGTTGGTCGTTGTCGCTCTGATTGTCGCTATCATGCTGTTTGCCGGGATCCATTTTGCCCGCCGCCGCATGGGCTTGCCTGAGGCGTCGGCAACCGCGGCCAAGGGGAAAATCGCGCCCGATTTTTCTTTGGTCACGCTTGATGGCAAACCGGCAAAGCTCTCGGACTTCCGCGGCAAAGCCGTGCTGCTGAATTTCTGGGCGACGTGGTGCGAGCCCTGCAAAATTGAAATGCCCTGGTTCGTAGAATTGCAAAAGCAATATGGCCCGCAGGGTTTCCAGGTGCTGGGCGTGGCCATGGATGACGCCGACGCCAAAGACATCGCCAAGTTCGCCGAAGATATGCACGTGGATTATCCGATTCTCGTGGGCAAAGACGCAGACCGCGAGAAAGTCGCCGATCAATACGGCGGTGTGCAGTTTCTGCCGGAATCACTTTACCTCGACCGCGACGGCAAAATCGTGAACAAGATGTTTGGCCTGGTCAGCCGCAGCGAAATTGAAGACAACGTGAAGAAAGCGCTGGGCTCGAACCCTGCCAGCGGAGAGTGAAAGCGAAAATGACTCTGCGAATCGTGGCGAAAGTTATTGCTTCTCTGGCATTAGTCCTCGGCCTCTACATTTGTGGATTCGCCCAGGACGACTTTGCCGGAAAGAAATCACCGTCCGTCACCATGACGCCGGCACCGTTGGCTACAGTTTTGCGCGGAACGGAAACGCCCGTGACGTTGCACTTCCATATCAACTCCGGATTTCACATCAACTCCAACAAGCCCAGTGAAGAATATTTAATTCCCACCGAACTTAAACTCGATGTCCCGACAGATATCGTTGTCGGCAAAATTGGTTATCCCGAGGGCGAGTCGATGAGTTTTTCTTTCGCCCCCGATGAAAAGCTGAGCGTTTATAGCGGCGCTTTTGACGTTGCTGTAGGCGTACGGCCACTCTCGACGGTCGTGCCCGGAAAATATGAATTTCGCGGAAGATTGCGCTATCAGGCCTGCGACAAAGCCTCGTGCTATCCGCCGAAGACGCTGCCGGTGAGTTTCGAAATCAAAGTCGTGAAGGCCGCAGTGGTCAAAAAGAACCCCGCGCAAAGCCCGCATATACACAACTAATCAGTAAGGCCGAACCTACTGTGCCTGAACCTACTGCGCCTGGAAGATATAAGCGGCGCCGACGAGGCCGTTGTAATCGGGCGCGCCGACGATGAAAGTCTTGCCGCTGAGGGCGAGCCTGCTGCCAAAAAGTTCTTTGGCTTGGCCGTTCTGTGCGGTCACAGACCCATTCGTGGTGGTTGTATTTTGCCAGCCTCCGGCAGGTTCAATGTAACCGAACACCGCGCCCTGCTGGTTGTTGTGGCCGATGGCGTCGTCGGGCGCGCCAGCCAGGATCACGTTGCCTTCGACGGCTACGGAAACGCCAAGCCCGATGGGATGATTCACGTTGATGCTCAACTCGGCGGTCTGCGTCATATTCTGCCAGCCCCCGCTCGGCTTGACGAAGACATATGCCGTCCCGGCTCCCACATTGGGATGAAGCGGAGCCCCCACCACAACGGTATTGCCGTCAATGGCCACCGAGTAGCCGAAGTTGTCTGATTGGGTTTCATCCGAGGCGGTCAGAACTGCATTGGGCTGGCTTGTACTCACCCACCCATCGGTCGGTTTGACAAAGATGTAAACCTCGGAGCCGAGGTTTGGATCGTCATTTCCCACGACAATTGTATTTCCGCTCATAGCGACAGAATTACCAGAGACAACACTCGACGATGCCGTTAGGGTTGCCGTCGCCTCGGTCACGTTTATCCAACCGCCAGCGGGTTCAACGAAGACGCATGTTTCGCCTTGCATCCCATTTGCGGCCGGCGCTCCGGCAACAATGGTCTTGCCATCCGGGCTGATAGCAAGTGATCCTCCAAGTCCCATCTGCATGCCAGGCACCGTGAGTTGCGCAGTCGCAGGCATGGAAACCCAGCCGCCCTCTGGCTTCACAAAGACGAATACAGTGCCCCCGCCATTTCTCAGCTGTGGGTTCCCGACAGCGATTACATTACTGCTTGCTGCCGTGGCCCAACCGAACCCGTTCATGTTCGTGCCGTCATCGAACCTGGCAGCTTGGCTCCAGCCAGCTTGCCCCTTTATATAGAGGTAGGCGTAGTTCGCGAACGGCGCGCCCACAACGGCAAGATTTCCATTGATCGCAACCGAATACCCGAACTCGCCTATGTCGTTACTTGGCCCGGTAAATTCTGCGACTTGTTTGACACGGGTTACGGCTCGTTGGGCAGAAGCTGGCGTGATAACGATTATGATCGTAAAAAAAACGCAGCTAACCATCGATGCTGACCACATGAGTGCTGCCTCCGAAGGGCCGGGTGTCCGAGGTTCGCGCGTGCTTTTGGCACTAACTTATGCAAGCACCATTATAGCTAGCTTGTCCATAATCGGCGCCCCAAGCGGGGGCTGCTTCCCGGAGCCGCACCCAAGCCGATACCAGGTTCGATATAAAATCGACCTTGATTCTCAGATTTCCGAGCGGTGTAAACGCGCAATCGTTCGAACCTTTCCCAGCGCCATCATCACCGCAAACAGACTCGGCGCCACACCTTGCCCAGTAAGCGCGACACGCGCGGCGTTGATGAGCCCTCCGGCTTTGATTCCTTTTGCTGTGGCGAGTTCGCGGAGAACTCTTTCGGTTTCGGCTTCGGTGAATTCGGGTAAAGCCGCATAAAGCTCGGCAAGTTCGCCCAGCAGCTTGCGAATGCTTTCGTCTTTCAGAAACTTCTCGACGGCGGCAGGATCGGCTAGATAGTCGTCGGTAAAAAATGCGCGAAACGAAGTCGCGAAGTCTTTTAAGTTTCGCGCGCGGGGCTTCAGCAGATCAATCGTGGAAAACAGCCAGTTCGCGTCGCTGGTATCCACGCGCATGCCGGCTTTCTTCCATTCTTCTTCAATCAATGGCAATAATCTCTCCGCCGAATAAGCGCGGATGTATTCCGTGTTGAACCAGGCCAGCTTGTCGTTGTCGAAGACGGCGTTCGAGCGCGAGATGCCGTCGAGACCGAATAGCTGAATCAACTGCGCGTCACTCAGCAGTTCCGGCGTGCCTTCGGGCGGAGTCCAGCCCAGCAACGCCAGAAAATTCCGAAATGCTTCAGGGACAATCCCCAGATCGCGATAAGAAATTACGCTGGTCGCGCCGTGCCGCTTGCTCAGGCGGGTTTTATCGGGACCGAGAATGAGCGGAACGTGGGCAAATACCGGCAAAGCCGCGCCCAGAGCTTGATACAGCAAAACTTGTTTTGGAGTATTCGAAATGTGATCGGCCCCGCGAATGATGTGGCTGATTTTCATGTCCACGTCATCGGCAACCACGCTGAGGTGATAAGTCGGACCACCGTCGGAACGAAGCAGCACAAAATCTTCCAGTTCAGTATTCGCAAATTCGATTCGCCCGAAAACAGCATCATCAAAGGCCGTGCTGCCCGATTCAGGCACTGCGAAACGAAACGCGGCGGCTTCGCCCGAGTTCTTGCGGCGCTCGGCTTCTTCGCGTGAAATCTTGCGGCATGTCCCGTCGTACTTTGGCGGGCGCCCTTCCGCAGTAGCTTTGGTGCGCCGTTCTTCGAGTTGTTCTTTGGTGCAGAAGCAGTAATATCCGTGGCCAGATGCGAGCAGCTTCGCGCCCGCGGCTCGATAAAGGTCCATGCGCTTGGTCTGAAAATACGGGCCGTCATCCCAATCGAGGCCAAGCCAGCGCATGCCTTGCAGAATCCCCTCGACCATCTCTTCGGTCGAGCGCTCGAGATCCGTGTCCTCGATGCGAAGAATGAGCGTCCCGCCGAAGTGACGGGCGAAAAGCCAGTTGAACAGCGCCGTGCGAGCGCCGCCAACATGCAAATAACCCGTGGGTGAGGGCGCAAAGCGGACACGCGGCTTCATACCGTTAGTGGATGAGATCTGGCTGGAATTTGTCATGAGCGGGTAGCGGAGGTAACCATGAGATGTTACGAGTGGAGTAAAAGCAGCGTCAAGCTGGCGGTATGATGAAAGTTCGTGCTGGCTCAAGTAAATAGCCCGGGCCGATTGCCCTAGCGATTGCTGGCCCATTGCCAAAGACCTATAAATTCAGCCTTTTAACTGGGTTACGGACAGGTGGCGTTACCCGCCGGAACTACCTATTTCTTCCGTGAGCAGGCATGGCCCGAAATCTTCTTGTGCTCGCTGTTACGGTATGAAAACATTAAGAGAATCATAGAACCCAGGTCGGAGATTTCTGAACTGACATGAACGGTATTGTCATCAGCATGGTAGTGGTGCCGGGCGTTGTCGCGCTCCTGTTGTTCTTTGTTTTTACTTACTTGTACGAACAAAGCCGGCAACTTTACTTTCGTGCCTGGCAGCTCGGGTGGGGCGCGTACACGTGCCACTATCTGCTCGATGCCTGGGCAATTTACGCAAAGCCTTCCGTCATAGCCTCGTTCTTCGCATCGCTTTTGCTCATGCTCATGGCATTATGCGTAGTGGTTTCCACCCGGTTGATTGGAGCCAAAGCCGGGAGGGAGCGCTACCGTCTGCATTGGCTTGACGCCGTGCTGGGCTGCGCCGGGATTTTGATGGCGCTGATGGACGCGCGCGCACGCGTCGTAGGCGGAGTATTCCAGGCCACGCTGATGCCTCCGCCGTACTTGCGGGTCGAAGTCGGCTGCGCGGCGTTATTGCTTTACGCCTCGCTCTTTTTCTACCGCTACGGTCATCGAAAGAACTCGGTTGCCTTTGAGGTGCTCGCGCTTGCTCTCGCGTTCTGGGCCGCGTTGATGGGCTTTGGAAACTCGCACGGCTCTTTCTTGGAGTTGTTCGGGGTGACGGGTAACTTACTCGGCCCAGCTCCACAGATGCTGCTCGGCGTGGCCATGGTGATGGTGCTGTTTGAGAACGAGCGCAACGCGGTGCAGGAAAATGCGCTGGCATTTTCCACGCTTGGCGTCGATCCCGCGCAGCTGCTTTCGGCAGCCGATCTCACGCCCAGCATGCAGGGCATTTTGAACCGGCTAATTTCGCAATTGCCCGCGCATCAAGCCATTATTTGCTTTTCCGGACGCTGGCGCGCATTGCTACCTTCGGTCCAACAGGGGTTCTCAGAGAGCTTTCTGCGCAACATGGAAGCCAGTGGCGCGGGGGAATATATTTCTGAACTGACCTATCGCCGCGGCGGCTTTATTACCTTTCACAATGTCGCCGAAATGTCCGAGCCGCTGCCTGCATTCCCCGGTGGCCGCTTTCGGCAATTTCAGGAAGTGCTGGCTTCAGAAGAAATTTCCGACCTTACAGCGGTCAGCCTGCAAACCCGCGAGCATCACTTCGGCGTGATTCTGTTTCCCCACGCTGAGCGACGCGTTTTCGGCTCTTCCAACCTACGTCTTTTAATCGGGCTCTCTCTGCAAATCGGCCTGACCCTGGAAAACTATGTCGTGATGCACGACGCGCAGCGCCGCACCAAAGAATACGAATTGCTTACCCAGATCGGGCAGGCGATTAGCTCGCGCCTCGATCAGGAAGAGATTCTGCGAACGGTGCACAAAGAGCTGGGCCGGATTTTCGACACGAGTGAGCTTTACGTGGCCTTCCTGGAAGGCGATGAAATTCGCTTCGAACTAGAAGTCGTGAATGACGAGGTAGTGGCGAAACGCGCGCGCCCCGCGGCGAACGGGCTAAGCGAATACATCATTCGGACCGGCCATCCTTTGTTGATAGTCGCCGACCTCGAAAAAGTGCGCGAGCGCCTCTCCGTTACCTATGTTCCAGAGCGGCCGGCAAAGAGCATTTGCGGTGTGCCCATCCATTTGGGTGGCAAACCCTGCGGTGTATTAGTCGCGTTGAGCACGCAACGGGAATACGTTTTTGAAGAACGCGACCTCGAACTGATGCAAACCGCAGCCGGGCAACTTTCTGTCGCCATTGAGAATGCGCGGCTGTTTGCGGAAGAGCAGCGGCGGTCGCGGCATTTGTCGTTCTTGAACAACGTCTCGAAGACTGCCATTTCCAGCGAAGACTCGGAGCAAATGCTCGCGGAAATCGTCGGACACATTCAGAAAAACTTCCGCTTCGATCACATTGGCGTAGGCATCCTGGACTATTCGAGTAAAGATATTGAGATCAAAGCAGAAGCTGGCTCGACCGCGAAGTTCCTGGGCAAACGTATCCCCTTGGGGACGGGCATTCTGGGCCGCGTAGCACGCACCGGGGAAACCGCGCTCGTGCAAACCACGGCAGGCGGAAACAAATTGCAGGGCCTCTTGGATGACGCTTGTGCGGTGTTGTGCATCCCGGTCAGCTACGGCGATACGTTGCTGGGCGTGCTTAATGTCGAAAGCCGGGAGCACGACGCCTTCGCGCCACAAGACGTGATGATTATGAACACGCTTGCCGACCTGCTGGCAACGGCGCTGCATAACTCCTTCGTATTCCAAAAATTGCAGCAACAATCCATCACAGACGGCCTGACCGGCATCAAGACGCGGCGCTTCTTCCTCGAAGCTCTCTCCGGTGAATGGAAACGCGCTTCGCGTTCGGGACGGCCATTTTCCGTGGTCTTGCTCGATCTCGACAATTTCAAAAACGTCAATGATACCCTCGGGCATTTGGAGGGCGATTTAGTGCTCGCGCGCGTCGGACGTCTGCTCGAGCAGAAATGCCGGCAATCAAACGTGGTGGCGCGCTATGGCGGCGACGAATTCATTATCCTCATGCCGGAAACCGGCGCAGAGCAAGCGCAAATTCTCGCCGAACGCTTACGGCTGTGGCTGGCCAGTGATCCCATGCTCAGCGAGCAGCACATTACGGGCAGTTTTGGCGTGGCCAGTTTCCCCATGCACGGCTTCTCAGCGGAGAGCATCATTCGTGTCGCCGATGCAGGAATGTACGTATCGAAGCACGCGGGCGGTGACCGGGTGTCGGCAGCCGACCAATACGCTGAGGACGAGTCGGGCGTGGTGCAAAGGCAACTTATATCCGGGTACATAGAAAAATTTCTCCAGCGCGATCACGCCGGGCCAGAACATCTCGAAGATCTCATTGCCACACTGAAAAAACTGGGCGGAGGCGAGAACGGGAATGGCAACGTTCTCCGCGAATCCATCGAGTCGCTGACCCATGCAGCCGAACTGCGCGAGGAGAATGGTTCAGGACACGGTGAAATGGCAGCACGCTATTGTGAAATTATTGCGCGCGCGCTCGGTCTGCCGAGCGAGGAAATCGCCGGACTCGCGTATGCGGCACGCATTCACGACGTGGGCAAGATTTTTGTACCCGAGAGGATTCTGAACAAATTGGGGCCGCTTAGCGACGAAGAATTCGATCTAATGCGAATGCATGCCCGTGTTGGCGCCGAAATCGCGGCTATTATTCCGGATAGTCAGGCGCTGCAAAAGGCCATCGAGCATCATCATGAGGCATTCGACGGTTCGGGCTATCCTGCAGGGTTGCGCGGTGAGGCCATCCCAGTTTGGTCTCGCATTATTGCCATTGCTGACGCTTACGTAGAAATGACCGCACAGCACAGCTTGACGCCCACCCGCAGCAGCGAGCAGGCACTGGCAGAGATTGGGAAATTAAGCGGTACTCGCTATGACGGAATGCTGGTGCGGATTCTCATGCGCGAAATTACCACCGACCGGACTTCGTCCACGCTAAAGTAATCGCTCATTCTGATAGCGCTTCTTCAAGCCAGCTGCAAGTTCGCCACCGGCTTCACCAGCTTGAACAGCATCGCATTCAGCAGAATCGTAATCAGCGACGCGGCCAGGGTCGCGTTGTACACGTCGGACTTGATTAGGCCAGAGTGCAACGACACTTGCGCGAGCACGAAGGAAAACTCCCCAATCTGCGTGAGGCCAATCCCAACCCGGAATGCGGTGTCCTTTGAATAACGGAAAAGACGCACAACAGCGAACCAGACGGCAAACTTGCCGATAATCACGAGAGCTACAATCACTAACAGCAAGCGCCAGTTAGCCAGCCATGTGCTTGGATCGATCAGCATGCCGACCGTGAGAAAAAACAGCGCCACGAAAGCATCGCGCAGGGGAAAAGTCTTCGTCGCCAGTTTATGAGCAAACTCGGAGCTCCCGAGAAGCATTCCGCCGACGAATGCACCGAGTGCAAGTGACAATCCGACTGCTTCCGTAATCGCCGCAGTGGCGAGGCAAATGGTCAGCGCCAGCAAAAGAGAAATTTCGTCGTTGCAGGTTTTTTCCACCCAAGTCAGCAAGCGCGGCACAAGTTTCCAACCAATCGCAATCACAGGCACGAGAAGCAAAAGCGACTTAGTAATTTTCCACAGAATTTGTCCGCTACCCAGCGCGCCCCCTGCGGTCCCCACATTGGCCAGCAAAACCGTGAGCACGACGACGGCTAGGTCTTCCACCAGCGTCAGCGTGATCATGACGCGCCCCGGCTCTGAATTAAGCTCGCCGCGGTCCATCAGCAGGCGCATGAGCACCATGGTGCTGGCCACGCAAATGATGCAGCCGACCGCGAACCCCTGAAGCAGCGGCCAGCCCAGCAGCCATCCCACGGCGATGGCGATGCCGATCGAAAACGCAATTCCGATGGGCGCACCCACCAGCGCCACCCATTTCACCTTGAGCAATTCCGGAATGGAGAATTCAATGCCGATAGAAAACATCAGCAGAATTACGCCCACTTCCGCCATCAGTTCGAAGCTGTGAACATCGTGAACGTGCGGCCCGGGAGTGAGTGGGCTGAAAATCAAGCCCGCGAGCACGTAGCCGAGAATCAGCGGTTGGCGTAGGCGCCAGAAAATGAGCGCAATGACGAATGCTCCGCCAAATAGCATGGCGATATCGCGAAATATCAGTACAGGATCGTGCACAAGGACACTCCGAATCACCTCGAACTTTACCGCGAACAAAGTCTAGCATTGGTTTGCATGGCCATTCCTATGCGCGGTCACTTGCCAGCGCTCGGGGAAATACTGGACACTAATCTTATGTCGATTCCATTGTCACTCCAGGGCAGAGTTGCCCTCATCACGGGAGGGTCGCGCGGCATTGGCGCAGCTGCGGTTCGCCTTTTTGTGGGCGCAGGCGCCAAGGTTCTGTTCAATTACGAAAAGGCCAAACAATCCGCGGAAGAGCTTGTACGGGAGTTGGGGACGGAACATTGCGCGGCCGTCGCCAGTAATCTGGCTGGCACGGAAACCGCCGCGTCGCTGGTTCACGAAGCTGTCAAGCGCTTTGGCCGTCTGGATATTCTGGTAGCCAATCACGGCATTTGGCCGCCGAACGACGCGCCTATCGACAAGATGACGGAAAAGCAATGGAACAATACCATCGCAGTAAATCTGGACAGCGTTTTTGCGCTGGTCAAACACTCCGTCGCGCAAATGAAGAAGCAGGGGCACGGACCGGATTCCGCCGGACATATCGTTTTGGTCAGCTCCACGGCAGGCCAGCGCGGAGAAGCCTTCCATTGCGACTATGCCGCCACCAAAGGCGCGCTCATCAGCATGGTCAAGGGTCTTTCCACGGAACTCGCGCGCGACCACATCTATGTGAACTGCGTGGCCCCCGGTTGGGTGCACACGGATATGTCCATCCCGGCGTTGAACGATCCTCCGACGCGCGACAAGATTTTCTCGACGATCCCACTCGGTCGCGTGGGCACCGCAGAGGAAATTGCCGGCCCAATTTTGTTTCTATGTACGCCCTACGCTGGGTTTATTACGGGAGAAGTGTTCAACGTAAACGGCGGCGCAGTTTTACCCGGCTAAGATTATGTTCAGATCGAGACAGTAGCGGCAACGTCCTGTAGCGTCTAATTGATTAACAACATGAATCGCCTAATTTTATTCCTCGTATTGTTGGGCACTGCATTCGCGCAGTCTGGCCCGTCCTCGCCAGCACCGCCTTCTTCTTCGACTTCAGCCATTCCCGTCGATCAGCAGAACTCCGCCAAAGCGCAAGCCCTCATTCAAAGCGCGATTCTGGCGCTTGGCGGCCAGGCCTATCTCGAAGTTCAGGACGTCAGCCAGGAGGGCCGCACTTATAGTTTTCATCTCGGCACACCCAACAGCACGGGGGTGTTGTTTTGGCGCTTTTATAAGTTCCCCGACCAGGAGCGCGTGGAACTCACCAAACAACGCGATGTAGCGGACGTTTATCAGGGTGAAGATGGCGCGGAAATCACCTACAAAGGCGTCACCAGCCTGGAAACCAAGCTCCTGAACGACTACATCCGCCGCCGCGAATATTCGCTCGATTGGGTGCTGCGCAAGTGGATCCACGAACCTGGCGTGGCCTTCTTTTACGAGGGGACATCTGTCGCCGCACAAAAACCCGCCGACCAGGTCAGCATTATCAACGCCAAAAATCAGGGTGTCACTTTATATCTCGACATCAACACCCATCTGCCCATTAAGAAAACTTTCACCTGGCGCGACCCTGCCGATCGTCAAAGGAATATCGAAGACGAAGTTTGGGACAACTACCGCACCGTGCAAGGTATCCTCACCCCTTTCAGCATCACCCGGTATTACAACGGGGACATGGCGAACCAGCGTTTCTTGAACACTGTGAAGTACAACACCGGATTGAAAGATTCCCTGTTTGCCATCTCCGGTCCGGTCGCAACGAAAAAGTAACCGTACAACCGGCACATATGGCAATAGATATACAAGTTATTCATCTGTAATGCTTTATCACTACTTAAACGGTGGCTTCCGAGATCGACAATGGACAATGTGTGTCTAATTTGCCACAGACGGATTTTTATTTTCACCTGTAGGCTAGATAGTCATCCGGAAAATCCTGATCCCCCGATTCGTTGAAGCCTGAGCAAACAATTCGCTCTGCCGTGGAGTGCAAAGGTGTGGGCTTGCACAGCGGCGCACCCGTCACTTTGCGCATCCTGCCAGCGCGCGCCGGTTCGGGCATCGTCTTCCGCCGAACAGATCTCGATGGATTCGAAGTGGAAGCCGTGGGCCGCAACGTGGCCCGCGTCAGCTACGCCACCAGTTTGATGAAAAAAGGCGTACTCATTTCCACCACCGAGCACCTTCTTTCGGCCTTTATCGGTGTGGGAATTGACAACGCCATCGTCGAACTCGACAACCTGGAGTTGCCGATTCTAGACGGCAGCGCGCGGCCGTTCGTGGATTTAATTCGCAGCGCAGGAGTACGCACGCAGAAGCGTCCACGAACGTACATGCGCATTTTGCGCGACGTGGAGTTGCGCGAGGGCGATAAATTCATCGCCGTCTATCCCGCCGAGGAATATTCCGTTTCGTACAGCATCAATTTCCCTCACCCGTTAATCGGCCGCGAGAAATTTGCCGTAAATCTTACCGAAGGAAATTATCTGAGCGACATTGCCCCGGCGCGAACCTTTGGCTCCCGCGAGGACGAGCAGAAGCTCCGCAATATGGGATTGATCCGCGGAGCTTCGCGTGACAATTGCGTCGTCCTGACCCGCGAGGGCGTCGAGAACCCTCCGCTGCGCTTTGAAGACGAATTTGTGCGCCACAAGATTCTCGATCTCATCGGCGATTTGGCCTTGCTCGGCAGGCAGATTCTCGGCAACGTTGTCGCCGACCGCGCCGGACACGCCATGCACACCGCCCTCGTCTCCCGCCTGCTCCGCGACAGCTCGTTGTGGGAAGAAACCACTCTGGAAGAAGAATTGGTCAGTGTCGGAGCTAGAGCCACAGCAGCCGCCGCACTCCGCTAATACTTCCATTAATAATAATTTTGTCATCCCGAAGACCCGCGCTTTTCATCGCGGGCGAGGGATCTTGCGCGCAGCTTAAACCGACCCGACCACCTTGTCATTCCGACCGCCACAGGAGCGCCAGCGACTGCAAGTGGAGGGACCTGCTTTTGCTAGTGTGGAGCATGCTCCGAGGCTGGGGCTGGCCCAGCCAACCGCTCTGATTTTTGTTTGCTTCTTTTCTTCTGAGGCTGCCCCACCATTTCGCGCTATTTGCGAAAGGGTGGGGACGATGGACCCGATAGCGTGCTTTTTTCGCCTCCAACGATGCCCTCCAATTTATACTTCCGGAAATGTTTGCGTCTGGGCCGTTGCCTCCCACCCCTTCGACTCGGCTCAGGGCAGGCTCTTTCGTAAAGAATGCGAAATGATGGGGCAGCCTCAGCAGGGGAGGTGCATACTTAAGAACGTCCGAAGATTGGGCGGCCAGCCCCGACACCAACGGTCAAGACCCGCAGGTATGCCAATAAACTGCTTAAGCGTGCAAGACGGATTCGATAGGCAGCGATCTCAAGGAATAGATTTGTGAATCCAAGGAAGAACAGCGGTGAGGAGAACCGGGAGAACGGCGTACTGGTTGAGACTAGGCTGTGCTTTTACAAGTGGCGGCGAAGGATGACGCTGTTGGGAGTCGCTCTATTCCTCAGCTCATTGTCGGTAGTTCCGTTTTTGTACGGGCATTCCCTTCATAGCCATTGGGATATGACGGGAAAATATCTAGTTATTTTGTCAATGTGCTTGCTCTTACTGTTTGGCGGAACCTCGTGGCTGACCTATAGTTTTTGGGTATACGCGCGTGACTTAGAAAGAATAGAGAAACCACCCGATTAGTTCCACTTAGGGCGGGCGGCTCACTTTTACGTTCTCTGTAAAGGTGGAAACGGCGCTATTTTACCCCCTACCTCAACCCCTTAACCACATACGCCTCCGACAGCGCCTGCGAATACAGATACACGTATGCGTTGTTATCGACCGAAAACAACACGAACGCGGCGCCTGCCGACGGCGGCACCGCATCCCCGAAGCTCTTCCAGAAATCCACCTTGCCGGTCGCGACGTTCACACGATAGACCTTTATCCCGCGATCGACTTTGTGGTTGTCCATAACCAACAATGCCGTTCCATCGGGCGACCATCCTACGGTCCGGTACCGCGCGTCGAGCCCTGGAACCGGACGCATCCCTCCGCCATCCCCGCCACCTAACGCCCACACGCCCACTTTCCCATCCGGCTCATAGACCGCAACATTGCGCCCATCCGGTGACAGCACTGGCGGCCCGGAGATTCCCTCTGGCGTAAGTGGTTTTGCATCGCCCGTGCCCACGTCAATCAGGTAATCCCGCGCGCTGTGGCCTTCCTCAATCCCTACGGCGATGATTTGCTTTCCATCCGGAAGAAAGCGCATAAGGTTGTAACTGATCTTGTCATGCGTGAGTTGGCGCGCTTCGCCCGCTCCTGTTGGAACCAGACTCAATGGCCCGCCTTTTGCCGGCTTCGTGATCACCCACTTGTTGTCGGGAGAAATTGCCTCGGCCATGCCTTCGCCGATCTTCACTGGAGGCGAACCATCCGTGTCTCGGAGGAACACGGTGTAGTTTGGACCGCCGCCATCGGCCTCCTCTTCGAACAAAACTTTTGTTCCGTCGCGGCTGATGTCTCGCAACTCTGACCACCCCAACCACCCCAATTCATTTTCCTGCTTGCCGCCCGGTCCCATCCCGCGGATTCCAATCCGCGCTCGATGCGTAATCATCAGAACTTCGCCGTTGCGTATGTCCTGCAGCCACATGCCTCCCGGCATGTTGGCGATGCTTCTCAACTTGCCCGAAAGCGTCACGCCCCGCAAGTTCTCCGCTGATCCGGTATCCGACGCGCTGAACCACAATTCATCCCCCGCCGGCGACCAGACCACGCCTTCCACCGAACTCCATCCCGCCGACAGTATCTTTTCGTGGCCCTGCATATCAATCACGGCCACAGCGCCCTCATCGTCACCGCTCGTGTTCTGGTGATCGGAAAATGCAATCCATTTCCCATCGGGCGAAATTTTCGGAGTGCTGATCCAATTGATGGTGTCTAACAGCACCTTCCCCATGGGATACTCCAGCCGCCAGTGGTGGCTCCCAGGCACATACCGCACGACCGCCATGTTTTCGCCGTCCGCCGCCCAAACCGCGTCCTGAACATCGTCGAGCACCTCGCGCGGGGTCCCGCCCGCGAGTGGAAGTCGCGCCAGCGTTCCGGTGTATGCATACCCACCCAGGGAGACCGTGCGCAGCCGGATCGCCAGCTCTCCGTTCTTTGACACCGAGAGCAGCACTGCATCTTTCATGCCCAAGTCGCGCGAGCCGGGGTCGTCGGTTTTGGCGATGTAGAGCTGTCGGTCGCCGTCTTCCCACCTCGCGGAATACACCACGCTGCCATCCGGCGTGAATCGCGCGTTCCCCATGGTCCCGGTGCGAAACGTGATTTGCTTATACTCAGCCGGCGGAACATACGCACTCCTGCGCCCCAGGAACCAACCCAGCCCCGCCATAAGTAAAGCCAATGTCGCCGCACCCGCCGCATAGATCGCCGTGCGGTTTGCTTTCGGCTCGGCAATATCCGTGATCGCAATCTGCGCTCCCGATTTGCTGCTCGCTCCCGAAATCTGAGTCAACGATTCCAAATCGAAAGCAAGATCGCCGGTCGCCTGAAATCTCTGCGCAGGGTTTTTCTCCAGACAATGACGCACGATGCGTTCAAGCCCCGGCGGTATGTTCTTGCCGCTCTCCGAGAGTTCTGGCGGTTCCTCTTTGAGGATGGCGCTCATGGTGTCAGCCATGGTCTCGCCTTTAAAGGCGCGCTCGCCGCTAAGCATTTCGTGGAGGATGGCGCCGAAGGCAAAGATGTCGGAACGTTGGTCTGCCGTTTTGCCGCGCACTTGCTCGGGAGACATGTATCCTGCCGTGCCCATGATCAAACCGGGCTCGGTCGCTGCCTGGATAGTCGGCGCATCGGCGCTGCCGCTTTCCGCTTCCGGCCGCGTCAGCTTGGCCAGGCCAAAATCAAGAATCTTGGCCGTACCGTCATTCGTAAGAAAAATGTTTTCTGGTTTCAGGTCGCGGTGAACAATGCCTTTTTCGTGCGCCGCTGCGAGTCCGCGCGCAATCTGAATCGCGTAATCAATCGCTTTACGGCTGGAGATCGCGCCCAATTTCAATCGCTCGCGCAGCGTTTCACCCTCCAGCAACTCGGTAACAACATAAGGCGCGCCCTTTTCTTCGCCGATGTCGTAAATGGAAACGATGTTGGAATGGTTCAGCGCCGCGGTTGCGCGCGCCTCCTGCGCGAAACGTTGCATGCGGTCGTGATCAGCCGAGAAAGACGCAGGAAGAACTTTGATGGCGACAATGCGATCGAGGCGCGCGTCTCGGGCTTTATAAACTTCGCCCATTCCGCCCGCACCAAGCAGCGAGACAATTTCGTACGGACCTAGTCTTGCTCCTGCGGTGAGCGCCATGATTGAGGGGAATTATACCGCTCTTCAGAGGCTGCCCCACCATTTCGCGTTCTTGGCGAAAGGGTGGGAACGGGCCGGTCGCCCACGCCACCTTGTCATCTTGAGCGCAGTGAATTCATGACAGGGTGGACACATGCGAGGCTGCCCCACCATTTCGCGCCTTTTGCGAAAGGGTGGGACCCGTAGGCGTTCCCAAGAAATGTCTCTCTGAGCCGGGTGCCCCAGGTTCGCCGCACTACGGCTAACCTGGGTGACGTGGCGGGTGGCGCGGCCTTTGAACAGCCGCAACCATTACAACCTTGGGTGTGCCCCGTCCCACGCCTTACACACCCGGAGTGAGTGTGATAGCATTTTCCCGCTATGAATAGTAACCGTCACCTTCCCTGCCTCTTCACTTCCCAAACGACCAAGTCGGCATGTCACTTCTCGCTGGCTATGGCGCTAATGTGTGCCTCCATGCTAGGGCCTGTCTATCATGTAACTCCGTAATCGCAGTGGCCTCTATGCGTTCGGCTAGGCTGCTCCACCATTTCGCGCTCTTTGCGAAAGGGCGGGACTCGTAAGGAGTTCCCAAGAATTGTCATTCTGAGCGTAGCGAAGAACCTGTGCAACTTTCATCTTGTCATCTTGAGCATAGTGAATTCATTCGCTTGCGGATGAATTCACGTAGTCTAAAAGCCTGCCCTGAGCCTGCCGAAGGGATCCCTTATTCGCCTACGCCCCATCCTGCCCCGTAAGGAATTCTCCCAGAGACTGCTGGGCGCAGGCGCAGCCACCGCGTCGCGGGGGTGACTCGGGCCACCCGCTGCGGGCTCTAATTTTGCTCCAAGGGCGTGCGCCATGATCGACGCACTTTAAATCTCGAGAAGCAGGCGGGAGATGCATTAGCATCTCCCTTTTTGTAGGACGCGAAGGGGAACTGTGCGGCATGTTCGGTCAATTCTTGTTCCACCTTCGCCAATCGCTCGGCGAATTCTTCGCAAATTTCAATGGCCATAATTATTTCCCCCTGATTTCATCAATCGCCCGCCGCAGAACGCCAAATATCCGTTTACGTTCTTCAGGCGAGGCATTCATCTTTTCGAAGATGGCAGCCTTCAGGTCTTCTTTCAGCTCGCGGAATTCGCGTTTGGCTTCGCGCCATTCGCCCTTAATCGCGCGTCGCGGATCGCCCGCGAAAGCTTCTTCTTCGTTCTCTTCATCGGTGAAACGCTTTTGAAAATCAGCCATCTTGCGGCCGAAACGCGCGAGATGGTCGAGGACTTCTTCCGCGCCGGCGCGGTTTTCGTTGAAGTACTTGGTTCCTGCTTCGGTGATGCGGTAAAGCTTTTTCGCGCCATCCGATTCGGAGGCGGCATAACCGGTTTCTTCCAGATAGGTCAGCGCGGGATAAACCATGCCTGGGCTGGGCGAGTAGATGCCACTCGAATGTTCTTCGATCTGCTTGATGATCTCGTAGCCGTGGCGGGGCTTTTCGCTAAGTAGCGCAAGAATAATAAGTTGCAAGTCGCCGGAGGCGAGCATTTTGGCGGCGCGCATGCCGGGGCCTCCCATGAAGGGACCGCCAAAGCGGCCGAAAAACCTACGCCCGAAACGGCCGTGATGGCCTCGGCAGTCGAAGGATTCGTGTTCGTGATGTCTGTGCATTTCAAAATACTCCTTGTATCTTTAAATCTTTCTAGCAATATATCATAAGATATACTTGGAGTATTAAAGGATTCAATTATTGTCGACGCCACGATCTCAATGAATTTCACGCTATGTGATTGCATGCTATCAATTTGGAGTGCTTTTGCTAAACCCGCCCGGGCGTCGTAACGCTATTTTTGCGTGTTTCGCGCGAACAGCATATTTCATGCAAGCACTTTCCTATCAATTGTTTGCGGGGATCGAAAAATCACTTGTAGTAAATTTGCATGCAAATTTGACGTGAAAAGCACGCAAATTCGTCCCCACCAAGTCGTGCTCCGGACGCCAATAAGCACGAGTGGTTGCAGAGCATATTCAGGTTAGTTTCTGCGATGCCAGAGGCGCTAAAAACCGCAGATGGAATTTCCGGGGGTACATTAAACTGAATGCTTCAGAATTCCAGCCGCGCCTGGAAGGCGATCATGCGGGGGCTGCTATCGCCACCCAAACCCACGCCGAGCAGTCCTGTCGGCGGCGATGTTGTATAGGTCAGAGCGCCAAATCCTGTCTGAGTCGATGGTTTGCCGGGTATACCGGCCAGGACCATGCCGGGAATTCCAAAGTTCGGATGGTTGAAAACATTGAAGAACTGCCCCTCGAAGCGCACCTTGACGCGCTCGGTCAAGGGGAACCACTTGGTGAGATAAAAATCACTCCAGGCAAAATTAGGCCCGCGCAAAGCATTGCGGCCGAGATTGCCGAACTGACAATTCTGCGGGCTATCGCCGCCATAGCACTGGCCTGTGCTCGGATCCACGGTAGAGATGAAGGCATTCGGGTTCAGCCATTGCACGGTACCGGGTTGGGTTACGCCCGGAATCGACGAATGTTCATAGAGCGGAACTCCTGGAACTACACTCGCGAACTGTGGTCCGCTGCCTTGAACGATTCCGTTTCCGTTGGCTGAATAAGGCGTGCTTAAGACAGAAAAGGGAACGCCACTGTGCCAAAACAACGTTCCCGAAACTTGCCATCCGTTCAAGGCATAGCCGAGCGCGCTACTTCGCACCTTGACGGGCAATTGATATACGTATTGCGCGTTGAGGTTATGGCGAATGTCATAGTCGCAAGGACCGTAATCACGCGCGAGTTCGCCGGGCAGCGGCGAAAGAATGCCGCCCGCGGAAAATTGCAGAAAGCCGCCGTTCGAAACCGTGTCCATACACCGGCTCCAGGTGTAGTTGACCTGACCCTGCAAACCATGACTCAGGCGCTTCATCCCCGTCAGTTGCAGGCCGTTGTAGTGGCTGTTTTCGCCGGTTGCGAACTGCGTCACCGCGCCCAATCTCGGGTCGGTTGGCTGCTGATAAGGGAACGGCGCAAAGCAACCCTGACAAACCGTCTGGTAGCCGTTTACCTGCGTTAAGTATGGCTGGTTCACGGCACGGGTTCCAACGTATTGGGCCTGCACGCTGGCCTTTGTCCCGAACTGATGTTCAAGGCCCATACTCCATTCCATAAAATAAGGCGCATGAAGTTTGCCATCGGGCACGGCGGCCATGGCGATTGGGGGCAGGCAAGTCGCGGGATCTGCCTGACTGGAAGCACAAGAGAGCAGGCCATTGGGAAATCCCGAACTGAATCTCTGATTTGCAGCTACGGTTGCATCCACCGCGCTGTTGGGCACTCCCGGCGCGATGGCCGTGCCGCCGACCGTACCGAGAAGACCTCCCTGGAAAGTCTGGACATAGGGTGGATTGACGCCCACCAGATCGGCGACGCTGCCGGGCAAAATGTCGCTGAAGATGCCAAAGCCAGTGCGTAGCAGCGAGTTGGGCTTGAACTGCCAGGCGATGGCTGTTCTGGGTTGCAGGATGGCAAGAGGGGTGGAGGAAAACACATTGCCGAGACCGGTCTGAATGGCGGCATTCAGCGGCTGGTTCACATCATGCGAAATGGAAGCGAAAGAGCCGCGAAGCCGGGCAATTTGGTCATGGGGATTGAGCGGATTGGAATTGAAGGAGTCACGAATGCCGAATGTCCATGTCAGTTTGCTAGTCACTTTCCAGGTGTCCTGCGCATATAAATCGAGATTAAGAAAGTTGAAAGGCTCGTTGGGCGTGGTGGGGAAGGTTTTGGTTGCCGTGGACGCGACGCCGTAAATATATTGCGGCAGCGTGGTGTAGGTCACGGTCGGCACCGATCCCTCGCCGAAGTCATAGTCGTTCAGCCGAAAAATTCGGGTGTTGGTTCCGAAGCGCAGTTCGTGCGCGCCATGACTCCATGCCAGATTGTCGTTGATAAAGAAGCGGGTAGCGCGCCTTCCCTGGACCCAAGTGTTGTTGAGGCCGCCGACTGTGGTAAAAGGAGCATTCGCCCCGCTGCCTTGCAACACAATGGGAAATGCGGAAAGCGTTTTCTGAAAATCACTGGGGCCAAACAGGCTCTCATACCAGGAGAATGCCGGATTGAAGTAATTCACGAGATGCTGAGAAAAAACATGCGTATATCCGGCAGCAAAAGAATAGAGGGGTTGGGGAGAAACCGAATCGAACAGAGAATTAATTGGGTCGGTATAAGCGGCTTGAACGCCGGTGTCGGCTTGGAAGCGAAACCAGGTAGTGTCATTGGCGTTGATGTTGTAATCCACTCGCGCGGTTTGCACCTGCTCGTGGTCGTCACTGGAGTGGGAAACACTTTGCCGGTTCGCGCACCCATTGCCATCGTTCGCAGTCACGGGAACAACTCCACCAACATCAAACGGACATCCCAGCACCTGGAGCGGCGTGCCGCTGTTATTCGCGTATAGCGAAAACATCTTCTGATAAAACGGGACCAATTGCGGCGCGGCCGGATAGATTGAGCCAGTGACCGAGTCCTTGCCACCCAAGGGAAGTTGCTGAAGGACGTATTGCTCGAAGGCAGTGGTTGGGACCGTGGTGGGAGTGACGATGGGCAGCGCGATCCGGACCCATTCGCTATCAAAGAAAAAGAACAGCTTGTTGTGGACGATGGGACCGCCAAGACTACCGCCAAAGTGGTTCACTGTGGCTCCCGGTTTGCGATTCCCAAGAGTCGCATTGGTGAAATAATCGGCTGCGTTCAATACTGCGCCATTCCAAAGTTCGTAGAGATTTCCATGAAATTGGTTTGATCCGGACTTGGTAACGTAGTTCACTTGCGACGCGCCATAACGGCCCTGGTCCACGGAATAGGAAAGCGTGTTGACCGTCACTTCTGAAATTGAGTTCAGACCCAATACGAGGTTGGTGGAGAGGCCGCTGTTGAGATTAGTGAGCGGATCGTTGGTTTCGAGTCCGTCCACGATGTAGCCGTTTGAAAGTGCGGGCAATCCATTGAATTCGACGTTGCCGTAGCCATTTGAGCTGCCGACGAAATCATTGCCGCTGCCCGCCGTATTGATGAGAGCGCCGGGGGCAAATTGCAGAGGGTAAGTTAAATCCCCGCCGGGATTGGGCAGATTCTCCAACGCCGGCGCATTTAAGTTGGTGGAAGTGTTGGCGTCTTCGGGATTGAGCAGCGGCGCCTGCGCATTTATTTCGACGGTCTCGCTTGCCTGAGCTACATTCAGCCTGAAATCGACGGACTGCTTCTGGCCCAGACCGGACAATACGTTATTGTTCTGTGCAGGCTTGAAACCTTCCGCTTCGACTGTCACGGAGTAATTGCCGGGCATAAGCTGCGGGAAATCGAAGCGGCCTGCTCCATCGGTTACGGCTTTGCGCGTTGCTCCGGTCTCGCGATTCATCGCTATGACGATGGCACCGGCTATGGCAGCGTTCGTCGAATCGGTGACCTGTCCAACGATGGCGCTGGTGGTCTCGCCTTGCCCGAGCGCGAGAGAAGGCCATAGCGATAGAACAGCCACAAGAAAGAACGCCAGCCGCATTCGACGCGAACTCATTTTGCTGCACTCATCGAAACCGGGGACGGCGAAACCTTAAAAGGGGACCATTAACCACGGATTCTCTTCATCAGTTAACCATAGTTAATAACGATGTACAAGTTGATTTGTACTCCGGCAATATTTTTTCCCGTTCCCTTTTAATCCGTTTGACGCTGCCGAGGTTCGCGACCTAAGATAAAATTCTCTTCATTCGTGACCCAACTATGATCGGTCAGACCATTTCGCATTACCGAATCATCCGCCAACTGGGCAGCGGCGGCATGGGCGTCGTGTATGAGGCACAAGATACGACGTTAGGCCGCAGTGTGGCCCTCAAATTCCTCCCGCCATCTCTTGTCAACGATCCGGCTGCGCTGGATCGCTTTTTGTTGGAAGCTCGTGCTGCCTCGGCGCTCAACCATCCCAATATTTGCACAATCTATGCCGCCGAAACCGCAGACGGGCAATCGTTTATCGCGATGGAACTGCTCGACGGACAGAGCCTTGACGCCTTGCTCAAGAATGGCCCCCTACCGGTTGATCGAGCGCTTGAAATTTCGATTCAGCTGGCGGACGCGCTTGATGCGGCGCACGCGAAAGGTATTGTTCATCGCGATATTAAGCCAGCCAACATTTTTGTGACGGCGCGTGGTCAGGCAAAAGTGCTCGATTTCGGCCTTGCCAAGCTTATGCAATCGGCGGAGACTGAGACGCTCGGCGCGACCGCGCATCTCACGATGCCGGGATCGACGGTAGGCACCATCGCTTACATGTCGCCGGAGCAAGCTCGAGGAGAAACGCTCGACGCTCGTACCGATTTGTTTTCCGCTGGCGTTGTGATTTACCAGATGGCGACGGGACAGCTGCCGTTTCAAGGAAATACGTCGGCAGTTATTTTTCAGGCCATTCTCGATCGCGATCCGGTTCCGCCGGTACAGATTGCGCCCAACCTTCCGCCCAAACTCGACGAGATTATCGAGAAGTCACTCGAAAAAGACCGGGACATGCGTTACCAATCCGCTGCTGATCTGCGCGGCGATTTGAAGCGGTTAAGGCGCGACAGCGACACTCGGCATCGGCCGACGTCGTCGTCATCGAACGTTGCTGCCGCGTCTCTCTCTTCGGTGAGCGCTGCGCAGCCTTCGGCATCGCATGTGTCCTCGAGTTCCGCTGTGGTCAGCGCCATTCGACAGAACAAAATCGGTACAAGCGTAACCGCTCTCCTCACGCTCGCTGTCCTGGCCATCGCGGGCTACGGCGTTTATGCACTTCTCAATCGTATTCGTCCGGTTCCATTTCAAAATATCTCGGTCAGGAAAATCACGGAGACCGGAAAGTCTAGGCTGGTCGCTATCTCTCCCGACGGCAACTACATCATGAATGTGGTGAGGGACAACGGTCAGGAGAGCTTGTGGCTGCGTAACTTGCCGACAAACAGCAATACGCAGGTCATTCCTCCAACCCAAACGATCTACACGGCGTTGAAGTTTTCGCCCGACGGCAACTACCTGTACTTTGAGCGCAGCGAACCCGGAAGCGAGGAGTTGCGCAACCTCTACCGAGCGCCGGTGCTGGGCGGGTCGCCGGAAAAAGTGGTCAGCGACATCGATTCGAACATCACTTTCGCTCCCGATGCGAAACGGTTTGCTTTCGTCCGGTATAACAGTCCAGAACTGGGCCGATATCAACTGCTGATACACAATTTGGATACGGGCGAAGACAAAGCCATGATCGAAGACAAAGTCTCCGCAGGGGTACGGGACCCAGCCTGGTCACCCGATGGAAAGACCCTGGTTTGCACGACGTTCACTTTGCCGAATGCGCTTAGCGGGTTGATCGCGATCGACTTAGCCAGCGGCAAACAAACCGTGCTGGCGCGCTCGGAATCAACTGCGCTGCAAAGCCCCATCTGGCTGCCGGACGGCCACAGCTTACTCGTGATATCGCAATTCAACGGGGCTCAGATCGTGACGGTGTCGTATCCCGAAGGCAAGATGCAGCCGATTACTCGCGATACGAACAGTTATGGGGGTCTTAGCGTGGCCGGGGACGGGCATAGTTTTGTCTCGATCATGAACGAGTCGCACGCCGATCTTTTTATAGGACCGGCTACGGCGGCGAACCAAAGCGATTTCAAGCGAATCACGGCGGGCGCGCCGATCTTTAATTTCACGTGGACGGCCGATGGAAAATTAATCGCGTCGTTGGATGGAACGTTGAACCAGATCAACCCTGATGCCGGGGAAAAAACCAGCGTGGGCTCGCAACCGGGAGTGGTCGCGATCAATCCGTCGGCGTGTGGCGATGGTAAGTACATCGTCTATACAGGAGTGACGACGAAGGGTGCGACCACTCTGAGCATCTGGCGCATGGATGCGGCCGGCGGGAATTTCAAACAAATCACCACCGGAAAGCTCGATCAAAACCCCGTATGTTCGCCGGACGGGCGATGGGTGATTTTCCAGAACGCTCTCGATGACGGCGCCCTGAGCAAAATCTCCATTGACGGCGGCGAGTCCGTGAAATTGTCGCCGGAGCTTGCCGCTTCCGGGCTGGATTTTTCTCGTGACGGCAAGTGGATTGCATTCGCGCAGTTTCAACATTCCTCGACACATGTCGAGAGACTCGCTCTGATTTCGATGGAATCGAGCAAAGTGGAAAAGAGCATGGATTTTCAACAACCACGGAATGGCGGTGTAGAGTTTGCGCCCGACGACAAGGCAGTGGTGTACTCATTCGCCAATAAAGGCGTGGACAATCTCTGGAGCCAGCCTCTGGATGGCAGCGCCGGGAAGCAAATCACGAATTTCGACGCTGAGTTCATCACTCAATTTCGGTACTCGTTCGATGGAAGCAAGCTGGCCCTCGCGCGCGGACACACGGACTCAGACGTGGTGATGGTCAGGGAAGCGGAGAAATAAGAGCGGAGATGTCCTCCACAAGGCGCTCACCGGCGAGTACGCGGAGGACGCAGAGAAAGGCCAGGCCGACCCAAGACCGCCCATCCAAGGGCTAAAGCCTGTTGTATTTGGCCTTTTGGGCGATAGGGCTGGAGCCCTGTTCTGATACGAAACTAGATCGATCGCATGACTTCGGATGTCCCTTAGAGGACAAGAACCACGCCGTCGAGGTTCGTGGTGCCCACCCTTTCGCAAAGAACGCGAAATGGTGGGGCAGCCTCGATCAGGAGGCGCGCGGGGCGATAGGGCTGGAGCCCTGTTCTGAGACGAAGACGAAGCCATCAAAATAAAAGGCGGAGATCATAAACGCAATCTCCGCCTGACTTTTGTTTACTCGAGCGGGTTACTTATTCGAGTTTAGTGGTGGCCACTTTGTTGGTGGCTCGCCAAGTGCTGCTGTTGCTGCGTGTGCTTTTGTTCCAGCTGTTGCGTCTGTTGCTGGTGCCGCTGCTCCACCTGCTGCTTTTGCGCATCGTTGTAATTCTTTTGCGCTGCACGCTGGTGGTCTGAGTCCTGTTTCTGCGCCAGTTTTGCGTGCTCCGCATTTTGCTTTGCCGCCAGCTTTTGCTGCTGTTGCTGGTACTTCTGGTCCACCTTGTCGTTGCCTGTGCTGGGCGGCTTTGGCACTTCGTGCGGTTGCAGGTCGCGCGCTTCATTGCCACCTGCATTGCCAGGACGAGGGACATTGTTTTGGCCGCGTGCACCCTCATTGGGCCCGCCAGCTTCACGGGCAGGAACCGCGCCGCGGTCAAATTCTCCGGGCCTTGCGGTCGCCGCGATTGGGGGTCGGCCCTGGTTCACGGAAGAGCGCAGCTGCGGATTGGATCGCGCCATTTCTACGTGCTGGTTTTGGGCCGCAACCGGACCGACGTGACGCTCGCGTTCCGCAGCTTCTTCCTGCGGGGTGGCAACGCCATGGACGCCACCTTCTCCACCGTTGAAGCTCACTCGATTGGTGTTGTTGTTAATCACCGTCGTGTTGTAAACATTCCTCACGTTAGTGACGTTCACATTGGTGACCGACCGGTTGTAGTAAAAGTGGTCGCCATCCCAACGGCCGCCCTCATAGCCGTGACCGAAATATCCAAATCCGTAGTTGATGCCGCCATAAAATCCGATGTGAAGACCCCAATAGCCTTCATGGAATCCGAAGAAACCTGCATTCCATCCCCACCATGGCGGAGTCCAGAGGTAACCGGGTTGAGGCGCAAGTACCCACGTGCCGGGCACCCAGAAATAGCCATCCTGGCCATACGCCCAATAGCCGGGCGTCCAAATGTAGCCATCGCCGGGGCAGACAGGCTGTTCATAAACCGGCAATGCGGGGGGTCCGATGCGGACCGAAATGCCGATCTGTGCAAAGGATGCCGCTGAAGCGGCGAGCATGATCAGCGCGAACAGAAGAGAGCGTATGGCGCGAATTCTGTGCATTTTGTTTCCTCCTGAATACACCACTGTAAACACTATGGCGTTTGCTTTGTTTCGAAACGCCGTATTCATTCTGTCACAAGAGTCTGATTCTTAAGGGTTTTATTCTTCTTAGAAGTGCACACGGAGACAACAAGAAATAGTGAAGCAACAAAAATGCCCCGTCTTTTACGACGGGGCATGCAGAAATATTTCCGTCGGTTATTTTCCTTTGTAGGTGCGTGGCGTGCCTACGCCCGCGCATTCGTCCCAGCCGACGGCGCATTGCGAAGATCCCTGCGTAATGTCATAAAAGGGACCTTTGTAGGCTTGGTGATTCGCGTACTCTTTGTAGAGTGCCACAAGACCCTGATAGCTGGTTTTGGGAAAGTGGCCGGCTGCGTTTACGATGCCGGCAAACGTCGGCGTTGCCCAGCTCGTGCCGCCAACCGCGCCCCATCCCTGTTGATAGATGGCGGCACAGCAGTAGTCCGATGCGATATCCGGATAGCCGCGTTGATTGCCCACGATGCTTGAAATCACGTCTTGATAGGCCGGACGCGGTTCGTATGGGCTAAGGTCGCCACCGCCTCCGCCGTAAGTCTCATTCACAAAATTTCCATTGTTGTCGCGGGTGAAGTAGCTGCCCCCGACCGAGAATACATTGGGTGAGGCCCCAGGATAGATGCTGACGCCGATACCGGAGTCGCCGCTAGCCGCAAAGTAGGCGACGTTCGGGGCGGTGAAGTATTTGTCCCATTGCGCTTCATTCGAGACTTCGGGATCGCCCCAGCTCATGCTGACCACGCCGCCTCCATTTTCGGCTACCAATTTTCCGGCTACGGCCACAGCCTGCCAAGTGGGATCGGTGTTTTGCAGGGTTGAGACGACCAGAAACAATTTCGCTTGCGGCGCCATGGCATGGGCCCACTCGATGTCGAGAGCTTCTTCCGTGAGCCATTCGCCGTAAACCGGAGGTTTGGTTCCATTGGCATAAACGATTTGAAAGTCCGCATCCGGCAAACCGAATTGGACGGAGAAGGTGTGCAGATCAGACGCGGCAGTCGGATAATCACCCGCATCGACGATCGCGATGGCTCCGATGCCGCCGGTCGGCACGGTGGCGCTGGTTGCAATGGGGCAGCCCGACGGACCCTGGACCAATTGGTAAACGCAGGCGAGCGAAGCCGGAGTTTCGGCATCGGAAGGCGGTCCCGGCGTCTTATCACCCACGATAAAGTAGTTCGTGTTTATCCGCCCGATGTGAGGAATGCTCGATTCCGGAACCGTGATCTTTTGTCCGTTGTATGTTTCTTGGTGCGCTTGTCCAAAACACAATGACAGCGAGGTTGCACAGACTGCCGCAACTGTAAGAATTGCACGAGAAAATCTCATTCCAGAATCTCCTTGGTGTTTTTTCTCCTAAGAATCAGCAAACGACGGGCGAAACCGGTGGTGATGCAGGTTGAATAATGAAGCGAGCCAAACGCGGCCTTCGCCTCTAGCTCAGGCCAAGCTCGCGCGCCCGCCAGATTCCAAACTGCACCACTACCCGGGAACCTGGGCCATCGGCACGAAAAGAGTCTATACCGAAAGACGGCCCTCGGGTGAAAATCCCTAACAGAAGCGGGATTTGGCGGGTTTACTAGGTGCCTCCGTAGAGGGAGGATGTAAGCGTTTCCTTAATCGGCAGCCTGCGGGCAATTATCGTCCATGTCCCAGAAACTGCCTTCCCGCACCAACTTGTCGAGTTCCGCGCGGGCATGAGTGATAAGTTGCGCGGCATAATCTTTGGTGGACTGCCGGTGCTCGGGAGCGAGGGGCGCTACGCGGATATCGAGCCGCGCGGCGTCTTCTTCCAACATGCGCACCAAGCGCTGCGCCCGATCAATTCTGACATTGATGGATAACATCGGCACCTGCCTTTGCTGTAGGTTCATAAAGTGTGAGGTCTGCTTCCGGGCGTGCCAAGTCTCTAAATAGATTCGTGTGAACTTGCAACTACAAACGCGAAACCGGAAACTGTTAATCGATGCCCGTTACAACCTATCTTTCGCTCGGCTCTAACATCGGCGACCGCGCCGCGAACCTGCGAGAAGCGGTCGAACAGCTGCGCTCGCTGGGGGAAATCGCAGCCGTTTCTTCCTTTTACGAAACGGAGCCGATCGAGTACACGGAGCAGCCGTGGTTCTTGAACTGCGCGGTCGAACTCGAAACCCGGCTCACTCCTATGCCATTACTCTCTGGAATTTTAGAAATCGAAAAACAGATGGGCCGGCATCGGGGAAAGAAAAACGGTCCGCGCAATATTGATCTCGACATCCTGCTCTATAAAAATCAAATTGTGGACACGCCGGAGTTAACTATCCCTCACCCCGCCATGACGGGGCGCCGGTTTGTGCTGGCTCCGCTTGCAGAAATTGCGCCGGGGGCAACGCACCCTGTCAGCAAGAAAACGGTTCGTGAATTATTGAAGACTTTGGGCCCGGGACAAGAAGTGCGCAAGATTACGGCACAATAATTCTGCTTTTCTCTTCCGCATTCGTGACAACGCCCTCGCTGTTGGGAAATTGCGATACCACGAAATCTGCAAAACCTCGCGCCTTGGGGCGTCCTGAGGTGCGCGTGAATCCCATCCGGAGCAGAAACACGAGCGCCTGCAATGCATCCGAGTCGCGCAGGCGCGAATATCCGGTATGCTTGAGCTCGGCTTCGCGAAATTCTTTGACCATGGTCTGAAGTTCGGTCACTATCGCCTGCTGCGCGGGATTTTGCAGCGGGGCTTCATAGTGCAGCCCAGCATTTACGAGCGTTTCATAACTCTTCGCCAACGCGCCTAACGCGGCCAATAAATCGCAGTCCCGCAGAGTGCGGTCAGAATTTACGCTCTTCGCCAGGACGAAACTCAAGCCCATGAGCAAGTGCTCGTGCTCATACAAGAATTGATCGCCGATTTCCACGGAGGGGAAGAGTTCCGCTGGATCCAAGCCTTCGAGGGAGCGCAGTTTTTCATGTTCGCGGGCTTGACGCAGATAGGTACAATCACTGGGACAATCGAGTGTGACCTCGCGCTGCTCGCCGCAACATTGCGGGCAAATGCGGCCATGCACGGCCGGACAAAACCGCTTTTCTTTTCTGATATCACATATGGAACAAGGCAAGAAGGTGCTCTCCGTCCCTCGATTATCCCACGCCCGATGCGGCGACTTGTGCAAACCCTGAGCCCGTGTAGACAGGCGATTTCGCGCTTGACCCACCTCAAAATGCGATTTTTGTGGCCTTTTCTGGTTCCAAATGCGGAAATCCCGCATAAAATGCGGCTAAATTGCTTCTTTTCCACAGGCGAAGGGGTATAAGATGGCTTTCATCGCAGGAAAATTCAGGTTTCACAAATGAGGAGGATTCATGGCTTCAGGCATGACTAAGACACAACTGGTGCGCCACCTGGCGGAAACACTCGAGACCAACAACAAGACCATCGCAAGTTTTCTTGAGGCTCTGAGCGACACAGCAGTTAAAGAAACGAAGAAGAACGGAGTGTTTGTTGTTCCCGGGCTTGGCCGCCTGGTGAAAGCGCATCGCAAGGCCCGCGTGGGACGCAATCCGCAGACCGGCGAACCCATTCAGATCAAAGCCAAGACCGTCGTGAAGTTCCGCGTCGCCAAGGCCACCAAAGACGCCATCGCGCCTCCGGCCAAGAAGTAGTTTTTCTTTTGGAATTGAAAGGCCGGCTCATGCCGGCCTTTTGCTTTCTTAGGCGAAGCATTATGCTACGTAAGCGTCTGCCTCAATCTCGACCAAAATTTCCGGCGAAATCAGCTTGCTCACTTCCACCATCGAAGTCGCGGGTCGAATTTGTGAGAAATATTCTCCATGCGCCTTGCCCACAAGCTCCCAATCGGCGATGTTTGTGACATACATTCTCGTACGCACAACGTCTTTTAGGCCGACTCCAGCTTTATTCAAGGCTGATTCGATGTTCTTGATGGTCTGCACCGCCTGCGCGTAGACGTCGCCGACGCCGACGATCTTGCCGTCTGCTCCTGTTGCCGTCGTCCCTGACACGTGGACGTAGTTTCCGATGCGCACCGCCCGGGAGTAACCCACAACCGGTTCCCAGGCTGTGCCGCTGGAGATATTCTTGCGTTCCGTCATTGCACTCCCCTTTCCTCATTCTTTAGATGGTCTTGCGGTACCTTGCAGTTCTTTTGATTGCGACTAGCAGCCAAACCATATGACTGCTAGAAATAAAATTCATAACGAAAGTCACTTGTATTCACAACTCATTTGCGTTATCTATCAACTAATGATTGTTCAGAATCCGCGCCGCCCGCGGGTTTTGATTGGAGCTCGGAGGTGAGCCCAAGTGATACCGGAATCTCATGCCTTGCAGCAGTTCTTCACAGAACTGGTAGGAAAACGCTACGCGGAAGAAATCGGCCTTCGCGATCCTGAAATTACGGCCTACGTCGCCCATGTCCTGGCGGAATTCTGCGAAACCGAACAACTCTTTAAAATACAGACTGCCGCTGGAAAACCGTTGACCGATGTCGGGGAAATGCTCCTCGAGTCCGATCCAGTGTACGGCCCGGCGCCATCGTTTGATCGGGAGCGCCAACTGCGCAAGCATATTGGCGATTACACCCTGTTTTTTACGGGGATGTTTCCCGAGAGCATCAACCAGTTTCGTTTGCGGCGAAACCGGCTGGAAAATTTCGTGGACTGGATTAAAGCCGGAAAAGAAAGCTATTACATCGTCAGCAAGTTCGAGCATTTCGAGTACGAGAGAGTGGCGCCGCTATTTGGCAAGCTTTCCAGTCACTTCGAGCAGTGCGTCTATGGCTTGAACATGGTTAGGAATGACTTGCTGGAGATGCAACATCCGATCACGCAACGTACGAACGATTTGATTATGTGATGGCCGTCGATCGCCGGTAGAAGCTCAGCACAGCGTCCCCCTGAACTAGCGTGCGATAACGACGGAGCTCTCCGAATTTATCTCCTGGATCAAACTTCTTGAAGTGCTCAGCCAATACCACGCTTCCCGCCTTCAAGAGTGCCGACTCGCCTAATGCTGACACAACATTTTTGCAATCCGCTTCCATCCGGTAAGGCGGATCAAGAAAAACAAAATCGACTTGGATTTCTGCGGCTTCCAGTGTTTTCAACGCGCGCAAGGAGTTCTGTTTCATGATCCGGAATCCATTTTTGATTCCCAACGATTCCAGATTTTTCTTGATGAGTTCCACGGCATCGGCTGACGATTCCACAAAATAGACATGTTGTGCCCCCCGGCTCAATGCTTCAATACCAACGGCTCCCGTGCCGGCGTAGAGATCGAGCCACGCAGTCCCAGACAAAGCATCGGGATCGCCCGGAGTCAGAATGTTGAATAGGGCTTGCCGCAACTTGTCTGCCGTCGGACGCAAATCCGTTCCTGGCAAGGAATGCAATGGACGGCTCCGGTATTTTCCAGTGATTACGCGCATAAAGAACGAGCATCCCTCCATGCCATCTGCACTTTAGAGTTTTTTATTCTCTGCCCCGCGCTGCCACTTTTCCATGAAACGTCTAGAATAGTAGAGCAATGAGAAATTGGTCTATACCGGCTGGCCGCATTTTGGGTGTAGATCTGCGCATCCACTTCACTTTTGTCGGACTTCTCGCATTCATCTGGCTCACAGAAACCGCCAATCATGCACCCGTCAATCCCGCACGGGGACTGGCCTTGGTAGGAATCATACTGGCGTCAGTCATTCTGCACGAAATCGCTCACGCACTCGCTGCGTTGTTTGCCGGCACTCCCCCTAAGTCGGTCATGCTTTTGCCGCTTGGCGGCATTCCGCAGTTTGACGAAACGCAGCAAATCTCCAAGCCTGGCACGCTTTCCTGGCAGCGCGAGATTCGCATTGCGGCAGCAGGGCCTGTAGCAAATTTTCTCGCAGCATTCGTGGCGGCAAGCATTCTGCTTGCCATTGCTCCCGAAATCCAGCTCTGGGGGCGACCTTCGGTGATTTCGACGAATCTGCCCCGCAGTCTGGTTTGGGTAAACATCTGGCTTGGGCTTTTCAATCTTCTCCCGGCTTATCCTCTGGATGGCGGGCGTGTATTACGAGCGATTTTCAGCCGTAAACTTGACTCGGTCCATGCCACGCGCCGTGCCGTTTCCATTGGACAGACATTTGCCACGCTTTTGATGGTGCTGGGGATGTTCGTGAATGTCTGGCTCATCATGATAGGGATTTTCCTGTTCGTTGCAGCGCAACTCGAAGAGCGCACGACAGTATTTCAATCGGTGCTTGATACGGTCCGGCTGGAAGACATCATGCTCACCGACTTCGCCACGTTGTCTCCGGCCGACACGTTGGAGGATGCGCTCGACAAAGCGGTTCATTCATTGCAAGACGATTTTCCCGTAATTCGCGGAAGTGACATGGTGGGCGTGGTGTCGAAACAGAAAATTCTGCAAGCCCTGCGCGCGGAAGGCAATGGCTATGTGCAAGCAGAAATGAACCGCATTTTTGAAGTTGCGCAGAAAACAGAGTCGCTGTCTTCGGCTTTTCGCAAGCTGAACGCGCGCAATTTGAGCATTATTCCCGTGGTGGAAGAACAACGTCTTGTCGGCATCGTCACCTTGCAAAACCTGATGCACTCCATGGCGCTGCTCGCGGAAAGCCGCAAACTGCGTAAAGCGGCGGCGCTGTAGACGACTCCAGCGGCGACAACCGGCCCTTTACGCGACCCCTTCGACCATGCGCACGTCTCGCTCAACCGTCCCGTCAAGGAGCTTTCGCGCCTCCTGATATGCGGAACTCTCATAAGTGGCGATCGCCTGTTCCACGCTCTCGAATTCAATGACAACAGTTCTCTGATTTGAGCCTGCCTCGAAGGCCCTCGCCGGCATCCCGCGTGTCACAAAGCGCCCCCCTCCAGCCTCAATCGCAGGCCCCGCCAGCTTTGCGTATGCAGCCAGCGCTGCCGGATTTGAAACTGAGCGGTAAAGAGTTACCCAATATCCTTTAGCCATACTTGGCCTCCGTGATCCCGCCGCTAAAACTTGTACACAAGACCGAGCGACGGCTCGGCAATGTGCCCATGGGCCGAAGTATCGATGCCGGGCACGTCGAAGGACGGCGCCCGATACAAAAACCCGCGATATTGCAGCCGCAGTGCAAAACGTGACGACGACGGAACGCGCGCAATGATTGGGATTTTGGTAAACAGCTTGTAGTCGAACCCGCCGCCATAGAGCACCGCGAGCTGCGTATTGGTTGAACCATTTACCGGCTGGTTTTGCGATTCAATGAACTCGTTGTAAGGGTTAAACTTCAATCCGCCAATCCCACCGAGAAAAAACAGTTCAAAATTTCTGGTTTCGATCGGGCTGAAGACGTAAGCCCCGCTGAACTCGCTGATGTTCGATTGAATCCGATAATCAAAGGCGGCGGCGTATATCTGCGAATTACCGGCGCGGCCGTAAGTGACCTCTGCGGAACTCTTCGCCGAAAACCGGTAGCGCGCTGTTAGAAAAACTTCGGTTCCGTTGGTCGCGGTCTGAGTGACGTTATTGCCCTCAACCTGCTTACTAAACAGGCCTCCGCCACTGATGGCGACATCAATGCGGTTGTACTGGCTGAACCCTAATGGCGTCATTAACAGCAGCCACGCCAAAATCAATCCGGCTTTTTTCAACATCCAATACCCTCGTGTGAAATGAGTGGGATACATCCATCATAGACTGGGATGGACGGAATTGGCGATTCGCGACGTAGTCGTATTTCAATACAAACGCATGGCTTGAGCTTGTTCTATCGCCGATATCTTACGGAGTTCTGCCAGCACGGCATTGGGAACAGCTTCATCCACGTGAATGACTGCAATGGCTTCACGCACGCCTGCGCCGGCCTCGGCCGCGCGGCGCCCCAAAGAAAAATCAGCGATATTGATTTTGTGATTGCCTAAGATCGTTCCTACCTGCCCAATGACGCCGGGGACATCGCGATTACGCAAGTAAACGAGGTTTTGCGCGAGTGGAGCTTCGACATCAATGCCGTCCACGTGAAGCAGGCGCGGGGCATGGCCATGCAGCACTGCACCTTTCGCGGAATGTTCTACTCCTCCACGCGCCTTCACAGTAATACTCAAGACACTGGCCGCTCCCCCGGAAGTCGCTTGGGTCTTCCGTTCCTCGTGGACACGCAAGCCACGAGCAGAAGCGATGGATGCAGCATTCACCAAGTTGGCTTTTTCCTCCAGAGATTCGTTCAGGATTCCCTGAATCGCAGCATTGCGAATCAACTCCGTTTTCCATTCCGCGATCCGACCGCTATAGCTCAGCCAAATTTCTTCGAGCGTCCCACCTGCCGCCTGGGCGAGGAATGCCCCTAAACGCTCGGCAAGAACAGCGTAAGGCTGCAACTCCAGATATTCTTCGTGCGAAACCGAGGGCACATTTACGGCATTCTGAATCACGCCGTGCTTTAAGTACTCCTTTACCTGCATGGCAATCTGGACGCCCACCGCCTCCTGTGCTTCGTGTGTCGATCCTCCCAAATGAGGCGTCAGTACGACATTATCAAGAGTCGTGAGGGGAGAATTTTTCAGCGGCTCTTCGACAAAAACATCCAACGCAGCCGACGCGACTTGGCCGCTGCGCAGCGCCTCGGCCAATGCAGCTTCATTCACCAGTTCGCCGCGCGCGCAGTTAACCAATCGCACGCCCTTTTTCATTTTCTTGAGCGACTCGCCGTTAATCATGCCCGTAGTTTGCGGGGTAAGACCCACATGCAGAGTGAGATAGTCGGCACGCGCATAAATTTCGTCAAGACTCGCAATCTTGACACCGTTTTCTTTGGCGACCGAGAGCGACACAAAGGGATCATGCCCCAGAATCTCCATGTCAAACGCTTTGGCGCGCTTGGCCACTTCCAGGCCAATTTTTCCCAAGCCGACAATGCCCAGCGTCTTCCCGCGCAACTCCGTGCCTTGCAGCGATTTCTTTTCCCACTTTCCGGCACGCATGAGCGCATCCGCTTTTGGGATAAAGCGGGCCATGCTCAACATGAGCGCCAGTGTGTGCTCGGCCACCGCAACGGCATTCGCGCCGGGCGTATTCATGACCACCAGGCCTTTGCGCGTGGCCGGTTCGAGTTCGATGTTGTCCACACCGACGCCAGCGCGGCCGATCACGCGCAGTTGATTTGCGTGGGCAAGCAAATCGGCATTGACCTGCACCGCCGACCGGACGATCAATACGTCGGCATCAGCCAACTGCTCCGCCAATTTGCTATCGATCTGTTCGGGAGTAACAACCGTCCATCCTGGCTCCCTCAGCAAATTCACAGCCGACGGCGACATCTTTTCTGCAATTACGATTTTCATAGCAACCTCAGAGATTTCCGGCATAAAACCGGCAATTGTCCCGGCAAAACCACTGCATAATTGTTGACAACCAAATGACAGGAGAATGACACCAACACTCCCGCGTTTTCATAACCTTTTCTCACCACCTGCTTCACGCGGTGAAGGAGAAACAAACATGAAAATTAGTATCATCTGCTTGCTGCTGTTGACGACCTTGGCCGTGGGATGCGGCTATGGCACTCACTCCACGACTCCGGCGCAACCAGGTACGACACCGTCCATTGCTCAACTGATGCCCAATACTGCCATTTCCGGCGGATCCAACTTTACTTTAACCGTCAGCGGCACTAATTTCGCCGCCACCAGCGTTGTAAATTGGAATGGCCAAGCCCAAACCACTACGTTTGTGAGCGCGACGCAAGTCACTGTTGCTATTCCCGCGTCCGCCATCGCTGCGCCCGCCACTGTTCCGGTCACCGTCACTAATCCCGGCGTTGCCGGCGGAATCTATGGCGGCGGCACGCTTGCAGAAACATCGCCGGCGGTCAATTTCGTGGTGAATTAGTGAACGCTGTAGTCGTGAGGCCGACGGTCGCCCGTTAACGGGAAAGGCTCTGCGCAAAGACTTCCTGGGCTGCGCGCACGCCTTTCCCGAATTCGGTCGTTTTCCCGGTCGCAACCGCGAGAACATGGTCCAGCGCAGCCAATAAGCCGACTGTATCGAGATAGTCGTAGTAACCGAGATGCGCAATCCGGAAGAGCTGGCCTTTCATCTCTCCCTGACCGTTAGCAACGACTGCCGAAAATTTCTCGCGGAATCCTTTGACAATTGCGCTCGAATCTATGCCTTCTGGGGCAAGCACGGCGGTGACGGCCGATGCAGGAGCAGTTGGCGCAAACAATTTCAGCCCGACTGCCTGCACCCCGGCGCGCGTCATTTCGGCAGCCAGTTCGGCATTGTCAATCAATGCATCGCGTCCTGCAGCCAGATCTCCTGAACCCATTTGCCGGATAAAATCTAACGCCGCGCCCAGCGCCGCAAATAACGAGGTCGCGGGAGTATATGCAGATTCGCCTTTCGCCGCAGCTTTACGCTCGCGCCGAAAATCGAAATAGTAGCGAGGAGTTTTCGTGGTTTCCATTCGCTGCCAGGCTCGATCGCCGACGGCACAATAAGCTAGTCCTGGCGGAATCATGAGGGCCTTTTGCGATCCGCCAATGATGACGTCGATGCCCCAGCCGTCAACGTTCAGGTGTGTGGTGCCAAGCCCAGTGATGGCGTCCACAACCAGCAATGTGTCGCTGCTTGAATCACGCACGAGCTTAGCGATGCCTTGAACATCATGGCGCGCGCCCGTCGAAGTTTCGGTTGCCTGCACATACACCGCGCGAACATCGGGCGTGAGTTTTGCGCGAATGTCGTCCAACGAAAAGGTTTGCCCATAAGGAGCGCTAACTAACTCGACGGCGCAGCCGAATGTTTTTGCTAAATCGCGCCAGCGCTCGCCAAATTTCCCCGCAGTGAGCACCAAAACTTTATCGCCCGGGGAAGTCAGGTTTGTGACCGCGCCCTCCATAACGCCGGTCCCGGAAGCCGACAATATGAGCACATCGTTCCTGGTACCGATGAACTCTTTCATGTCCTCAATCACACGGGAAAACAAGGCACGAAATTCCGCGGTGCGGTGGTGCATGGTGAACGCCGCCATCGCTGTCTGGGCAGAAGGCAGCAGCGGGGTCGGTCCGGGCGTAAAAAGACGGTTTTTCAGCAACATGACGAATAATTCCTTTGGGCTTTAGTGAATATTCAGTGTATGCCCCCGATGCGAAAACACCCTGTGGATTGCCGGGAACTTCAGCATCAATAAAACTTCTAGGTCCGATTTGAAATCTTTATGCTGGATGGAATAGCCCTTCAAGCCGCATATAATGACCTCCATGACCCTTAGCGAGCAGATTCAAAAGGACATTGTTGCCGCCATGAAGGCGCGCGAGGAGCACAAGCTCTCCACTTTGCGGATGGTCAAGACCGCACTCAAGAACCGCGAAATCGAAAAAATGGCGCCACTCGACGACAAAGAGTCGCAACAGGTGCTGAGCACGCTGATCAAGCAGCGCAAAGAATCGGTCGAGCAGTTCACCAAAGGTGGACGCCAGGAGATGGCCGACAAAGAAGCCGCTGAAATCGTCCTGATTGAGGCTTACCTGCCTAAGGCCGCTGGAGAAGACGAAATCAAGACGGCCGTGGCTGCCGTCATCGTCGAAATGGGATCACCCACCGTAAAAGATATGGGTAATGTGATGAAGAACGTCATGGCCCGCTTTGCTACCTCCGGCCAGCGCGTGGACGGGAAAGTTGTGAGCGAGGCGGTGAAAGCAGCGCTGACCGCAAAGTAAGTCTTGCCAGCCGTAACCTCGAATGGCGAGGAAGATTGCTCGTCGGTGTCCTCCAGAATGACAAAATTCTTAAATCTGCATTCCGCGTGCCTCCATCCAGTTTTGGAGGATCAAAACAGCGGCCATCTGATCCACGACCTGGCCGCGTCGCTTGATGGACATATCGGTCTCGCGCAGCAGACGGTTGGCTTGCGCGGATGAGAGCCGCTCGTCCCATAAGTGGACGGGAAGTTTGAATCGCTTGCGCAGTTCTTCGGCGAAGACATCCATTTTTGCCGACTGCGTCCCTTCCGCGCCGCTCATGCGCAGCGGATAACCGACGACGATTTCAACGACGGAATACTCCTGAATCACTTTTTCGAGAGAGCCGAGGTCTGTTCGCTTGTTTTTGCGATGGATGGTTTCAAGGCCTTGAGCCGTGATTCCCAGCGGATCGGAAATAGCGACTCCAATGCGGCGCGCGCCGACGTCGAGACCAAGAACGCGGGAATGCAGAGCTTGAGGCACGACCTGATTATAAAGCTGAGTCGCCGGGGCGCATGTTCTCAACTGCAAGAAGCAGATTCCTCACCGCTCAAGCGGAATCTGAATGACAAGGTGGAAACAGTAATGGCTTAGGCGGCGAACTCGGTGGCGTCTGGGAAGCGCAATGCACATTTTGCGAGAGCCTCGGTTAGTAAAACCTCGATCACCGTTTCCTCGCAATTGCGCGCCATGGCCAGTTCGCTAACCAGTAGATAACGGCAGCGTTCCAGCATTTTCTTTTCCCGAAATGAAATCGTCTTCGCCTGATTCAATACAAGCAGGCTCTTCAGCACGGACGCGATTTCGAGCAGCGAACCGGTACGCATACGGTCGGAATTCACTCTGAAACGGTCTTTCCAATCTTCATTGTTCTCGCAGTCGCCGGTGGCGAGAAATTCCACAATCTTGTTGATTTCCTGGTTTTTCACCACGGGGCGCATCCCCACCATGTGCACATTGTTAAATGGCACCATCACCTTGAGGCTGCTGGACTTAATAGAGAGCAGGTAAAATTGTTCGACGTTCTGCCCGATGGTGCGACTGCTGATCTGTTCGATGACGCCGACGCCGTGATTGGGGTAGACCACCTTATCGCCGATGCGAAACCCACCGTTACCACTCAGCATGAGGAAAACCGCCTGACGAGTAGGGGAGTTGAAGAACGACCGTTTTAAGCTTATCTCAACTTCGGAACTAATACCAGCTTTCAGTGCTCAGAAGCCGCGTTGATTGCGGCGTTTCGGCTTATATCTGATTGATAACAAGTGGGTTTCGTTCGGCATTTCAAGTTGCCGAGTTTCTGGTTTTCAAAACGGAGGGCCTGAAACCTGAATGTCGAAAACGGGATCCGCGTTTAGCGCGATATAATCGCTTTCTGGCATGACTGAACAAATCAAGCGCAAGCTGCAGGACGAAATCAACCAACTCGAACACGAGTTGGTGCATGAGCTTCCGAAAGAAATTAAGAAGGCCGCGGCCCTCGGCGACTTGAGCGAGAACGCCGAGTATCACATGGCCAAGCAGCGCCAGGAGTTCGTCAAGGCCCGCCTGCGCCAGTTGGGCCGGCGCATCGCGGATTTGTCCATGGTGAACATGAGCAACATTCCCAAGGACAGAGTCGGCCTCGGTTCCACGGTTACCGTGCACGACAACACAAAAAACGCTGAGGTTGAGTACAAGCTAGTCACCAGCGAAGAGTCTGACGTCGCAGCAGGGAAAATTTCAACGACCTCGCCGATTGGCCGCGCATTGTTGAATAAGAAAGTCGGAGACACTGCTACGTTTGTTACCCCCAATGGCGCACGCGAGATGGAAATCCTCAAGCTCTCGACCATTCACGAAGAGGCAGAGACGGCGTGAGCAAAGCGGCCACAGCCGTGAATGCGCAGGGCAAAAACCAAGCTAAAACCTGGACTCGCGCCTTCGGCCGCGCCTGCGGCTGGCTGCTCGACCACATAGTCCGCTGGCTGGCCCTGTCCCGCATCAATCCCAATGTGCTCACATTCATGGGACTCGTGGTCAACACCTACGCAGCATTCCTGTTTGGCCGGGCCAATGCCGATACGCAAGCACGCATGTTTTTCTATGCCGGATTGGTCATCATCGGCTCGGGATTCTTTGATCTGGTGGATGGCGAAGTTGCCCGCGCCACGAATCGCGTCACCCGCTTCGGGGCCTTCTTTGATTCGGTTGTAGATCGCTATAGCGACGCTTCGCAATTCTTTGGATTATTGGTTTTTTATTCCCGCGGGGATCGCTTCTTTTATGTAGTGCTGACGGCGTTCGTCATGATCAGCGCCATCATGGTCAGCTACACCCGCGCCCGCGCCGAATCGTTGATTGGATCATGCCGTGTGGGATTCATGGAACGGCCGGAACGGCTCGTTCTCGTCATTATCGGAGCATTGTTCAACCGCATGGCGCCGGTGCTCTGGATTATCGCGGTGCTCTCGACGATTACCGTCATTCATCGCATGCGCTACACCTGGACGCGGACGCAGGATGCCCCGCCGCTAACCAAGGCCGGGCAAGCGGCGTAGTTAATAAGCCTGTGGAACCACTTCGTATTCCGTCTTCACCAACCCGCTCGGATACGCCTGCGTCGCAATATGGCGCAGCTTGATGTCGTGGGGCAATGCTCCAAAGAGAGGAACGCCTTCGCCAATCAACACGGGCACACGGGTGATGATTAATCGCTGAATCAGGTCTGCCCGCAGAAATTGCTGGACTGTAATGCCGCCATCCACGTAAATGTGCCTAAGGCCTCGGGCGGAGAGTTTGGCGACAACATCTTCGGGCGTCCCGGCCATCTGCTCGACCACGCCATCGCGAACTCTTGATAAATTAAGTTTCCTATTGCTGAGAACGATGACGAGTTTCTTGCCATAAGGCCACTCAGGAAAAGCCAGCACTACTTCAAACGTCTTGCGGCCGATCACGAGTGCATCGACGCTGCCGAAGAATTCGTCATAGCTGTGAGGCTCGCCGCCGCCGGGCGGTAGAAAATCGAGGCGGTCATCCCGGCGGGCGATAAATCCGTCAACACTGGTTCCGATGAAGACAGACGCTTTCATGATTTCTCCCTCGAATCGGTAATTTGGAATGATTCGGAAATTGTATCGCCATCATTCCATGTTTATTCTGACCATGGACTTCGAATGAAACGAATTCTTCTATCATGGAGCAGCGGCAAAGATAGCGCATGGGCGCTACACGTTCTACGTCAACGTTCTGAATATGAAATCGCCGGTCTGCTTACCACTTTCAACCAAGAATTTAACCGCGTTGCCATGCATGGTGTGCGGCGTGAACTTGTTGAACAGCAAGCAGCGACGGCAGGATTGCCGCTGTGGACGATCCCATTGCCGTGGCCGTGCTCCAATGAACAATATGAAGCGTTAATGGCGCAGGCTTGCGCCGGTGCGATTAACCGCGGCATTGAAGCTATCGCCTTCGGCGATCTTTTTCTCGAAGATATTCGCGCCTACCGGGAGCGACAGTTGTCCGGCACAGGAATAGAGCCGCTATTTCCGATATGGAGATTTCCTACGCACAAGTTGGCGAAAGAGATGATCGCATCGGGATTAAAAGCGACGCTGACTTGCGTGGACACGAAAAAGCTCAGCGCAGATTTTGCTGGAAGAAATTTCGATGAAAATCTTTTGCACGAACTGCCGGATGGAATTGATCCCTGTGGAGAAAATGGCGAATTCCATACTTTCGCTCATACTGGGTCGATGTTTTGTCGAGCGATCCCAATGATCCGGGGCAATACGGTCCTTCGAGATGGATTCGCCTTTGCCGACCTGCTCTCCACAGCGCCGACCGATGCTAGACTATCCACTCATTCTCCAACTCTTCATTCTCATTGAGGTCTGATTTGTCTTCGCATGGCAATCCAGTTTTGGTGGTTCATGGCGGCGCATGGGCGATGCCGGATGACGTGGTTGATGCTCATCTTCATGGCGTGCACAACGCGCTGACTGCGGGATGGCGCGTGCTTGAGCGTGGCGGCAGGGCGCTCGACGCAGTCGAGGAAGCCGTCGTCATCATGGAAGATGATGAAACTTTCGATGCGGGACGCGGCAGTTTTTTAAATCGTGACGGCAAAGTGCAACTTGACGCGCTCATCATGGACGGAGCGACGCTTCGTGCCGGCGGCGTGGGATGCGTGGAACGCCTGGCCAATCCGGTTCGCGCGGCGCGGAAAATTCTAAGCGAAAGCCCGCATGTTTATTTTGTAGCCGAGGGGGCGGAGCGATTCGCAGCCGAACGCGGCATTAAACTCTGCGACAACAAAGATCTCGTGATCCCACGCGAAATTGAGCGCCTGCGCGCATATCAGACGCGGCTCAAAGAAGGAAAAGAGCAAAGTGGCAACGATCTATTCGCGCCCGAAATTTCCCATGACACCGTTGGCGCGGTCGCGCTTGACCGCGATGGCAACATCGCCGCGGCCACATCTACGGGCGGCACTCTCGACAAGGCTCCAGGGCGCCTCGGTGACTCTTCTTTGATTGGTTGTGGCTGCTATGCCGACAATTTATCTGCCGCGGCTTCAACCACGGGCTGGGGCGAGCCGATCATGAAACTGGTTCTGGCCAAATGGGCGGCTGATCGCGTGGCCTCGGGAAGTTTGCCGGAGTGGGTCGCGCAGGAAGCGATTAATTACTTAAAAGATCGGGTTAACGGCCACGGAGGAATGATTTTGCTCGATTCGCAAGGCCGCTATGGCATCGCGCACAATACGCCGCGCATGGCTTGGGCGCTCCGGACGGCTCAGAGAGAACAATCGGGCATAACTCGCAACGAATGATGGTTGGGATAGAATTCGAAAACGAGTCATGCTCAAGCTATCGCTCCGTCTTCTTCTCGCTTCTTTTCTCGTATCTGTTGCGTGTCTAGCCCAAGAGCAAGCCCAGTCGGGCAATCCCCGGAACTCTGATCTTTTTCTTAAGGTCGAGCTTGCAAATACCATTAAGACATCCAAGCTTCACCCTGGCGATTTGATTTGGGGGACCGTTTCACGCGATGTCTATTCGTCCGAGCAAAAACTGATCCCAGCCGGCAGCCCCATCCGTCTCACTGTGAATAAACTCGAAAAGCGGCGCCGCCCGCGCAACGACCACTGGCCGTGGGTGATTCAGGCATTCACGCCGCGGCACGAAAATTTCCCCATCTTTCAATCCGCAGCCGTCACGATGCCTAATGGAAGCTCGATGCCATTTGAGGTTTCCTGGTTTGCTTTGCGGCGGGAGCGTCGTATAAACGCCCCACCGCCAACTTCCGATACGCACCCAGCCAAGACACAAAAGCAAAGCGCGCCATCCCAAGTCATCACCCTCGAAGCTTCGCGAGGGAGCGATGCAACCTCGACAGCAGCATTGGCCGCCAGTCATGGGCCGCGTGGCCCTATTGTGGTTCCTGCTGGGACAGAGGGCAAGATCATCCTGCTCGAAAGCTTGAGCGCCGGAAAGAGTCATCCGGGAGATGCGTTTCAAGCCCGGCTCATTGAGCCAATAAAGCTCGAGTCCGGCGCGGTGATTCCGGAGGGCACCATTTTGTCAGGCAATGTGGCGAAGCGTACCCCACCCAAGATGCTAAGTCGAGCCGGTTCGTTGTTTCTTACCTTCACCGGCCTGCAATTTCCCGGTCAGCAAACGAACCCGACCACGGCCACCATCATGTCCGCTCAACTCGATCAACGCTCCCACACCCGCATTGACCGTGAGGGAGAATTTAAAGGAGAACGCCCTGGCAAAGCCTGGATGCTGATCAACATTGGCGTTACCGCCGGCATAGCCAAAGAAGTGGACGATGGTCTTCAGTTGGTCACTGAAGCCGTGGTTTCCACTGCGACCGACGTCTCCACGGCCGGGACTGCCCGCATCGCCGCCACGTGCGCATCGGGCTTATTCATACTGACTCGGCATGGCCGTGACGTTGTATTGCCCAAGTTCACCGAAATGAATGTTCAATTCAACCGTCCAGCTCCGCCCGCACAAAAGCCGCCCAATGCGCTCTCCACGCGCGACTAAGTTGTACCTTCTCACTTTGGCGGTTGCTTTGTCTTGCGACAACCAGTATTAAGGATTAATGTCCGCGATACCGTGAACCATCATTCGCCTGAATCCACCTTGAGGCTTGCTTTCTTCGTATCAAGTGGTATAAAAGCCAACGGGTTAACCTTCCCGTTTTTAAAGGCATGTACGTAGGCCTGCCAAACCGATTCGGGCTGGCGTTGTCACCCTTGCGCCAGGGTCCTCACAATTCCTTTGGAGAACTTTTATGACGATGCGCAGATTCGCTTGCTTGATTTTCGCTTTGCTTTTTCTGAGCACGATATTCTTGAGCAGCATGGTTTTTGCTCAGGGCGCCGCAAGTGGCGACCTGCATGTTTCGGTCAAGGACCCCAAAGGGAACCTCGTCGTCAACGCCACCGTCACGGCCTCAAACGCAGCCAGGGCGTTTGAACGCAATGCCATCGGCAACGGCCAGGGCGAATATAGCTTGCTTGCGCTGCCCCCGGGAACATATTCCGTGAGCGTGTCGGCGTCCGGTTTCGCGAACTCGACGACAACAGACGTCATCATCACGGTCGGTCAATCGGGTGATTTGCCTATTACTCTTGGCATCGCGACCGGCCAGGAGAGCGTGACCGTCAGCGCCGACGCTGAACTCGTAGAAACCCAGCGCAGCTCATCCACAAATACGATCAATCAGAAACAAATTGACAATCTTCCCATCAACGGCCGCAACTACATCAATTTTGCCCTGACGGATTCACAGGTGGTGCGCGATAACGCCCCCAACATTGGCGCTGCGCCAACCTCTGGACTGAACGTCGGCGGCCAGCGTGCCCGCGCCAACCTCGTTAACGTAGATGGTGCTGATGCCATTGATAACGCGACGAACGGCGTCCGCTCTACCGTTTCGCAGGAAGCCGTACAGGAATTTCAGATCATCAACACCGGATACGCCGCGGAATATGGCCGCGCCGCTGGTGGCGTGGTAAATATCATTACGCGTTCAGGATCAAATCAATTTCACGGCGACGTTTACGGATATCTCCGCAACCGCGATTTCCAGGCCACGAATCCATTCAGCAACGTCCCGGATCCAGCCTATACGCGGGTCCAAGCTGGCGCGGCGTTCGGCGGCCCGATCAAGAAAGACAAAACCTACTACTACTTCGCTTACGAAATCACTCGTCGCCATGAGACCGGATTCGCCAGCATCGGGCAGGACAATTTCGGGTTGCAATCATTTGATACGACGCAAGTGGGTTTGCCTTTCGGCACCTTACAGCTCACGCCGCAGCAGGTGCAGTTCCTAACGAGCCCTGCGACCTTGCAGCAGGAAGCGACAAATCCAGTATTTGCAGCCGAGGTCGGACAATATGCGGCCCTAGCTGGATCGTCGTCCGGCATGGCTTTGAACGCCGTTTGGCCGACGAATCTTGGCGGAGCATTCGGGCTTAAGGGCTTCCCGACCTCCTGCCCACCGCCAACTCCGGGATGCTTCGTGCCTTCATCGTACGTATCTCTGAATTCGCAGACCGGAAACTTCCCCGTGTTTGAAGGCACAAGTCTCTATTCTCTGCGGTTGGATCACAAACTCAACCAGAACAATCAGCTCATGCTGCGCGGTAACGTCAGCCCCAGCACCGTGACGGGCATTGAAGTGAATGGCGAAAATCAGGTCTTCGGACAAAACGCTTACTCGCGTACGTCGCAGCAAACCTATCGAGACATCAGCATTGTGGCGCAGGACACTTGGACCATCGGTAGCAACAAGATCAACGAACTCCGCTTCCAGTACGCCCGCCGTGGCCTTTCGTACTTCTACAACACAGCCGACTCCGACGGCGCCAACGTTGCCGTGAATATTTACGGCTACGCTTTCTTCGGCCGCGAACCCTATTCCTATATTGACCGCACGGAGCAGCGGTATCAGTTCACCGACAATTTTTCCTGGGCCATCGGCCGCCACGATATGAAATTTGGGGTGGACTTCAACTACATTCCTACAACCGCGACCTTCACTGTGAACTATGGCGGCGTCTATGATTTCGGCAGCGTGAGCCCATTCCCATCGCCGTTCCCAGCATTTTCTCCGGTCCAGGCCTACGGTGCAGGGATTCCCCAGGACTTCATTCAGGGTTACGGCAATCCCAGTGATTCTTTCACCAACAAGCCGCTTGGTCTTTTCTGGCAGGATTCCTGGCGCGCCAGTCCGACCTTTACGCTCAATTTCGGCGTCCGCTACGACATTGAGTTCCCGCCGCAATTCGCGCCGCCCACCGGCTTGGCCGCCTCCGCCTACAACCAGCTTGGCATTGCCAAGGGAATTCAGACGGACACTAACAACGTGCAGCCGCGCATCGGTTTCGCCTGGGACCCGAAAGGCAACGGCAAGAGCGTGATTCGCGGATCATTCGGAACTTACTACGATCATCCGCTGCTCGGACTCTATTTCCTCGGCGACGCTTCCGACGGCTCGAAGACCGGCCAGCTCGTGTTCTTTGGAGGTACACCTTGCGCGGCGGCTGGCGGAGCAGCCAGCCCGCTGAATATGAATGCTTCAAACATCTTCCAGGGATCGCTCGGCAACGCCAATTGCTTCCCGCAATCGACGGCTGCGTTTGGCTACGAAGCCAACGCCCAGCAGTTCAACGCTTTTTTGCCCAGTTCGCTGTTCCTGAATCAGGGTTACATCACGAATGGTGTGCCTTTAATCTCGCAGCCGTTCGGTTACCCGCAATCGAAGAATTTTGTGTATGCGTACTCCGAGCAGGCCAACCTCACCTTCGAGCAGGATCTTGGTCATGGCTTTGCCGCAAGCATCGGCTACAACTTTAATGGTGGACATCACCTAAACCGGCCCATCAACGCGAACCCGGCGCGCGGCGATTTACTGACGCAAAACTGGGAAGCCGCGGTAGCGGCCGGTGGCGCGCTGCCAACGGATACTCCGCTTTCCGTCGCGAGCTGCGGAGCCAGTCCCCTCGCTACACTTCCCGGCGCATTGCCGTACTACGTTCCGGCCGCGCTGGTGAGCTTTTTCCGGCCATCGGGCATCAATCCATCCCTCGCGGGAGGAGCGTTTGCTCCCTGCATCCCACTAGCACTGGCAGATCTCGCGGCCGCCGGATTAAACACGACCTGCAATCCTACTGCCTCCGGCCTCACCGGTTGCATTCCCTTCAGCGACATGGACGCCAACTATTCAAATGGCAGCTCGGTTTATCATGCCATGACGTTGAGCCTGCGGAAGCGGTTTACCTCGCACTACGAATTTCTCGCGTCCTACACTTATTCGCACGCAATTGACGATTCGACTGACTTGCAATCGCCGCTTGCTCCTCAGGACAGTTTTTACCCCTACTACAACGCCGAGCGTTCGAACTCATCGTTCGATCAGCGGCATCGCTTCGTTTTCAGCGCTGTTTACCAGAGTGGCAAAGTCGCGGGCGACGGCATGGGTGCCAAACTGCTAAGCAATTGGACGGTCGCGCCCATCATCGAATTTTCGTCCGGCCGGCCATTCAATATCATCACTGGAACCAGCGACAACTTCCAGTTTGATCCCAGCGGCGCACGGCCGAATATCGTCGCCGCGGGTACGCCGGCAAATTCCTGCGGCTATCCAACGTATTCTTCGAAATATTCGCCCACAGGATTCTTGCAGGAGGTTTGCTTCGCCGATCTCACGCCAACTCAATTGCTCGCGCCCAATGCGCTTCAATTGCTCGATGGCAACCTCGGCCGCAACGCCGGCACTACTCCCTATACGATCTTTAACGACTTGCGTATCGCACGGCGCATCACCTTTGGCGAGCGCTTTAGCGTGGACGGCATCGTCGATATGTTCAATATCGCGAATCGCTTCAACGTGGCCGCTGTGAACGTGCTTGTCAGCAACGCCGGCCAGCCTACCGCGGCGTACGATCCGCGGCAGTTCCAGTTCGGCCTGAAGGTGAACTGGTAGGGTGCTAGAAAGCTTACTGCCAGGAAACTTGTCATTTCTGAGCGAACGCTTTTTGTGAAGCGAAGAATCTGGGCGGTCCGCGCGCAAAATCGCGCGTTTGGCCCGCGTCCTTGCTACGTCCCCCGGCTACCGGATTTTCTTTATAGTGATACTCATGTCTGACCCCATGCCCCCGCTCTTGTCATCGCCGCAGGCCTCCATTCTTCGCGGCCCCGACGGAATTCGCGCCGGATGGCGTGTGCTCATCTTCTTGATAATCATTGTCGGCGAAGTTTTCGTCTTCTTTCTTCTTGCGCTCCTGGCCCACGCTCACGGTAGGGCCGCCGCAGGTATGTTGACGCCTCTGGGCCTCGGGACCACCGAAGGGATGATTTTGTTGACCACCGTGCTCGCGGCACTCGTCATGAGCCGCATTGAGGATCGCCGCTTTGCCGACTACGGTCTTCCGTTGCAATACGCTCTGCGCTCGGACTTTTGGATCGGCGCGGGCCTCGGCTTTATTTCCATCAGCGGATGTCTGTTCGTCATTTTTGCTTTTCATGGTTTTCGTGTCACGGGCTTTGCGACTACCGGACGAGCGCTGATTCTCTCCACGCTCGCGTGGAGTCTGACTTTTCTGATTGTCGGCCTCGCCGAAGAGTTCGCCTTCCGTGGATACCTTCAGTTCACACTCACCAGCGGCATGGGCTTTTGGCCGGCGGCTTTGTTAACTTCTGCAATTTTCGGATTAGCACATGCGGGCAATCCGGGAGAAAGCAAGTTTGGGCTTGTTTCCGTCGTCTGCTTCGGATTGCTCTTCTGCCTTTTTCTGCGCCGCACTGGCAATTTATGGTGGGCCGTTGGCTTCCATGCCGGATGGGATTGGGGCCAGACGTTTTTCTATGGCGTCCGCGACAGCGGCGCGCCCGCTTATCACAATTTCTTGAATTCCACGTTCAGCGGTCCAGTCTGGCTCACCGGAGGCAGCGTGGGACCCGAGGCAAGCCTTTTTACGCCGATTGTCTTGGCGGTTGTTGCCGTCCTTTTCAGCCAGAGATACCGGGAGAACCAGCACGGGGCGCTGCAATAAATCTTCCAAAACACAAACTCCTTGATATTTGGCAACTTCCTTACTATTATTCAATGATATAAAGTAAGGAATACGCATGGCGACTGCAACCGTTACATCCAAAGGCCAGATCACCATTCCCGCAAAAGTTCGGGATGCATTGGGCATCGAGTCTGGCGATCGCGTTGAATTTGTTCCCACTGAAACGGGCGGTTTTGTCATTATTCCCGCGAATAAATCTATCGAGGATTTAAAGGGCATCATCGCGAAGCCATCCAAACCCGTTTCGATTGAATGCATGAATAAGGCGATCGCCCGGCATTGGGCTGGACGCCGATGATCGGGCTCGATACAAATGTGATTCTTCGCTTTGTGACGCAGGACCATCCAACTCAATCCGCCGCTGCCAACCGCCTTATGGAGTCGTTCTCGATTGACAAGCCGGGCTTTGTGCCGACGATCTGCGTCATCGAATTGGTTTGGGCTCTGAAGACCTTTTACAAGGCAAAGTCTTCGGATATAGAGCAGGCCGTGGAAACTCTTTTGCGCGCAGAAGGATTAATTATTGAGCGATCTGAATTGGTTTGGCAGGCGTTACGACTATTTACCAAGACCAGCGCTGATTTCGCAGATTGCCTGATCGAACGATGCGCCCATGCAGAGGGTTGCGACCATACAGCCACTTTCGACCGCAAAGCAGTCTCTGCCGGAATGAAATTACTCTCGTAATTCCGCGTGTCGCAACCTGCTAAACTCTTCTCGTCTTCTATTCTTGGCGCTTGCCTGAGGTTCCATCCCTAATGTCAGATGCTTATACCCCCACTTCGCGGACGCGCGTTGTCCGCGAGCCGCAGCGCGCTGTCTATGATCGCGATGCCGCCTACGCCATCCTGGATGAAGCTTTTATCTGCCACGTCGGCTTCACGCTCGATGGGCAGCCCTACGTCATCCCCACCAGCTTTGGCCGTAACGGCGACGAGCTGTATGTTCATGGCTCCGCCGCCAGCCGCATGCTCCGCAGTTTAGATACAGGAATTCCGTTGTGCGTCACCGTCACTTTGCTGGATGGCCTCGTCATGGCCCGTTCAATTTTCAATCACTCCATGAATTACCGTTCCGTCGTTGTCCTGGGGACAGCAACACTGATCACCGAGCCAGCCGAAAAACTCGAAGCGCTTCGCATCCTCTCCGAGCACATCATTCGCGGCCGCTGGGATGACGTTCGCCAGCCCAATGAAAAAGAACTAAAGGCGACTTCGATTCTGCGCCTTCCCATCACCGAATTTTCCGCAAAAGTCCGTGAGGGCGACGTGATTGACGACGAAGAAGATTATTCCTTCCCCACTTGGGCCGGGGTCGTTCCTTTGAATTTGCAGTGGGGGCCGCCCATCCCCGACGCGCGACTACTCCCGGGGCAGGAAGTTCCCTGGTACGCCGAGCACTATACTCGTAAGAAATAAAACTCTTCAGGAGACTTCGATGCCTTACAAAAGCATCCGCAGTAGCCTTCTAGCAATTCTGATTGCGGCTTGCACTTGCGCACTTGCACAAAACAGTTCTTCTTCGCAGATGCGCGAAATCCATGTCAACGCCTCGCAGGTCAAAGGGACCATTCGTTCATTTCAGGGAGTGAACGGCGTACCGACTCCAATCATGGATGGTCTGCCCAACCTCGTGCAGCAATATAAAGATCTAGGCATTGACGTGATTCGCACTCACGACACCATGGGCCCGACCGATATTTCTGCCCAATTTTCCAATGACAATCCTTTGCTCGCGTGGCTTGTCCCTGACAATACGCAGCGGGCGAAAATCGTTGCAGCCGGCAACGCCGCCAATTTGTTTCCCAACTGGAACGCCGATCCCGACAAGCCCGAGAGCTACAACTTCGCCCCGACCGACAAAGTCATTGAAGGCATCCGCGCCACCGGTGCGGAAGTTTATTACCGGATCGGAAGAAGTTGGGGCGCAGATTACACGCCTTTGCCCGATCTCGATAAATTTGCCAGCGTGGTCAAACACGTCGCCATGCACTACAACCACGGGTGGGACCACGGTTACCAGAACTCCGTCCGCTACTGGGAATTCTGGAACGAAGACGACACGCCTTTTTTCTGGACCGATACTCCCGAGACTTTCTACAAGCTCTACGAAAAAACTGCCCGCGCTCTAAAAAGCGTTGATGCTTCCATACAAGTCGGTGCCGACGCCAAGGGCTTCCCGCTGGAAGGCGGTCCGTTCCGTGAAGACTTGCTCGACTATTGCGTCGCCAACAAAGTTCCGCTCGATTTTTATTCATGGCATTACTACGCGATGAATACCGCCGACCCTTACGACTTCAATCGCATCGGCACGGAGATACGCCAGGTCATGAACGCTCACGGATTCTCCAATGCGAAAAGCATCCTCAGCGAGTGGAACCTGACGCCCGACTTCACAGACCCTGAAAAACCGCGATTGCAGGGAATCATCAACGCCGCCTTCATCGGCAATGTTCTGATTTATTTGCAGGATTCAAGTATTGATATGGCGCAGTTCTATCGCGCCGATGCCGCGTGGATGGGCCTGTTTGATTTAAACGGAAATTACTACAAGCCGGCGTACACTTTTGTCGCGGCTGGAAAAATGCTCGCCACTCCACAACGTCTCGCACTCACAGGCGATGACCTTACCGGTTTCGCTGCGCTGGCTGGACGCTCGACCGACGGCAACACCGTTCAAATTCTCATCACCAATTACCGGATTCCAAACGACTATCATCCCCGCCCCATGCCGCCGCCCGCCGGTTCGTTTCCGAAGAACATGCCCGTGATGGATTTTAGTAAGCTGAAATCGCTCCGCCCACGGGACATTTTCATTCCGGACAATCCCGGATTCCATCTCGTCGTCGAAGATTTGCCATGGAAGAACGCGGCATTCACCATCCAGCGTTACCGCCTGACAGCCACCGAAGATTTCGCGCCCTCGGGCGAAACTTCAGGAGCAGGTGCCAAGTTTGACCTCTCCGAACAACTTCCGCCTCCGGGTGTCGAGCTGATTGTGTTGAAGAAAAAATAACTTTCTTGAACATCTTTACCTCTTGTCATCCTAAGCGAAGTGGGTTCGTTCGCTTGCGAATGAACTCACGCGTCGAAGGGTCCCCTGTTCCGAAACTGCTCAGCCGTCCCTCAGGGAGCTTTCGCACCAAAATCCGCCACGCCGATTTTCACGACTGTGCCTCGGGGCTTCGACGGTGTTTGCTCGCTTGCTTTTCCCGGCGCAGTCGGTTGCGCCTTGTTTTCTTTTGCGTCTTCTTTGCTTGCCGCCTGCTCAGCTTCTTTATCTTTTTCCTTCGCGGGCGGATTTAACATCTCGGTCCACGCGCCATAAACGCGCCCGCCATACGCCGCCAACCCACTATAGTCGCCGAAGAACACTTCCGAACGCACCATAAACGGCTCGGTCGTCCAGGCATAATTGGTAAAAGTTTTGCCACCATCCGTCGAACGTGCCAGCGTCACTGTTTGCCTCAACTCTTGCGGATCGCCGCGCCGGTCATAAAAAATCACATTCGCCGACCCGTCCACTGGATCCACCGCCAGCCACTGAAAGAATTGCTCGGCCCCATTGTGAATAGCATCATTGTTCACGCGCACGGGCGCATTCCATTTTTTCCCACGATCGTCTGACGTCGCCGCAAACACATCCAGATCGCCATTGCGGTAGTCCGTCCACGCTACGTAGAGTCGTCCCGTTTTCTGATCGACTCCAATCTGCGGAAAACCATTTGCGCGTTCGAGGGTCGCGATTGCGTACATAATGGGCGCCGTATGAATAATCGCCCGCGCCTTTGCGAAAGTCTTGCCTCCATCGCGTGATACGGCCAGCCAAAGGTCGTCATCCTGGCTCCAGACCGCATAGAGTGTGCCATCCGGCCCGATCGCCGCGTCGAATCCCTCCGTCGCTCCGTTGTCGTCGCGCGGCAAGCCCGGATGCGCATCAATCTCAAGCGCCTGCGACCACGTTTTCCCGCCATCCGTCGAGCGCGAAAACACCATCTGCGAATCGGCGACGCGCCAGCGCGTCCATCCCACATATAAATTTCCCGCGTAGCGGCTCGTCGTGTTGTCGGCCACGATCACGGGCTTGTCTTCAAAGGGTATTCCCGCTTCGGAAGGCTGTTCTGCCACGGGATAATGCTCTTTCTCCCAAGTCTTGCCCCCATCAAGTGATCGGCGCACGAAAATTCCGTTGCGCGTCGCTCCGCGTCCCCAATAGTTGAAGCTTCCTAATTTGTCGAATGCGATGTAGCAAACATAAGCGTGGCCTTGCAGATCGTAAGTCGTCGACACGTCGCCCGAAATCTTATAGTTTGGCGGAGCTGCGCCGTCAGCCGCAGTCCAATGTTGGCCTCCATCCACCGAATAAGACGCGTGAACGTTGTCCTGATACACCGCTACAACCTGCTGCGGATTCTTTGGGTTCACGGCGACAGCCGGTTCAGTAAACGAGCCTGGTTCGGGGGTGATCGAGAAAACCGCTGCTCCGGGGGCGCGAGGTAAGGATGTGGCAGCTATATTCTCCTGCGCCGGCCCAATACGGCTTAGAACGCTGAAAAACAAAACGACACTCCACACCACTTTCTTCATAAGCGAGGATTCTAATTGATTAGACCGCATGGATTAGCCTTGCAAGTCTTGGTTTGCATAACCAACACAAGCGTATTATTGGTGCCGTGCTCAACAACGCCCACTTAAGGAGAGCTGCCGCGATGACTTCAAAACGCATTTGGAGTGCAGCCTTGATCGTCGCCTCGTGCCTCGCCTTCTTGACGCCTGCCCAGGCCGACACACTGAAAGACGACGAGAACCACGTCGTCATCGGAATCGTCGCCGTGGTCGCGGCTATTGCTGTCGTCACCGTTGTGCTTGTTTACCACTATAAGAAGCATTCGATCACGGGTTGCGTGACCTCGGGCCAAGGCGCGCTCGCTCTCACCAACGAGAATAATAGCCAGGTATACACGCTGTCGGGCGATACAGCCGACGTCAAGCCGGGCCGGCGAATGAAGGTGCAGGGCAAGAAAATAAAGTCGGACGGGGCCGACCAGCCTCCGCTCTGGGAAGCAACAAAAGTAATCATAGACCTTGGCGTCTGCCGGCCTTAGTTAGCATGTGTCACGCGTACTTCTTGTGGATCGGCTCAGGGTATCAGCAGTAACTTGCCCGTGGTCTTTCGTCCTTCGAGATCCCGGTGCGCTTGCCCCGCTTCGCTCAACGGATATGTATGTTCCGCTCGCAGCTTGAGTTTCCCCATAGCGATCATTTCAAACACCGCATCCGCCCGCTCAATCAGCTCTTCACGCGTAGATATGTAGTTGCCCAGTGATGGACGCGTCACATAGAGCGATCCTTTTTGTGAGAGCCGAATTAAATCAAAGGGCGGCACGGCGCCGCTGGAGCCTCCAAACAACGCCATCAAACCTCGCGGCCGCAGGATGTTCAGTCCTTTTTCGAAGGTTGTCTTGCCCACCGAGTCATAGACCACATCCACGCCTTTGCCGCCGGTGATGCGTTTCGTCTCTGCTTCAAAATCCTGCTGGGTGTAAAAGATAATTTCATCCGCGCCCGCCTCGCGGGCCAGTTTGCCTTTCTCTTCCGTCGAAACGGTCGCAATCACGCGTGCGCCGATGCTATGCGCCATCTGTGTGAGCAGCAAGCCCACACCGCCCGCCGCGGCATGGATCAGTGCGGTCTGCCCACGCTTGAGATGGAAAGTATCGTGCGTCAAATAATGCGCGGTCATGCCTTGCAACATCGTCGCGGCCGCATCGCGATCACTTACACCCTTTGGAATCGGAACCAGCTTGTCCACGGGCACCGCCGCAAATTCGGCGTACGAACCCTGCACCATCGTCCAAGCGACACGATCACCCACATTGACTGAGTTCACTTCCTCGCCGACCGCAGTAACTACGCCCGCGCCTTCCTGTCCCGGCGTGAAAGGCATGGTTGCCGCCTTATAGCGGCCTTCGCGGAAATAGACATCTATGAAGTTCACGCCTGACGCGGCCACTTCCACAATGGCTTCGTTCGGTTTTGCATGCGGCACCGGCAGTTCGACCAGTTCGAGCGCCTCTGGCCCTCCGGGTTGTTTCACTTGGATGGCTTTCATGAAGTTGTTAGATTCCTATGCGTGACTTCGAGATTCGACTAGTGATTCTCCTGGCGATGCTCCAAAAGCCGCGAACCTTCCTCATACTTGACTGCCGGGATCAATATGCTCCCATTCTCCAGGCAAACTAACGGCACGAGCGCATCACCAATCCAAACCGAATTCTGCCTTGTCTTCGCAGGATCAACTCTTATATCAGCCCCAGACTCCGTGCCTTTGGGAGCGTAAGGGAGAAACTCGCCTTTATATTCGACACTTCCATTTATGTCACTAAGTTCACAAAACGCGCGACCGCTTTCCTCCCAGCAGGCGATCCAATCACCTCGCCTCGGCGCCGGGACACCTACGGCAGGGGCCCACAGGAAAACTGCATCTGCGCGCACTGACGCTGGGCGGCTCGGTACGCGGCTGGTCCACCAATAAGCTCCCACAATTCCCACCAACAGAAGACCAATCAATGCAGCAACTGTATAAACCGCTTTTTCAAACAGAGTCACTACCAATCGCTCCTTGATGCGGTTCGGCGCGAAAAGAGAGTAGACATGAGGACGGTTGTTTCGCCGCTCATCACTCCGCGACCGTCTTCAAATTCTCCAGCCCATCCTCAAAGTGCTTGCCCATCATCCGATCCATGTTGGTGAACACACCCATCAACTTCATCATATAGAGATTGGGTCCGCTCATGCTCCACGTCACCTTTGTGCCAGTTCCATCCGGCTCCAGCGCAAACTCATTCATGTTCCGCGCCTTAAACGGATTCACCCAATCGACCTGAATCACAACTTCTCGCGGCGCATCGGACTCCACGATCCTCATAGTTCCTTTACCCGAAGTTCCTCGTCCTTCCCACTCGCACACCGCCCCCACTCCCATCGGCGCGCCGCTGAAAACGCGCTTCAGGCTCGAGTCCTCGCGATCCTGCGGCGCCCAGCGCGACCAATTATGCAGATCGTTGATTAGCGCGAAAATCTTCTCCGGCGGAGCGCTAATCGTTCGCGAACGCCGAATGTAAAAAGTGTCCGGACGCATCGCGGCCAAGATAAGAATTGCCACAATCACGGCAATGATAAAAACCAAAACTTTCAAGGTCATGCTGTCCCTGTGGAGCGCGGATGATCGCTCCCATTTTAATCACAGTCAATGCGATTGACGGACTGAGCGGGGGCCGACCTGCGTTGGCTCGGACATTCCTAGATTTGCACATTGACAGCGCTGGGGGCAGAGGCCATAATGTGGCCCACGTTTTTCGGGGCGTTCTCTTACCTGTTTCCAGTGTAGTGAGTAATTTCCAAACGTTAGGTTCGTCTGCAACCAAAATTCGGTGCTTCTTATTTTAGGAGAAGTCTCCCATGAAACTGCATATCGTCGCGGTGGTTGGATTCTTATCGCTTTCTGTTTTTCTGCCTGCACAGACTGGGGGCAACTCCGCATCTGCCATCGTGCCTCCGGTCATTCAGTTTTCCAACGTGGCGATGGACGAAGCCGGCAACCCGCTGACCGGCACAGTGGCAATGACCTTCGCGCTTTACAACAGCGCGCAAGGCGGCCAGCCGCTATGGAGTGAGACCCAAACCGTTGCTCTGGATAATTTGGGTCATTATTCCGCCTATCTCGGAATTACTAAGCCGAACGGAGTGCCAATGAGCTTGTTCACGACCGCACAAGCGCACTGGCTCGGCGTGCAACCGCAAGGACAGCCCGAACTCCCACGCGTATTTTTGGCGACCGTGCCCTATGCTATGAAAGCTGGAGATGCAGCCACGGTCGGCGGTTTGCCACCATCTGCGTTTTTGCTGGCGCCAAGTTCGATGAATCCGGAATCATCATCTTCTTACGGGCCTTCAAGTTCCTCCACATCGCCAGCCGTGGCAAATGCTGGCACTCCGCCGGTAGGCGGTACGGGCACGCAAAACTACATCCCCATTTGGGCCGACGGCTCCGGCGATCTGGGTAATTCCGTGTTGTATCAGTCAGGCACGGGATCTACGGCCAAGGTCGGCATTAACGAGAAGAATCCTCTTCTCACCCTGGACGTAAATGGCTCGGAACTGGTGCGTGGCCTGTTCGAGATGGCGACTGTGAACTATGCGACGGCCACCAAGGGTTACAACTCGCAGCCGCTCAATTTCGAATCGTCCGCATTCAACAGCGGAACGTCGAAGTATACTCTGAATCATTTCCAATGGCAGTCGGAGCCGACAGGCAATAACACGACCTCGCCGGGCGCATCACTGAATTTGCTGTACGGCACTGATCCTGCGACACCGACCGAAACGGGCCTGCTATTGAACAGCAAGGGCATTTTCACTTTCGCGCCGACGCAGACCTTTCCGGGCACAGGTACGGTAACCAGCGTTGGGCTATCCGCGCCCTCTACAGACTTCACGGTGACTGGTTCCCCCATTACCAAGAGCGGCACTTTGGCGCTCGCCTGGAAGGTAGCGCCGACCAATAGTGATACCGCCAACGCGATCGTCAAACGTGACGCGAACGGGGCCTTCAGCGCGGGCCAAATCACATCTCAGTCAACTTTATCCACGGCTGCTGTTCTCGGAACGAACTACAGCGGCAGCGCACTGGGCCCAGGAGTGGAGGGCGACAGCGAAGAGGGCTTCGGAGTTTCCGGCAAAAGCACAGACGGCTTCGGTGTGTATGGCAATGGATATTACGGCGTGGGCGTGTACGGCGTGACTTTTTCCGGACAAGGCGTCTGGGGGCAAAGCGCAGGTGCCACGGGAGCTGGCGTCTATGCCGTCAACACGGCGGAAGGTGGAACAGGAGTTTACGCAACTAGCCCAACCGGGTATGGAGTCTTTAGCGGTGGCGATCCGGCCGGTTATTTCCAGGGAACGGATGAGACCGGGCAAGGTTTTGGTCCCGGCGACGGTTTGGATTCGAACGGCGGCGACAGCCAGAATTATTATGGCGGTCCGGGCGGAGTTTTTGGCGGAGGAGATGGCAATAGCGCCGACGGCGGAGGAGACGGGATCGTTGCCGTGACCGGCTTCCCGGAGTACTCCGATATATATGCCGGCTACTTTTTAGGCAACGTCGAGGTGACCGGCAATCTTTCGAAGGGCGGCGGTTCGTTCAAAATTGACCATCCGCTGGATCCCGCCAACAAGTATCTTTACCACTCATTTGTCGAATCCCCGGACATGATGAACGTTTATAACGGGAACATCGTGCTCGATGGCAACGGCGAGGCAACGATTCAACTCCCCGACTGGTTCCAAACGCTGAATCGGGATTTCCGTTACCAACTGACCAGCATCGGCGCTTTCTCACCGGTTTATGTCGCGCAGAAGGTGCAGAACAACGCATTCAAAATTGCCGGAGGCAAGGCTGGAATGGAAGTTTCCTGGCAGGTCACTGGTATCCGCCAGGATCCGTGGGCTGACGCCCATCGTATTCCAGTTGAGGAAAATAAGCCTGCGCGCGAGCGCGGGTTCTACCTGCATCCGGAACTTTATGGCGCGCCGCAAGAAAAAGGAATCGAATGGGCGCGGCAGCCGGGCATCATGAAGCGGCACAAAGCGGCACGGGCCAAGGCCGAAGCTTTGAATGCAATGAAAGCGGGCTTGCGTTCGAAACCGTAGGGAGCGGCCGCGAGGACAACTTTCCAAAGTACAATGGGTATATCGGAGAACACTGCATGGCAAGCGCCCTCCCTGGAAAATCGCGAGGACCAAGGAATCTTCTGCTCGCGCTCGTCTTTTTTCTGCTCGTGTGCGCTACGGTAGTTTTGTTTTTTGTTCCTGCCTACATCATTCAGCCGTTCAAATATGAATCGGCGCGAGGACTCGTGGTCGCCATGGCGCTCAAGCAATACTCGCCATGGTTGACTGTGTTTACAGCGGGTGCCGCGCTAGTCGTCGCCATCACGCTCTGGCGCAAGATTTCGTGGTGGAAGAAGGCATTTCTCGTGCTGGGAATGATTCTCACTTCCGCCGCCTCGGTCATGGCGCGCGTGGATTATTTCGAGTGGATGTTCCATCCGGATACGGCCCCAGGGTTTGCGACGATTGCCCATACTTCGCTCGGCGATGCCGAGATGATCATGGCCGTGAGGTTTAACGGCGATGCGAGGGCCTATCCCATCCGGGAGATGGCTTACCACCATGTCGTCAATGATGTTGTCGGTGGAGTGCCGATCGCCGTCACCTATTGAACGCTCTGTCACACCGGTCTGGTGTGGAAACGAAGCGTAAACGGCAAGGCTCTGCGCTTTCATCTTGCGGGCATCAATAATCAGAATTTTCTGATGCGCGATGAAGAGACGGGCACGTGGTGGCAGCAGATCACCGGCAAAGCGATTTTTGGGCCTATGAAAGGTCAGCAGTTGGAGCCAGTGCTGAGCGACGAGTTGCTTTACGCGACGTGGAAGCAGGAAGCTGCAAATGGACAGGTTCTCGCGCCCGTGGGCAAAGATTCCAAAGAATACGAAAGCGATTGGGAGCCGCACGTCGCCAAACTGCCGGTCGTGATTTCGTTCCCTGGAACTCCATTGCAATCACGCGATGTGGTAATTGGCATGGAAAGCGGGGGAGTGAGCCGGGCTTATCCGATGGATTCGATTCTGTCGGAAGCAGTAATACAAGACCGGCTTGGAGGCACGCCGATTCTGCTCGTGGTTGGTCCGGACGGAAAATCCGTGCGGGCGTTTGTCAGCCGCGCACGCGGCACCGATATCGAACTGTTCCACAACACGTCCGGCCCATGGGCATTGACCGATTCTTCTTCGGCAAGCCAGTGGAACTTTCAAGGGTGCGCGATTTCCGGTCCGATGCAGGGAGAATGTCTTCAGGAATTGAACGCGCTGAAAGATTATTGGTTCGATTGGCGCAATTACCACGCGGACACGAGTATTTATAAACGCTAATTACGTACTTATCGAAATCGTAACCTCTGCGCGCAAGATCCCTCGGCCCGCTGGCTAAAGCGCGGGCCTTCGGGATGACAGGCATTAGAAGTTCCAGGCCTGAGAAGCGGGTACAATCAAGACACCGATGTCAGATGTACGCCGTGGATTGATCATCGTCAACACCGGCCCCGGCAAGGGCAAGACTACCGCCGCCATGGGCACTGCTCTCCGCGCCGTGGGGCAAGGAATGAAAGTCCTGATGTTGCAGTTCCTTAAAGGGTCTTGGCACTATGGTGAGCTTGATGCAGTGAAAGCCTTTGGCGACAACTTCATCATGAAGCAGATGGGGCGCGGCTTTGTGAAAGTCGGCGCGGAAAAACCTGACCCGGAAGATGTCCGAATGGTGGAAGAAGCCTGGGCCGAAGCCGAGACGGCGATTCACTCGGGCGAGTGGGACCTGGTGGTGCTGGACGAGATTAATTACGCCATCAGCTACAAGATGCTCGATCCGGAAAAAGTCGCGAAGAGCCTGAAGAAAAAGCCGGAGATGGTGCATGTTATCTTGACGGGACGGAACGCACACCCCACAATTGTCGAACTGGCTGATACAGTGACGGAAATGCGCCAAGTGAAGCACGCTTATGAAAAAGGTGTCATGGCGCAGCGGGGGATCGAATATTAAGCGGGCGAGTTTATAAAAGACGATGACTTGGTTTAAACGGCAATCCGGTGAGTTGGACACGTCGGGTGAGAAAAACGTCCGCACGGAAGGTCTGTGGGTGAAGTGTGACGGCTGCCGCCAAATCATCTGGAAGAAAGATCTGGAAGACAATTTGAACGTGTGCCCCAAATGCGACAAGCACTTCCGGATTGATGCGCGGGCGCGGTTGAGCTACTTGTTCGACGGCGGCCAATATGAAGTCTTCGATAATAAGCTGGTTTCGACCGATCCGCTGAAGTTTGTGGACTTGAAGGCATATTCGTCGCGCCTGAAACAGGCACAGTCTGACACGGGATTAAACGACGCCGTCCTCAACGCCAAAGGCAAGCTGAAGGGACGTCCTGTGATTATCAGCGCGATGGAGTACTCGTTCATCGGAGGGAGCATGGGGGCCGTGGTGGGTGAAGAAATTGCCCGAGCGGTGGAACATGCTGCGGCAGAGCGGCTTCCGCTGATTATTGTTTCGGCTTCCGGCGGCGCTCGCATGATGGAAGGCGCGATTAGTCTCATGCAGCTGGCGAAAATTTCGGCGGCGCTGGCGCGGTTGGATGATCTGAAAGTTCCCTATATTTCCGTGTTAACCGACCCGACCACGGGCGGCGTGACTGCTTCTTTTGCGATGCTCGGCGATTTGAACATCGCGGAACCCGAGGCCTTGATTGGATTTGCCGGGCCGCGGGTGATCGAGCAGACCATCCGGCAGAAACTTCCGCCGGGCTTTCAACGCAGCGAATTTCTGCTGGAGCATGGCATGCTCGACGCCGTGGTTCCCCGCAAACAGATGAAGGACTATATCGCGCGTGCACTGGAATTCATGACGCCCGTAGCGGCGTAATCCGTTAGCTGTACTCCTCTCAATTCAAGAGTGTTTCAGTGCATTCAGGCGCAGCCCCCCGCGGAAGACCGCTTCAAAACTGATAGTCTTAAACAAGCAAAGAAGTTGGCGATTGCCATAAATGGCAGCATTTTGCATGTCTTACGAAGCCGCAGTTGCGAGTATGTATGCGCTCGGTCACGAGCTGGCGCAGCTGCCCTCGCATAAGTTCGATCTGGCTCACATGCGCGTGCTGCTAGACGCGCTGGATAATCCTGAGCGGCGTTTTCCCGGCGTGCTGATTGCTGGAACCAACGGCAAGGGCTCGACGTCGGCGACGCTAGCTTCGATTCTGAGGGCCGCCGGTTTGCGCACAGGTCTTTACACCTCGCCGCATCTGCTGCGGCTTAACGAACGCATCGGCGTGAATGGTATAGAGATTAGCGACGACGAATTCGCCCTTCTGCACGATCTAGTGGACCGAACCGCGGAACGGCTGGTGACAGAAGGCGAATTGCCCTGGCATCCGAGCTTCTTTGAGATGATGACCGCAATTGCGTTCGAGTATTTCGCGCAAAACAAAGTCGACATTGCAGTACTTGAAGTTGGTATGGGCGGGCGATTGGATGCGACGAATGTGGTTGAGCCAAGGGTCAGTGTCATAACAGATATTTCTCTCGACCACCAGCAATTCCTCGGCGATACAGTGACGGAGATCGCGCGGGAGAAAGCAGGAATTATCCGCCCAGGCGGCGTGGTCGTGACGTTACCGCAGCAACCGGAAGCTAACGACGTGATTGGTAACACAATCATGGAACTTGGTGCGAGGGGCGTGAGCGCGGTGCCTTATGTACCGCCGGTTTCGCCAGCCAGTGCCAGTGTGACGGCGGAAGACGCCGCAGGGCATCCAATATCGCGATATCCCTTGCGCGTGATGGAAAAAGAAATCGTCGTGGAGACGCCGCTCGTCGGCCGGCATCAACTCCGCAATATCGCGCTAGCCATTGCGACTGCCGAAGAATTGGGCAGGCAGGGACTTGCTGTTACTCCAGAAGCGATTGAGGATGGAATCCGGGGGACGCAATGGCCGGGCAGGTTTCAAGTCATTCCCGCAGTTAGCGGTGCGCCGGAATACGTGCTGGATGTAGCGCACAATCCGGCAGGAGCGTGGGCGCTACGTTCAGCGCTGTCGTCCACCTACGACGGACGGCGGCTGGTATTTGTATTCGGCGCCATGCGCGACAAGGCGATAGGGGAAATGGCAGAGATTCTTTTCCCTTTTGCCGATCAGGTGATTGCAACGCATGCCGACAATCCACGCGCGGCGACGCCGGAGGAAATTCGACAGGCGGCACACCGCATTTCGGCGGAAATCGAAGAGGTTGCGGATGTGTGCTCCTCTTTGGAGAGAGCAAAAGATTTAGCCGGGGAAAACGGAATCGTCGTGGTGACAGGATCCATCTACATAGTCGGTGAGGCCATGCGCCATTTGGGGGTGAGCATCGCGGGGAAGAATGCCGACTGAGCGCACCCTAGCAGAAGATCTCGAGAGTGCGTCGGGTACAAATCCGGCACGCCAATATGGCTGGCTGAGCTTACTGCGGTCTGTTCTGATTTTTGATCCGCTCATCTGGTCGTACACAATCTTACTCGGCGTTGTTTCGATTCCGGTTTCGCTTGCGGGCGACAAAGAGCGGATTTTGCACAACTTCGCCCGCTTTTGGTCGTGGTTGATCATGAAGACAATTCAGTCTCCAGTGACCGTTAGCGGGCTGGAGAAGATCGACACCGCTAAGCCGCATGTCTATGCCGTGAACCACGCCTCAGCAATGGACATTCCGGTGCTTTATGCGGATCTACCGTTCCAATTCCGGATTGCCTTCAAGAAAGAATTGCTGTCGTACCCGATTGTGGGCTGGCATTTGAAGCGGTCGGGACAAATTTGCATCGACCAGCAGAATTCGGCACGGTCAATTGCCAGCGTGCGCCACGCGTTGAAGAGCCTGAAAAATGGCATGCCGTTTGTGATTTTTCCCGAAGGCGGGCGGACCTCTGACGGCGGCATCAAACCTTTTATGGCGGGCGCATTTTTTCTTGCGATCAAAGCGCAAGTCGATGTTGTACCCGTGGCATTGGTTGGAACATACGAACTGCTCCCGATGAACACGTACCACATCAAATCGCGGCCGCTAGAGTTGAGGGTGGGAAAGCCGATTTCCACCGAAGGCATGACGCTGCGCGATATGGATGATCTCTCCGACAAAGTAAAAGCAGCGATGGAAGAGCTTTACTACGCCGCAGTAGAAAATCCGGCTGCGTAGCGACAGGTGTCTTGACCTGTCGGGCCGAGCATGGCTCGGCTATCCACCCTACACAAATTCTTCCGTCTCATAGATAATCCTCGGCGGGAGAATTTCATGCGAAGACTCGCCGCAGTTCTGACAATCATTTTCTTTTCCGTCGTTACGCAAGCTCAAAATTCCAAACCTACCCTAGCCGATGCACAAGAATTTATGAAAAATGCTGAGGCGCGACTGGCTGAACTCAGCGTCAAGGGCAACCAAGCCCAATGGGTGCAGGAAAACTTTATTACCGAAGACACCGAGGCGTTGGCCGCCGACGCCAATGACGAAATATCAGCGGTGACGACGGACCTCGTAGAACAATCCAAACGTTTCGACGGCCTGAACATGCCTCCCGAATTGGCGCGAAAGTTTTTGTTGCTGCGCTTAGGGCTGACCGCGCCAACACCGAAAGATCCGGCGCTGCGCAAAGAAATGACGCAGATCGCTGCTTCGCTCGATGCCGACTACGGTAAAGGAAAGTACTGCAAGACCGCGAGCGATTGCCTCGACATTACGCAGATTGAAACCAAAATGGCGAGCAGCCGCGACCCGCAGGAGTTGCTGGACCTCTGGAAAGGCTGGCATTCGATTGGCCCTCCCATGCGCGACCGGTTTGCGCGTTTCGTCGAGCTCTCGAACCAAGGTGCGCGCGAAATGGGATTCAAAGACACAGGCGCACTCTGGCGTTCCGGCTACGATATGCCTCCCGATGCGTTTAGCGCCGACCTCGAACGGTTGTGGAATCAAGTCCGACCGTTGTATCTTTCGCTGCACACTTATGTTCGTGCGCAATTAGTTAAGAAATATGGTCCGAACGTCGTTCCTCCCGATGGTCCCATCCCTGCCGAGCTGCTCGGCAACATCTGGGCCCAGGATTGGACGCATATTTTCCCCATCCTCGGATTACCAGAAAATAGCCGCGGCTACGACCTTACCGACTTGCTGAAAGCGAAAAATCTCGACGCCAAAGGGATGGTGAAATACGGCGAAGGGTTTTTCACTTCTATGGGGTTTGCTCCTTTGCCCAAGACTTTCTGGGAGCGGTCGTTATTCACCAAGCCCGCAGACCGTGATGTGGTCTGCCACGCGAGCGCGTGGGACATTGACAACAAAGACGATTTACGAATCAAGATGTGCATTCTGGTGCGCGACGAAGATTTCGTGACGATACATCACGAGCTCGGTCATAACTTTTATCAACGCGCTTATAAAAACCAGCCATTCATGTTCGAGAGCGGTGCCAACGACGGATTTCATGAAGCGATTGGAGACTCCATCGCTCTCGCGGTTACACCGGGATATCTAAAAGAAGTAGGCTTGCTCGACAAAGTTCCTCCGGCAGATGCCGATATTCCTTTGCTTTTGCAGCAGGCTCTCGACCGCGTAGCGTTTCTTCCCTTCGGATTGCTCATCGACCAATGGCGCTGGAAAGTTTTTTCCGGAGAGATCAAGCCTGGGGACTACAACAAAGCCTGGTGGGAACTGCGCCTGAAGTATCAGGGTGTTGCGCCGCCCGTCGGGCGCACAGAAGCTGACTTTGATCCGGGTGCGAAGTATCACGTCGCTGCCAACGTTCCCTACACGCGGTATTTTCTGGCACATATTCTTGAATTCCAGTTCTATCGCGCCATGTGCAAGACCGCTGGCTACACGGGCCCACTCAACCGATGCACTTTCTACGGGTCAAAAGCTGCCGGTGCGCAGTTCAATAAAATGCTGGAAATGGGCCAAAGCAAGCCCTGGCCTGATGCTCTGGAAGCCGGGACCGGAGAACGTCAGATCGACGGCAATGCATTGCTCGAATATTTCGCGCCATTGCAAAAGTGGCTCGACGAACAGAACAAAGGGCAAAGAGTTGGCTGGTAAATACTTGCGTAGGCGCAGGTGTCCTCACCTACGCACCATTCAACCTAATAATGAAGGGCGGGCCAAGGCGTCCGCCCTTCGTGCTTTATACTAATTTTCTATCGTTATGCCAGCCAATATTCACATCAAGCTTCCCGATGGAAGCACCAAGGAAGTGCCGCAGGGCACCACCGCACTCGATATTGCTAGGTCAATCAGCCCGCGTCTTGCTGATGCCGCGCTTGTCGCGAAGACTAATGGCGATCTCATCGATCTGACCAAGCCACTAGACAAAGATACCGACCTGCGCATTCTGACCGAAAAAGACTCGGAATCGCTCATGGTCTATCGCCACTCTTCGGCGCACCTGCTCGCGGCAGCGGTGCTCGAATTGTTTCCCGAGACCAAACTCGGCCATGGCCCCGCCACCGAAACCGGGTTCTTCTACGATTTTTATCGCCCCACTCCGTTTACCCCGGAAGACCTGCAAAAACTCGAGACCAAAATGCAGGAGTTGGCGGAACAAAATATTCCGTACGCGCGCGAATTTCGTCCGCGCGAAGAAGGTCTCGCCGAGTTCAAGCAGGATGGCGACTTCATGAAGTGCCATTTCATCGAGCAGTTCACCAAGCCCGATGAAAAAATTTCCATTTACCGTACCGGCAAATTTCTAGATTTCTGCCGCGGACCGCACATTCCCTCGACTGGAAAAATCAAGGCTTTCAAGCTGCTCAACGTCGCAGGCGCCTACTGGCTCGGTGATGAGAAAAATCCGCAGTTGCAGCGCATCTACGGGACTTCGTTTTACTCGAAGAAAGATCTCGACAATTTCATCCACCAGCAGGAAGAAGCGAAAAAGCGCGACCATCGCGTTCTCGGCCAGCAGCTAGATCTCTTCTCAATTCAGGAACTTGCCGGCCCAGGGCTGATTTTTTGGCATCCCAAGGGCGGCATCATCCGCAAAGAGATGGAAGACTGGATGCGCGATCAGTACCTCAAACGGGGCTACTCGCTGGTCTATACCCCGCACGTGATGCGACGCCAGCTCTTCTTCACTTCAGGCCACGAAGGTTATTACGCGCAGAACTTCTTCGATTACATGGAACTTGACGATGCCGAATACCGCGTCAAGCCGATGAACTGCCCCGGCCATATTCTGATTTACAAAGACTCGCTGCGCTCTTATCGCGATCTTCCCGTGCGCCTCGGCGAACTCGGTACCGTTTATCGCTACGAGCGCTCCGGAGTCATGCATGGTCTGCTGCGGGTCCGCGGATTTACCCAGGACGATGCACATATCTTCTGTACTCCCGAGCAAATTGAAAAAGAGATTGCCGATTGCGTCGAATTTGCCCGCGATGTGCTCAAGGATTTCGGCTTCGACCAGTTCCAGACCGAGCTATCGACCTGGGATCCGAATGACCGCAAGAGCTTCGTCGGCAGCGAAGAGCAGTGGAACATGGCGACCGAGTCGCTCGAAAAAGTTCTCAAGAAACTCAATATCGAATACAAGACCATCCCCGGCGAAGCCGCGTTTTACGGCCCAAAAATCGATATCAAACTTGTGGATGCCATCGGCCGTCTGTGGCAGCTTTCGACCGTGCAATTCGACTTCAACCTGCCCAAGCGCTTCGAACTCGAATACGTAGCCGAAGACGGCACTCGCAAGCAACCACTCATGGTGCACCGCGCTCTTTACGGATCCATCGAACGCTTCTTCGGTGTGCTGATTGAGCATTACGCTGGCGCCTTTCCGGTGTGGCTCTCACCCATGCAAGTTGTTATGATTCCGATCGCCGAACGGCATATAGAGTACGCGAACAAAGTCGCGGCAGATCTGAAGGCTGCCGGTGTGCGTGTGGAAGTGGATGGACGCAATGAGAAAATGAACGCGAAAATCCGCGAGCACGCCATGCAAAAAGTTCCATTCCTGCTCGTTGTCGGAGACAAAGAATCCGAAGCCGGAAAAGTGAATGTCCGTACCCGCGGTAAGGAAAAGACCGAAGATATGTTAACGGCGGATTTTGTATCAAGAGTCAGCGACCTCATCAGCCGGAAGGCTCCAGCATTGTAAGTGTTTCTCCGTCATGGTTTTCCGGTCGCCGGTTCCCGGTAGTTCGTTCCGTGTGTGCCTTCGGTAATCTTTTTTGCCCGGCGGCCGCCGTGTACTCTCCACTCAGCTCGCAGTTAAGCCCGTAGTTCAAACTCAACGCATTTTCCAACTCAGTAAGGATAGCCACGCATGTCTTCAACACCTTCAGCTACCACCAGTGTGCCCGCCGCAACCACTCCGACAGCTGCTGCCGCCGCGCCTGCAACGCAAATTTCAACTCCCGCGCTGTTGACGGCGATGTTGAAGACGTCCGACAAGATTAGCGACCTATTTTTCTCTCCCGGCAAGCCGCCTCTGGTTGAGATCAATGGAAAACTGTCCCCGGCCGGGGCGATACGCCCGCTCAGCGCCGAAGAGATTCGCCTGATTGCCAACCATCTCATCGGTACCAACAAAAACGCGGCTGAAAATCTCAAAGAACACGGCTCTTGCGACGTCTCCTATAGCTTGCCAGGCTTATGCCGTTTTCGCGTGAACGTGTTCATGCAGCGCAGCACCTGCGCCGTCGTCATGCGCGTAATTCCCAGCAAGATACCCGATTTCCACGCACTTAGTCTGCCTGCCGAACTGGGTAACATTGTCGGCCTTCGCAACGGGATTGTTCTGGTGACTGGGCCCACGGGTTCGGGCAAGTCTTCGACTCTGGCAGCTGTGATTGATCGCATCAATCAGGAGAAGTCGTATCACATCCTCACGATTGAAGATCCGATTGAGTTTCTTCATGCGCACAAGAACTGCGTGATTCACCAACGCGAGCTGCATAGTGATACGACCAGCTTTGCCCTGGCCTTGCGCGCGGCTTTGCGGCAGGCGCCCAAGGTCATCCTGGTGGGCGAAATGCGCGACAAGGAAACGATCGAAATCGCCATGGAAGCAGCCGAAACCGGCCACCTTGTGCTCTCGACCTTGCACACCATTGATGCTTCCAAGACTATTGAGCGCGTCATCGGCGTTTTTCCCATGGCCGAGCAGGACGGCATTCGCAACCGCCTGGCGAAGAGTTTCCGCTACATCATTTCGCAGCGGCTTCTTCCGCGAAAAGATGGCACCGGGCGCATTGCGGCGCTCGAGATTCTGAAGTCCACTTTGCGCACCCGCGAGTATGTGGAAAAGGGTGAGGGCGAAGGCAAGACTCTACTCGATGCCATGCGCGTGGGTGGCGACGAAGGTATGCTGCATTTCGACGGCGAAATCGAAAAGCTGATCCGTTCCGGCGTGGTGGATATGGAAGAAGGCCTCGGCTATGCGACCAATTCCGGCAATCTGCGTCTGGAACTGGCCGACTTTACGGGAGCGCCCGCGCCCAACGCTGCACCAGCGGGTGCCGACCTAACCCCAAAAGACGACTTGCTTGAAACAACCTCTGTCTAACGCAGGTATGCGGTATTTCAATGTCGGTTTGGACAGCGTTAATTTAACATCGCTAAGTTGAACGTCGGCGTCATCTCCGATACTCATGGCCTTCTGCGGCCAGAAGCATTGGCCGCATTGCAAGGTTACGACTACATCATTCACGGCAGCGACACTGGGGTCCCGAAATTTTGACCACGCGTCGCTCAGAATGACAGGTCTCTTAGGGTTGCTACAATCCCTGAGTGTCCCTGCACTTTCAGATTGATGCGACTTCCGGCCCAGGCCGCCTCGGGCGTCTGGTCACCCCACATGGCGAAGTCAAGACGCCGGTTTTCATGCCCGTAGGCACATTGGCTTCGGTTAAAGGCATTCCGCAGGACCTTCTTGAAGAGCTTGGCGTCCAGATTCTGCTTGGCAATACCTATCACCTATACCTTCGCCCAGGAGTGGAGCAAGTTCGCCAATTGGGCGGCCTTCACGGTTTCATGTCGTGGCCGCGCGCAATTCTCACGGATTCGGGAGGGTTCCAAGTTTTCAGTCTGAATGAACTGCGCAAAGTCACCGAAGAGGGCGTGACGTTCCGTTCGCATCTTGACGGCTCTTCGCATTTTTTCAGTCCAGAAAGCGCGATGGCGGCGCAAATTGGCCTCGGCGCCGATATCATCATGGCATTCGATGAATGCACCGAGTATCCCGCCGATGAGAAACGCATGCGGGACTCGATGGAGCTCACGCTCCGCTGGGCACAGCGCAGCAAAGATTATTTTGAAGCGCACAAAAACGAAGTGCCGTGGCATGCCA
>Ga0187847_10000223_pt1 | contig 69034 bp, 56 predicted proteins | sample June2016WEW_4_10_FD_132458 | JGI IMG/M metagenome (GOLD analysis project Ga0187847, IMG submission 132458) | Peatland microbial communities from SPRUCE experiment site at the Marcell Experimental Forest, Minnesota, USA - June2016WEW_4_10 | ecosystem: Environmental > Terrestrial > Soil >...
AAGGGCGCCCGAACACGGTCTTCCGCCACCACTCAAAAGAGGCTCAACACCGCATGAACACTGGAGGTTGTGAATTGGAGTCGAAAATGTTTGGGAAACGGTGGCGGAGGAAATGTTTGGGTGAAGTTTAGTATTTTGGCGGAGAAAACCGCCGGTGTCCGTTCTGGTGTCCGTTTGGTTTCGGAAAAGATGCGGTCGCATGCGGCGCCGTGCCTCGCTTGCGATCAGTATAACTTATTTTATTTATTGAAGATAGGCGGCTCGGTGCGGAAAGGTGCGGTGCGGTGCGGAGGGGCCAAAATCACTTTTCGAGTCAGGTGCATTCAACCGGGCTCTGCCACCTCTCCGCACTATAACTCATTATCTTTCAATGAGCTAATGTTTGGATTTGCTTAGGATGCTTCACTGAAGATTTGCCAATCGCCGACTCTGTCGCCATCCGTTCCCCGGCAGGAACCGGACGACCTACAGCCGATGCCTTGTGCTCCGGAGCGAGATATGCGCTAGTGCATGACCATCTGAAGCGTCCTATGTCCGAGTAGCTCTGCAACCGTTCGCGGATCCACACTGACCATGACAAGTCTACTGGCAAACGTATGGCGATTGCAATGCCAGTTATATTCCTCAATCTTGGCCTCTTTGAGCGCGGTCGAGAACCATCCACGCGCTACTTGCAGACCCTGGTCGGAGTCGCCGGCGGAAAGGACATTGCCCTGCTTGCCACCAACGTTCTTCGCCATTCGCTCCTGCACGACGCGAGTGACAAAGATGGCTTGACTCTGTTTCCTCTTTGCCAGCCAATCCCGCCACGCGGAAACAGGGTGATGACGAGCCTTGGCGCCTCTCTTTTGCTTATTTCAAAGGCAAACGATGGCTGGAATCTGGGACTTGTATTTCGGTGGAAACTGATTGGAACCAACTTGACATTAGGCGCAACGTGAAGTTTATTGAGGTGTCCCTCGTGGTGAAGGAGTTCACCTTTAACCGCTGTCCATCCAATACGCCGAACAGATGATCACTCCTGACAGGGAATCCTGTTGCGGAGTCATGTCCCGGCCGAGTTCCTTGAACGACAATTTAGGAGTTCGTATTCATGACGAACACTTGGGCCCTTTGTGCGCTCTGGGTGGGTCTGGCGTTGGCGGCGACGCTGTTGGCGATCTGGTTCAAGATCCCGACGACGCTTTCTGAGGTATGCGCACTGCCCGGTGATGATCGTCCATTGATCGGATAACGAAGCTATGAAGCTTTCGAAACACGCGAGCGGTGCGGCACAGAAAAATCGCAGCAATTCTGTTCTCACATGCCGCTCGAAAACAAATCGTAGAACGCCTGACAACTGGCGGCCGAGTGATTCTGTTTCTTGAGGCTCTCCGCAGACAGCGGGCCTTCGTCGTGCTGACTGCGCTGGTTGGTATGCACGCAGCCGAACCGAGTTTCAATGATTTCAATTTCTAATTCCCAACTCGTTCCCAATGAGGGTTGCACAGTGACTACGAATGTCTTGCGCGGGTTCGGGAATGCGGGAAGTATTCGTGCGGTCCCATCGTCTCATGGCCGTGTGCAGCAGGATGCGCAGGTCGGAGAGTGGCGTGGCCCTGGCCATATAGCTCTCATCGAGGCTTTGCTTCAAAGGGAGTAGAATATTGCGGCAGTAGTCTTCCAATTCGCCGTCCGGGATTCCAACCAGAAACACATCTTCCTGAGCAAACGCGATGGTTGCCGCGCCTGTAATTCCGGGTCGACAACTTGATACCCAGGTTTGTTGTTCCGGGACTTTCGGTCGTGGTCCGACAAGACTCATTTCACCTTGCAACACGTTCAGGAATTGGGGCAACTCATCGAGCTTCCACCACCGGAGGAACCTGCCTACATTGGTAATTGCCGGATCGTTGATGGTTGTAATGTTGCCTCGTATCTTGTTTGAGTGAATCATAGTTCTGAACTTGTAGATGTTGAAATGAACTCCATTCCGCCCCACTCTTTTTTGCAAGAACAGGACCGGCCCTTTGGAAGTGAGGCGAACCATACAGGCGACAATTAGGAGGAGCGGCAATAAAACGGGCAGCATTGCAGACACGAATACGAGATCAAATGCACGCCTGGCAGGAGACCGTACCCACGCGCTGAGGCGCTCCGATTCCGAACGGTCGACGGGGTGTTCTAATGGCGGTTCGGAATTAAGCACGAAAAGCTGGAGAATCGGATCATCCTTCAAGCATACCTCCGATCAAATTGCATCTGTGATCATCCATTGCCATAAGCTGCTCAAACGCTGCAGCCCGCGGCCTGCATGCTCTTGCGGCTCTGTTATGGATTCAGAAAATGCAGAATTGCTCTTTCATCCGACTCACTGAGGGAAGCTCGGATTCGCATGTGACGAACGATGGTGCCTGAAATCCGCGGAGAGAAGCCCTGTGGCGCGTCGTGGCAGCGCGAGCAGTTCTGTTTGAAGACCCGTTCTCCCCGGCCCGAATCCCCGGAGGGCGAAGTCTGGGTCGATTGGGCTGGAGGTGCCTGGTTACTTGCTTTGCCTTCAACCTGCTGAGCGCACAGGGGCAGAATTGCGATTGCGCCGGCTAGACATGTGAGAAGTATCGAACTGCTCTTCATTTGCCCCTCCAGGTAGGAAATAGAAATCGATAGACGATGCCGGTTTGCCAGATATTCCTGTTCCCTGTTGAAGAGAATTCACGGGAATAGCTGGTGTTGATTCGCACTTCGTGTGGCAACCGGTAATCGAGACCGAAGTCTGCCTGTTGGGTATTGGCCCCTGGGAGCCCATCGTTCGAATCGGGCCGAGAACGGAACGTCTGCTGCATGCGGAACACCGGTTCGAACCGGCCCACAAAACTCTCTCCATTTTTAAAGCGGGATAAGCGGTAGTCGGCTTCGACCCAGTAGCCGCCCGCGTGCGCACCTTTGGAGAATTCGGAACGCAGCCTGAGCGCGGTGTTTGACGGTTCCCACCAAACGTGGAAACCTTCAAAGTTTTCGTGGACATTTTGGAGTTGTCGTCCGTAGGAGGCGCCAACCTCGAAACGGGCAGTAGGGAAGTAGAGGCTTCCTCGGCCGCCGCTGGCTCGTTCAGCAGTGAACTGCTGGTTGGTGCTGACGGCGGAGAAATAGACAGCGTAGTCGGCGGAAACGTGGTCCGTTGCAAACGCCGATCCTCGCAACATTCCTCCGACGCTCGAACCAGTTTCCATGGTCCCCACACTCGCGATCAGCGGTTCGTCCTGGAAATTGCCGATCCAGATTGGGCTCAAGCGCTCGTTGTAGGTTGCAAAGGGGGTAAGGAATTCGCCGGCCACAACCGTGACATGCCTGGAAGCGAGGAAGTCTGCTTGGAGATAGTTGAGTCCCAGGAACAAGTCGCCGCTGTATCCCGGCTTCCCGCCGCCGTTCGGGGAGAATGGGTCGAGGATGATAGCGCGGCTCTCCACCAGGATGTGACTCCCGACCGGTGCGGCCAGCAAGGGAGAAATCACGGGGATGTAGGTTGTGTTTCCCCCGTTCGTACTGGTCACGAATCCCACGCCACCGGAAATGAGAGGAACGTTTTGACTTTGATCGTCCTGAGCAGCCGATCCCATCGAGGCCATGCAAAACGCCAAGACCGCCGGAATAGCGTACCTGGCAAAACTATGTCGAGACGCTGCAGAAATCAACATGAACTTAGATTCGTCTGATTCCAGGCTCGGCATGTCATGGGAGCGTCTTGCGAATGTCAGCGCATTGTCACTTGTGCATGCGACGAGTCACTCCGCGAGCCACCAGCGAGCCGCTTTGCAGTGAGCGCGCTGTTGAATGAAGGCCGGAATTTGCATGCGAGACAAAACGCTGACAATCTCCTGACACGCAGATGACAGCTTGCTCTGGATCGCGGCCTAGGGTGAACAGTATGCGACGAGGCTAGCGCGAAAAAAACAGTCGGCGCGGCTTCCCGTGCAATCACCACAACAATTCAGGAGCAATATGATCAAACGCTTCGCAATTCTCTTCGTGCTCATCGGCATCTGTTCATCGGGTCCACTGCTTCCGTTGTCGTTTTCGGCTGACAGCGCACCCCGGCGCATCGTGGTGGTTGCCAAGCGATTCTCTTTCGAGCCGGCCACCATCGAACTCCAGAAAGGAGTGCCGGTGATTCTGGTGCTGAAGAGCGTCGACGTTGCGCACGGCCTCCGATTTCGCGAACTGAATGTGGAAGTGAAGGCCCCAAAGGGCGGGAGCGGACAAGTGCAATTCACTCCGGAAAAGGCAGGTGACTTTGTGGGACACTGCTCGGTGTTCTGCGGATCTGGCCACGGGTCAATGAGCTTGACGCTTCACGTAATCGGATGATTATGCGACGTGCCGTTCTCATCGCCGTTACTCTCCTTCTAGTGGGTGCGCTTGGGTGGTGTGGGCTTCGCCTGGATGGGTGCAAGGCGAAGACTCCCTCGACGCTCGAAACGCACGTGATGACTTTTGTCAAACATCAATTCCTCATTGGAAACAAGTCGCAGAAAAATCCGCTGACCGATTCGCCCCAGACGATCGCGGACGGAAAGGAAGCTTTCTCACATTACTGTGTGGCCTGCCACGGGATGGATGGACAAAATACAGGCGTGCCGTTTGCCGACCGTATGGCTCCGCCGGTGCCGTCCCTGGCTTCATATGACGTTCAGAGGTATAGCGACGGCCAATTGAAATGGGTCATCGATTACGGTATTTGGCCTTCAGGAATGCCGGGTTCGAAGGGAACGCTAAGTGACGAGGAGATTTGGTCCATCGTGGCGTACCTGCGCCATCTACCTCCGGCTGGCAGTGTTGGGGAGCCGGAAATGTACAGCCATTGATTCCTATGAATGTCTTTCAATCTCAATCCGGAGTCAGACCGCGCTCAGGCCCGCGCAGGTTGAAAGAGTCGGTGATCGCCAGTTTTCAGCGTTCCGCATTTGAAGTCGCGACCCAATTTCGAAATCATTCGCACGCCGATTGGCAGGCGATTCTCGTTTGGTTGGACATCAGCGGCCTGGCCTTGTATCTGCTCGACCGGGTACAAGAGTTGGGAATTGAAGACAGCATGCCTGCTGGAATTCGTGAACGCCTGCAGCGAAATCTAGAGCAAAACCGTCAACGGACGACGGCCCTTCTGCGTGAGGCGGAGAGCGTCGCCCAGCAGTTCGAGCAGGCTGGAATCCCATTCGCGCTGTTGAAAGGAATCACACTGACGCCTGGCTCAGTACCCAGGCCTGCTCTGCGGTGGCAGGTCGATCTTGACTTTCTAATTCCCGAGCCGGATGCGATGGCCGCAATTGAAGTCCTGCACAACCTGAACTATTCGTTGCACGCAAAGTTCGGAGACACATTGGAATTTAGGTCTGGCCCTTCGGGCAAACCTGACCTCGCAAATTTGTATCGGGCGCATGCTCAAAAGTCTCTCGAGCTGCATAGTTTGCGGCGTCAAGAGGGACTGCCGGACCGGCTGACGCGGGCAAGCGCCAGGCTCTTTGAGGGAATAAAGATGCCCGCCCTTTCCGCGGCAGACATCATGGTGCAACAGGCGATGCACCTTATGAAGCATCTCTGCGGCGAACATACGCGCCTTTCGTGGGTGCTTGAATTGTCGCGGCATATTCGGGTGCGGGAGAACGACGGTCCATTTTGGAATGAGGTGAGGGCGATTGCAGCAGCCGAGCCTCAAGCCGATCTTGCGCTGGCGATGTCTCTCTGGTTGGCGGACGATCTGTTTGAGACGACTCCCCGCATCGCTGCCAGACAGTGGGGAGCAGATCGAATTCCTGATGGGGTCCTGCTGTGGTTGCGGCGCTATGCCCGCGAGTTATTGCTGTCAGACTCACACGCAAGCAAACTCTACCTTCTCCTTCGCCGCCAGCTGCCGAACAGGCCCGATGTGAAGAGCACGGCGAGATTGATGATTCCGCTGTGCCTGCCGGCCAGGATTACAGTGCCCGTGCCGGGCGAGACTCTGGCGGCCCGTCTGACTCGCTATCGAATTGAGGCGGCATACAGTTGGCAGCGCCTTCGCTTCCACGTGTTCGAAGGACTTCGGTTAGGAATCGAGGCGCTGTGCTGGGAGTGGAGAATGCCGAAGGTGCAACAGCGATGATGGCACATAGAACGAGCATCTGGCCCAGAGCCGCGTGTTTCCCAATCTCCAGCGCGATTGCTTGCGTGGCGTTGTTCTGTTTCGCCTTCGATGTCCGGGCGCAAACTCAACCGGAGAACGACACACAAACGCAACCAGATGCGGCGGCGCTAACGCAATCCGAGACTGGGATGCAATCACAACAGGAGATGGCGCCAACTACGCAACCTGTGCCGACGACGGGCGTACCTGATAGCTCAAACCGGATGGATTCCATCGAGAAGCCTAAGGATGATTACAGGAACGTCCTTGGCGCATCTCAAATCATCGCCATTGCACAGGACAATCCTGAAGTCATTCTCGAACTCAAGTCTCTTATGGCTGACATGGCGCAGGCAAAAGGAATCCCATCGCAGGCGGATGGAATCAGTGATGAACAGCTTTTCGACCAGATTGCCAATAGCAAAGAGCTGCGGGCAAGCATCACTCATTTGCTTGTGGCTCGAAGGTATATCTCCGAAGAGGACGTTGAGATTGCTTCGATTGAGAATACAAGTGCAAATGCAGAGGAGAGTGACCAACGGACCGCCGGCCAAATCGGCGACAGAAGCGAGGATGCCTTTTCAGAGTATCGCCAGAAGAACTTCGACAACACGAACCCGGCAGGGATGAATGAGGATCTCCCAGCGCTGTTAAAACTCAAGAATCAGCAATCGCCGTCACGGTCTAGTACCTCAGACCGGAGCCAGCCACAGCAGGCACAGCCGAATATCACGGATGAACCAAAGGCGCTTCACCGGGAAGCGCCTTACAATCTGCTTTCTCTCAGGGATCTCTATACCCAGGTTCCGGACTCGCCGGAGAAACTAAAGCGATTCGGCGCCGAAGTGTTTACTCATCGCGGACCAACGGTTGATTACAACCGTCCAACTTCCGCATTCGATTCAATGCCGCTCGATGTTCCCCTCGGTCCGGATTACGTGCTGGGTCCGGGAGATGAGTTGAGCATCAGCATGTGGGGCGGAGTCTCAACCAGTTTCACGCGCCCCATCACTCGGGAAGGCGCTATCACGCTACCTGAAGCGGGTCAGATTCAGGTTGCGGGGCTTACATTGGGCAATGCTCAGTCCGTGATTAGCAGCGCGCTGCAGCCGCAGTTTCGCAGTGCCCATGTAGCCATTACACTGGCGCGCCTGCGTACCATCAGGATCTATGTGGTTGGGGATGTACAGCGGCCTGGCGCCTATGACATCAGCTCGCTCGCGTCGCCGCTGACTGCGCTCTATGCTGCCGGGGGGCCGACCGGCATCGGTTCGTTGCGCGTCATGCACCACATGCGCAACGGGGATTCGATCGGTGACATCGATCTCTACAGCTTCTTTCTTCATGGGGTTCGAAACACCGATGATCATCTCCAGGGCGGCGACACCCTGGTGGTTCCGCCAGCGGGCCCACAGGTGGCTGTCTATGGGGCTGTGAAGCGCCCGGCGATCTACGAGCTTCGCACGGAGAAGGACCTTGCAGCTGGTCTGGAAATCGCAGGAGGTTTAACAGTTGCCGCGGAATTGAGCCACATCACCATCGAACGCATCGTAGCCAACCAACGCCGCGAATTGATTCCGGTGCAAGATCCAGCAGCCAATGGACAAGCGAGCGATACGCCTAGATTCGCCAATTTCGAATTGAAAGACGGCGACCGAGTTCGGGTCGGAACTGTCCTGCCTTCGAGTGAGCGTGTGGTGTATCTCCAGGGGCATGTGGCGCGGCCCGGCAAGCTGGCATACCGCAATGGATTGCATCTTGCCGATGTATTGCAGAGTTATCGCGACTTACTTCCGGAGCCGGCATCCGGAGGAGAAATTGTCCGGCTTATGGCTCCCGATCTTCATCCTGAAACAATCGACTTCAACATCCCCGACGTCCTGATTGGGAATGCGAACCCACCCCTCCAACCCTTCGACACAATTCGAGTTTTCGGCAGATATGAGCGAGACTCTCCCAAGGTCTCCATTCAGGGTGAAGTACAGCATCCGGGTTCATACCCCATGTTTGAAGGAATGAGCGCGGCTCAACTGGTGCGTGCAGCCGGTGGTTTCAAGCGCGACGCCTCGCTCCAGGACGCGGATCTAATCAGCTATCACGTGGTAAACGATTCCGGGATCACTGTGGAGCGACGCACCGTCGCGATTGGAGCAGCGGTGCTGCAAAATGACGCGCGGGCCGATTCACCGCTTCAGCCGGGAGACGTGCTGACTGTCCATCAATTGACTGGATGGAACGACATTGGCGCCTCGATATTAATCCAGGGCGAGGTTGCGCACCCGGGCAGTTATGGGTTCACCGAAGGCGAACATTTGAGCGATGTTCTGAGGCGCGCTGGAGGGTTCCGCGCCACTGCGTATCCGGAGGGTGCTGTTCTGACTCGTCCCGAGGTAAAGGTACTTGAGGAAAAGAGCCGCGAAGAACTGATCCGCCAGATCGAGGCGAGCTCAGCGGCGGCGCGCATGTCTCCGGGGTTGGTAGCGGGAGATCAAGCGTCAACACTGCAACTTATTCAGCAACAGCAGGACCAGGTGCTCACGCGGCTTCGCAGCGAGCCGGCAAGTGGCCGGCTCGTGATTCACATCGGCGGACCGATTGATCAATGGGCGGGAACAGCCGCGGATATTGAGGTGCGAAGGGGCGACGTATTGCGCATTCCCAAGCGGCCGGGATTTGTGCTGATTAGCGGCCAGGTATACAACGCATCCGCCATCACATTCATTGCGGGCAAGACCGCTGGATGGTACTTGGAGAATGCCGGGGGGGCCACCGCGATCGCGAATCGCAAGGAGATTTTTGTGATTCGCGCCAATGGTTCGGTTGTCGGGCGACGTTCCGGAGGTGGCTATGACCACAATGTTCTATCCACCAAACTTGACCCCGGCGATGTGATTGTGGTGCCGCAGAAGATTATTGGGACTTCGTTGGTCTGGCGAAACATTCTTAGCGCAGGGCAGATTGCGGGATCGCTTGCCATTGCTGCGGCCGTTGCGGGCCTTTAGGAGCAGCATGACAGAACAGATTGAAATGCCGGTTTACGATCGAGATTTCGCTGAGACCGCGGAGACGCGAAGCGATGCGGACCTGGGTCCCAATTGGATCGTCAATGCGTCTGTTTTGTTGCGGAATGGGCGGTTCCTGGTGCGTGCGGCGGTCATCGCAGTACTCGCAAATATCGCTATCGCGTTTATCGTTCCCGTTCGGTATCAATCGACTGCGCGGATCATGCCGCCCGAGACATCCGGATCGGGAACCGCATTGCTCGCCGCGCTCGCCGGAAAAGCACTGGGAGGCGAGCTCCTTGGGGGGCTTGCGGCGAGCCTGCTGGGCGGCCATAGTAGCGGTTCTCTCTTTATCAACCTGCTGCAAAGCGACACGGTAACCGGCCACCTGGTCGACCGCTTCCAGCTTCAGTCCATTTATCACAAACGTTATCGTGTGGACGCGTGCAAAGTTCTCATCCGTCGCACGCACATCGAGCAGGACAAAAAGAGTGGAGTTATTACCATCACCGTCACGGATGCTCGCCCGGATCGCGCTCGTGACATTGCGCAGGCATATCTCGACGAATTGAATCTCATGGTCAACCGAACCAACACATCGTCGGCACATCGGGAGCGGGTGTTTATTGAGAATCGATTGGCCAAGGTGAGAGTGGAACTGGACAAGGCGGAAGAGGCATTAAGCAATTTTTCAAGTACGCACATGACCGTCGATCTTCGCGAGCAGACTCGGGCGACCGTTGATGCGGCAGCGAAGCTGCAAGGGGAACTGATTGCGACGCAGGGGGAGATGACATCGCTTCATGAGATTTATGGCGACAGCAATGTTCGCTTGCGGGCCGCCGAGGCGCGCGCCGCGAATCTGAAGAGCGAATTGGCAAAGATTGGAGGTAATTCCGCATCCCTATCGGATGATGTCGATGATGATTCAGATCCGAATGGCACGAAGAAGGATTCGGATGGTTTGTCGTATCCGCCGCTTCGGCAACTGCCAAGGCTCGCGGTGCCGTATGGAAATCTCTACCGGAACGTTCGGGTTCAGGAGACCGTGTTCGAGCTGCTGACGCAGCAATTTGAAATTGCGCAGCTTGAGGAAGCAAAGGACATCCCTGTATTGAGCGTCATCGATACTCCTGCGATTCCGGATAAGAGATCGTTTCCCCATCGCACACTCTTGATCCTGATTCTGACCATTGTTGAAGGCCTCGCGATTTCAGCGTTCATTATCATGCGCTTTCACTGGCGCACCATCCATCCGGCCGATCCGCGGAGGAGAATTGCAGCTGAAGCATCCGATGCTTTCCGTCATGGTCTGAGCAAGATGCTTGGCTACGTCCGGAGGTGGGCATGAGCACGTCGCTGCCCATCGGTCCGCTTCGGCGTGGCGCAGATTCGATTGCACTGCCATTCCCTTTCGCGCGGGAGCAGGCTACACCACGCCAACTCTCGTTTACCGCGGCTGCGGCCGGGTTCTTCTTCTCATTTCGAATCATCCTCGTAATGATTGCGGCTCGTTGGCTCAATTGGGGAACGCAGCCGGGAGTTATCGCGGGAGGTATCGTCGAAATCGTGTTACTGCTTATGGTAGTAATGCAGGTATTAGGACCTGCTGCGCGCCCTGTTGCCTGGGTCTTCCGCTTGCCGTGCATTCGCTGGGTGCTGGTCTTCCTTGCGTTTTCCTGCTGCAGCCTGGCCTGGAGCGGAACTACGTCGCAGGTTGCATCCTTCATGTATTGGGCAAACATGGCGGCCGACGTGTTGATCGTTCTTCTGCTCTTGCGTAGCCATGCGATGGTTGACGTTGCTCATTCCATGATGGAGGGCTATGTGGTCGCCAGCGTCATTCTCGCGGCTATTGCGTGGATCATTCCCGCCGCAACTGACCTCCGCCTAGGCGATCTGGAATACTTCAACACCAATCAGATTGGCAATGTTTGCGCGATGGGTGTGTTTATGGCGCAATTCCTCGCGAGCCGCAAAGACGGTCGATGGGGAGTGTCTGTGTTGTTCCTGACGTTGACGCTGGTACGTAGTCTGAGCAAGGCGACGCTCATTGCATTTGTTGTGAGCCAAGGCGTGATGCTGATCCAGGACAACTCGATGACGCGCAAGAGGAAGGTGGTCATCGGCGTCTCAGCACTTGCACTCGGACTCGCCTTCGGTGGACTCTTCGAATCCTATTTGAGCGTCTATACCACGGAGGGAACCCAGGCTCAAACCCTGACGGGGCGTACCGGGATCTGGATTTACAGCCTGAACACTGGGCTCGAAAAGCCGTGGTTTGGAAACGGGATCGATTCGATGTGGAAGGTGGCTCCCCCATTTGGCCCAGAGTTGTTTGAGGCTCGGCATGCGGAGAACGAAGTGCTTCAACAGTTCTTTGCATACGGTCTGGTTGGAATTGCGATGTTGGCCGGAATCTACGGGACGCTTTATCGGGCTATCCGCCGCCTACCGCGAAGCTCGACTCGCGTTGTACTCAATGGACTCGTGTTGTTCATTATCATTCGTGGCCTGGCGGAAGCCGAGCCCTTCGATCTCCTCCTCCCCCTCTGGAGCATCGCCATGATCAGTTCGTATCTTGGCTTTTGGCTGCAGAGCCCGAGGGGAATTGGCAACCAGCAGCGCGTCGCAACGTAAGGAGGACCGCTCGTGAGAATCGTTATCGCCGCTTTATCCGCTCCGTGCAGCCTTAACGGTGTTTCGCGCCATGCGGCCAACCTGGCTCGAGGACTGTTATCGCTGCCCGACGCGCCCGAGGTCCACTTTATTGCAGGAAGCTGGCAGAAGGAGATATTTCCATCAGCCATTGGAAGGACCAATTCGCGATTTCACCTCCACATGATTCAAATCCGGCATAGTAACTTTGCCAGGATCGCCTGGTACTATTGGGACCTTCCCGCCATTTCAGCCCAGCTTGAGGCGGACGTATTGCACATGGCTTATCCATCGCCTGTGCGAGCTGATGCATACAGATGTCCCACCGTCGTAAGTTTGCATGATCTATACCCGTTTGAAATCCCCGAGAATTTTGGAATCGTAAAAAGCGAAGTGAGCCGGCGGCTGATGCGGCAGTGTCTTACCAAGATTGATGCGATCGCTTGCGTTTCCGACTTTACAAAATCTCGGATTGCGAAGTGGTTGCCTTCTGAGCTGAGCCGAAAAGCCCTGACGATACCGAATTCGATTGCACCCATTTACGGAGCCGGCGTTGCTCTGCGACAGCTTCGGGGCGGACTGCCGTTTGTGCTCTGCGTCGCACAGCATCGCCAGAATAAAAACGTACCACTGGCCTTGAGAATCTTCGCACAGGCGTTAAGAGTGGAGGCTCTTCCTGTTCAGGCCCGGTTCCTTGTCGTGGGAAATTCAGGACCAGACACTCGGAGAATATTGAATGAAGTTCGCAACCAGGGCCTCGGGGACCGCGTCGTGCTCCTCAGTGGAATCAGCGATCAGGAACTGCTGTGGTGTTATCGCAAATGTTCCTTGCTCCTTGCGCCGTCGTCGATCGAGGGATTTGGATTGCCCATCGCCGAGGCGTTGACCGCCGGTTGCCCTGTGGTGTGCTCCGACATTCCGCCATTTCGCGAAGTGGGTGGTGATCGCTGCCGCTACGTGCTCTTCGGCGAAGGAATCATGGAAGGGTATCTCGGAGCCATCCGGCAGGCTGTGAGTGAGCCAAGGCGATTTAGTGCATCGATGCCGCAACTCGCACCCGTTTCAATTGCGGCGAGATATATGGACCTGTACCGGCAATTGGCAAAGTTCCGCGGCGTCTCGCAAAATGGTATGCTACGGCATCCTTATTCTGAGGCTCGGAAGATCGAAATTCCGGTCGAATGAGTTGGGATGATTGTCATTCCATTGTCATTTTCGCGGCGTATTGAAGTGAGGTCGTGGAATACGGAGGAAAATGGAAACCATGGGCAAGGAATCGGGTGTTGCCGCCATCGAACAGGATACATCGTCTTCTCCAGGGAATTTGGGCGTGATCCTGGTGGTCGAAGACGATCCCAGGATGCAACGCGTCTTGCAAAGAATGTTCCTCGCGGAGCACTACGATGTGATTACGGCCGGTGACGGTCAAACCGGTCTCGATCTGTTTCGCACGCGCCACCCTATAGCGGTCGTGCTCGATTTGATTCTTCCGCAAATATCCGGCCGCGAACTATGCCAGAGGTTCAAAGCACTTTCCAGTGACACTCCGGTGCTTGTAGTCAGCGCGATTGCCGAAGTGGTAGATAAGGTGCTTCTGCTTGAACTTGGCGCGGACGATTACGTGACCAAGCCATTCAGTCCCCGCGAATTGATGGCACGAGTGCAGGCTGCAATCCGCCGCCGCCACAAACCCGTCCCCGCAAGTTCATTTCATTTTGCAGATTGCGAGGTGGACTTTAAGAAGATGACAGTCCACCGCAACGGCCAGCCGATTCAACTCACGTCACATGAGTTCAAACTGCTTAAGTTTTTCACCGACCACGCAGAGAGGGTACTGAGCCGGGAAGAACTTCTGAATGAGGTGTGGGGCTACAACTGCTATCCAACCACCCGCACTGTTGACAATCAGATACTTAAGCTGCGGCAGAAGCTGGAGCCGAATCCCACAGATCCCCGTCACCTGCTTACCATCTACGGCGCCGGGTACAAATTCGTTCCCTGATCGAGATGGTGGACGAACCCATCACACACGCTTTCCAAACGCCAACCAATTCTCCGAGCGAGAATAGTGGCTTGCGCACGCGCGTCCTGTTGACACTCGCCATGGCCGGCATCATCGCAGGCACGACTCTCGTGAGCGTGTTGGCAATTCGTCAACCTCTGCAAGCGCTGTTTGTCGGCAACGTGTCGTCGGACCTCGAGAATTCAATCGCAATCTTTGGGAAATTTCAGGCGGAGCGGCTGGAAGCGCTCGATCGCGAGAATGCTCTGCTGGCCGATTTGCCCAGTCTCAAAGCGCTGATGACGACAAACGATGAAAGGACAATCGAAGACGGCGCCGTAAGGTTCTGGAAGGTGAGCGGAACCGACCTGTTCGCGCTCGCTGACCACGACGGTCGCATCGTTGCCGCATTCAATGGCATGACGCCTGGGGGCGAAACGCTGCGAAAAGATCTGCGGTCGTACGTAAGCGGCGCGCCCAACCATTTCTTTGTAAGCGGCAGCCTCTTATACGGCTGTTCCGTCCGTCCGATTTATTTTGGCAGCCAGTCTGAAGGAACTGTCCTTGGCTATGTCATCAGCGGGTTCGCAATCGACCGCACGGCGGTCGAGCAACTGAGCCAGGCCACCGGGGTTGAAGCGTCGTTCCTTTCCGGCGGCCAACTGCTCGCGAGTTCATTGAAGCCGGAACTGGAAAAGCAAGTGTCGGCCGTGGAAACTCCCACCGGAAATCATCCGGAGGGGCCGTTCAAAGTGGTTCTGGGCGGGGAATCGTATCTCGCCGTAATACGCAACCTCTCGATAAATGGGGCTACAGCTCCCCTAAGGTTGATCGAGTTGAAGTCGCTCAATGAGGAAGAACGTTCCATCCGCCAAATTGACCGCATCGTTCTTTTTGCAGGGCTGCTCGCACTGGTGCTTGGAACCCTGCTGATGTTCGTACTCTCCCGCGCCGTGACTCGTCCGCTGGAGGAGTTGGCTGCCGGGGTGCGTGCGTTCGCTGAAGGAGATAGCTCCTACTTATTGCCTTTCAAAGGCACTCGGGAAGTGCGCGAATTGAGCACCGCTTTCGGCGGAATGCGGAAGGAGATCCTGCAGGCCAACCAATCTCTGCTGGAATCGGAACGGCTTGCGACCATCGGCCGCATGGCCAGCTCGGTTTCGCACGATCTGCGCCATTATCTCGCTGCGGTTTACGCTAATGCGGAGTTCCTCGCCGCCGGCAATCTTACCGTCGAGGATCGCAATGAGATACTCGGCGAGATTCGATCGGCGGTAAACGGGACTACGGATCTGCTGGAATCGCTCTTGCTCGTCAGCAGGTCCGGACCAGGTATTCGCCGCTCGAATTCTTCCGTTGCCTCCGCTGTTGAGAAAGTGATGGGTATGATCCATGCGCATCCCGATGCCGCAGGCGTTCATTTCTCAATTCGAACCTGCGATCCCGGTTTGACTGGTGCTGTCATTGACGCCACACAGATCGAACGTGCCGTATATAACCTCCTGTTGAACGCATGCCAGGCTCACCGTTCCGGAGGCGCCACGCCCACTGTCACAATGGATCTCGAGGCATATGAGACAGAACTCGTCATTGACGTCACAGACAACGGAGACGGAGTTCCAGCCGGCATTCGTAACACACTCTTCGAGCCGTTTGTCAGCGAGGGAAAACAGAAAGGCTCGGGCCTGGGACTGGCACTCACCCAACGCATCGCGGCTGAACATGGCGGTAGCGTCATCTTGTTGCGCAGCAGGCCGGGCGAGACCGTATTCCGCATGTCAATCACCAGGAGTGGCGATGTGCCCCTCACTCTGGCATCGACCCGCTCTGGAATGGAGATGTGATGAAAACAACGATCTCTACCAGGACTGTTCTGAGACACTGCTTCCCGCATGCGATGGCGGCTTCAGCCGTTGCCGTCATTCTTTGCGCTGCAACTCCATCGGCAAGATCGCAGGAAAGTGTCGCACAGAAGATTGAGAGGCTTGACGGGCAAATGACCCGGGTCCAGGCGCAGCTTGAACAGTCAGAAAATGAACTGAAGGAAATACAGCAACAACTCTCGGCTCTGCGCAGTCAGGCAGGGCTTCCCGCAAAGAGTGTTGCCGATGACACGGCCATTTCGGGAGCCGCGAACTTGGCTGCGGCAGTCGACGAACTGCGCGAAAAGCAAGACGTTCTCGAGTCCCAGGCCGCTGCACAGGAGCAATCAAAGGTCGGGAGTGAGTCTCGATATCCGGTGACGCTCAGCGGCATGATTCTGTTCAACGGTTTTGTGAACACGCGTGCGGTCGACGTAGCACCAACGCCTGCAATGGCTTTGCCCGGGCCCGGTGCAACAGGAGCAACGGTTCGTCAATCCGTTCTCGGGATCGACGCCAGTGGACCGCACCTCTTCGGTGCAAGCAGCCACGCAGATCTTCGCATCGATTTCGACGGCGCCGAACTAACCGGAAATTATGCGAATGCGGTAGGCTTTGTGCGCTTCAGAACCGCACACGCAGGTTTGGATTGGCAGCATGCCAAGGCGTTCTTTTCTCTTGATCGACCGATTATCAGTCCGGACTCGCCAACGTCGCTCACCGCCGTAGCGGAGCCGGCTCTGGCATGGTCGGGAAATCTTTGGACGTGGAACCCACAAGCTGGGGTTTCTGAGGAGCTTCCGATCCATCGCAATGCGGCCTTGCAAATGGAGGCAGCTTTGATCGATGTCGCTGACCCGTTCAACCCCAATGCCAATTCATCGTCGTCGCCAGTGATCCCTCCAAGCACGGCGGAACAAAGCCGCTGGCCAGGAGCTGAAGCACGCCTGTCTTTGCTCGATCCGATCAACGATAGCGCCGCACATCTGGGGATCAGCGGTTTCTTTGCGCCACATAGATTCGCAGGGGGAGCGACCTACAATTCGTGGGCAGGCACCATGGATTTTCATCTTCCAATCTTCGCTCACCTCGACTTGACGGGAAGTGCTTATCTCGGTCAAGCGCTCGGCGGCCTCGGGGCAGGGACCTACAAGGATTATGTTTATCGCGTCAATGGATCCGAAGGCTACTTCCGAACTCTGGATGACATGGGTGGATGGTTGCAGGCAAAGCAAAAGGTGACCGAGCGGCTTGAATTCAATGAAGCCATCGGTATCGACAATGTACCCGGCTATCAGCTTCAGCCTTTCGCAATTCCGAGCCTGAACAACTATTACAATCTTGCTCGCAATCGAACTTTCACCAGCAACGTAATCTACAGGCCGAGCGCCTATCTCCTGTATTCCATCGAATACCGCCGAATTGAATCGTCATTCGTGAATTCGCCAACCGCTTGGAGCGATGTAATCGGCGTTGCAGCCGGCTACAAATTTTGATGAAATTCGTCGACTTGCCATTTCGGATGCGTCGCGCGTTCCTCTGCGGGGTTGCGCTTCTGCCACTTCAGGCTCTGGCGCAGGATGCTCAGCCTCACGCAGCCGCAGAGCTGCATGCGCATATTGACATTGCTCCGGGCCAGCTCAAGGGTCACCCTCCGGCGGCGGTTGTTTGGCTTACGCCGATATCGACTGGGGCAGCAACCCGGCCTTCGCCTCCCGGTCACTTCACTCTGGTTCAGAAAAACCGGATGTTCATCCCTCACCTCCTTGTGGTCCCCGTGGGAAGCGTTGTCTCATTTCCCAACGCCGATCCTTTCTTCCATAACGTCTTCTCGTACTTCAATGGCAAACGATTCGATCTCGGACTGTATGAAGCCGGAAAATCAAAAGATGTGACATTTTCCCGCGAAGGCATTTCCTACATTTTCTGCAATATTCATCCGGAGATGAGCGCGGTGGTACTCGCTCTTTCAACGCCCTACTTTGCTACTGCGGATCAGGACGAGAATCTTCGCCTTGAAAGCATCCCCGCCGGTGAATATGAAATGCACGTTTGGATTGAAGGCCTGACGCAGTCGGATCTTTCTCGCCTGGTGCGGCGCATTCATTTCAGTCCCGGAAAATCAGAGTCAATCTCGCTGGATGCGCGCGAACTGTCTCATGAACCGGCGAGTCATTTAAATAAGTTTGGTCAACCTTACGATCGATCTCCGAAACCCGCATACTGATTGAAGATGATCGAATCATTCACGTGGCGTCGCTGACAAATCACCCGGCAGAAAACCAGCGTCTTCCGAAACCGCAGTACACATCGGGAGCGGATAAACCTTCAAGCCTGTCAGTTGCAGGGCAATGTGCCACAAAAATGCCGCGTTGCCCAGATTCCGGCGCCACAGGCGCTTTGGATCCTGCACAAGCCGGTGCAGCCAATGCAGGCCCATCTTCTTAACCCAGGGAGCGCACTCCTTCAGCCGGCCCGTATGAAAATCAAATGCCGCTCCCACGCCGAACATCAGGCGCGTCTCCAGGCGTGGCAGCATCCGGCGCATGAAGAGGTCCTGCCGCGGCGCGCTGATCCCTACCCAGATCATGTCCGGTTTGCACTCCATGATAATCCTCGCCAGGTCGCTCTCTTCCACCGATGTCAATTCGCGAAACGGAGGCGTGTAAGTGCCGGCAATGCGCGTCCACGGAAACTGCCGAAGCATATTTGCCGCGAGCTCATCGGCAACGCCTTCCTTTCCACCGTAAAAGAAATGCCGATAACACGCGAATTCCTCGTGTCTGAAAATCGCGCGCATTAGTGCAGGTCCTGTGACAGCCTCCATTGAAGTGTGTTTCTGCAGCCGGCCGACCCAGGCGGTCGGTGTGCCATCCGGAATCACAATGGCCGCCTCAGCAAATGTCCGCGCCACGTCTGCATCGCGCAGAGCGGCAAGAATTCCGCTCACGTCAACGGCGCATAAGTAGCCTTTCCTGTCGGATCGAAGAAATTGCGCCACACGCGAAAGCGCCTCTTCCAGATTCAGTGCATCGACGGCAACGCCAAGCACATTAGCGCAGGGGCCGCGGGATATCGCAGGGGATTCATAGTCTGATTCTTCTGCGTTCGATATGAGTGCGGTCGCTTGGATGCTCGGCGATGTTGAATTCATCGTGCACTTGTAGAGTGTCGCTGAAGACTCAGCGTGGGTGCGGCGATTGGAACGACTGCCCAGAAACACCACGAGTGGAAAGTAGACCATGCAAGTGACTGGCCCATAAATCATGCGGCTCCACGCCATTCCTTGCAGCCCATAGTGGGGCGCAAGCCACCACATCGAGAAGGTCATGAGCACCCCGCCCACCAGCGTGAAACAGGTCAGCGTGCGAGCGTGGCCAAGTGCGAGCATTGCATAAGCCCCTGCGACTCCAAGGCCGGCGAAAGCGGTGCTCCGTACGATCGCAGGAAGAAGGCTGGCACATCTCTGCGCAAGCTCGACCCCGCCCCACCTCTGAAGAACAGCCGGTCCGATCGCCAAGACGGCGGCAGCGCCAAGGACCACGATGAGCAGGTTGGCGCAGAATCCCAGAAGAACCGTTCGCCGCACGCCTGCCCGGTCATCCAGCGCGTGCTGAACTGAAATACGAGGGAACAGGAAATGCAATCCCGCCGCAACCACCCCGTAGATAGGCTGTGAAAGTTGCACGCACATGGCGTACGCCGCGACAGCGGCCGCTCCGAAAGCAACTCCTGCAATCAGCCTGTCTAACTGGCCGAACACCAAGCCTGAGACCGCTTGAATCCACGCATACACGCCGAAAGACAGGAGGATTCGCGTCGTCTCGCGATCGAAAACCGGCAGCAGGTCAGAGACATGCAGCAGCGCACGGAGTTGGACAATCTGGAGCCACACTCCATACGCCGAGATCAGAGCGGTCGCCGCCAACACGCTGACTACCGTGTGGGTAATGAACGGCAATATCCCCGCAACGGCCAGGCTCACCAGGCGGGTGATGGCACTGATTCTGACGGCGCTTCCATACTGCTCGTACGCGCGCTGAGTGCTCACGCACACGCATTCGATGGCGCGCAAAGGAATGAGCAGGCAGGCGACGCGAAGACTCCACAAACAATCGCCTTGCAGTCCGGCTGTTCCGCTTACCAGGTGATTCGTTGCGACGGGCGCCAGAAACCATGCCGCAATCGCCAGCGCGGAACCGAGAAACAAATGGATGCCCATGGTGCTGCGCACTGCCCGGATTACCTTTAAGTGGTTGCCGGTGGCACGCTGCATGGCCACGACGCGGATATTTGCATCGCCGAATCCCGATGCAACAATGGCGCCCGTGCTGACAGTAGAGACTGCGATCATCCAAATTCCATATCGATCGACGCCTAGACTCCTCAGGGCGAATGGAGCAATGACAAGCATCCCCAGCGGGTAAGCCAGGTAATCCACCACTCCATAAATGGCGTTCGAAATATGATTCTTCATGGTCGCAACGCATGGACCAAGCGCTTCCACCTTCTAACTCTGACGTTACGGAGTGGGCGCTGAACCTGTGTCAGGGCTCGGTCAAATGAATGTCATCTGTTTGTCACTGCAAGTCGCATCCGTTTCAGACCATCGTGGGAAGTCCAAAAACAGCAAGGCGGCAAGCAATGCGATGACGGCGTTTCCGGCGATCACCGCTGGGTAACCGAATTGAACGATGCAGCTTCCCGTGAGCGCAGCGGTCCCGGCCTGGCAAAGCGCCCCGGAGATATTCTGCACTGCGGAAGCTGTGCTGCGTTCATCTTCTGGAATGTGTTCCATCAGGTAGCTATAGATGCCTGGGCTGCACAGCCACTGCGCCGCATTGAACGCCAGAAAACACGCGACGCTCAGCGGAAGCATCCTCGTGGAGAAGAGCAGAAGCAGGAATGCACCTGTCATTGCCTGCGCCAGCGAAACCCCCTTGATCGTTCCTGCTCGGCGATACAAAAGAGGGGTCGAAAGTACCGCGGCGAATTGAAGTAGTTGCGAAAATGAAAAGACCGTTCCCACCCGGCTGAGAGTGAGCCCGAGTACCTTTTGCAGATAGACAGCTCCGAAAATTGAGAAAGAGCCGATGACCACATTCCACAGGATGAATGGCGGCAGGAAGCGCTTGAGGAATGGATGGAAGAGGCGAATTCCACCCGCAATCCGTGCGGGTTCCGCATCCTGCGCGAGCGTTGCGAGCGGCCACGCCCCGAGCATGACTACACCACATGCGCAAAGCAGCACAATGCGAATCCCCCCGACAAGAGGCAGCTGCGAACCTTGGGTATGCAATAACTCGGGAATATAGCCACCCGCCAAGCCGGCCAAACTTCCCATGCCGATTCCAGTTGCGAAGCAGATGCTGAAACCGGAAGCCCGATTGCGCTCACTGGTGAATTTGGCCACTGCGGGTGAGAAACAAATTGGCCAGAAGCAGAGCGCAAGGCCGGTCAAAAACGCGAGCATTACCTGGGCGGGAGGCCAGAGGGTGAAGACTCGAAGGGCGCAGATCAAAGGAGCTCCGAGAAACGAAATGAGCAGTGGTCTTCGAAATCCGCATCGTCGCACAAGAATCATGGCGGGGATCGTTCCAACCACGTTCCCCAGAGTCAGCGACGCCAGAATCCGTCCAATGATGCGCTCGTTGAAATGAAGATCGGTAAGGTAAAGATTAAAGAGAAAAAAGAAAAGGCCAAAACCAAAATCGAAGAAAAACGCGGCTGCGAAAAACTTCCAGAAGTCTCCCGTGTGTTGACGCATCCAAACTGCGGCGTTTAACGGCCATCGTGAATGGCCGCCTGACTGCCTGCGCAGACTCTGCTCGCAAACTTCGGGCATCAGCTTCCCTTTTGTACTAGCTGGCGAAGTCTTTCAACAGCCCAATCGAGGTCCGTGTAGCGCAGTTCGAATACGCCCCCTTCGAGCAAGCGGTCGAACATGCATGCCTGACGTTTGCGCAGTTCCGGCTCAGAGCTGGCGCGCTGCAGCATGTATAGCTTGGCTACCTCAACAGGGAACGGGACCAACTCCTGCCGATCAACATTGCGATTGAGGAAGACGACATGTTTGATGCGCGAGTTCGACGAAGTACTGAACAGTGGAATAGATGCTGTTGGAAACTCGATCGATGGCTTGCCGATCTCTGCTCGCTGCATCAACGGCAGTCCGCGCAGTTCCCGGAAGAGGCTTTCCGATGACGGTCGAAAGCGAACCATGCTGCAGTCGCCGACGATCATCCGGTCGTCCCGTCCGTCCACCAGGTAGCTCCCGTCGTCGGTGATGTAAGTCCATCCGGCGCGCCCACAAGCATACGAGAGCGTAGATTTGCCCGCGCCTGAATCTCCGCACAAAAGTAGGCCGGCTCCGTCCAACTCTACGCAGGCTCCGTGAACTCCCCACGCGTAACCGTTAACAAGCTGCCCCATGACTGTGCATTTCAGAAAGAAAAAGCGGAAGTAGTCGCGGTGCTCGACCGTGGATCCGGTCACCCAAATATGCGAAATTGCGCGGCGGTAATCCGAGATTACAAAGTTCTCGGCGTCAGCAATGTTGCTCGCCAGGTATTCCCTCATGCGGGGGATGGGCAGCGCAGGGCAGTCGCGAGAAGTTCCCGCGGTGACGACAATGTTCAATGTGATTGGTTCAACATCGAATACTCTGTTGAAGCAGCTCCAGCACTCCGCTGCGGCTTCCAGTACCTGCATGGAATTCGTCGATACATTCACAGGAAAGCCGAGTGGATAGAACATCTCCTTTTGGTTGTATTCGACACTTGAGAGATACGGATCGCAAAACCTGATCGGCTCCGAGCGGTTCCATGCTTGCTTGAGTTGTTCGACTGTCAGAATCTCCATTGTCTGAACGGGCAAGTTCTCCAGAGTGCTCACCATGGCTAGTTTCCCTCTCATCAGAACTGCTACTTCAGCGCCGCTTCAACAATGCGCGGGTTATTCCACTTGCCTGTGATCAGCCCAAATGGCGGACCGGAAGAACCCAGGATGGCCCCATTTCCGGGATTGGCAAAGTTTGGCTTGTCGGTCAGATTGAAGAACTCCGCGCGAAGGTGGACGCTCTGCGATTCAGAAACAAGAATGGTCTTTTCCGCCGCCATATCCACGTCCACAGCCCGGCCGAGACAAGAACTCTGGGTGTCGGCCATCTCCGCATGCGCCTTTACCTCGAGAGTGGTATCGACAGTCGCGATTCTCAGGCGAAACTGAATCGTGCTTTTCTCGCCGACGACAACCGGAATTGCCCCCATTTTGTTTTCCGCAAATCCATCCGCCTTGACCGAAGAACGGTATTCGCCTGGCGGCAGCATGGCGGCTGGGAAGAGCCCCGAGGCATTGGTAATCACAGATCTCGATAAATGAGTCGCTTCATTCTCGACAGTCACTGAAACATTGGGCAGCGGATAGCCTGAAGGATCTATGACCGATCCTTGTATGGCGCCCGTGCCGGGGGCTTGGCTTAGGACCAATGCCGCGTGGATCAGGAACGACCCCAAGGCGCCTCCGGCCCGCAAAAAATCATTGCGCATTTTATCGCCGCCCCATGTTGAAATAGGTCGCGGTTTCAGAATATGAATGATTGAATTACTGACTTGTCAGCAACATGTCTTTGTATTGTCACTTCGGAAATTCGTGTCGATGAGGAGCAGAGAGAGAGGGGACCCGCTCCGGCCTCGTCCCACCCAGAATCCGTATGGTACATTTTCGCCATGGGTAGAAAAGTCCTGGCAGCGTTCGCTATCCTGTCGGCGATCGTCCAAATATCTGTGCAAGTCAACGCCCAGGCAACAACTCACAAGACGCCGGCGTCGGGGAAGGGAACCATCAGTACCGGTGCCAATAGCAAAACTCCGGCCGCCGCTTCGCCTGCCGTTGCGGCCCCAAGTGCCACCCAGGGAACAAGCCCGTCAGCGGACTCGAGCATGTTTCCCCTTGAAGACCAACAGCCTCACGTCGTTGTCACGGTCCCCACTCCAGCGCCTTCGCCCCCGAACATTCTCGACCGAATCACATGGGGCGCCAACCTGGTACTCGTTGTTCTCGGATACGTCGGAATCATGTTGGCGCTTTCGACGCTCAAGAAAATTGAGCGAGGGTCCCGGTCGGTTGCACTCGTAGCCGCCGCCGCTGCTGACAGTGCGCAGGCCGCATTGCTCAATGCTAAGGCGATTATGGATGCAGGCAGGCCATGGCTCCTGGTTTCTATCCTGCCATCTCCGGATGTCGAGAACAGTTTTGCCGTCATGGCCACCAATCGCGGCCGATCCCCGGCCCGTATCGTTGGTACCGCGGAGCAGGTCATATTCGCAGTCGATGAGACTCATCTCGCGAGAATTCCCGAATACTCAAGCGAAGAATTGACGCCGCCCCTAGTTCCTATCATTCTCATGCCCGGAGAATCTGTTGAAATCAAGCCCTTCAGCCGCACTGATCTGAAATCCATCTGCGACTCCGAGGAAAGGCTCAGAAGCATCGAGAGTTGGGAAGAGAAAGTCTACATCTACGGAAAGATTATGTACCGCGATTTGACCGCGCCCCCCGACAATCCAGCCAACGAGACCGACTGGTGCTGCTGGTATATCCATGGCAGGCAGAAAAGCGGCCTGGTCTTTGCCGGGCCGCCGGATTACAACATGCACACCTAGATAGAGGGATCTCGGGCGCTTTTGGAAAATCCAAACGCGCCCCGCAAGTCCTTGTGCTTACGCAGTCACCGAACGAAGATCCTGTTCGAACAATGGATCCGGTTCCGCAAGCCGGATCAACCGGTGCAGATATGCCCGCGAGATGCACAGGCTGCGCGCGGCCAGCGTCTTGTTCCCGTTGTGTTCGCGAACAGCAGCCACCGCCAACTTGATCTTGTAGTCTCGAATTTGCCGCTCAAATGAGCCTGCCGGATTGTAATCGCCGATGTCGACCACATCGCCAACGTCGCCAACCTCCTCGTCCTGGCTGCTCAGTGTCAAATCCTCGGCGCGAATTGCCTGTGCCGGAGACAGGATGATGGCTCTCTGCATCACATTTTCAAGCTCGCGCACATTGCCGGGCCATGCGTAGCTCTGCAGCATCGACATCGCGTCCGGCTCAATCTCGTCCATCGGCTTTTGAAACACCTGCGAGTATTGCCGCAGAAAATGTTTCGATATGCGGGGAATATCTTCCGGGTGTTCGCGCAGCGAGGGCGTTTCAATCCGCATCACGTTGATGCGGTAATAGAGATCCTGACGGAACTTCCCTTCGGCAACTAGCTTCCCCAGGTCCTGGTGGGTTGCAAAAATCAACCGAGCCCGCAGCGGGACCAGCCGCGTACTACCCAGGCGGCTGAACTCCATCTGCTGCAGCACGCGCAGAAGCTTCACCTGCGTAAACAGGCTCAGATCTCCAATCTCATCCAGAAACAGCGTCCCGTCGCCCGCTTGCTCAAAGTAGCCTTCGCGCGCCCCGTTAGTTCCTGTATACGCGCCCTTTTCATGTCCGAATAACTCGGCTTCAATCAGAGTCTCAGGAATCGCGCCGCAGGACACTGCCACAAACGGCCGCTTGGAGCGGGAACCCAGATTATGAATCGCACGGGCAATCAGTTCCTTGCCCGTCCCACTTTCGCCCGTTACCAGTACGGAGGCGTTCAGATTGGTCACTCGCCGAACCAATTGGTAGACCCGCTGCATCTGCACGCTCGAGCCGATCAGCTGATCGCAGCTGCCTGGCTCCTCCACGTGATGCTGAACGGTCTGCAATTGCTGCTTCAGCAAGGAGTTCTCGTATGCCCTGCTGAGCATGGTCTTCAGATCTCGAATCGAGGGCGGTCTGCGGCAGTACCCGAAGGCTCCAGCCCGCACAAGCTCGAAGGCCGTGATCCGAAGCCCATCGTCGGCCATAACCACCGAGGGTATCTTCGAGTCGATCAACCGGCGCGAGAATTCGATGCGCTCCTGCAAAGAGCCATGATTTGAATTCAGGTCCAGGATCATGGCATCGCAATCACCCGCCGCTAAAAGCTTTTTCATTCCTTCTTCGTCGGACTCTAGAAGAACCTGGAATTCCTTGCCTAGAGCGGAAGAAAGAAGAGGGTGCAACGTCCGGTCTTCTGAATACAGCCCAATTTTGATCGTCATTGGACAAACTCTCTCAAGGTTTGCAATCAACCAGCCTGCCACTCCGGCGGCCAGTGATAATGATCCGGGATTCAACCCATTATTCCAATGCCTGTTTCGTTCCAATTCGTGACCCGTTGGTACCATGCGGTCATGAGGCAAAGGAAAGAAGGGAAACGGTAATTGCGTAGCTCAGGAACAAATCTAGGCAACAAACTTGCATGGGACAGAGCCCAAAACCCGATAAAACCTTGGAAATCATTGACCTAATTGAATTCTGTGTCTTGTAAGCGACACTAGTTGCTTACTGGCATCAAAGTCAATGCCACCTTAGTAACTAAATATCCAACTCCTCCGCATGCATGGGCCGGCAAACGGGATTAAAATAGCGGCGTCCTCCCGGCGCCCGCCTTCGGCAAAGTTGTCTCTTTTTTCGATATTCTCAAGCATTCTCATTCATTTTAAATGGGTTATATCAAGTCAGGTCCATCGGGAAGCGGTTGCAGGCTCCGCCGGAGACAACCAACCCATTAATTTATGGTCCCGAATGCCCTGTATTGCTCAGACTTGGGTAACTTTCCCCAAAGTACCATCGAGTCGAGCAAGTCTTGAGGAGGGCTCAGTTTTCATCAGCACAAATCTGTGAGTGGCATGTCGATTGCAGAAAGTGGGCGGGGTAGTCATCGGAAAATCGCAGAACGCGGCTCATTCGTATCCTGGGCTCGCACACCTCAGGCCGCAAAGGAAAGGGCGGTCATCAACCTGGGGTCGAAGCTCTTAATTCGCTTGCGGGGTATATAAACCCCTGCTTTTCAAGCAGATAAGCGCGATCTGGCCAGTAAGAATTACTCGAAATCCACTTCTTTGATTATCACGTCCCGTTTTTCGCGAGCCCACCGCACAGGTCTGGGACAGTGTATACGCTGCGCTTCACCCATTAATGCTCCCGTAAACATTCGTGTACACCAAGTCGAGCCTCCACTAAGTTAACTATCAGAATGCACGGGGTTTCCGGTCTGTGCGATTTGGTGGGTCAATTGCAGTGACCATACTGTTCTCCAAAGTCCAGGGGTATAAGGAGCCGCGAGCATGCACTCGTTCGCATGGTGGCCGGTTGTCGGTGTTGTCACTATTGCCACCTTCACGGATCTGCGCAGCCGCCGTATTCCGAACTGGCTGGTTTTTCCTTTTCTCCTGGCGGGAATCGTATCTTCCCCTTGGCGCTTCGACTGGCAAGGCAGCGCGCACGGTTTCGGTTGGCACGGCTTGGGACAATGCTTTGCCGGCCTGGGGCTGGGCCTCTTGATTTATGGAGTCATGTTCTTTTCGGGGGGGATGGGAGCGGGGGATGTAAAACTGTGCGCTGCGATCGGCGCCTGGATTGGACCGATGCAACTGCTCGTTGGCCTGCTGGCCACGAGCATCGTAGGCGGAATCATGGTCTTTTGTTGGGCGGTTATGGGCGGATTTTTCAAGGACCTTTTCAGGGGACCCGGAAAGAAGCAAGGCGCACCTGGCGAATCGCAGCCGATTCGCTCGAATCCCTTGAAGCGTAAGATGCCTTATGCGCCGGCGATTGCCCTTGGAACTCTGTTCTCGTTCTTTTCTCTTCCTCGTTGACGACTGGACTGTTTATCATGATTAACACGACGAGCTTTCGGTTTGAGGTTAATCCGCAAGGAAAGTTGTCAGCAGCAGGGAGCATCAATTCAGTGAATCCAGACTTTAACCCGAATCTCGATACGCAGTACCCCGACTCTTTCGACTCAGACGCTCTCTCCATTGCGCTGATCGGTCCGGACGAAGAGCGCCGCAAGGCGGCGGCAATTGCTCTTGCCGGATGTCAGGCGGGGGGATTCCGCGAATTCTCCTCATACCCCCCAAGCCTCGACGATGTGCCCAGGCTTTTGGAACTTCAATACGACGTTATTATTCTCGATCTCGATCCGAACCCCGAGTATGCTCTCGAACTAGTGGAGAGTATCTGCGGCAAAAGCGCGGCAACCGTGATGATTTATTCGGCGAAAGCCGATCCGGATTTGCTGGTGCGATGTATGCGCGCAGGCGCCCGCGAGTTCCTCACTCTGCCATTCTCCCATAACACTGTGGCTGAAGCTCTGGTGCGGGCTTCGGCTCGCCGTCCGGCACGCGCTGCAAGGAAGGCGGGCGGACGCCTGCTGGTTTTCTTCGGCGCCAAAGGCGGCTCGGGAGTCACCACCGTGGCTTGCAATTTTGCCGTGGCTCTGGCACAGGAGCAGTCTGAAACAACCCTGCTGATCGATCTCGATCTTCCCTTGGGAGACGCCGCGCTGAATCTTGGAATCGCCGCGGAATACTCCACCATCAATGCCTTGCAGAATACCGCCCGACTGGATCCGAGTTTCCTTTTGAAGCTGCTCACCAGGCACAGTTCCGGCGTTTCCGTGCTTGCGGCTCCAGGAAAGTTTCCCGGCTACGAGGCCACTGACGAGGCCATTGACAAGCTGGTTTCCGTTGCACGAAGTGAGTTTGACAACATCGTGGTCGATGCCGGGTCACGGCTCGATTTGACCAATACGGCCCTTTTCAAGGAATCCACCACCGTCTACCTCGTCACCCAGGCCGGCATTCCCGAACTGCGCAACTCGAATCGCCTCATCAATCAGTACTTCACAGGCGGCCGCCCCAAGCTCGAAGTTATCATCAACCGGTACGAGCCGCGCTCCCTCGGAATGGCCGACGAACATATCACCAAGGCGCTCACCAGGCCGGCCAATTGGAAGATTCCCAATGATTACGCCGCGGTCCGCAGAATGCAGAACACTGCCACTCCGCTGGTCCTTGAGGATTCGCCTATTGCAAAGCTCATTCAGGAAATAGCCCGGTCCGCTAACGGTAAACCCGCACCGGCGCCGACAAAGAAAAAGGGTTTCAGTCTTTTTGGGTAAGATCTTGGCGAACGACCATTTTGTCTAAACGGAAGGAAACACGTGGAACTTCTCAATCTGGAAAAGTACAAAGCGGAAATTCACCGGACCCTCATCTCCAAACTAGACCTGGAGAAGCTGTCGCGCGTCAATTCCAGCCAGGCCCGTCAGGCTGTCTCCGGCATCGTCAAGGAGATCATCGCCGATCAGCGCGTGCCGCTGAACTTCGATGAACAGGAAAAGATTCAGGCCGACCTGCTTGACGAAGTCTTCGGTCTTGGCCCTCTCGAGCCCCTGCTGCGGGACCCGAAAATCTCCGACATCCTGGTCAACGACAAGGACCATGTCTTTGTTGAAAAGGGCGGCTTGCTCCAGAAGGTCAGCACCACTTTCCGCGACGATCGCCACCTGCTTCAGATCATTGACCGCATCGTCTCCCGCGTCGGCCGCCGTGTTGACGAGTCCTCGCCCATGGTTGACGCCCGCCTGCCCGACGGATCCCGCGTCAACGCCATCATTCCTCCGCTGGCGCTCGACGGCCCTTCGTTGTCCATCCGTCGTTTCGGCACCGGCCCCATCGCCGCCAACCAGCTCGTCCAGCTCAAAAGCATTTCGGCTGAAATGATGGAAGTGCTGGCCTCGGCGGTCAAAGCCAAAATCAGCATCGTCATCTCCGGTGGTACCGGCTCCGGTAAAACAACACTGCTCAACATCATGTCACAGTACATCCCCAACAGCGAGCGCCTCGTCACCATCGAGGACGCCGCCGAACTTCGCCTGGCCCAGGAAAACATCGTCCGCCTGGAAACCCGCCCGCCCAATATTGAAGGACAGGGTGCCATCCGCCAGCGCCAGCTCCTCATCAACTGCCTCCGTATGCGACCCGACCGCATCATCATGGGCGAGGTCCGCGGCGACGAAGCCTTTGACATGTTGCAGGCCATGAATACCGGTCACGAAGGTTCGATGACCACCATCCACGCCAATACCCCGCGCGATGCTATCTCCCGTCTTGAATCCATGGTTGCCATGGGCAACATGAACATGCCTGAAAAATCCGTGCGCCAGCAGATCGCCTCCGCCGTCACCATCGTCGTCCAGGCGTCGCGCATGACCGACGGCACACGTAAGGTCACAAGCGTCTCGGAGATCACCGGCATGGAAGAAAATGTGATCTCCATGCAGGAGATTTTCAGCTTCGTCAAGAAGGGAATCGGACCAGATGGCCGCGTCATCGGCGCCTTCCAGCCAAGCCACATCCGTCCACGATTCCTTGAACGCCTGAAGGTCTCGGGTATTCTCCTGCCGCCAAGCCTCTTCGAACGTGAAACGCTGGTCAACTAGGCAGGAAGGGGGCAACAAGTATGGGAATTATCATCGCGTTATCGTTCGTCGGGGTTTTCGCTCTGGTTGCTGCCGTCATGCTCGCTACCGCAAGCGGCGCCGACACCGATGCAAAGCAGGTCATCGCCACTCTCGACTCGGCTCTGGCTACTGAATCCGCGGAAAGCATCAGTGCGATCGTCGATCTCCGCAAGAATGAGACTCTCAGCGGAATCCCCTGGCTGAACAAAAAACTGGGCACTCTGCAACTCGCCCCGGCGCTCTACAGATTCCTCGCCCAGGCTGACCTCAAGTGGACCATCGGCCAGTTGCTTTCCATGTGCGCAGCCATGTTCGTCTTTCCGGCCTATCTCGCATACCTCAAGACGCACAACACTTTGATCGCCCTCGCTGTCGGTGCGGTTCTCAGCCTTGCCCCCCTGGGCTTCGTCAATTGGAAACGGACCAAGCGTTTTGACAAGTTCCTCGCCGGCCTGCCGGAAGCCCTCGATCTCATGGTCAGCGCACTCCGCGCCGGTCACAGCCTCATCGCCGCAATGGGCCTTGTGGCTCGCGAGACTCCTGACCCGGTTGGCATCGAATTTAAGTCGACATTCGAGGAGCAGAACTACGGCCTTGAGCTCAAAACTGCGCTCGATAACATGTTGAACCGCGTTCCCCTCCAGGATTTGAGAATTGTCTGCACCGCGATCATGATCCAGAAGGAGAGCGGCGGCAATCTCGCCGAAGTCCTCGATAAGACGGCCCACGTCATCCGCGAGCGCTTCCGCCTCAAACGTCAGATTAAGACTCATACCGCCCAGGGGCGTCTTACCGGTTGGATCCTCACTGCGCTGCCCATCTTCCTCGGCATCGGGCTTTACTTCCTGAACCCGGGGATGATGAGCCTCCTCTGGACGCGCCCCATCGGCGTCAAGCTCATTGAAACTGCAATCGTCATGATCATTATCGGCGGCTTGATTATCCGCAAAATTGTCAACATGGATGTCTACTAAAGGGGAATCATGGGATTCGCATTTGTAATGTTTCTCGCCGTGTTCCTGCTGGTCGCAAGCGGAGGCCTCATCCTGTTCTATCGCGAGGCGATGCTCGAGCGCATCTCCGAGGTCATCAACCCCAAACCAAAAAAGACTAGCCTGATGACCGCCATCCAGGAGTCGGGCTTCTCCATCGGCGGCGCAGTCGAACACTTCGAAACATATCTCCCCAAGAGCCAGGCCGAGCAATCCATCGTCAAGCAGCGCCTCATCCGCGCCGGCCATCGCGATGAGAGCGCCATCCGCGTCTTCTACGGCACCAAGGTCCTGCTGCCTCTTTCCCTCTGTGCCATCGCCACCATCAGCGGCGCCACCCACCTGGTCGGTCCGCTCTTTCTCTATGTCTGTTGTCTCGGCTTTGGCTATCTCCTCCCCGACTTCTGGCTGGGAAACCGCATCAAGAAACGCCAGGGAAGACTCTCGCGTGGCCTCCCCGATGTGCTCGACCTGCTCGTCATCTGCATCGAGGCCGGACTCAGTCTCGACCAGGCCACCGTCCGCGCTTCGGAAGAATTGAAGCTGGCGCAGCCTGAGTTGTGCGATGAGCTCATGGTGGTTGTGCTTGAGCAGCGCGCCGGAAGGCCCCGCACTGACGCATGGAAACATATGGCCGAAAGAACCGGCGAGGAGAACGTGCGCAATCTGGTCTCCATGCTGGTGCAGGCTGAGCAGTTTGGAACCAGTATTGCCAAAACTCTTCGGATTCATTCTGACACCCTGAGAACAAAACGCATGCAGGAAGTCGAGGAAGCAGCTTCGAAAACGACCATCAAGTTATTGTTCCCGCTGGTCCTTTTCATCTTCCCCGCTCTTTTCCTCGTCGTTCTGGGTCCAGCGGCCATTATGATGATGGAGAACTTCGCAAAACTTTTCGGTGCACATTAACAAAGGAGAAAATCATGGAAGGGTCTACGATCATTCAAATTGTCGCAGGCGTTCTGTTCGTCGTCGTGCTGGTGGTTCTTATTCAGCGTCGTCGCACGAAAGTCAACTAAGGCGGATTACACGGGTTCGCTCAGCGCTGCCGGAGACTTTCGGGTCGCGCTGAGCCGATTCCGCGGAATCTCGGAGCATCTCCTCGCGCCCAGGGCGTGGCAGGAGATCTCTTGACCTAAACCGCTCCGTAATTAGGAGCTCGATTTGCTCGCAAATGTTAAGGCGTTCCCCTCATCGTCTCGCTTCGCTTTTTCGGGTCTCGTCGTTTTCTGTAGAATTGCCGCCCTCTCTTCCAGCGGAGCAAGTTCATGAGAACCTTCGTCTTCGGTGACTTCAAAAGCGCCTCGAGCGTGTGCCGTACTTTGTAAACTCTTTTCCCAGTTGGCGATCGGTGAAAAAGGAATCAGATCCAGCCGCGTTGGGAGAAGAGGTTTGATATGGCAACTGGGCCCCAAAAGCTTAACCCGCTTGTAGAGCACTCGCCGAGGGCGGGAGGCATCATGGAAACTCGGAAACTGTGCGCATACAACCAAACTCGCGAATGCTTTCTCGGCCTTGAGGTTGTTGAAGCCAATGTCTCGTATGAAGGGTTGCGGGACATGCTGGCTTCGCTCAACCTCCAGTCCGGCGAGGGGCTCTGGATGTCGCCGTTTAGGGGAATCCCCGACAAGGGAATCAACACTCCGCTCGACCTCGTCTATCTTGACGCCGACTGCAGGGTCCTTGAAGTCGTCGAGTCGTTCCCCACCTTCCGCGGAACTCCGCTCAGTCCCCCGGCCGCGACCGTGCTCGCCCTCCCTACACATTCCATCTATTCATCCCAGACCCAGTCCGGCGATCAGCTCATGCTCTGCCCAGCCGAAGAGATGGAGCGTCAACTCGAGCGGGCGTCCAGCATCGGCGTGCCCCCTGTGGTCCAAAGCGCCGTTCTGCTCAGGGAGAAGCCCCTGTGGAGTGGTGGCCCCGGCTTGCTCCAGTTGAAAGACCGCTCAGCCGAGGAGCCTCCGGAACCTAAACGGGTCACCCATGAAATGCGCCTCGTCGAGCCGGGCATGAAGGAGGCCAAACCACCAAAGAGCTGGTTGGAACGCTGGTGGTCACCCGATCCGCGAAAGGCTCCGCGCATGGATTCACCTGGCTTGGCTGCCTACTATTGGACCGGCGCCGCACCCCAGGCCCGCAACATCAAAGACATCAGCAACACTGGATTGTATGTGCTCACCGAGGAACGCTGGTACCCGGGCACCCTTGTCCTTATGACGTTGCAGCGCACCGACATCGGCGAAGAGAGTCTCGAACGTTCCATCTCCGTGCATTCCCGGGCTGTCCGCTGGGGTAACGATGGCGTGGGTCTTCAGTTCATCCTCAAGAACACCCCCTCCAAGGGACCGGGAAAGAGTCCGCTCGTCGATGCCGTCGACAAAAAAGAGCTGGACAAATTTCTCGAAAGGCTGAGAAAAGGGTAGTCAGAAAAGGGTAAACCGAGGTAAGATTCAACCAATAATCTTTGCATGGTATGGTAGCTTCCAAAGTCCTTGAGTTTAGTTGCAGCCTTGAGCCTTGGTTTTTGTTGCAGCTTGAGTCCTTGGGTTGAGTTGCAGCTTTGTCGCGCCTCGTCACGCAAAAGTGGCATGGCTGAATCAGAGGATCGGTGGTAACAATCCTTGGGAGGAATGATCATGAGCATTCTATGTCGCCTGCATGGCGGGTCGTTGGCCGTCGCGCCCGGACTGCGGAAAGTCACGGCGTCTGGGGGTGAGCGTGTGGTTGCTTGCTCGGTCGCGAGCCGGCTTCGATCCCTGCTCCACGACAGCGATGGAAATACGCTGTTTGAAACCGCCATCGCCAGCATCTTCATGTGCACCGTCTTGCTCGGGATCTTCTCAATTTCGATGGCTCTGATCGCGTACCAGCAGCTCGGCTATGCCACCATGAGAGCAACACAGGATTTAGCCAATGGCCGCGGCATCATCACCGATCCATGTGCAACGGCCGCCGCTGATATAACCGCCAGTTTGCCGGCTTGGACCACAACCAATTTCACCTATACTGTCACCATTACCAGCACCGTTGCCCAGGTCGACTCGACAAACAGCTTCACCGGGACTACATGCACCTCGGCGGCAACAGATTTAACCAATGCCACCCTCGGGACGCATGGCAACCCCGTGATCCTGCATGTTACCTACGCGTACAACTGGTTTCCCATCTTGCGCAATATTTCGGGCACCCTGGCTGCGGAAACCACGATGTTAGTCGAATAAAGGAGGAGGGCGACATATGAAGATGCGCGAAATATCCATGTTACGCATGTTGCTGCGGAATCAGCGCCGCTCGGGCCAGTCCGCCTCCTTTGGGCAGCGGATCATTGAACTCATTCGCTCCGATAGTTCTGGCAGTGCCTTGGTTGAGTTAGCCATCGCGTTACCGGTCTATCTCATTGTCCTCACCGGCACGGTCTCCACCGTAATGGCGCTCAGTGCTTACCAGCAACTCGCTTTCGCCACTTTTGCTGCCTCTGAGGCCATCGGCGCCAACCGCGCTCTGCAATCCGACCCATGTGCGCTTGCCGCCACCACTCTCGTCGCCGGGCTGCCGGATTGGAGTTCAAGCAATCTCACAATGGACGTCTATATCACCGAGTATGTCGACGGCGCCGTCGTGACGCCGCCCGAACACTACGGACCCTTTACCCCGGCGTCCACAGGCTCCTGCTCAGGCGACATTTCCACCCCGGGCAACGGGACTTACGCTTATAACGTAGCCCAGAACCAGCCCGTCACGGTACGCGTCAGCTACAACTACACTTGGTATCCCATCTACAGCAATCAAATCACAACAGGTCCTATGGTAGCAGCGGAAACGTCGATTATCAGGTAAGAGGAGGAACGTTCCCATGAAGATTCGTTTAGCGGCTTTGGGCCGCAGAGCTCTGAAAGAAGAGTCCGGGCAGGTGTTCGTTATAACCGGCCTTGGAGTGATGCTGCTGGTGGGTCTTGCCGGCCTTGCCATCGAGGTCGGTCACGGCTACTACGCACTGGAGTTGCTCCAGGCATCCACGAATGAGGCTACGCTGGCGGCAGCCGTGGGGCTTCCCAGTGCCACCCAGGCCACTACGTATGCGAATGACTTCAGCTCCAAGTACCTGCAGAATAACGCGATCGGAATTCTGCAGAACGCAGCAGTGACGGTCGCCCCTTTTTGTTCCACCACCGTGGCCACCACGTACGGCGTAAATTGCGTGGCTGCCGCTGCCGGCGACACGCCCTACAACGCGGTTAAGGTGACGCAGACGGCGACCACCGGCCTTTGGATTGGGCCGATGTTCCATACCCCGTTGTTCAACCTTGAGGCCATTGGAACCGCCGCAATGGATGCCGAAACCTGTAAAAACTGTAACATCGCGCTCATCATGGACACCACCGGGTCCATGGGCGACTCGGATTCGGCGGCAGATTGCACCGTCAGCACCAAAACATCGGAAACCTGCGCGTTGCAGGGATTCCGGTCTCTGCTTGGCATCGCGGACCCCTGCTACGCCGCCCAGACCTGCACCAGCAGCACCGCCACGCCGGACGACGTCATCGCCTTGTATGTCTTTCCCACCATCACCACTGGTACGGTGGGCGATGACACCGTTTGCAGCACGAGCAAACCGGTGAGCGTTCAGTACTCACTGCCCGCCATGGCCGGGAGCACTACTTATCAGATCATTCCCTTTTCAAGTGGCGCCACATACAGGGTAAATGACTCTCCCACCACGGGCCTGAACTCCACAGATCCTCTCGTCTATGCGGCAGGTGGTTCCACTGGGCAGTGCTCCGGCTTGAATCCAGAGGGTGGCCAGGGCACATACTATGCGCAGGTTATGTATCAGGCCGCGCAGGATCTCCAGGCTGAGCAGGTTGCCCGGCCCGGCTCCCAGAACATCATGATTCTCCTCAGCGACGGAAACGCCACCGCAACCGAGGAATATAACACCAACACCGTGAAGGGCGTAACTACGACCACGCTCAACACGGCCAGCGGCCAAAGCGAAATGGTGCCGAGCAATACGACCGCCACAGCTGCCAGCATCAACGGAACCAAAGTCACCGCATGGAGTGCTCAGCAAAACATCTACACCTATCCTTCGAATGTCGGGCAGTGCGGGCAGGCGGTTCAGGCAGCCCTCGATATTGCAACCAAACAAACTGTGACCTATACCACCCTCGACGGCACCAGTACCACCTACACCCTCAACAACGGCACCGACGCAAGCAAATATACCGCGATCTACACCATCGCCTTTGGATCGCCTAACAAGTCGCTAGGTTCGGGAAATAGCAGTAGTGATCCAAAGAGCCCAACCAGCACTGAGGGTTGCTATACGGATATTCCGTACAACGCAAACTCCAATTACTGGGCCGCTTGTACTGCCGCCACGTGTACCGCGACAGTTACTACATCAGGCGGCGATTGGCCGACCCCCAATTCAGGCGAGACTGGCATCGCGGCTTCTAGCCCCTGCGCCGCACTGGGGGCCATGGCCAGCAACCCAAAGAACTTCTATTCCGATAAGGGCGACACAGCAAGTCCCTGTCCGGGGAGCGCCGTCAACTCGGCCATCACCAGCTTGCAAGCAATCTTTACCCAGATATTCGACAGTCTCGGGAGTCCGAAACTGATCCCCCTCGGCACAACGTAAACAGCGGCTAAAAACAATCACGGCCCACCACGATGTCCAGCTCACCCAAAATCCCGCCCCGAGCGGGATTTTGGTTTCTGTCAGTCGGACGCCCCAACGTGAGCGCGCCTTAGCTCCGGGAGGGAGCGCATGACAATACCCGAGCATGAAATGCTGGGTAAGCTTTCCGAACTCCCCCACCTATTTTCAAGCGCAATTGCACAGAAAACAAAACTGAAATAACTGACACATTATCAGTAGGTTAAGCCAATATCTCGTGCGCAATCAGCGCATTTTTCAAAAATGCGTTCAATTCTGAGCAATCCTTTACTTCATTTAGTTCAATTCTGAGCAACCGAAACACATCGAAAAGGCTGCCCGCAAGGTTCATGTCGATGCGAAAGACAACCACCTAAGCAGCCTTTTCGCATGTTTTGTAACCACTTGAACAACCTTTTCAGCTATGTAGCACAACCCTCCGAGCAGCCATTTCGCGCCTCAGATTTAGTGCTTCAATCGCGCCCGCGCGGCCTGCAGATTCTGCTTGGCCTTCTCCTGTTTCGGGTCAATGCGCAGCGCAGCTTCGAACTCCGGAACAGCTTCCCGCATACGGCCCATACGCGCCAATACTTCACCAAGATCGTTGTGCAACGCGGCGTCATTCGGCCGGTAGCGCAACGACTCGCGCCAATACGAAATCGTCGCATCCAGGCTGCCCTTCTGCGCATTGATGTAGCCCAGCAATCGCAACACATCGCCCAGTTTCTGCTGCGCTTCCGAGTCATCCGGCTTGTCCTCAAGCACTTGGCGAAGCTCGCCTGCTGCCGGTTCCCAGCGCTGCTCTTTGATAAGCGCGCTGGCCAGGTTGGAGTGGGCGATGGTAAAGTGCGGATTCGCCTCGACCGCCCGTTCAAAAAGTCCGGCCGATTCGTTTACATCTCCCGCCGAAAACAGTGCCGCGCCGAGCATGTTCAACGCCACCGGATTTGATGGCCGCGCCGCCACCGCGCCACGCAAATAACGGATGGCGTCCGCATTGCGCCCCCGGTCAAGCATCATTACGCCAAGGTTGAACTGCGCCATGAAATCCCCCGGATATTTCTCCAGCCGATGGTAAATAATCGCTTCCTGCAACTCCGTCCGTTGTTCCTGCGCACCTCGCGGCAAAACCTGCAGCGACAGGTGCGCCATCTCGTCGGTGGCCTGGTTTCCGTTGCGCACGCGCTTCGGAGGGTGGTTGGGGTTGCGCACGTTCGCGGCCGAATTATCGTAGTGATAGCGCATCGAGATCACCGTTCCCCGCGGCAGGAACACCGGCGCCGCGTAGTGATAAACACCCTGCCAGCTCGGGTCCCAATCCGTAATGCGCACCAGCCACTTTTGGCTTCCGTTGGGCAATGTCGCATAGCCTTCCAGCACGTGTCCCAGGTAGTGCGCATGCGGGTATACCGCAAGAACGTCCAGGTCCACCGGCACAGTGAAGTCGTCGCTTACCTGGAAATCGGGATCGCCTGCTGGGATATCGAGAGCGCCATCGTGTTCCAACGGCAGCATCATGGGAAACTTCGTCGGCGCGTTGGGCGTGAAATACAACCCAATCGAAGGCTGCACCAACTCTGCCTTACCCGTCGTTCGCATGTGCACATTCAGCAGCAGATTGGAGCCGGGGTCTGTGCGCCACGCCATGCCGGCAGGTTCCACCCAGGCCGTCTCCCCTGGTTTCCAAAACAGGAAATGGCTGTCGGAGTCGAGTTCGAAGGTGAGCGGTGCGTCACTCATATCCATTCCCGCAAAACCCTCGGGGCCTTGTTCTCCGTGGACCGGCAAACGGCTGTGGTCAATCTGCACATCCACCACTACATTTGCGTGGTGCACGGCGCCAAGATTGCCTGGCCGGATTTCGATCGCCTTCACCCAGCGCGCGACCGGCACTTTCAACGGAAGTACGAAGTTCCAATATTGATCCGGCCCTTCCGCCGGTAGATGATAGGGAGCGGATGCTTCGATTACAAGGTCCGGCTTACCCAGTTGCCATCCGGGAACGAAGTTTGGCAGCGAGGGAGCATCCGACGGCGACCCGGCCGGGGTTCCTTGCCGCACCCACTCCTCGATGGTGGCGATCTGGTCGTCGGTCAGTCGGCGTTCACCAAGAAAATCTCCGTGGCCTGACTCCGGCAACCACGGTGGCATATAACGCCGCTTGGTGACTGCGACGATCTGTTGCGCATGCTTCCGGACGTCATTGTAAGTCAGCAGCGGGAATGGTCCTGGCTCGCCCGGGCGGTGGCATGGCGCGCATGACTTATAGACGATTGGGGCGATGTGCCTCGAGTAAGTTATAGGGCCGGCCGGTGCGGAGCCTGCCCCCAATGGATTGGGCGGCAAACTTTTCGCAGTTGCCTCGGGCTTGCGCGCTCCAACATCGGAGTTATACGCCATGAGCGCCGAGTTCGATGCTTCAGGTTTAGCCTTTGATCGTCCTTGTCTGAGGTAGAGTCCTACGGCAACGAGAAGACAGAAAAGGAGCGAAATGCCGACCACAAACCAGTGGGCATTCTTGACTGGTGATTTTAGAATATGCATCCAAATCCTCAGATGTCGTTATTGAATAGTGTCGCGCCCCGCATCCAAACAGCATAGGTGGTTTCTAGTTAGGATAGATAGAACATCCGACCGGGTTGGCCCTTGGTATGGCAAGAGGCTTCTCGCTCAGCACGGCGTCAGCGCCTGTCTTAGAACGGTTGCATTGGCGCAGGCCGCCGCTTTCCGAAATCGACATACCAGTCGTCAATGCGGTCGAAACTCACCCGGGAAGTCTCCTTATTGGACTTCTTCCGGAATAATCAGTAGCACTTCCACCTTAATTTTCTGGCCATTCTGCACTGCTGGCCGGAACTCCCACTGCTGCAGCGACTCCAGCATCAGCTTCGCTCCCTCATAATCAGGTGGAACCAAGATGTTGAGACCTTCAAACCGCCCCTCCGTGTTCACAAAACCATGCACCATCAGCGCGTCGGCATCCATCTCGCCAGCCCCGTTTGTGGGGCGCACAATGTTGAACGGCCATGGCGCTTTCAACTGCAACACGCTTCCCGCTTCAGCGGCATCGTCGTCGCGCGGAAGCGAGTATTGCATGATCCAGCTCCTGCTCAAACCCACGTGCAGATACACCGTGTAAGCCAGCCTTCCGCGCCACATCGCCTCTGTCTGGGGATATTTCTCAGCCAGCGAAGAGCCCGCCACCACCGATCCAAAAACGCCAGTCTTCGGCAGCACAATTCGTTGCGTAGGCGGCTCAGTGCCCAGCGCTGAACCGTTGCTGGATCCAGGCGCACCTCTGGTCCCGGCACCATTCCCTCCATTTGAATTACCCGCCGAGTTAGCCTTGTCCTTCGAGTCGCCCGCGCCGGCGCCGTTTGACGTTCCGCCTCTGCCTTCTGCGCTGCGCGGAAAAACCGTGAAAGGATTCTGAGCCTGTCCCTCTCCCTGTTTCAGCGCACCCGGCGAACTGGAGGGTGCCGACGAGTTTGCGGGTGGCAACACCACGGTACCTTGCTTCATCTGCAAGTCGGAGAGCGATACAACAGTGGTCGGAGTTGGCTCCGCATTTGATGTTGAGCTGGTTTGCGGTGCCTGCTGCGGCGCATCCGGTACGTGAACAACCACCGGCGTTGTTGTGCTGGGCATCAACGGAAGCTTCGGCGTGGGCAAGGGAGTGGCGGGCATGGGAATGTCTGCCATCTGCTTCTCTAAATTCGGCCGCTGCAGCACCGGTTTCGCTTCGGCCGTTGTCGGTGGCGCTGGCTTCGGCGGTGTAATCTTCGTTACCGGTTTCGGTTCCGGTGCCGCCAAAACAACAGTCGGAATCGGTGTGTCGATGGGCACGTCCAGCTTCTTTGGCTGCATAAGTGTCTGCAGCCCCTTGGGTGCGGGCGTGACCTCCCGCAGCGGCGCTTGTTCCGCTGCTGGCTTGCCTGCGGGCTGGGAAGCGTGGGTGGCTTTCTTCGGTCCGGGATAATTAACTCCACTACTGTCTGAGCGGCGAGTCTGCAGGTCGGGCATTTGCAGGTCCAGATGCCGGACAGCGATCCGTTCCAGCACAACTCTATGTTTTAAATGCGGCCCATAAAGTACCCCATAAATAACTAGGGCTATGACTCCAACGTGCAGAATAATGGAGACTATGAATGAAGACGACTTTTGACCGGTATTTGTCTGGTCTGAAAACAGGGTGATCGTATCAGTAGACCTCATGATTCGATAAACTCCGGCCCTCGCATTGCCTGATCTTTCTTACAGAATAGGCAGCGTGTTATTGACACTCACAGCTTGGATGAAGACAGGGAATACATTGGTGACTGACTTTAGAATCTCATTGTAATCTGTTTCCGAATCGCTTATTGTTGGTTTGTCTCATTGTTACCTTGATACCTCGTATTGTGCCACTTTCGTTGTAGTGCGCCCTTGGCCTAATTTTGTGAAGCTCAGGTGGTGAAACAGTGTACACTTATCTCACGCCTGAACCTGTCTGTCTTGCAGTCAATGCCCTTCGCGGGTTTGGCGCGTAAACGAAAACTTGTCTCCTTGGGCACGGTATCAGGCCAGGGCGGCAGTAAAGCGGAATTGGCTCGATAGCCGGTTCACACAGGCACCCATATGAATCGAAGAGTACTGACCATTCTTCTCCTCGCATTCGTCATTGCCGGCGGATGCGCCTTCGTGGTCTATCATCTGGTCGTCAGCCGGATGACGGCGACTAAGACAGTCGCTACCACTCGCGTGGTTGCAGCAGCCACCGACATCAAACTTGGAGTGGTGCTCAACTCTGCCGACTTGACAACGATTGAGATCTCAGGTGCTCTTCCCAAAGGTGCCATCCTCGAGAAGGATAAGGGCAATGTTGTTGGGCGAGGCGTTCTCTCCGATCTCTATCAGGGTGAGCCCATCATTGACGGCCGTCTTGCTCCCATCGGTTCGGGTGGCGGATTGGCTGCGACGATTCCCCCGGGGATGAGAGCGGTGGCCGTCAGGGTCGACGATATTATTGGCGTTTCCGGTTTTGCCACTCCGGGCATGCGCGTAGACGTTCTTATTTCGGGGCTCCCCCCGGGCACCGAGGGAGTAGCCATTCAAGCTGAAAAAGGCACTCTGGTCAAGACTCTCCTTCAAGACATTCAGGTCTTATCTGCAGGTACCGATATTCAGAAGGATGCGGAGGGTAAAGCTCATCCTGTCCAGGTTGTCAATCTGTTGGTCACCCCGGAACAAGCCGAGAGTCTCGACTTGGCTTCCAACCAGGCTAAGATCCAGTTAGTGTTGCGTAACCCGCTCGATACCAAAACCGATGCGGTTGCGGGCACCGCCCAAGTCAACCTCTTCTCAGATCAGCTAGCTCCCGTTGCCACTAAGCCGCACCCAGTCAAGGCTTCAGCACCTAAGGCGTCCCCGGAATTCTCCATCGAAGTCCTCAACGGTAACAAGTCAAGCGAAGAAAAATTTAGCACTCCCGGGGGGCAGAAGTGAGACGGAAGGTCCTATCTTCTATCGCATTCTTGAGCGCATTGAACGTAGTCCTCTGTGCAGGGTCGGGCCTGTCGGCTCAAACCGCGCCGTCTGCGCCGCAGCCCGCCGCAGCTTCCATGCAGGACGAAGCTAATGAATTGTCCGTGGCCGTCGGCAAGACGGTGCTCGTCGATACCGCCCTTCCCATCAAGCGCGTTGCCCTTGGTCTCGGCGAAATTGCGGAAGTCCACGCCACAAGTCCCACGGAAGTCATGGTGAGTGGTAAGGCTCCTGGTGAAACCAGCCTCATCATCTGGGACGCAAAGGGTGGACGCCAGTTCTTCAATGTAACGGTAAGGCAAAGTTCCGCAATTTCAGACGACAACCTGGAGGGGATTCGCCGCGAGCTCCGGCTCGAGCTGCCCGGCCAGACCGTCAAGCTCACCGTTGAGAATGGCACCATCTTCATGCGCGGGACCGTCAAGGATCTCAACGCCAGCGAACGCGCAATAAAGATTGTGTCCACCGGAGGCAAGGTTGTCAATCTCCTCGATGTTGCCGTCCCGCCCTCCCAGCCCCAGATCCTCCTCAAGGTTCGCTTTGAGAGCGTTGACCGGACGAAGGAGCTGCAGGCTGGCATCAACCTGTTCAGCAGCGGCTTTGGAAATGTGATCAGCGGCCTGTCAACCGGACAGTTCTCGCCGCCTACCATCGGCCTCCCAAGCGGCGGATCGGCGACAACCGTCTCCCTCTCCAACCAGCTCAATCTCTTTGCCTTCTTGCCCGGTCTAAATGTGGGCGCAACCCTTGAGTCCCTTGAATCGCATTCGATCGCGCAAATCCTGGCGCAGCCCAACATCGTTGCCGCCAACGGGAAGGAAGCCAGCTTCCTCGCCGGCGGTCAGTTCCCGTATCCTGTTGTTCAAGGCGCCGGGGTGGGCGGAGTTGGAGCAGTGACTATCCAGTTCCAGGAGTTTGGCGTTCGCCTGAACTTCATCCCAACCATCACTCCCCGCGGAACCATTCGACTCCAGGTGGCCCCCGAAGTCAGTACGCTGGATTTCACCAACGGCGTCGAAATCGGGGGATTTGATGTCCCCGGCCTCGACGTGCGGAAGGTGAACACCGAAGTTGAACTGGCCGACGGCCAGAGCTTCGCCATCGGTGGACTGCTCAATAACACGGACAACGAAACCTATTTTAAGATCCCATTTTTGGGCGACATCCCGATCATTGGCAAGTTCTTCCAGTCGATGCAAAAGACGAAAGTGAACACCGAGCTGATCGTGATTGTCACTCCTGAGATTGTCGCTCCTATCGAGGCCGGCGCAGCCCTGCCGGAGGTAAAGTTCCCCAAGAAGTTCCTGCCGCCTAACAGCGGAATACCAATGAACAATCCGGATGCAAAGACAGCGGCTAATACCCCGGCGCCCGCGCCACAGGCCCTTCCTGTCGAGAAGTTGATTGACAGCATGAGGCCTGAAAAGCCACTGGTCATCCAAAGTGCTTCGGGTACTTTCGGTGCAGGTGGATCGACAGCCCCGTCCACGACGGCCGCTCCGATGCCCGGCGGTTCAGCTACACCCACCGAACCATAGGACGCCCGGCTGCCCTCTCGGCAGCCGGAGTCTTTCCTCGCAGGTACGTTCTTGATTTTGGTCCTGGTTCAAAGGGCGCTCATTGCGCCCTTTGAGCTTTCTGACGGCGGCCCGGCTTGAATACGCCTATCCATGCGAAGGCCCACTGGCTGCGGATCGCTTCGCCAATCCAACCGGAAGAGAAAACTGGTAGCATGACTCTCGATTCGCAGCCAACCGCTGAACTCCTTCTCAGGGTCACAAACCCAGCCCGCAAAACCGTTCTGGCAACCTGCCTGGAGCAGGCTGACACTGGCGCCGCGCGCTCTAAGGGGCTTCTCGGCCGGAAGGGGCTGCCACCTGGCGGCGGCCTCTGGATCGTTCCCTGCGAATCCGTTCACACCTTTTGGATGCAGTTTCCCATTGATCTCGTCTACATCGACCGAAAAAAGCGAATCAAGAAACTGCGCAGCAATGTGCCGCCGTGGCGGCTCTCAGCCTGCCTCTCTGCTCATTCCATTCTTGAGTTACCCGCAGGCACTATCGAAAGAACCTTGACGCGCCTGGGAGATTGTTTGGAGTTCTCGCCCGCCTCTTCCGAGGAATGTTAGCGGTTGTCACGTTGCACTAACTTAGCACCGCTTCGCGTTTGCGTTCGCAAACAGGTAGATCGCGAGCCATGCCGGCGCGGTCCACAGGAACAGTATGGAAGCCATCTTGATCCCGTCCACCAGTTCGGCGTCGATCAAAACGCTCGTGAAGGCCAGCACTGCCAGCAGAATGCGCGATCTCGTAACGTAGGCGCCCTGTAACAGCGCCGGCACTGCCAGCGCCTGGTCGAACATCCAGCAATAAGGCGCCACTGCAATGGATACGAGCATAAGAAGGCTGCCGTCCCTCATCCAATTCCAGTTGTGCCGCCTCATGACGAAATAGCCCAGCGCCCACGCGCAGCCCAGAGCCGACGGCACATAGGCAATCCACGTAGCATGCGGGCTGATCCAAACCCGCAACGCCACGCTGACGCAGGGAATGTACTCCTGGATCACTCCGGATGTGCGGATCATTGTCAGATACTCGGTCCATGCCGTCGGGTCGATGCAGTACACAAGCCCACAACTGGCGGCTACTGCAACTGCCGTGCCGGCCACCATCTTGTAACTCCGTGTAACTGCGACCCAGGCCAGCAATGCTATCCCGAACGGAAGAAACAGGTGCGGCTTCAGAGCGCAGAACCAAAGAGAGAGTCCCGCCACAAAGGGGCGCGTAGCGTGATGGCGCAGAAACAGAACCAGCCCCAGCAGCGCGAACAGGGAAGTCTGGCCTGCAAACAGGCAGATCATGGCCGGTGCAAAGGAATAACCCAACCAATGCAGACGGTTCTTTTGACGTCCGTGCATCACCCATAACATACGAACTGAAACTGCAAGGCAGCCTGCAAGGATGAGTGACCAGAGCAGCGCCCCAATCCGCAACCCGATGAACCCCAATGGATAGGCGAGCAGCAGGTAGAGCGGCGGGTTCCGCATATAGAGCGCACCATACTGCGCCGAAAGTCCCGCTGTGTGCTCAATGCGCATCATTGCGTCGGCGTCATACGGATTGGCATGGTGAGTGAGCTGTTGCCCGGTGGCCCAGTAAACTACAAAGTCCCGTCCACTGGCCACTTTTCCCGTCAGCGGCACCACGCACAGGAAAAGGGCGATGAGTGCCAACGCAAGGCCGCCGACAATTGCGATCGATAGCTCTGCAAAGTCCGCTTTTGGTTGGGAGGCGGGAGGATCAGAATTGCTCGCCATAGAAGTCATTCTATCCCGCGCAATGGCTGCCTCTTGCGCTTCCCGCCTCACGCTGTGGCAAGCGCCGTTTCGTCGTCGGTATTGCCCCGCGCCGTGACTCTATAGAGCAGAAAAAGCTGCGTCAGCCCGAGAACCGCAAAAGCGATAGACAGAAGCTGGATTCGATGCGCTTGCGCAATGTCATAGGTTACCCACGAAACCGCGAAAACCATCACCGACAAGGTCATGATCCAGCGCACGGCTGAATCCCACTTCAGTTCTTTCACCGCACCAAGCGTAAGCATCGCTGCGATAACCACAAGCACTGAGTCATACATCGGAACGTAAACGTTCAGCAGCAGTGTCCATGTAATGGTGGCAGCCCACGCAAGAGATTGTGCCGCTTCGCAGCCTCCTGCGGACTTCCAAAGCAGCACCGCGGCTGTGGCCGTTACAGCAACCGCGATCGCGATCAGTATCACCGTTGTCGCCGGGGTGCGACCGCCCACAATCTCCTGAAGGAAAGAGTTCAGGTCGACGTATTTATACAACAGCAACGCCGATTGCCCGTTCATTCCCGTGAGCTGTCCAAACAGTCGCAGGAATTGTGCGTACTCCGGCCAGATTGCAATCCCTCCAAACCCCGTCCCAATCAGCACCAGTGCCGCCCCGCCGGTCGCGAATCCGGCAAGCGTCCTGAATCTCCGTGTTACAAGCAGCATCGGAATCAGCAACACCAGTAGAGTCGGCTTGTACGCCAGGATCGAGAGCGCAAGCCCGCTCCCAAAGAACCGCAATCGCCTCTCCAGGTATACCGCCAGCCCCACCGCGCACACGGCCACCGAGGTGAGCTGTCCGTTGACGAAAATGCCCCAGAAGAATGGGTAATATGCCACCGCAAAGCAGAAAATCAAAGAGATCTTGATGCGCTCGCCAGGGAAGAAGTCCTTCACCGCCGCAACGATCCCCACGCCATACAGAATTAGCGAGCACCCCATCCAAAGAAAAAAGGCCAGCCTGAACCCGATCCGCGCAAACAGACTGAAGAACAGCGCCACAAAGGGAGGATAGGGGCTCGGTCCATAAGCGCGTGTCGGCGGTTTGTAGATTTCGTTGAACACCTGCAGTTGCAGGCCGTAGTCATACAGCCGCGCCGCCGGATAGTCCTTCACGATATGGCCGATGCCGTAGAAGTAGATAAAATCGTTCGGAACCACGGGGATCGAACCTTTGCCGGCCTTGAATTGAATCCAGACCGGTATGCAAAACCGCAGGATGAAAAACACGATCACGAGCGTCCAGCACGCCAAGTGGAGCTCGTTCAACCCGGGCATGGGCCCCAGGATTTCGGAAGGCCAGCGCAGCCGCTTCTCTAACTGAACCGCTCCTTCGGCCGCCCTGCGCTCCGCCTCCATGCAATCTCCTTTATCCGTGCGTTTCCCGTCTGGGCCCCCGGGGGAGAGGAGAAAGACGTCGGTTGGCAAATAATAGAACCAAACTCGCATAACGATTTCGGATTTCAGCTGGCTCCGAGTTTCTGATGTGCGTGAAAGGAGAATCTTCCGTCAATACGATATAGCAATAGTAGCGCTCGCCCTATCACAAGTGGGGTCCTCTGTTATCACCCCGTAGTTTGGAAACTAACGTGCTAGTGACATGGCGAAGATCAAAATGTCAAAGGAGAAGAACAACACGGTTTTTTGACATACATTTACAGCCTAAGCATACGCAGAATCAGCCGTCAAGCGCTATTCGGGGCATAGGTCATACACTTTTAGGTCATGTATACGCCGAGTCGGGCCATTCCTCACCCGCTGTATACATCTGTTTACATGCGGGCTCCTTCAGCACGAGCCATATGTGAGCTAAGTGACTGATTTATATACACAAAATATCAATCCTAAGATTGGCATGGCAGTTGCTACATGGAGGGTGCCTGGCCTGAGGCTGGGGAAACCAATCTACGGAGAGAAAACACATGAACACCATGCTTTTGAAGCTTTACGTGAAGTTCCAGAACCTGAAGAGCAGCGAAGAAGGTCAGGATCTGGTCGAGTACGCGCTGGTTGTCGCTCTGATCGCCCTCGGTGCTACCGCTGGCATGAGCGCACTGGCTGGCGGCATCAACAAGGCCTTCAATTCCGTTTCCATCGCCCTCGCAACCGACATCTAGTCCTAACCCAAGTGCAATGCTCCGAACCCCAGCCCCTTTGCTCTCTGCGGGAGAGCTACGTTCACCGGCAGCGGCGACTACACCGTACTCTCCCGGCAAAGGCTAAGGGTATTTCTTTTTCGAAAAGGGCTAAGAACAATGCGGCTTATTTTCTTTCGTCTCGCTTCTCGACTTCGTTCCCTGATCAAGCAAGAAACAGGGCAGGATCTGGTCGAGTATGCATTGGTAATTGCCCTGATCGCACTCAGCGCAACCCTCGGAATGAAGCAGTTGGCAGGCGGTATCAACAAGGCTTTCAACAGTACCAGCGTCGCGCTGGCAACCGACATTTAGTCTTCCACTTGCGGTACTTTCCTTTCAGCTGCGATTTTCTTGCTTGAAGATTTTGCTGACAGAATCGCGGAACATCGCGTAACCTGCCAGCAGTGTTAAGAGATTGTTACCTGAAGGTGAGGATGATTTATGCGCCTTGGATTGCGGTACCTGATGCTGAGACTCCAGTTGCTGACCGACGCCGACGACGGTCAGGACTTGGTTGAGTACTGCTTGATCGCGGCCCTCATCTCGATGGCCTGCGTGGCATCTACAAGTGCTTTCGCCAGGTTGCTCCTTCAATCGTTCAACAGCATCACGACTACTTTCGACGGCTACATTTAGTCTGACCTCTAATAGCCTCCCGGTTGGAAAACCATCAGTTTCCTGGATACTTGAAACTGAGGTCAAGAACCGGCAGGGCTCTGACCGTTTTGTTTTTACCTGGATTCGGTATTCCAACTGATGGCTGTTCTGCCCCTGAATCCAGCCCCAAGGCAACTTAACCGAAGCAATCCTTAAACGCCCATTCTCTGCCTTTCTTCCCCCAGCGACTTCATCCAGAACCCTGCGGCATAATAGCTAAATGCTCATCACCCCTGCCTCGCAAGGAGGCCCTTCGTTAATGTTGATCGAAGGCGGCCTCACTACCATTGCGATCGCGATGGCGTTTGCGTGGCCCCGTCTCGGGGCAGGTTGGTTTTCCGGAATTGAGCGCACGCTCGGCCGCCTGGCCCGCAAGCAGAGTCTCGCGGTTGCGGCAGTCGGTCTTGCCACACTCCTCCTGCGCCTTCTCATTCTTCCCATCATTCCCATTCCTCTACCTTTTGTTCCCGACGATTTCAGCTTCCTTCTCGCGGCCGATACCTTTGCCCATGGTCGCCTCGCTAATCCCACCCCCGCCATGTGGACCCATTTCGAAAGCTTCCACATCACCATGCAGCCTACCTACATGACCATGTATTTCCCCGGGCAGGGCCTGCTTCTGGCCGCGGGAAAAGTCTTATTCGGAAATCCATGGTTTGCCGTGCTCCTGTGCAGTGCCCTCATGTGCGCCGCCATTTGCTGGATGCTGCAAGCGTGGCTGCCGCCCGGTTGGGCGCTGCTCGGCGGCATCCTCGCCATGCTGCGTCTCGGTCTCTTCAGCTATTGGGTCAACTCCTACACCGGCGGGGCCCTTATCACCGCATTAGGCGGAGCACTGGTGCTCGGCGCACTGCCTCGTCTGATGAAAACCGCCCGCGCTCGCTACGGTCTGCTGTTGGCTGCCGGCATCGCGCTCCTTGGCCTCACGCGACCTTATGAGGGCCTGCTGCTCTGCCTTCCGGTTGCTGCCGTTCTCCTGCATTGGGTGATTTTCGGAAAAAATCGGCCCAGTCCCGGTGTCCTCGCCCGTCGCGCCGTTCTTCCCCTGCTCATCGTTGTCGCTGCAGGCGCCTGGATGGGGTATTACGACTACCGCGCTTTCGGGAGCCCCCTGACGCTTCCCTATACCGTCAATCGCGCCACCTATGCCGTCGCTCCCTATTTTGTCTGGCAATCCAAACATCCCGAGCCCGTCTATCGCCATCAGGTGCTGCGCGATTTCTATACCAATTTCGAGGTCAACCAATACACCCGCATCCATTCACTCTCCGGATTCTTCAAGCAGACCTCGTTCAAAATCGTGGAGACGCTCTCGTTTTTTGCCGGCATCGCCTTGCTCCCGCCGCTCTTCATGCTGCGCCGGGTCCTGCTCGATCGCCGCATCCGCTTCCTGGTTGTGTGTCTGCTCGTCGTCGTCGTCGGCATGGGCATTGAGATCTACTTCATTCCTCACTACGTGGCCACATTCACCGTCCTGTTCTATGCCTTGGGCCTGCAGGGCATGCGTCACCTTTACGCCTGGGGCGGGAAAGACAAGCCCGCCGGCAGGGCAATCGTCCGGTTTACCGTCACCGTCTGTCTGATCATGGCTGTATTCCGGCTGTGCGATGCCCCTCTTCATCTCATGCCGGCGGAATGGCCCGTGAGCCAGTGGGTCTGGCAATGGTATGGCCCCGAACATTGGGGCACGGAACGCGCTCTAATTCAGGCCAGCCTCGAACAGCTCTCCGGTAAGCAGATGGTCATTGTCCGCTACACGCCCAACCACTACCCGCTTGACGAATGGGTCTACAATGGAGCCGACATTGATAACGCCAAAGTCGTATGGGCAAGGGAGATGGATTCCGCAGATAATAAGGAGTTGATTGACTACTATCGGGATAGGAAGGTCTGGTTGGTCCAACCAGATTTGCAGCCGCCAACAGTTTTTCCGTACCCTTCCACCGCGCAGCCAAACCCCGCCACGCATTGAGTCGAGCGCCGGTCTCTGGCATCAAAAAAGAGTGCGACAGGAGCTGAATTCATGATCAACGGGAAGCGAATCGCAGTTGTCATGCCGGCATACAACGCCGAGCGAACCCTCGAGATGACCGTCCGGGAGCTCTCTGATGTCGTAGACATCAAGATCCTCGTCGACGATTCCAGCAAGGATCAAACTGCGGCTCTGTCACGCCAACTCGGCGTCGATACCTTTGTGCACGATGCCAACTACGGCTATGGCCGCAATCAGCAGACCTGCTATCGCGAAGCCCTTGCTGCCGGTGCGGACATCGTTGTCATGGTCCATCCGGATTACCAGTACACGCCCTCCCTCGTCCCCGCCATGGCAGGGATGATCGCCAGCGGTGTCTACGATATGGTCCTGGGTTCCCGAATCCTGGGCGCGGGCGCGCTCAAGGGCGGAATGCCGCTCTATAAGTACGTCGCCAACCGCTTCCTCACGGCCTTCCAGAATCTCCTTCTTGGTGTGAAGCTCTCCGAGTACCACACTGGCTTCCGCGCGTTTTCGCGTCAACTGCTCGAGACCCTTCCTCTGCTTGAGAACTCTGACGATTTCGTGTTCGACAACCAGATGATTGCCCAGGCCGTCATGTTCGGCTTCACCATCGGCGAAATCTCCTGCCCCACCAAGTACTTCAAGGAAGCCTCTTCTATCAACTTCCGTCGCAGCGTCAAATACGGCCTCGGCGTGCTGGCTACTTCATTCAGCTTCGTCGCGCACAAATGGGGAATCATCCACAAGGCTGGATTCGATGCTTCCGGAAGAAAAGTGACCCAAGGCTACTACTCCCCCAGCGTTCACCGCTCGTGAGATCATCAATCGGGCGCTACATCGCAGGGCAAGAGAGGCGAATTGTATGGGAAAGCCGACAGTCCTTGTAACCGGATCCTGTGGTCTCATCGGCTCCGAGGTCTGCCTTCACTTTTACCAGGCTGGATATTCCGTGCTGGGCGTCGATAACAACCAGCGTAAAGTCTTCTTCGGACCCGACGGCGACACTTCCTGGACCCTCGAGCGACTGCGCCTCACCATCCCCGGCTATCAGCATCGCGAAATCGATATTCGCGACCGCGAAGGCATTCTCGCTCTCATGCAGGAAATAAAGCCCGCAGTCACTGTCCACACCGCTTCCCAGCCATCCCACGATCGAGCTGCACAAATTGCCTTCGACGATTTTGATACCAACGCCGTCGGCACTCTGAACCTCCTCGAAGCCGCCCGCCGCTCCTGTCCCGAGTCGCCATTCATTCACATGTCCACCAACAAGGTTTACGGCGATCGCCCCAACACCCTACCTCTTGTTGAGCTAGAGACCCGCTGGGATTATGCCGATCCGGAATATAGCCAGGGCATCCCCGAGACCTTTTCCATCGACCAGTCCCTCCACTCACTTTTCGGCGCCTCCAAAGCAGCTTCCGACGTCCTGGTTCAGGAGTACGGCCGTTACTTCAACATGCCCACTTGCGCCCTGCGCGGCGGTTGCCTCACAGGACCAAATCATTCCGGCGTAGAGCTCCATGGCTTCCTCAGTTATCTCGTCCGCTGCAACCTCACCGGCAAGGAATACAAAGTCTTCGGTTACAAAGGGAAGCAGGTCCGCGACAACCTGCACTCGGAAGACGTAGCCCGCTTCATGCTGGCCTTCGCGCGCAACCCACGCAGTGGCGAGGTCTACAACCTCGGCGGCGGCAAAGATAATTCCTGCTCCATCCTCGAAGCCTTCGATCTGGCCGCTGAGTTCTCCGGCCGTAAACAGGTGTGGACCTACGTCGACACCAATCGTATCGGCGACCATATCTGCTACTACAGCGACCTGACCAAGATGAAAACCCACTATCCCGACTGGACCGTCACCAAGACCCTCAAGCAAACCGTGGCAGAAATCGCAACTTCATGGGAGTCACGGCTGGCCGTCGAAAAATAGCATGAAGATCCTCATCTCAGGCGTCTGCGGATTTGTTGGCAGTCACATAGCACGCTTTCTCATCGAATCGCATCAGGACATCACTGTTGTTGGTATCGATAACCTCGCCCGCCTAGGCAGCGAAACCAATCGTCTCGCGTTAAAGAAGCTCGGCGTGCAGTTGTTCCACGGCGACATCCGCATGGCCAGCGATCTCGAGACGCTGCCCGCGACAGACTGGGTCATCGACGCCGCCGCCCAACCCAGCGTTCTCGCCGGCCGCGACGGCAAAACCAGCGCACGCCAGCTCCTTGAGCACAATCTCCTCGGCTCCATCAATCTGCTTGAATACTGCCGCGCCGCTCACGCCGGACTCATTCTGCTCAGTACCAGCCGCGTCTACTCCATTCCAGTTCTGTCGCAGTTGCCTTTCCGCGTGGAAGCTGACGCTTATGTCATCGACGAGAGCCAGCCCTTGCCGCCCGCAGTCACCGCCGCCGGCGTTACAGAGGACTTCAGCACCCAGGCTCCCATATCACTCTACGGCGCCACCAAGCTCGCCTCTGAACGCCTTGCGCAGGAATACGCCGCAGGCTTTGAAGTTCCTGTCTGGATCAATCGTTGCGGAGTGCTCGCCGGCGCCGGCCAGTTCGGCACAGCGGAGCAGGGAATCTTCTCCTACTGGCTTCACGCACACTCCTCGCGCCGCCCGCTCAAGTATCTTGGCTTCGGCGGCCACGGCCATCAGGTGCGCGACGCTCTCCATCCACGCGATCTCGCCTCAATGGTCGACTACCAGTTACACTCCGGCTCGCCCGGGCGCCTCATGAACGTCTCAGGTGGACAGGCAAACTCCATGTCGCTCGCGCAATTGACTGCGTGGTGCGACCATCGCTTCGGCCCGCATCAGCCTCTCGCGGATGGCTCTGACCGCCCCTACGACGTTCCCTGGCTCATCCTCGATTCCAGCAACGCAATCGCCTCAACTCCATGGAAGCCGCAGGTCACCCTGCCTCAGATTCTTGACGAAATCGCCGAGCACGCAGCCGCCCATCCAGACTGGCTCGCACGGTGCGGTGCATGAACCAGCCATCGTCCGCCGCTCCGCCACTCAAGCTCCTCTCCATCGTTATTCCTGCGCGCGATGAAGAGGGTTGCATCGCTTCCACCGTCGAGCATCTCCATCTGGAACTGCGCCTCCACAAGGTTCCTCATGAGATCATCGTGGTCGACGACGGCAGCACTGACAGCACCGTGGCCATCATGACCGCACTTTCCGAACGCATCCCCGAAGCGCGTCTCGTCCAGAGCGGCCCTCCCCACGGCTTTGGCCGCGCCATCATCGCCGGCCTCAATCAAATGAGCGGCGACGCTGTCGTCGTCATGATGGCCGATGAATCCGACGATTGCCGCGACGTCGTGCGCTACTGGAAGAAGCTCAACGAGGGCTGGGATGCCGTCTTCGGCTCGCGCTTCATGAAGGGCGGCGGCGTCATTGACTACCCATGGCTCAAACTTCGCCTCAATCGCCTCGCCAATCTCTTCATCCGCGCGCTCTTCCGCATCTCGCTCAAAGACACCACCAATGCGTTCAAGGCCTACCGCCGCACTGTCATTGAAGGCTCCCGGCCCATGCTCGCCGCGCACTTCAATCTCACCGTCGAGCTGCCGCTTAAGGCCATCATCCGCGGGTACTCCTGGACCGTCATTCCCATCACCTGGCGCAATCGCAGGACCGGCGTCGCCAAGCTCAAAATCCAGGAGATGGGCAGCCGCTATCTTTTCATCTGCCTCTATCTCTGGCTCGAAAAGCATCTTAGCCGCGGAGATTATAAGAAAGGTGAAGATTGAGCGATACGGCCCGACAGGCGGAAGCAATCTCTGCACCTCACACCCGGCGTCGCGCTACTCCGCTCAGGCTGCTCATGCCGCTCTGCTTCGTGCTGTTCCCACCCGTGCTCTTCTGCACGCTTCTGTTCCGCGACGTCTCCAACATCCCGTTTTATGACGATTACTATGCCTTCCTCGACTTCCTCAATCAGCTAATCCCGCTCCATGGGGTTGCCGCCAAACTCTCCTGCTTCCTCGCCTCGCAACATAACGAGTACAAGCTCTTCCTCCTCCACGGACTTGCCTGGCTGCAGTTCGCCACCTTCGGGCACATCGATTTCCGCATCGACTCCTCCATCGGCAACGGCTTCATCCTTCTTCTCGGCATCTTGCTATGGAAGACCTTTTTACCCAACCAGAAGGACCTTACCACCCGCCTCACCTTATTCATCCCCGTCTCCTGGCTGCTCTTTCAGTTTCAAAATTGGGAGAACCTCAACTGGGCCGCTTCCGGTCTGCAGCACCTCGCGGTCCTCCCGTTTTCCCTCGGCGCAATCTATCTGCTTCTTCGCGGTGGTCGCATCGCTTTCATCGTCGCGTCATTCTCTCTCGTCCTCGCCATCGGTTCTGATGGCAACGGCTTCATAATGGTCCCCATCGGCGTCACGATCCTTGCTTTAGCCCGTCACTACCGGCGTGTCGCAGCCTGGCTTCTCGTCTCCGCCGCATGTGTCGCTGCTTACGCATACGGCTACACCGTGCGCCCACCTCAGGTCGGACTCGCCATCCCTGTAGTTGCGCATCCCCGTCTGCTTGCCCCGCTCTATGCACTCGCCTTCGTCGGCAGTGCCGCCAGCTTCCCGTTCCTTGCCTGCAGTTTCCTGCTCGGCTCGCTCCTCATCGTCTTCTTCATGTTGCTCGCGCGCCGCGGCTACATCCGCAAAACCCCCTTTGTCTCCTGGTCTGTCCTCTTCCTGCTCCTCACCGCGGCAGGCGTCGCTGCGCTTCGTTCTCGATACGGTGTGGAACAGGCAGTGGTCTCTCGCTACACCATCTATTCCGCGCTGTTGCTCATCTTCGCCTGGTTCATCATTGCTGAGGAGTTCCTCCAGCACCGGCCCTCATCGCTCTTCAAAAACGACATCCTCCTCTGCGCGGTTCTGCTGTCCATCCCCTGGTCCCTCAGCATGGATTTCCTGGGCTGGCTGCAACTCGAGCGCCGCGATCACGCCCTCATCATGGCAATGCGATCGTACGAGCATCCAAACTCTCCAGCCACGCAAACCGGCCCGTCCCCGCCACTCCTTAATCTGAAAATTGCCTCTGACCCGGTTACCGACGACTTCAACCGCCGCGTACGCCCCATCCTCGCCGACTCCATTCAGCAAGGCGTCTACCGTCCTCCGCCTCTATAGTTTTCTGCTCTTCGATTTCACTCGAACCAGAAAACAAATCGGCATCCCCACCGCCAACTCGCGGATACTTAATGAAAGGAGAAGCATGAGCGCCACCGCACCGCCGCGTCAACCGGCCAAACCCGCCCCCGGCCCAGCCGCAAAGCCTCTCGACCTCGCGGTTCCGTTGCTCTTCGTCGCGCTCCCGGCCATCCTTTTCTATTGGATTCTTGTCACCAATGTCTCCACCATCCCCTATTACGACGACTACTACACGCTGCTCGGATTTGTGAATCAACTCATCCCACTGCCAAGCTTCTCCTCGCGTGTCATGTATTTCCTCGCCGCGCAGCACAACGAGTACAAGCTCTTTTTCGACCACGCCATCGCATGGTTGCAATACGCGCTCATCGGCCATCTCGAGTTCCGCCCGCTTGCCCTCATCGGCGATGCCTTTGTCCTGTTCCTCGCCATCCTGCTCTGGAAAATGTTTCTCCCTCACCACCACTCGCTGGCCGAGCGCCTTGCCTGGTTTGTTCCCATCTCCTGGTTACTCTTCCAGCTTCAATATTGGGAATCGCTCAACTGGCCTATGGCCTCTCTGCAAAACGATCCAATCCTGTTTTTCTCTCTGGCCACCATCTATTTCCTGCTCAAGGACTCACGCTCGTCCTTCTGCCTCGCGCTTGCACTCTTCGTCGTTGCGGTCGCCACTTCAGGCAACGGCTTTCTCCTCATCCCCGTGGCGCTGCTGATTTTTGTGCTCCACCGTCATTACCAGCGCATCGTGCTCTGGCTCGTTGCCGCAGCGGGATGCATCGCCGCCTATGCGTATCGCTATAACATCAATTCCTCGCAGGTCCAGCAGCATCACTCCGTCTTTTCCACCTTCCATCCACTGGCCCCCGCCTATGTCATCGCCTTCATCGGCAGCGCCGCCGGTTTCCCCTTTAAGTCTGGCAGCCTCGTTCTCGGAACCCTTCTTTGCGTCTTCTTTATCTGGATGGCCCGCCGCGGCTACATCCGCCGCAATCCCTTCGTCGCCTATTGCATGCTCTTCCTTCTTCTCACGGCCATCGGTGTCGCCGGCCTCCGCTCCGACTTCGGCCTCGCCCAGGCCATGTCCTCGCGCTACACCATCTATTCCGCGCTCTTCCTCACCTTCGCCTGGTTCGCCGTCGTGGAAGAATTCCTTCAGCACAAGCGCGTTCCGTTTCTTGCCAACAATCTCTATCTCGCCGTCGTCGCCGTCTCCATCCTCTTCTCGCTCTGCATGGACGCCTTCGGCTACCTCGAGATCTCCAGTCGCACAAAGGATCTTGCCCAGGCAATGTCTGCTTACCAGCACCCAGTCTCGCCCGGATCCATAACCGGACCGTCTCCTCATCTCATCAATCGAAACCCCGACCCGCTGACCGATAAATTCAACCTGGATGCCCGTCCCATCCTGGCTGAATCAGAACGCTTAGGCGTCTATCATCCGCCGCAGTAACAGGCATATCCTCATCTTTTAACCGCGCAAGCTCGTTCCACCCGCACCTGCTGTTTACTCAGATCGCAAAAGAGGCCAACGGCTCACCATGATCGTGACTTCCAGCCCCGAACCCACCACCTCAGCCATGGGAGTCGAATTCGCAGTCACTCTCATCGCCATCGTTGTGGCCTTCGCGGCTCCTCGGCTTGGTGTGGCCGCATTCGCCCGCATCGAGCGCGTCTTTGGTCCTCTGGCGCAACGCCGCGGCCTCGCTGTTCTCGCCATCGGCCTGGCCGCTCTGCTTTTGCGCCTCGCCATTCTTCCCGCCTTTCCCATTCCGCTCCCGTTCGTCCCCGACGACTTCAGCTTTCTTCTCGCCGCGGACACCTTCTCGCACTTCCGTCTCACCAACCCCACCCCCGCCATGTGGACCCACTTTGAAAGCATCCACATCACCATGCAGCCCACCTACATGTCCATGTACTTTCCCGCGCAAGGCCTCGTCCTCGCCGCGGGAAAGCTTCTCTTCGGACAACCATGGTTTGGCCTGCTCATCACCAGCGCCTGCATGTGCGCCGCCATCTGCTGGATGCTGCAAGCTTGGCTACCCGCGCGCTGGGCGTTCCTCGGCGGCATCATCGCCATCATTCACATCGGCCTCTTCAGTTATTGGATCAACACCTACCACGCCGCCGGCTGCATCGGCGCTGCTGGCGGCGCGCTCATCCTCGGAGCATTACCGCGCATCCTGCGCAAGCCGCGTCTCCATAACACGCTTCCGCTGGGCGCAGGCATAGCCATCCTCGGCATCACGCGCCCATACGAGTGCCTGCTCCTCTCCATCCCAGTCACCGTCGTCCTGGTCCGTTGGCTTATCGCCGGGCGCAATCGTCCCTCGCCGCGCGCGCTTCTTCGTCTCGCCGCCCTACCGCTGCTCCTCGTCATTGCAAGCGCGTCCTGGCTCGGCTATTACGACATGCGCGTCAACGGCTCGCCCACCACGCTCCCGTACACCATCAATCGCACAACCTACGCCATGGCGCCCTACTACATCTGGCAGAAGCCCCGCCCCGAGCCCGCCTATCGCCACCCTGCCATGCGCAACTACTACTACGCCACTGAAATGGACGTGTACAACCGCTTCCATTCGATCCCCGGCTTCCTCATGGGCACATTCGTCAAATCATTGGCCGCGGTTCTGTTCTTTAGCGGAATAGCGTTTCTTCCCCTTGCCTTCATGCTGCGGCGTGTCTTCCACGACCGCCGCATCCGCATCCTTGTCATCTGTGTCGCAGTCCTCATCGCCGGCATGTTGATTGAGAACTTCCTCGTCATCCACTATCTCGCTCCCTTCACCGCCGCCTTCTACGCCATCGGCCTGCAGGCCATGCGGCACATGCGCCTCTGGAGCCCCGGCAACCGTCCCGTCGGCAAAGCACTGGTCCGCCTCATGGTCACGGTCTGCCTCGTCATGGCCGCCTTGCGTCTTTACTCCGGCCCCTTCCATTTCCAGGTCAACGAGTGGCCGCCCACTTGGAACGTCAGTTGGTATGGCCCCAATCATTTCGGCGTGCAACGTGACAGCGTCGAGCGCAGCCTTGAAAATCAACCCGGCAACCAGCTCGTCCTCGTGCGGTACTCATCCACCCACGTCCCCTTCGATGAATGGGTCTACAACGCCGCCGACATCAACAACTCCAAAGTCATCTGGGCAAGAGAAATGGATACCCAAAACAACCTCGAGCTGATAGACCACTACAAGGGCCGCAAGGTCCAGCTTGTTCAGCCTGACCAATCCGACCAGCAGCCCGCAACCGTCACCCCGTATCCCCAATAAGAAAGCGCCCGCACGTCATTCACTCAATGAACTCGACCTCAAACCCGAAACAGAAGCCGGCGACCCTCCAGCCTTGGCAACAGGTCGCGATCTTTCTCTTCGCCTGTGCCATCGTCATCTCGCGCCGACCCGATGCCGTCTTCCATCCCCAGTTCTTTGCCGAAGACGGCCACATCTGGTTCGCTGACGCCTACAACTACGGCTGGTTCGCCGCTCTGTTCCGCACCCAGGACGGCTATCTTCAGACCCTCCCGCGCCTTGGCGCAGCGCTCGCGCTCCTTGTCCCGCTTTCTTTTGTCCCTCTCACCTTGAACCTCATCTGCATTGTCATCCAGGCTCTCCCGGCAAATCTCCTTCTGCTCACCCGCTCATCAGCCTGGGGCAACCTGCGCACGCGCGCCCTCCTCGCCGCCATTTATCTAGCCCTCCCCAACTGTTTCGAACTCAGCTTCGGCATCACCGAGTCCCAATGGCCCTTCGCGCTCTGTGCATTCCTCCTGCTCGTAGCAGGCGTCCCCCAATCCATCGCCGGCCGTCTCATTGAGGCCGCTGTAATCCTCCTCTGTGCCCTCACCGGTCCCTTCTGCGTTCTGCTCCTGCCCGTTGCCCTGGTTCTCACCTGGCAGCGCCGCGACCGCAGCCGCCTTATCCTCGCCATTATTCTTGCCGCCTGCTGCGCTCTTCAAGCCTGGCAGTTGCTCATCGTCAATCCCGCCGCTCGCTCCCACTATGCGAACGTCCTCGGCGCAAGCCCCGCGATGTTCGTAAACCTGCTTGCCGGCAACGTCTATCTCGGCGCAGTCATCGGCGGCAACGCCCTCGCCGCCCGTGGCAATCCCGCCCTCTTCGCCTTCTTCCTTGTCATTGCACTCATTGGCACGTTTCTCGTCTCCGCAACTCTCCTCAAAGCCCCGCTGGAATTCAAGCTCTTCCTTTTCTTCTCCGCCGCACTTCTCGCCGCTTCGCTCATCTCCCCCAACACCGGCGTACCCACCGGCGTTTCCGCATGGCAAAAACTGGCCTACTCCGGCGGCACGCGCTACTGGTTCTTTCCCACCCTCGCCTTCGCCTGGTCCATCGTCTGGTGTTTTCGCAGTGGCATCGCTCCACTCAAATTCATCTCCGCCCCGGTTGTCTTTCTCATGTGCCTTGGCGTCCTCCGCGACTGGCGTCACCCCGCCTTCAATGAGACCCACCTGGCCGACTCCCTGCGAATCTTCCAGGCCGCCCCGCCCGGAACCACAGTCACCCTGCCCGAGTATCCCGATGGTTGGACCGTCAAGCTCGTCAAGAATCCGTCCGCACATTAGCCGAGAGTGCATCCAATCATCCCCCCGCGCGAGATAAAATTGCCGCTTCCAGCGTCCCCGCCCCCAGAGGTGTTACTTTACTTTTTGACCTCGTTCCAGCCGCTAGATCGAGCCATATCGGCAACGAGCATCAAACCGGAGTAGGGAACTGAAAGTTCCGGCCCGCGCGGCCGTGGTTCTTGCCGGGCCCATGAACCGCTGTACTTATTTGGAGCTACGATTTTCATGATGGAATTCCACATTTCGAAGGACGCGCGGCAGCGGTATTCCTTCAATGCGTCGCTCTTCTCCTACACTGGCAACGTCATCTTCGCCAACATGGCTGCCTGCCGCGAATTCGCGCACCGCATGAACCAGGTGCGCGATGCCGAAAAGCATCCCGAGCTTGCCGTCCACGCCGGAGCCCTGTACGCCATGGGCCTCATCGACGAAGCCAGCCACGCCCTCATGGCGCGCTATCGCGAAAACTTCGACCCCGAGGTCATGACCTCCGCACTCGACTTCTTCTCCACGCAAGTCGGTCCCGACGCCCTCGACACCATGCTCCTCACCTTCGTCGAGCATTTCCCCGGCGCCACCATCATTGCCGGCAAAGAAACTCCCCGCCAATGGCTCGAAAAATCCACCGACGGCACCCCCCACCGCGCCGCCGCCCTCGAAGAGTTGCTCCTCCTCTGGACTGCCAATCGCAACGAAGCGTTTCAGCCCTTCGAAGAGCTTTTCCGCGACAAAACCCTCGCCGAAAAAACTGTCTATCGCGAAGTCACCCAGCAGTTGCCGGACTACTTCGCCACCCGCCCGCTCATTCCGCTCGCCGGCGCTGCCCCCGTCAACCTGCTCGACCTGCTTCGCGCCCCTGCCGCCACCGCTCCGCGCTCCCTCAGTGAGCAACTCGACCTAATCCGCCAGTTCTGGAAGCCGCTGCTTGGCGATGACCTCGACCGCTTCCTTCTCGTCGCCAAGGGAATCCTCCACGAGGAAGAAGTCGCCATCTGGATGCAATTCAACCCTCCCTCCGCGCAAGCCGCCGCCGCTGCGCAAGTTGCTGCCGCCGCACAAGCCGCAGCCCAGCGCCGCCGCGAATCCGGCACCCAGCAATGGCACTCCATCGTCAGCACCGCCGAAGTTCCTCACTTTCAAATCAACGATCCAGCCCTCGAATACGAGAAGTTCTCGCCAGACACTGCCTGGATGCCCAACACGGTGCTCATCGCCAAAAGCACCTACGTCTGGCTCGCGCAGCTCAGCAAGCAGTACGGCCGCCCCATCGCTCGCCTCAACGAAATTCCCGACGAGGAGCTAGCCACCCTCGCCCACCGCGGCCTCAATTCGCTTTGGCTCATCGGCGTCTGGGAGCGTAGCCGCGCCTCCAAAACTATCAAGCAGCTCTGCGGCAACTCCGATGCCGTAGCCTCCGCCTACTCGCTCTTCGACTACCGCATAGCCGACGACCTGGGCGGGGAAGCCGCCTACATCAACCTCCGCGACCGCTGCTATCGCCACGGCATCCGCCTCGCCAGCGACATGGTGCCCAACCACATGGGTATCGATTCGCCCTGGGTCATCGAGCACCCCGACTGGTTTATCTCCCGCCAGGACACGCCCTATCCCGTCTACTCCTTCAACGGCCCCGATCTCTCCCACGACCCCCGTGTCGAAATCAAAATCGAAGACCATTACTTCGAGCAGTCCGACGCCGCCGTCGTCTTCCGCCGCGTCGACCGCCAGTCCGGCGAAACCCGTTACATCTACCACGGTAACGACGGCACCAGCTTTCCGTGGAATGACACCGCCCAGCTCGACTACCTCAACGCCGCCGTCCGCGAGCACGTCATCCAGACCATCCTTCACGTAGCGCGCCTCTTTCCCGTCATCCGCTTCGACGCCGCCATGACCCTGGCCAAGCGCCACTTCCACCGCCTCTGGTTTCCCGGCCCCAACGCCACGGGAGCCATTCCGTCCCGTGCGGAATACGGCATGTCGCAGGCCGAATTCGATCGCCACATGCCCCAGGAATTCTGGCGGGAAGTTGTCGACCGCGTCGCCGTCGAAGTCCCTGGCACCCTGCTGCTCGCGGAGGCCTTCTGGCTCATGGAAGGCTACTTCGTCCGCACCCTCGGCATGCACCGCGTCTACAACAGCGCCTTCATGGTCATGCTCCGCGACGAGGACAATGCCAAGTACCGCTCAGTCCTCAAAAACACCCTCGAATTCGATCCGGACATCATGAAGCGTTACGTGAACTTCATGAGTAATCCCGATGAAAGAACAGCGATTGACCAGTTCGGCAAGGGCGACAAGTGCTTCGGCGTCGCAGCCCTCATGGCCACCCTTCCCGGCCTCCCCATGTTCGGTCACGGCCAGATCGAAGGCTTTACCGAGAAGTACGGCATGGAGTACCAGCGCCCCCGTTACGACGAGACCCCCGACCACTGGCTCGTCGAGCGACACGAGCGCGAAATCGCACCCCTCCTCAAGCGCCGGTCGCTCTTTGCCGAAAGCAGCAATTTCCTCCTCTACGACTTTTTTCAATCCTCAGGCTCCGTTGATGAGAACGTCTTCGCCTACTCCAACCGCAACGGCAACGACCGCGCCCTCGTCGTTTTCAACAACCGCTATGGCGCAACCCACGGCACCATCGATAACTCCGCCGCCTACGCCGACAAGGGCGCAGCGCAACTCCGCCAGCAGCGCCTTCGCGAAGGGCTGGGCCTCTCAGGGAACACCGCTGCCATCCTCGCCTTCCGCGATTCACTCACCGGCCTCGAATACCTGCGTACCGCCGAAACCGTCTCCGGCCACGGCCTCACCCTCGACCTCCACGCCTATCAGTGCCATGTCTTCCTCGACTGGCGCGAGCTCCACGCCACCGCCCAACACCCCTGGGATCGCCTCTGCGCCCAGCTCAACGGCGCGGGCGTTCCCTCTCTCGACGATGCCCTCATCAATCTCGAACTGCGCTCCGTTCACGAGGCCCTTCGACTTCAGCTCGATCCCGACCTCGTTCGCATGCTCGGCGACCTGGCCGAGCACCCCCGTACCCTCGCCGGTGGCTCCGGCAAAGAATCCGAATCGGCGCGCAGCCAGTTCTACGAGCTGGCCTGGCAGCGCTGTCAGTCGTTCCTCAACCTTGCCCAAACCGCCTATGTCTCGCGCGGAGGCCGTCCAACAACCGAAAAGCCCACCAACCCGGTTCTACTCAGCCCCGTCTTCCGCGAACGTATCCGCGCCGCCATGCGCCTCCCCGCAATCGAAGCCATGTTCCCAACCCCCTGGCCCGCCGCTGCCCGCCGCGTCCTTCCCAGCCCCAGCCCCCAGTTCACCGCTACCGCCATGTGGGGCCCATTGCTCGCATGGTGCGCCCTGCAACTCCTCGCCGAGTCCATCAATCCACACCACCCGGAAGCCGTAGCGCTCGACATCTTCGACCGCCTCCGTTTCCGCGAACCATTCGCCAAAGCCTTTTCCGCTCTCGGCTTCGACGGTGAAACCGGCTGGCGCGTCGCCGCTCGCATCAAAGTCGTCCTGCTGACCGGCGCCGGAATTGGCAGGGAAGAGCCGCAAACCCTAACAAGAGACGCCCGGGCTGTACATGCTGCAGAAGAAGGCCATGAGGAAGAAAGCCATTCGGAGCTACGACAAGCGTCAGGGCACGACTTTAGTCGTGCCGAAGAGACTTCAATATCGACGCGGGCTTTAGCCCCTGCGGTGTTCGCATCCGCAATTTCCGAAAAAGCACCCACTTCTGGACGAGCTTTGTATCAGGGGGCGACTTCAGTCGTGCCGCAAGCACCAAAAACAGAGACCGGGGCTTTAGCCCCTGCCTCCGCCCCGTCCGAACCCATAATCCCCCCTGCCCTCTGGTCTGACCCCGACGTTCGCTGGCTCACCGGCGTCCACACCGCCGAAGGCCACAACTACTTCTTCCGCGAGTCATACGAAGAGCTCCTCTGGTGGCTACTCCTTCCCAGCCTTCTCCGCATCGCAGGTGAAGCCGCCCCAGCCAGCCCAGCCGTCGCTCAAATGGTCGGCGCCATCCATCAAGCACTCGCCGCCGCCGAAGCCGCCGGTTATCGCGTCGATCTTCTTATCACCCCGCCCGATCCAGAGCCACCCATAGAGCCTCCGTCGCGGGCGCAAGAGCCCGAACCAGCACCAGAACAGCCCCAAACAAAGCCGTAGCTGATGTCAATGTACAAAAACCCGTCCCCGGCCCACTGTCATCTGTAACCTGTCCTCTGTCATCTGACTCACCCCGCTGAAGTAGAATCACAAAAGGGTCGGCGGCAGCGATGCCCGGTCAATCCCAGGTACCGATGAGCGAACAGGAATCAGGAACTCCAACACCACCGCCCTCGCCGGCGTGGATCAGAATCGAGCGGGCCCGCCATCCCCAGCGGCCGTATCCCATGGACTTCATCGAGAGAATCTTTACTGATTTCAGCGAGATTCACGGGGATCGCGCCTATGGCGACGACGAAGCTGTCGCTTGCGGCATGGCGCGTTTGGGCAACGACGAAGTCCTGGTCATCGGCAACCGCAAAGGCGGTTCCACCAAAGACCGCGTCCGCCGCAACTTTGGCATGCCCCATCCAGAGGGCTATCGCAAGGCCCTGCGCTGCATGCGGATTGCCGAGAAGTTCGCACGCCCCGTCATCTCCTTCATCGATCTCCCCGGTGCATATCCAGGCCTCGGCGCCGAAGAGCGCGGTCAGGCGGAGGCCATCGCCCGCAATATACTCGAAATGTCCCGCCTCCGCGTGCCCACTATCTCGGTCATCACCGGCGAGGGTGGCTCCGGTGGCGCACTCGCACTGGCCGTCAGTGACCGCGTGCTGCTGCTTGAAAACGCCGTCTATTTTGTCATTACCCCTGAAGGCTGCGCCGCCATTCGCTGGAACGACCCCACAAAGAAACAAATGGCTGCGGACGCCATGCGCATCTCCGCCCCCGAGGTAGCTGCTCTTGGCTGCGTCGACGACATTGTCACTGAGCCGCCCGGCGGCACGCATACTGACCACGCCGCGGGCGCAGGCTTCCTCGGCGAAAAGCTCCAGCAGCATCTGGCCGAAATCAAGGCCATCCCCATCGGCGATCTCGTAGCCGCCCGGCAGGAAAAATTCCGCAACATCGCTCAGTTCTATACCGAAGGCTAGTTTTTCATGGTGCATCCCCTGGCGAGTCCATCCCGCACCCGCTCCCGAGTCGGCCTCCGCGTCGCGTCACTCCCATTGCGCTCCGCAGCCGGGGCATGCGCATGAACCAACCCGCAACGCGCGGTGGCCGATTCTCCGCCTACGTTCAGTTCGTCGCCGCGGTCCTTTATTTCTTCCTCGCCCGCTCGCTCGCCCGCCATGCCGCGCAAAACTTCGCAAGCGAGCAGTGGGTTCCGCTGGTCGATCAGGCCATGCTCGTCTTCCTCCTCCTGTTTGGCTATGCGGGCATGGGATTCTGGGTCAACCGCCAGGCAGATCCAGTCAGCGTGCAGGGTTTGCCCCTCAGGAAGGGCTGGCCCCGTGAGGCCGGACTCGGCCTCGCCACCGGCTGGGCCATCGCGCTCGTCTGCGTGCTCCCGCTTACCGTCGTCGGAGGCATCGCCGTCGTTCTCGTTCTTCAGCCCTCCGCCTGGCTCTGGCTTCCGGCCGATGCCGCTTTCTTTGCCCTTGCCGCCCTGGCCGAAGAAATCGCCTTTCGCGGCTACGGATTTCAGCGCTTTGAGAGGGCCGTCGGCTCAATCGGTGCCGCAGTGGGCTTTGCTGCCTACTTCGCCATCGTGCAAACCCTCACCCACGGCGCATCTCATGCCAGCTTTGCCGTCTCCGTCGCCCTCAGCCTGCTGCTCTCCAGCGCTTACCTACGCACCCGTGCTCTCTGGCTAAGTTGGGGCCTCAACTTCGGCTGGAAGGCCAGTCGCGCTCTGCTCTTTGGTCTCGCGGTTAGCGGCATCGGTAGCCATTCCCCCATTGTTCAGGGAGACCCCATGGGCGCCTTCTGGCTTACCGGTGGCGGCTACGGCCTCGATGCCAGCTGGTTTGCCTTCATCATCCTTCTCCTTGCGTTACCCTTCGTCTTCAGAATCACGCGCGACCTCGATTACATCCATAACGCTCCCGTCATCGTCGCCGCCGGCATCCCCGTCGACCTCGACGCGGCCGCCCGCAAGCAGCATGAAGCCGCCATGGGGCCCGCCGAACCCACCGCCCCCGGGCCCCCCGGTCTCGTCCAAATCGTTCCCCTCGCCCCGCCCCAGCCCCCTAATCCGCGCTTACCCAACGAGTCCGCTCCGTCCGAACCATCCGATTCCTGATCAGGCATCCCCGCTGCTTTCTTCCCACATCGAAGCCACTTACCGGGGGAATTTGACCTTTCTCTTTCACCGGAATATCTTTTGCTCAATGCTGCAAGCGCATGGGAGGCTCCCATGATCCGGTTTTGCCTGTCTCTGGGGTCACGGCTTAATCGACAGTTGTCCGCAAACATCAAGTGTTCCAGCCGTTCCAATCGCACGCCGGCTCTGCTCGCGCTTGCCGCGGTGCTGATTGCTGTCCCGGCCACGGCTCAGGTCATTACCATCGATTCCCGCACCGGCAGGGTCAGCGATGGGAAACCGCAAGCAGCTACCGTCGATCGCCGCTATCAGCAAATCACCCCCACCAAGGTGCCCCTCACTAAGTCAGAGCTCGACGCCAAAACCCGCCTCGAGTTGATCCGCGTCCTGCAATCGGAACAGGGATTTGCCATGCGTCCCTTTCCCCGCGGCCACAAGGGCCTCACCCTCGTAGCCAATGGCAAGCTTGAGCCCGCCGGAGAAGGATACCTCGAAATGGTCACCAGCCAGGGCATGTGCGCCAAGCCCGGCGATCGCATCGTCCTCACCGACGTCAAAATCGAGCACTCCAAAATCATCTTCGACATCAACGGCGGCCCCGATCCCAAACACCGTTTCCTCCGCCACGTCGAAATCGGCGGCGGCCCGGAGTTGAACCCCGTCATCCAGCCAGGAAACGATCAGGAGCCAACCGGAGCTCGTCTCTCGCTCGCCTTTGAAGGTCACATCCCCGAACTCACCGGATCAGATGTCAAAAACCTCCTCGCTCCCCTCATTTCTTTCGATGTCAAGACTCCCATACAGGCGTTTACTGACACTCTTCCCACCAAGCTCAAGGAAGCCATTCTCAACCACCATGTTCTCGTCGGAATGAGCACCGACATGCTCCTCTTTGCCAAGGGCCCGCCTGACAACAAGTCGCGCGAAATGGACGGCCAAATGCCCTTTGAGGAATGGATCTACGGCAAGCCTCCCCATGAAGTCGATTTTGTTCGCGTCAACGGTAACCGCGTCATCCGCGTGGAAGTCGCCAAAGTCGGCGTGCCCCCCATCATCTTCACCAAAGATGAGGTCGAAGGCCTCATGCGTACCGACGGCACGCCCCTTGAAGCAAGCGTGCCCAATACCCACACCATCAAGCTCGGTGATGTCGAGCGCGATCCCAACACCCAGGCGCCCGCGGCCCCACCCAGCATTCGCAAGCCCGGCGAAACCCTGCCCGACATCTCCACCGGCGAAATGAAGCCCGTGCAATTCCCCAAACCAAATCCAGACGACCAGCCACCCGTCGCCCACGCCCCGTCCAACACCGCGCCCGCTCCCCCCGCCGTCACCCAGGCCCCGCCCGGCGACGCCTCCCAACCCGGTCCGCCCCCGCCGCAGTCCCCACCACCGCCCGCGCAATCCAACTTCGCAAAGGCAACCTCGATCTAGTGCCCTGAGTCTAAAGTCCGCTTCGTATTTCGGATAACATTTACCCCCAAAGAACGTGTCATCCTGAGCGAGTGAGAACGATTTTGGAAACTATTGATTCAAATGACCATAATTCCACAAGTTTTGGCTGTGTAGGAACTGTGAAGGGCAATTGTGTAAATCTCTGTGCAATAGGCGTTTTCGTCTGATCCTCTCGCGCATGATGAGCACGCTGCTTCTCGTGGTAGTGGAACACTCGCAGGGATCACTCCGTCAAGCTTGTTATCGTAGACCTTTTTATGCCATGGTTAATGAGTGCGGTCGTAGTGGCTGTGTTCGCACATTACGCCGCTCGTATTCAGAGTTAGTTAACGGCGCGGGTGCGGGGGCTTGTAACCCATCGACAATGCCAAGCCCGCTATAGGGAACGCCGAACTTGCCAGACCAAATAGAGTCCAGAACAGTCACCCTGATCTAGTGAAATTTTCCAACGACCCATACCTCATACAGGATGAAGACTGCGAAGCAGGCGAACATCGCGCCGACCACGCGACCGGAGAGGCTACAGACCCCAGATTCCCAGCTCGCAGTGTTGGAAATTGGATTCTTAGGAAAAAGGGCTCGATGAATCTTAACGAAGCTCCTAGGCGAGACGCACCATGTAGCTCCCGAAACAAGGAAGATCAGCGAGATGAGCGAAATGTACAGCGCCAACCAATTGATAGAATCGTGTCTCATCATCGCTCTCCCCCTAGCCGCCTACGTGCCCGCACCACGAGTAGGTGATAGTCCCCGACGCACCAGGAACACCAAACGACTGCCCAACAGTATAGCCGCTGCCATTGACAGAACCCTGTACTCCCCACCACGGCGTCCAGTTATAGCCGCCGCTCAAGCTCCAACCACCTAACACGTCCTCGGAGGTTTGCCCCGGCTTAGCGTGTACAACAACCCCGCCGCCGCCAATGGTATGCCCAGCTGATAGGCCTACTCCGCCACCACCACACACAAGATGATTCTTGGGATCGTACGAAAAACTCCCTGCCGGGCCCAACACTCCAAATAGGAGGGGAAGAACGAAGCTTCCCGATATAGCTCCAGAGGTCGCAGATATTGGGTTTGGACCGGGATCACCTTGGCGACCTGTCACAGACATGGGCCCAGCCCCGCAAGC
>Ga0187847_10000226_pt1 | contig 68627 bp, 58 predicted proteins | sample June2016WEW_4_10_FD_132458 | JGI IMG/M metagenome (GOLD analysis project Ga0187847, IMG submission 132458) | Peatland microbial communities from SPRUCE experiment site at the Marcell Experimental Forest, Minnesota, USA - June2016WEW_4_10 | ecosystem: Environmental > Terrestrial > Soil >...
AGGGGTGTGTCTTGTCTGGACCAAAAAATCGAAATCCTCGCGGGCTAAGACCACGAGCTAGGCCGCCGGAAGAGATTTCTAGAATGATTTCCGGATCTTGAGCTCCGTCGCCGTGGATCGAGCCGTACCGAAAAAATGCCAAAGCGCCTAAGCACCAGGCGCGGCTACGAGGCCTGGCTCAATAACCACATCCTCCCGCGCTGGCGGAACTGCCAGCTTTCTGAGCTGCAGGCCCGTCCCGTGGAATTGTGGCTGGAGTCCCTGCCCCTTGCCCCCAAAAGCAGGGTGCACGTGCGCGGCCTTATCCATGCCTTGTGGGACTACGCCATGTGGCGCGGTGATGCGGCCACGCAGCGCAACCCGATGGAGCTGGTCACGATCAAAGGCGCAACGAGAAGGATGCGCAAGCCCCGCAGTCTGACTGTGGAGGAATTCCGGCTTTTTGCGGGGCAGCTGGAGGAGCCCTTCCGCACGATGGCGCTGGTCTGTGTCTGCTTTGGCCTGCGCATCAGCGAATGCCTCGCCCTCAAATGGTCCGATGTGGACTGGCTGAAGGCCAAGCTTCGTGTCGAGCGGGCAATAGTGCGCCAGCAGGTGGACGATGTCAAAACCATCTACTCCGACAAGCTGATGTCCATTGATGCGCAGATGCTGAAAGTGCTGAAAGCCTGGAGGCAGAACACCCTCTTCTCTTCAGAGGAGGACTGGATGTTTGCAAGTCCGGCGCAGCTTGGCCGGCTGCCGGTCTCCTATCCGTGGGTCTGGCAGGTGTTCCAGAAGGCAGCCGCAAAAGCCGGCATCCCTAAACTGGGCACGCATTCATTGCGGCACAGCTACCGGTCCTGGCTCGATGCGGTCGGGACAGCAATAGCGGTGCAGCAGAAACTGATGCGCCACTCGGACATTCGCACGACGCTCAACATCTACGGCGACGTTGTGACGGATGAAATGGCCGAGGCGCATTCCAAAGTGGTGGGACTGGCTCTTTCGCCTAAAGTGATTGCAAACTGATTGCAATCACTCCTAAGTGGTTGAAAACATGGCGGAGAGAGTGGGATTCGAACCCACGTTACCCTTTCGAGTAAACACGCTTTCCAAGCGTGCGCCTTCAGCCACTCGGCCATCTCTCCGTCCGCTCGCCCTGCGGAGCAGCTGCGTTGATTCTAACAGCAGGTCTGCGGCCCGCGCGGATCCGATCGGGATGCGACCTTTACGTGCCTTCTAACTCTCCTCGGCCTTATGCAACTGCTGTGCCAAATAGTTTTCGTAGGTCATCTCTTCGATCGCGTGCAGCTGCGCTTCCAGCCAATCGATGTGATGCTCTTCATCGAGCAGGATCTTTTCCATCAACTCGCGTGAACCGTTGTCACCAACCGCCACGCTGGCCTGAATGCCATCATTCAGGCGCTTCACGGCCGTGTACTCGAGCTGCAGATCGTTCTCCAGTTGCTGCTTGAGAGTTTGACCGACATTGATCTTGAAATAGTCCGTCATGTTCGGAGCGCCATCGAGATACAAAATACGTTCCATTAGGATTTCGGCGTGCTGCATCTCCTCAATCGATTCTTTGCGGATTTGTTTGGCCATCCGTTGATAGCCCCAGTTCTCGCACATCTCGGCATGGAGAAAATACTGATTGATAGCAGTAAGCTCGGCTTTGAGCACTTCGTTCAGGATCGCAATCACTTTTGCGTCGCCCTTCATGGTTGCCTCTCTTTTCAGCGAAAATTATTTTGATGGAAATAGAGCTCAGCTCCCTGTTCTCAGCAACGGCGCTGCGAGAATCTCGCTATACGAGAACGGAGAGCCATTAACTGCGAACTCGGTGTAAGGTCCGTCCGTGACAGAGAATTGTACTAGAACAGAAGAATCAAGAGCGGGATCCGGAAGCAGCGGCTGCGGCGTTGGGGCTTGCTTCGACCTCCGGAGCACAGTCATTGGTTGGTTGCACGGGCTGCGCGACTTTCGCCAGGACTGCGCCTTCGAGTACGCGGTGGTTCAGGCAGTAAAGCGCGAGTTCCAGACGATCGGCCACTCCCAGCTTGTCGTAGACCTTGCGCAGATAATTCTTCACCACCTGCTCGGTCGTACCCACCCGCAAGGCAATTTCTTTGTTTTTCATTCCCTGCGTCACGCAGGAAACGATCAGCGATTCTTTGGGTGTGAGCGAAACTTTGGGGCGCGACCCTGCCGGTCGGAGTCCTTGCGCGCGATATGCGCTCAGCACCCAGGCAATGGCCGAGCGTTCGAGCCAAGGTTCGCCGCGAGCCACCGTGCGCAGACACTCCACCAGCATTTCCGGCTCAACCTCGCGCGAAACAATGGAATGTGCACCACGCCGGAACAAGTCGAGCGTCATCTCCTGGTCCGGTTCCTGCAACACGACCACCAGACGGCAGGCGCCACTCTGGCGAAGCAAATCCGAGACCGCATCGGCTGGATTCGGCGCAAGCGCCGCTTCAAAGATCACGATGTCGGCGGAAAACTTTTGTATGGCGGCGGCAGTCTGCTCAAGGTTCTCGGCCTGGCCGACCACACGTATGTCGTCCTCGAGCGCGAAGATCTTGCGTAGCCCAGCGCGAAAAATGGCTTGCGTATCCGCCACGATTACGCGGATCGTACTTTTGCCGTCCTCAGGCTGAAAGCCTTCGCCTGGCTCGATGCCGACCGAAATGCTGCCCATCCGTCCTCTTTTCGCGCCCTACCAAGCGCGGCGACGCTACTGCGAAAACTACTTACGCTCGAAACGGTACTCATCGATGACGACTCCGACTCCACGCCGGCCACCATCGGCAAAACTGCGCACTACGCGCCCGCGACAATCCACCTGCACGTCGGCCTCTGCACCTACCACATCCGCCGGAAGCGAGATCGTAAAATCAACCGCCGAACCTACGGGTACATCGGCATCCATTCGAAAAAGAACACCGTTCGCAGAGATGTTTTCGGTTTCGACCGTTTTACCGGCGATTGTTTGGTCCCCGGCCCCAGACAGGCCCGCCGCAGATTTCAATGCCACCGGCAACTTGATAGGAAAGCGCGGCGCACCTTGCACGTCCGCATAACCCCTTCGATTTTTGCTCACTTCCGTGGTTCCCTTGGCGGTTTCAGACACTTTAGCAACGACCTTTCTTCCGGCTCGGGCCATGCACCACTCCAATCGAGCGTGTGCGCATTTCAGGCCGAGATTACACCCCGGAAACGACAATGCAAAGTTACGGAGGTCATTGAACAAGCGCGGCGAAGTGCCACTAGTACAGGGACTTAGGGGCGTACCGGAATTGTCGAATCGGCGATGAAAAAAGGGCGGAGCCGCAGCTCAAAATCTGAAGCCAGCCGGCAGAACCGCTAGGTTTGATGGAGAAATTGACTGGGCCGCGGGCGGGCGTCATTGCTCAAGCCAAAGGCTCGCGCTGCCGGCATTATTTCAGCCCCCGCCGGCGGCCGTGCCACTGCTCGGCCGTGATTTCCCAGATCTCCGCCCGCAACCGGCCGGCCACGAAGTCTCGCTCTTCGCTTGAGACCACGCGCATGCCCTGTCGTGCAGAAATGCGGCGGGACGCCTCATTGGCAATGGCCTTGGGAACCCGCAGGACGGGAAATCTCAGAATGTGAAACCAATAGTCTGTCACCGCTTCGCAAGCTTCACTCATCAGGCGCTGCCCTTGCCACGGCAGGCCGAGCCAGAACCCGCGATTATGATTTTCCGCCTTCATTAAGCTGATCGAACCAATTACAACGGATGGATCGCTCTTGCGACGCAGGGTCCAGTGCCATTCCTTTCCAGAAGCGACAGCCGGCAGAGCGATGTCGCGGCAATAGGTTAACGCGCCATCGGGCGGATACGGCCATGGTACGCGGGCGGAGAGAAATTCCACCACCTTCCAGTGCGGGAAAATAATCTGAATCTGTTCGGCGTCTGCCAGTTCCAGAGGACGCAACCACAACCGTTCTGTCTCGAGTACCGGCGTCACGCCACCACCTCATCCCGCTTTTCGCCGACCGGTTCGCGTCCGCGCTGCAGCTGTCCACTCAGAACCGTGTCACTTCCGTGAAGTTAAATTCACGCACCTTCATCGCCGGCACGACCATGTCGAACGATTCCTCTCCGCTGGCTCGCACCGGAACACTCATGGCATCGACATTTGACAGCATCGAGATCACGCTTTGGTTGAAACGAAAATTACGCAACCCGCACTGCACCTTGCCATTTTCCACCAGAAAAGTCCCGTCGCGCGTCATGCCCGTGACGATCTTCTCGTAGGGATCGACCTCACGGATATACCACAGCCGGGTCACCAGAACGCCCCGTTCCGTCGAGGCAATCATTTCCTCTATACTCTGCGCACGTTCCGGCGCGCCGAAGACAATATTCACCGGCATTTCCCCTGTCTCGTTCGGCAGGGGGAATCCGTGTCCCGTCGGCTCGATGGTGCCGACCTTGGCCGCGTACTCGGAATGCTTCATCTTTCGCGCCGTGGCGCGCGCATACGAGACCCGCTTTACCGTCCCGTTCTCCACCAACTGCAGGCGCTGCCGCCGCATCCCCTCGCCATCGAACGGCGAGCCCGCCTGCAGAGGATGGGCAACGTCATCGCAGATATTGATATTCTCGCCAAAAAGTCTGGTGCCGATCCGATCGTTCAGAAACGACCGCTGATCGAGAATCGCCATGCCGCTATAGTCCCAGAACATGAAGCCTGCGATGTCGAGAACGGCCGATGGCTCGAGGATCACTGTATACTTCCCCGGAACAATCTCCCGCGGATGCAGCGAGGCGACCGCCTTTTGCGCCGCCGTCTCCGCCAAGCTCGCGGCATCGAGGTCGCGCAGATCGGGTGAATTCCGTTTCTGCCAGCCCGAGGAATCCTCACCCAGCATGGTGATCGAAACTTCCGCCAAAGTCTGCTGATGCCAATTCGCCAGCCCGCGGGAGTTAAAAATTCCCTCGCCGGACTCGCAGCTCGAATAGATCCCCGCGGTCGTGAGCCGGTGCTTGTCCGCTACCGACACGATACGACTGACTACCTCGGCGCGATCGGACGCCGTGGCGCCTGCCGTCTGCGCAAAGAACCGGTTGGGTGGGGCGAGGCCCCCGTCGGAGGCCTCTCCGCCCGCTTCCCGGGCATCCGGAACCGGCAGCAGATCCGGGTTTGGTGCCTGTGCCCGCGCCAGAGCCTCGGAAGCCGCAACCGCTCGCCGCACACTGTCATCGTCAAACTGGTTGGCCGTCGCGCGCGCCGTGCGCCCAGCAAAATTCGTGCGGATCGAAACGACCGCGTTCTCTTCTTCCACATTCTGATGAATGGCGTTGTTCGCAAACCGAGTCAGGGCAAAGCGGGATGCGGTGAACACGGCCTCGACCTCATCGGCAGAGGTGAAGCGGCGAATGCGGTCGAATACGCCAGCGGCTTGTTCTTTGCTCAGCATTTTCGATTTTTCCGAGACCCGGCTTGCCGCATCCTTGCCGTCGCCGGCACTACCACTCGCCACAGGCCCCTGAAAAGAGGGGATCCGGAAACCTGCCCGATCCGCTCTTCTTCGTTTTCCCGGGTGATCAGTTTCCCTGGTATGCCGAGCCGACCCGGATATTCCGAAACCGCGCCGGGCAAGCACCATGTCCGGTTCCCACCACTTGCTGCGGCTGTCCCTTCCCGCAGTTCGGAGTTCCCCAGATCGTCCACTCGTCACGCGAGCAAATCGCGTCCATCGAATTCCAAAACTCCGTCGTGATCCCGGAATAGGAAGGATTTTTGAGCATTCGCACCCGCTTGCCGCCCTTGATCTCCCAGGCAATCTCGCATCCAAACTGGAAATTGTAGCGCTTGTCGTCGATCGACCAGGATCGGTTGGTCTCCATGTAGATGCCCTCGTCGGTCGCAGCGATGAGCTGCTCTAGGCGCAAGGGCTTCTCGCCGGGCACAATACTGACGTTCGTCATGCGAATCATCGGCACTCGGTTCCAGCCTTCCGCGCGCAAGGTTCCGCCCGATCGGGCCGCGCCCACCGTGCGCGCCGTTTCGCGCGAACTCAGGTAGCCGGTAAAAAGTCCGTTCGTAATAATCGGAGTCGACTGCGCCGCCACACCTTCGTCGTCGTAGGCAAACGTCCCGAGCCCCGGTCCGTGCTCCTGCCGCGCGTCTGCAACGACGTTGACCAGTGCGCTGCCATAGCGAAGATTCCCCAGCTTTTCCAGGGTAAGGAACGACGTGCCCGCAAAATTGGCCTCCATTCCCAATACGCGATCCAGTTCAATCGGATGCCCGATTGACTCGTGGATCTGCAAACCCAGTTGCGATCCATCGAGAATGATGGTGGATACGCCTTCCGGGCACTGACCGGCATGGTGCAACGCAACCGCCTCTTCCGCCACCCGCCGGGCATTGTCGAGCAGCTTCATTTCTTCAATCTGCTCGTATCCGCGATTCTGCCACTGCCCGCCAAATGAATTCGGGTAAGATCGCTTCTGAATCTCCGACCCGGCAAAGGCATATGCCGTATAGCCCGCACCGGTGGAATATTTTGTCTGATGAATATCCGCCCCTTCGGAAGAAAGAAACCACGACTCCTCGCGTTGGAAATTCATGCCCGTTTCCGCCAGCGTGACGCCCGGAACCGCGCGCATCTCCCCGTCGACTTTGAGCAGCAGATCAAGATTCCGCTCGACCGATGTGGTAAAGGGATCGATTTCGTATGGTGTGGTCCATTCCGCCACTGCCGCGGGCTCCAGAGCCAGTCGAACATCTTCGCGCTTCACTCGCGCCGAAGCGCGAGCAATCTCGACCGCCCGGGCGGCCGTGGCTTCCACCGCGTCGCGGTTCAAGTTCGCCGACGCTGCAAATCCCCAAGCCCCGTCGGCAATCACACGTACGCCAATGCCAAGTGATTCCGATTCCGAGGCGTGCCCCATCCGCCCGTTCTTGGTGGTCAGCGAGCGGTTGCCAATGGCGACCACGCGCGCGTCCGCATAAGTGACTCCCCTTGCGGAGGCCGCGTCCAGAGCCAGCTGAGCAGCAGTCTTCATCCTCGATTCAACCCTACCATGATCAGTTAGAGATGTGAATTTGTGGACAAACCTCGCGGAAGAACCTACCGTGGCCGGAACTCTCGGTCGTTGAGTCAGTGCATTCCCGGAGCGGCCATGGCTAGCGGGGGCTTTTTGCGCGCCAGATCGACCAGGAAGCGACCCGCATGCAACTGATCTCCATCCGTACCTTGCGCGCCCTCTGCGTCGCCCGGATCGGTCCAGAGACTGCTCACCTCGAGTTTTCCCGGGGTCGCCGCCACTTTGTTCGGCTGCCTCTGTTGCTTGTCCACGTAAGCCTTAATCACCTGCGTCGCCAACCGCGCCGCCAATTTCCCGTGCTCGCCGCCCTCGAAGAGCACGCAGACAATGATGTCCGGATTACGACGCGGAGTGAATCCGACAAACCATCCGTTCTGCGCAAAATCAGCGTTATTCTGGTGCTTGGCGCGCAGCGCCAAGGAGACGATCTGCGCCGATCCTGTCTTGCCCGCAATGTCGATGCCCGGAATGTGCGCCGAGGGAGCCGTCCCTTCCGGCAACAAAACCCGGCTCATCGCGTCGGTAATCGTGTTCCAACCCGTGGGATCAATCGGAACTTCCTTCACTTCCGTGTAGTGCGTGGTCTCGACAAACCCCGGCGGCAGATTCGTCGGGTTAATCAAGTGCGGTACAACCATGCGCCCATCCATGGCGATCGCGCCCACTGCGCGCATCAACTGCACGGGCGTTATCGCCACCGCACCCTGACCGATGCCCACCGAAATGGTTTCCCCGGCGAACCATTTCTGCTTGAAATTGCGGATCTTCCATTCTTCCGAAGGCATTACGCCACTGACTTCATTGGGCAGGTCAATGCCGGTCTTCTGCCCCAGTCCGAAAGCGGTCGCGTATTTGGCGATGCGATCAATGCCGAGCTTCTCCGCCAGCGTGTAGAAGAAAACATCGCACGACTGGTAAATCGCCTTCGGCAGATCGACCGCGCCGTGCCCGCCCTTGACCCAGCACCCAAAACGGCGGCCATAAAAGGTCGCACCGCCGTTGCAGTGCACGTTGAGGGTTTGCGCAATCCCCTCCTGCCACCCGGCGGTCGCCATGATGATCTTGAACGTTGAACCAGGCGCGAGCTGCGCCTGAATCGCTTTGTTCAGCAGCGGCTTGTCAGGATCGGTAACCAGCTTGTTCCACTCGTCCCGTGAAATCTTCGTCCTGAAATCGTTCGGATCAAATGTTGGCCGGCTTACCATGGCCAGAATTTCGCCCGTGTGCGGATCCATGGCCACGATCGCGCCGTTCTTTCCCTCGATGGCCTGTTCCGCCGCAATCTGCAGATCAATGTCCACCGTCAGCTTGAGCTGCTTGCCGGGTTCGGCCGGCGTTTCATCCAGTCGTCCAACTTCCCGCCCGTGGCTGTTGACGATCGCACGCCGGAATCCGTTCTTTCCCATCAGGATGCTGTTGTACTGTTTCTCGACCCCGCTTACTCCCACCACGTCACCCGGCGTATAGAGTTCAAATTGCGGTTGGTTGAGCATGTCTTCGGTCACTTCGCCGACATAGCCGACCAGGTGGGCAAGGAAACCGTTGCGCGGATAGAGGCGGCGGTGCGCCATGATGGTTTCAAGTTCCGGCAATTCGTTCTTATGCGCCTCGATGAATGCCAGTTCGTCGGGGGTGATGTCTTCCTTCAGAAAAATCGGCTGGTACTGCGGCATCCAGGCGGCGCGCCGTATGCGCAGTCGCACCTCGTCGGGGTTCAGGTGCAGTCCCCTGGCGATCTCGTCCGCGTCTTCTCTCAAATCACGTGAAGAATCGCGCAGAAGCAGCGCGGAAAACGAAGGGTAGTTGTCGACAATGATTCGCCCTTCGCGATCGAGAATTTTCCCTCGCGGGGCAAGAATCGGCACGTTGCGCACCCGATTCTGCTCTGCCAGTTGCGCATACTTGCCGCTCTGCATTACCTGCAGCCGCCACAGCCCGTAGGCCAGCAGCAAAAACATAAACAGCACGATATACTGCACGGCGGTCAGGCGCAGAGCCGAGACTTTTTCTTCGCGGCCGAACATCCATCCTCTGGTTCCTGCATTTTCAGGCCTCCGCCAAAAAGCCCGGAGTCGCTGAAAATGCTGCAATACTACCTCGCGAATCGCTTGGCACGGCCTCCGCCTTGCCGTAAGGAGCCCACTGCTGCGCCCTGGAGCCCTTGCGAGCACCAGGCCTGCAATCCCTCAGTTCAGTATTGAGATAGCTCTGGCTGTTATTCTACGCCGCGCCGAACCCCGCCCGAAACATCCCACCGAAAACGAAAGTTTTCCGGTCCCTGGCAACGGCGGTTGGGGCAAAATCAAAGCCGAATCGAAGCTGAGTTCAATCCATGTTTTGATGCTATCCCTGCGCTCGGTGGTCCATGTCCCACCGAGAATTGATCTTGACACCCCCTCAGGCAACAATACCAGGTTGAAGTGTGTCTTAATTAGTCTTGGCCAGGAACGGAATGCAGATTCGCAGTTTTATCATCGCCTATGCTCTCGTGCTCGCGATTTTACTGTTCGCCGACCGCAGACCCGGCTCCGCGCAGCAAGACCGCTATTCGCATGTCGTGGACTTGACCGACGGACCAAGCACGACACCGTCCCACCCGAGAGCGCCGGAATCGAGCACCCGCATCATCGCTCCCGGAACGCTGATTCCCGGAACCTGGGCCGCCGGACAGATCCCACCCGAGCGCCTCGTAGCTCCCCTGGTCGTCATGGATCTCGGCACCACGACGCCCGACAAATTGCAGATTTCTCTCGACGACATTGAAGCCTGGGAAGCGCACCACGGCATGATCGCGCAAGGATCGGTCATCGCCATCCGCCGGGCGGGAAAGCTCCCGGTTTCACCGGCCCCCAATCCATCGATTCCAAGCGCGCCGTTTCCCGTCGCCCGCGACGCGGCTGAGTTCCTGATCGAGGCTCGCTGCGCGATCGGTTTTGCCATCGAAACACCCGTCGACCTGACCTCGGACCGCACCTTGGGGGAGCAACTTGCTCTCCACGGAAGCTATGTCGTCGAAGGCACGGCGCGCTTGACTTCGCTACCCGCAACCGGCTCACTGGTCATCGTCGCGCCGGAAAAGAACAAGAAACCCGGTCCGGCCCCGGTTCGCATCTTGGCCATGGTCCGATAGCGGAGCATCGGGAGTCGCCCGAGCCCGCCAGCAAAGCGGTTTTTTTGCACCCTGTTCCGCTCGAGGATCCTCTACCGCTCACCGCTCACTGCCTTTACTATGATCTTGATCTTCCGGGAGGATCCATGTCTGACCCGCGCTATCCGATTGGCAAATTTTCCTACAGCGGCCCGCTCACGGCAGAACAAAAGCGCCAGTACCTGACCGACGTCGAGCAGACTCCGGCACGCCTGCGCGCCGCTCTCCGCGGCCTGTCCGACCCGCAACTGGACACTCCCTATCGCGATGGCGGCTGGACGCTGCGCCAGGTGGCTCACCACGTCCCGGACAGCCACATAAATTCCTACATTCGTTTCAAGCTGGCGCTCACCGAAGATTCTCCGACCATCAAGCCCTACATGGAAAATCTGTGGGCCGAATTGCCCGAAGCCAAGCACGCGCCCATCGACGTATCCCTGGCCTTGCTCGATTCCCTGCACCAACGCTGGATGCTCCTCCTGCTCGACCTTACCGAGGCGCAATGGCAGCGCACCTTTCGCCATCCCGCGCTGGGTGCGATGACACTCGAAAAAACGCTCGCCCTCTATTCCTGGCACGGACGGCATCACGTTGCGCACGTGGCCCATTTGCGCGACAAAATGGGATGGTAAAGAGCGAGAGCGCGGCGAACCATGGCCCGTGAGCTCGAATCGCCTGGCTTCTCGCTCCAGGGGCAGCGCAACGGTGACGACCCCGGCCTCCGTCTACCTTATAGGCGCGACCCGCCAATCTTGTTTGATCAAGCCCTGATTTCCGGGCCGACTCTCGACAGGCCGTCGTGTGCAGCTCGCAGATTGCAACCCTTCTACGGCAAACCGGCCTTCCATGCCAAGTAGCTAACCGCCTCCCGCATCACGGCTGCCGAGCGTTCCCAGAGCGGGTGCGGACGCGATTGCGGGCGCGGCGCCACCTCCACTTCCATACCTTCGTGCTCGAGCAACGCGCGAATACGGAACACATGGTAGGCATCGCTCACCGCGATGCACCGGCGCATGCCATTGGTGCGCATAATGTTGGCCACCCGCGCCGCCGAGTGCGCCGTATCGGAGCCCTGCGTCTCGGCAATCAATGCTTGCTCGGGCACGCCACGTCGCAGAAGATAATCTCGCCCCACCCCGCCTTCACTGAAATCCGGATCCTGCCCCGATCCGCCCGTGGTAATCACCACCGGCGCCATTCCCTTCTGAAACAAGTCGAACCCGTGATCCAGACGTGCCCGCAAGATAGGCGAGGGTCGCCCCGCATACTCGGCAGCTCCGAAAATGACTATGACGTCGGCCTTTCTGTCCGGCGCTTCCGATGCGGCGCGCGCAATGCGGGCTCCGGTAACGCCAAAGAACAACACCAACGCTCCCACCGCGATCCAGACCACTAGGAGCGAGAGACGCACCCAGAAAGGTTTTCTTGGGTCAGATGGCTGGAGATCTTCCGACATAAGCCAGATGTGAAAATTTCAAGGTGCCAACGCATCGGGGTTGGCACTTCCCAGATCCCGCCGACCCCTGCCGAGCCTCCTGAAACCTTGTAACGCTCGAACCTTGCGACCTGATTACGACAACGCTTCGACAACATCTTTCGCGGGAATCGCGCCCTCGCGCAATATTTGCCACGTACCATCTTGCTTGAAGTGCACGATGGTCGACGAAATCCTCCGCGGAGAAGGCCCGCCGTCCACGATCAGAGAGATGCGTTCCTGCAGTTGATCTCGCACCTGCTCGGCGGTGGTACACTCGGTAGCGCCGCTCAGGTTCGCGGAGGTCGCCGTAATCGGAATCTTCGCCGCCCGCACGACCGCCAGCGAAATTTCAGCCGCCGGCACCCGCAGCGCCACATTGCCGGTGTTGGCCGTGACCTTGAGCGGCAGATGCGACGCCGCCGGGACAATCATGGTCAACGGGCCCGGCCAAAAGCGCCGCGCCAGAAGATGGAAATCGTCGGGCAACGGTCCGGCAAACTCTTCCGCTTGGTCCACATGTTCGATCAGCAACGAAAGCGGCTTGTGCCGTAATCGTGACTTGATTTCGTAGACCCGCTCGACCGCGCGCAGGTTGAACGGATCTGCCGCCAGGCCATAAAACGTATCGGTCGGCATACCCAGCACCTGCCCGGCCTGAATCTGTTCGGCGGCATACTTAATCAGCGAAGCCTCGGGCGTTACCGCATGAATTTTTAGGATTTCCGCGCGCACTATGGTCCCTTCTGATTGTCGGCTTAAACAATGAAATGTACCATACATCCTGACTTTGGAACCAACGCATGAAGCATGACGCGAAGTTCGCAGGCACTCACCAACAAGCCGGTCGTCTGCGTCCGGTCGCCGGCCGCCATAACCCCAGGCTCAAACAATTGCGGCAGGCATTCCGTCGCGCCGAACTCACCGCCCAAGGCGAGTGCGCCATCGAAGGCGTCAAATTGCTGGAAGAAGCGTTGCGCAGCGGGCAACACCCGGAAAGTGTCTTCTTCAGCGAATCGGCGCGCCCGCTTGCCGAGAGACTGCTGTCCCAAATCAGCACCCGCAGCGAAACCCTGGTCCTGCCCGACGCACTCTTCCACTCCATCGTGCCGAGCGAGGCACCGCAAGGCGTAGCCGCCCTGCTGAAGTTGCGCGCGTTTAGTTCCGCCCAACTGCTTGAGCGCGCGGGAGTCGGCCCGTTCGTGGTAGCCGCCGGCCTGCAGGACCCCGGCAACCTGGGCACCATCGTCCGCTCCGCGGAGGCTTTCGCCGCCGCCGGGATCTTTCTCACCGAAGGAACCGTCAGCCTTTACAACTGGAAAGTTCTGCGGGGATCGGCGGGTTCGATCTTCCGCCTCCCTTTTTTAAGGATCGCTTCCGCGGAACTGATTTCGCTTCTGCGCTTGCACCACATTCGCCTGCTTGCCACCTCGTCGCATCAGGGAGTTCGGTTACCCCAGGTCTCCTGGACCCTGCCGTTGGCCATTTTCATCGGTAACGAAGGCGCAGGCCTGCCCCGCGAACTGATGCGCGAAATGGACGCAACCCTCGCCATCCCTCATGCGGGCGAAGTCGAATCGCTCAATGCCGGAATCGCCGCCAGCATCATACTGTACGAAGCGGCGAGGAAGGCTTCTAACGGGTGACTTGTAGTTTGTATTCTTACGACCGGAGATTGAAAGGCTGGGATCGGCTTCCCCGAATTCTATGAATCTGTTCGCACCCGTCCCGAATGAAGAGCCGAGCGCTGCCGGCGCGCGCCCGCTCGCCGACCGCATGCGTCCGCGCGCACTCGAGGAATTCGTCGGCCAAGAGCATCTCGTCGGCTCCGGCAAACCGCTGCGCGTGCAGATCGAGCGTGACGACCCCTCCTCCATGATCTTCTGGGGCCCCCCCGGCACCGGTAAGACCACCCTGGCCAAAATCATCGCCCGCATCACCAAGGCCGATTTCATCGAGTTTTCCGCGGTGCTCGCCGGCATCAAGGAAATCAAGCAAGTCATGAGCGACGCCGAGCGCGCTCGCCAGTACGGTACCCGTACCATTGTCTTTGTCGACGAGATTCACCGTTTCAACAAAGCGCAGCAGGATGCTTTCCTGCCCCACGTCGAAAAAGGGAACATACGACTGATTGGCGCGACCACCGAAAATCCCTCGTTCGAAATCAATGGCGCGCTGCTCTCGCGCTGCCGCGTCTACGTGCTGAAACCGCTGACCGAAGAGCAGATCGTGATCCTTTTGCGCCGCGCGCTCGCCGACAACGAGCGGGGCTTGGGCCGGATGCAGTTGCACGCCTCCGCCCAAGCGCTGAGCAAAATCGCCGTCTACTCGAGCGGAGACGCCCGCGGCGCCTACAACGTACTGGAGGTGGCCGCCTCATTAACCGTGGACACGGGGCTCTCGCCGTCTGCCGGGCCGACCACCGAGATCCGCGAAGTCACCGTTGAGGAGGCCGTGCAAAAACGCATCTTGCTCTATGACAAAGGAGGTGAAGAGCATTACAACATCATCTCCGCCCTGCACAAATCGGTTCGCAACAGCGATCCCGACGCCGCACTCTACTGGCTCGCGCGCATGCTCGATGCCGGAGAAGATCCGCTTTACATCGCCCGGCGGGTCGTTCGCATGGCGGTCGAAGACGTCGGCCTGGCCGAACCGACCGCCCTCGCCTTGTGCATGGCCGCGCGGGACGCCGTAGATTTTATTGGCATGCCGGAAGGCAACCTCGCCCTAGCGCAAGCCGTCGTCTATCTCTCGCTGGCGCCGAAATCGAACGCGCTTTACACCGCTTACGGATTGGTGCAACAGGACGTGGAACAAACCGCAGCCGAACCGGTCCCGCTGCACCTGCGCAACGCACCCACCGGTCTGATGAAAAACCTGGGCTACGGCAAAGATTATCAATATGCCCACGATACCGAAGCCAAGGTTGCGGACATGCAGTGCCTCCCCGACAGCCTGCGCGACCGTGTTTACTATCGCCCGACCAACCAGGGCGTCGAAAAACGAATTCGCGAGCGTTTGGAAGAAATCAAACGGCTCAAGCCATCTGCAACTCCGACCGCGAGCACGAACAAAAAGAGAATCTGAAGCCGCCTTTCTTCCATCTCATTGTTTAGGTCGTTGTTCCCGTAGGAGGATCCTGTCGTGTCCACCGCGCCACTGGCGGATTTCAGCTTCTCGGGCCCGCCAGTCTCAGAAGCGGCCGCGCTCAAGCTCGCCGAGCTGGTGCGCCTGCAAAAATTCGCGCAACGCATCACCTCCACCCTCGATATCGAGGAACTCGTACCGAGAATCATTGACGAGGTTGCCAAGTCTCTCGGCTGCGTCGAAATCAACCTGTTTCTTAGCGATCCCGTGCACCCGGGGTTCGTACTGGCCGGCGTGCGCGGCTGCAGCGTTCACGGCAAAGGCCATCGTATTCCCCTGGGCACGGGAATGGTGGGACACGTCGCATCCACCCGCAAGATGCACTATGCGCCCGACGTAGCGCGCGACCCGTACTACGTCGCCTGCGAGCCCGACACGCGCTCGGAAGTCGCCATTCCGCTGCAACGCGAAGGCGATCTGGTCGGCGTCTTCACCGCTTCCCACTGCGAAATCAATGCTTTCTGTCCCGATCAGTTGCGTCTGCTGCAAGCCTTGTGTGCCCACGTCGCCGTCGCCGTGCACAATGCCCGGCGCTTTGGCGATGAACGCGCACAACGGGAACGCATGAGCCGCGAGGCCGAAGAAGCCCGCTCCATTCAGCAGGCGCTGTTGCCGCGCAGCTCGCCTCTGATCCCGGGTTTCCGTGTCTCCGGGCTTTCGATTCCTGCAGGATCCGTAGGCGGCGACTGGTATGACTTCATCCTCCTGCCCGACGGCCGGTGGGGCCTGGTTTTGGCCGACGTTTCCGGCAAAGGCACAGCCGCCGCGCTGCTCATGTCTGCCACTCGCGGCATGTTGCGCTCCCTGGCGCTAACGGGCTCGGGTCCAGCGGAAGTCCTGACCCGTCTCAACAACATGATGGTCGAGGATTTTCCGAGCGGCCGCTTCGTCACCATGGTCTATGCCGAACTCGACCCGGCAAGCCACATCTTGAAGATCGCAAACGCCGGCCATCTGGCGCCCCTGCTGGTCGATGCCTCCGGCACCCGCTGGATCAATCACGAGCACGGCTTGCCGCTGGGGATTTCGACCAGTAAATTTTCGGAGACAGAATTGACGCTCGAAAAAGGGTCCCGCATCGCGTTTTATTCCGATGGCATCACCGAGGCCGAACTGGATTCCGGCGAAGAATATGGCGCCGAGCGTCTGGTCGCCCAGATGCAATCGAAAGACGTTACTCCGGACGGCCTGCTTGCAGATGTCAGGAAATTCGCGAACGGGAATGGATTGCGGGACGATGCCACCGTGATTCTGGTGCAAGTGACCGAACCCGAAGCAGGCCTGAATCCTCAAGCCTGAGGCGGAATCCGGGCTGGCTACCCGAATCGCGCACGGTGCTCCTTCAAAATGCAGCGGTCCATTACCACGAAGATTCCTGCCTGGCGTGCCCGGGCAGCCGCGAGTTCATGGATCACTTCTTCCTGCAGCCAAAGGGCCGGAATCTTCAACTGAATCGCCTGCTCCACCACTTCCTCTACGTACTCCGGCCGGCGGAACACATTGACCAGATCGATCTTGGATGCGACTTCTCGCGGTATCTCCAGCAACGAGGGATACGCCTTCTCGCCCAGCGCCTCCCCAATCTGCGGATTGACGGGGATGATCTTGTATCCAGCCGCCTGCATGTAGGCAGAAACTCCGTGACTCGGCCGCATCGGACTGTCGGACAGCCCCACCACCGCAATCGTCTTGGCCCGCGCCAACAGTTCGTAGATGGAATCCGCTTGCATCCGGGAACCCTCCTGCGAATCCTCGAGTCTCGGTCCGGGCAAACCGGGGACCGCTCTAGCCCTTTTTTTCCACCTTCTGCTTGAACATGCGCAAAGCCAGCTTGCGAATGGTATCGGAAACTTCTTTGTTACCGGACAAATTCTTCAGGTCATGCACCAGCAGGTTCTTCATCAGTCCGAGCGAAAGATCGAGCGGAGTGCGGGGATTGAACACCAGGTTCCTCATGATGGTGTAATTCTTGGCAAACTTCCGCTTCATGGGAATGGCGCGCAGCACCGCCTCCAGCACATTCTTCTGCAGCGCAATCTTTTCCACCTCGGCATCGGAGACCTTCGGCGAATCGAGCACTGCCAGCGCTACCAGCTTGGTCGAGTCGCGGATCAGAATCGACCGCTCCTCCTTACTGCCGCGCATTGCCAGCGCAATACGGCCGGTGATGTTGAGCTTGGCAATCTTCTGCAGCGAACTGCCGCGCCGCTCTTGGCCGGTAACGTCGTGCTTGCCGACATGGGCGGTGGCATGCGCCGGCTGTGCTGCGGCAGCCGCGGCGCTCGCATTCACCGGCGAGGCGGCAAGCGGCGGCTCGCGGTCATGGGCGACCACGCCTCCCCCGTCCTCGTGAGCAACTTCGATGGCTTGGAACGGCTTTTCGTGTTCCGCCGCCAATTCGGTGGCATTCTCGTGCAGATACTTGTTGACCGCCTCTTCCACAATCTCGTCGGGTTCGTCCCCTTCCGCCTGCCCTACTGCGCGGCCCGCTTCGAAACCGGCCAAACGATTTCCAATCTCGGCCAGCTCGGCCTGACGCAGGTTGGGATTGGCCTGCAGCGCCTGCAACAAGGGCGGAGAACTTCTCGCTCGCGGGCTCCTCCACAGGGCCTCCACCACCGGTCGCGATCCCGATGCGGCGAGCGTGGCCAGCGCCTCCTCGCTGATGGATGGATTCTCCGCGAGTGCCGGCAGCAGGACCGGACGTAGATTTTCCGGGGAAACAAGATAGCCCAATACCTCGCGGCTGCTCTTGGGATCGGCGGCGGCGGCCAAACTGGCTTTCTCATCCCATGCTGCCAGCGTCAGGCGCGCCTGCTCACTGAACATCTTGTGATGGAGCGCCAGATAAACGAGAATTTCGATCGTCTCCTCGGGGGGCACCGACAGGGCTCCGCGCACCGCCGATTGCATGAGGTTCGCCGGCACCTGCGAATTACGGATCAAATCAATCATTCGAGGCATCGTTCATCTCCCCGTCGAGCGAGCGCGCTGCCGGTTGTCGACCTGGATCGCCGACTCGACCTCCGGCGACCGCCGAGTCTTCTTCACCAGCCGTTCCAATTCCGTAACGGCAACCGCCAGTTCGCGCGTGATGCGATTCCGACCGCGCCGCTGATATTCATCGCTCAAGGCGCGATAGTACCAGAGCGTGCCCTCCTTTTTTCCCGAGAACCGCGACCAGATACTTTCCCCATCGGCCCGGTAATCGGCAAGGATGGTGCGGACATTGTGCAACTTGTCTGACGCCGAAACCAGTCGCGTCTCGCCGTCGGCACGCCTCACTTTGTCCAAGTAGTTCTTCTTCCGTTCCATCCACTCCTGCTTCGGCTCGCCCAAGGAGTCGGTGCAACCTTCGACCATCCTCTCGACCCGCGGGCCAAACATCTTCTTCACTTCACGCAGCCGCGGCAGACCTCCACAATCTTCCACCACATCATGCAGCAGTGCCGCAATTGCCATGTCTTCATCCCCGCCTGCCTCCAGCACCAGCGAAGCCACCGCCAGCAGGTGGGAAAGATAAGGTACCGCCGTCTGCTTTCGCGTCTGGCCGGCATGCTGGTCCGCCGCGTAACGGAACGCACGCTGCAGTCGCGGTCCCAGGCTGGGAGGTTTCAGCGCAATGCTCTTTCTTGCCTTCATAGAGAGTGGAACCGAGTTTCATCTCCAGCGCAGTCGAAGGCAGCCGTCCCTGCCGGTTACGTTTTCTTTTCTCCACGCCGCATCCGCAGATAGGCCTGCATCAGCGGCCGCAAATCACCATCAATCACGCGATCGACGTCGCCAATTTCCAGTTTCGTGCGATGGTCCTTAATCATCCGGTAAGGTTGCAGCACATAGGAACGAATCTGTGAACCGAAATCGATATCCAGTTTCGAGTCTTCAATCTTTTTCGTAACCTCGCGCTTTTTCTCCAGTTCAAATTCGTAAATTTTCGACCGCAGCATGCTCATGGCCTTTTCTTTGTTCTTGTGCTGCGATCGCTCGTTCTGGCAATTGGCCACCAGGCCGGTGGGAATGTGGGTAATGCGGACCGCCGAATCGGTCGTATTCACGTGCTGCCCACCTTTGCCACTGGAGCGATAGGTGTCGATGCGAATATCCTCGGGCTTGATGATAACCTCAATGCTGTCATCAATCTCGGGAGAAACGTATACGCTAGCAAAAGAGGTATGCCGCCGTTTCGCCTGATCAAAGGGAGAAATCCGCACCAGGCGGTGCACGCCAATCTCGCTCGTCAAGTATCCGAACGCATACTGTCCAATCACGGAAAATGTCGCCGATTTGATTCCCGCTTCCTCTCCCGGCTGGTAGTCGTACATCTCGCTTTTGAAGCCCTGCCGCTCTGCCCAGCGCAAGTACATGCGCAGCAACATCTCCGCCCAATCCTGCGACTCGGTTCCTCCCGCCCCCGGATGAATGGTGACGATCGCATTCAGGCTGTCGGTTTCGCCCGAAAGCAGCGTCTCGGTTTCAACCCGATCCACCAGTTCGCGCAGCGATTCCAACTCGCGCTGCAATTCGGCAGTAACATTCTCCCCTTCCTCCGCCAGATCGAAATAGGCCGCAATATCATCGGTCCGCCGTGCCAGGTCGCCTTCGAGAGCCAGCATGCTCTCCAGGCGCTTTCGTTCGCGCATGACCTGCTGGGATTTTTCAGGGTTCGACCACAGATTCGGATCCGCCGCCTGCTTCTCTACTTCGGCGAACTGCTGGCGCAGTTTCTTGACGTCAAAGATACTCCCGCAGGTCATGGACCTTGGACTTCAGAGGCGCGTATTGCTGTTCCAGTTCATCTGCCATGGCTTGTACCCATATGCCTATCGGTCGCTGCCGGAAAATACAACGCGCGCCGCCAGCGCGCCTGCTGAAATTATCGCACACAGATACGCGAACCAATCCCCATGCCGCGTATAGAACGTGGTTCCGGTAAGCAGCGCGTAAGGCGCCGCCAGCACGGTGCGGGTCTTGCGCTCCGCAGAAGCCACGATGCGGCCGTCAGGATCAATTGCCGCCGTCTTTCCCGTATTGGTGGCAGAAAGCAGCCACCGGTCGTTCTCAATCGCCCGCATTTGCGTCTGCTGCAGGTGCTGCTTCCATGCGCCGGAGTCGCCGTACCAGCCGTCATTCGAGATATTCACCAGAACCTCAGCCCCCAGAAGCGGCCCCCGCCGCACTTCGTCCGGGAAAATCGACTCATAGCAGATAAAGGTTCCGAGCTGCTCGCCTCCCGCATCGAGCGGCGTGCGCGACCAACCGCGATGAAATTCACCCACCTCTTTGGTCAATCCTCCGGCAAAGGCAAACAACTGCGGAAACGGCAAATATTCGCCGAAGGGCACAAGATGCAGTTTGTCGTAACGTCCCACCCACTCTCCCTGCGGACTCACCAAGGCTGCCGAGTTGAAAATCTGCGAACTTTCGCCGCGCTTGGTCGCCGGGGCAATGCCAATCGAGCCGGCCAGCACCCAGGCGCCTGACGCCCGCGCCAGGCCGCTCACCGCATCCCGAAAGACGGGATCACTCGTATAGAACGGCGAAGGCGACTCCGGCCACACGATCAGGTCAGAAGGGCGATGGGTTTTTTCTCCGGCGGGAGCAAGACTGATGGCAGTCAGCTTCTGCAGGGTGTCCTGAAAATATTCCTTCGTCCAGGCTGCCCCATCCAGAATCGGCACATTCGCCTGTACCAAGATTGCAGTCCGATCCCCCACCGCGGCAGGAGGGGAGAGAACTTGGCCAGCCTGCAGAATCACCGCCGCCGCACACGCCGCCATCAGCAGCCACTTTCGCCGCTCCCGCGGCACCTCTCGCGGAATCACCCATGCCGCCGCGAACACACTGTTTACCAGCAGGATTTCAAACGAAAGACCGTACACGCCGGTGAGCGTCGCAATCCGGGTAAGCGCAAAGTTCTGCGTCTGCGAATATCCCAAAAGCTCCCACGGAAACGCGGTGATCCGGGTGCGTGCCAGTTCCACGGCAACCCAAAGAAACGGAGCCGCCACCAGAGCTCGCCGAATGCCAACGCCCGCGGCAGTCGGCCGCGAGCCCGAACCCGCCAATAAAGCCAGCAGCAGCCCGAACATCCCGTGATAAAGCCCCACGTATAAGCAGAACAACAGCAGCGCCAGCGCCGCCAACGGAACCGGCAACCCGCCATAACGGCGCATGGTGTCAAAAATCCAGTAGCAGGTCCCGGCAAACCACACAATCCCGCAACTGTACCCAAGCAAGAACCCCTGCCCGGCGGTGGCGGGCAGTAAACGCCCCCGCCCTTCCAGTTGCAAGGTCTCCGGAGCCCGGGCGTGCAGAATAGCAACCATGAGCGGCGCCACCGCAACCCAAGCCAGCCAATACACCCCCGGCAGCGGGAAGATCACAACCTGCAGTACCGCCGACACCAGCACCAGGCCCCAAGCACTTCGATCCATTTTGAGCACGCATCAGGATAGCAAACCAAAATTGAACCGTCCGAAGCCGGGCTCCACAAAATCCCGCGCCAAATCCCCTGCCAATCAGATACCATAAACGGTCATGAGCATCAGCGTAATCTTGGTAAAAATCCTGGAATTCATGTTTGTGGCCGGCTGGGCCGGATCGGTGATTGTGCTCCTGATCACGGGTGTCGAAGACGTTGGAACCCTTCTAGACAGGGAGGACGAGACCAGCCACTAGGGCTTCTGGACGCATGTCGTCAACCTCCAACGCACCCCCAGGTAATAACCGCGTTCGCATCGTGGTAGCGACCTCGGTGATGCTCACCTTCATCTCCTACTGGCGGGCCGCCGCGATCATTCTCAACGATCTCGGCTCTTCCGCCTTCTACGCCGGCGGCATCGCCGAACAAGCCATCGGCAAAAGCGCCCCTTGGTTTGTTCTGGGCGTCATGCTCTTTGCCTTCGCTGTCCGCGCCGTTTATGTGGAGAGTTGCTCCATGTTCGTGCGGGGCGGCGTCTATCGCGTCGTGAAGGAAGCGCTCGGCGGCACCCTCGCCAAACTGAGCGTTTCGGCTCTGATGTTCGATTACATCCTGACCGGTCCGGTATCCGGCGTCTCCGCCGGACAATACATCGCCGGCCTGATCAACGACACCATCAGCATCGCCGACGCCCACGGCTGGATCCCGGCCGCCATCCACCGTCTCTTCCATGGCACGCCGCAGGTCGGCGTCAACGGCACCGCGGTCGTGTTCGCCGTGGCCGTCACCATTTACTTCTGGTGGGAGAACATCAAGGGCATCGAGGAATCCAGCGAAAAAGCTCTCTGGGTCATGCAGATCACCACCGTCATGGTGGTGATGCTGCTCGGCTGGTCTTTTTTCACCTTGCTGAAGGTGGGGGGGCATCTGCCCCCCTTCCCGACCCTCGCCAACCTCCACTACACCGACGAATCTCTCGGCTTCTGGAAGCACAGCAGTCTGCCGCACATGTTCGGCATCCTCGGTCTCATCATCGGCTTTGGTCACTCCGTGCTGGCCATGAGCGGCGAAGAATCCCTCGCGCAGGTGTATCGCGAACTGGCGCATCCCAAACTCAAGAACCTGAAGCGTACCGCCATCGTCATCGGAGTTTACAGCTTCGTCTTCACCGGTCTGGTCTCTCTGCTCGCGGTCATCCTGATTCCCGACGACGTCCGCATGAAGGTTTACAGCGACAACCTGATCGCCGGACTCGCCATGAACATGGTCGGCCCGCAAGTTCTACGGCTGGCCTTCCGTGCCTTCGTCGTGCTCGTTGGCTTTCTCATCCTCTCCGGCGCGGTCAACACCGCCATCGTCGGTTCGAACGGTGTTCTCAACCGCGTTTCCGAAGACGGCGTCCTTGCCGACTGGTTCCGCCGTCCGCACAAAAAGTACGGCACCACCTATCGCATCATCAATCTGATCGTGGGCCTGCAGCTGTTCACCATCATCGTCAGTTGGGGCAACATCTATACCCTGGGAGAAGCCTACGCCTTCGGCGTCGTCTGGAGCTTCGTCTTCAAGACCATCTCCATGCTGGTTCTGCGTTATCGCTACAAGGGCGAACGCAACTGGAAAGTCCCCCCCAATTTCCACATCTTCGGGGTCGAAATTCCCGTGGGATTGGCGTCGGTCGGTATGGTCCTGCTGGCAACCGCGATCGTGAATCTGTTCACCAAATCGGTAGCGACGGTCAGCGGCATCATCTTTTCGGTGATATTTTTCGCGATCTTCACCTTCTCCGAGCGGGTCAACCGCCGCAAACACGCGCACAATGCGGCGCAAATGAAGGAACAGTTCCAATTACAGCAAGCGGAAAGTGTCGAGCGTGAAACCGTCGGCATCCGCCCCGGCAACATTCTGGTTCCGGTGCGCGACTACAACACCTTGAACCACCTCAAGTGGGTGCTCGATCGCACCGACACTCACGAGCAGGACGTAGTCGTGATGACCGCGCGCATCAGCCAGTTCGGGGCCGCCGCCTACGGCCTTTCCACCGAACAGATGTTCAGCGACTACGAGCAGACCCTGTTCACCCGCGCCGTCTCGGTAGCCGAGAGCTTCGGCAAGAAGATTTCCCTGCTCGTCGTGCCCGCTCGCGACTCCTGGTCGGCAATTGCCCAAACCGCCCACAACCTCGAGTCCTCCGGTGTGGTCACCGGTCTCTCCAGCAAAATGACCACCGCCGAGCAGGCCTTCGCCCTGGGCAGCGCCTGGGAAGCAATCCCGGAACCGAAACGCCAGTTCGTATTGCAGATTATCCAGACCAATGGCACGGTCGACACCTTCCGCATCGGTCCGCATACACCGACCATGAAGAACGAGGACGTGGTGCTCCTGCATCGTTTGTGGCTGAATGTCACCCGCGAACCGGGCCTGGAGAACGTGCACCATCACGACATTCTCACCGAAGCCCTGACCCGCTTCGCCCGCGACTTTGCGGCCACCGACCACGAGGACATCGTCCGACAATTGCGTCGCCACATCGTCGACGACAGCCCGGTCCCGGTCCGCCGGATCGCCGATCAGATTGACACCGTCCAGCCCGCACCCGGTCGTTCCGACCGGGACGATAAAGCAGGCGGCCCCGCCAAGGACGATTAGGCTTCACTCGCGCCACCGAATCGCAGCTGCGACGAGCACGCTCCGCAATCGCCAGGCTATTCCATCTCGAATGCCAGCCACTGCAATCCACCGCTACGCTCCACCTGCAGCACCACCGCGTCGCGCGGCTTGACCTGTCTCAGCGCCGCACGAAGAGCAGCCAAAGAGTCGATCGAAGTCTGATTCACGCGGTGAATCACATCTCCCGTTTCCAGCCCGGAGGCAGAACTCCGAAAGTCGGCCACGCGCCCCACCACGACCACTCCCGAGGGCTCGCGCAGCGTGCCTAGCACCTCACGCAATCCATCGTCGACGGTGAGCCCCAAGATCCCAAGCCGGCCAATCAGGTTATCGTCCGACCTCGCCAGGTCCGTCAGAGCATCCATCGGATCCTTCATCTCCAGCGCCACAATAAAGAGTGTCTTTCGCTCGGTCCCGCGCAACACTTCGAGCTTCAGCGGCTGATCCAGTCGATGCAGGTAGAGCGCAGAAGTGAACGCGGGCAGGGTCGCGATGGCGCGGTCATCGGCTCGCAGCACGACGTCCCCGATCTTGAGCCCACCGGCCTCGGCCGGCCCTCCGGGAGTCACGTCATCGATCACCACCCCCCAATTTTGGGCCAGTCCCAAGCCCTTCGCCAGATTATCGGTGATGGTTTGCGCGCCCGCCTTCACCTCGATGCGATGCACGTGGCCATACTTGCGCAGACTCTCATAGACGAACTTCACGATCCGCGCCGGAATGGCAAAACCCAGTCCTTCGCTACCCCCGCCTTCAGAGAGAATGAAGGTGTTGATGCCTATGACGTAGCCATCCGCATCGACCAACGGGCCCCCGCTATTGCCCGGATTGATGGGAGCATCGGTCTGGATGTAAATCATCGGACGGTCCGGATCGGCCTGCCGCGCCACCGAACTTACCACCCCCATCGTCACGGAGTTCTCCAGCCCTTCCGGACTTCCCAGAGCAAACACAAGTTGCCCCTGATGCACCGGTCTGCGGTCGCCCAGCGAGAGTATGGGTAACCCGCTCTGTTCAATCTTGATCAACGCCAGATCGGTCTCTTTGTGGAGTCCGATCAGTCGAGCTTCCACCACCCGCTGTTTGCCCACGGGCGCAATCTGATCGGGATAATCCACCGAGGGCATGGGCAGCGCAACATGGATGCTGTGCGCCCCCTCGACCACATGGGCGTTGGTCATGATGTAGCCCTCTCGGTCCAGAATCACTCCCGCGCCGATCGCGTGTTGGCGGGCGATGAGTGCCGTCTGACCGCGACTGCTCTCTTCGAGCGCCCCGTATCCGGAAACCTGAATCTGAACCACGGCGGGAGAAATTCTGGCCGTAAGCTGCTCGATTGCGGAGTTGAGTTGCTGCAGCGCCGCGGGCGCTTCTTCCGGCCGCGTCCCCATCTCCTGGGCCTTGTCGGCGGCAGCTTTCGCCGGGTCCGCCCGCACAACACCGGCCGGCGGCGGCGTCTCCGGTTGGCAGAAACCGGAAGCCGCCAGCAAAACCCAGCCGAAACACACACCCAAACTAATCCTCGAAACGCGGAACCAACCCTGGGGACCGGACCCTGCAAAAAGCATAGCCATACACTCCTTACGGACGCACCGCTTCGCAATCCAAGCAGGCTTCTAATTAGATTCGGGATGCTGCGGCGAGGTTGAACTTGATTAAATGACGAGCGGCGGTGCCATTCTACTTCACCTTCGGCGAGTCCAGATCGGCCGGCTTCTGATCGTCCGCATGGATGGCTCCATCGTCTTCTGCGTAGAACGACCGGTGTTCTGCGTCCAACTGTTTCGGCGTCATTGTGAGCATGAATCCGTCTTTGTGAGAACGAAAACTGACGGTATAGTCTCCGCGCTCGGTGGTTTGCGCCAGGCGCTTGGTGAACGAGGCGGTTCCTGCCAGCGACGCCAGTGAATCGGCGAAGTGGTCATGGCGTTTCTTGTACTCGCGTTGCGCGCGAAGCACGACCCGCATATAGCCAAGCGCCTGCGCTTCCGACTCCGAACGCGCCGGATCCCCGGCAAACTTTGGCTGATACGCGGTGCCCGGAGTTGCTGTCCCGGCCGGCGTCTGCGCCCCCACAACGCCCGATACCATCATTGCCACCGCCAGAATTCCCGCAAAGTAACGTTGCATCCGCCCTCCGTTCACCCAACCCTCCATGGCCGTCCAACCGGGCCTGATTTGGGGGTTACTCCCGTAATTTGTAGTGCCTAGCAATCATTTCAATTCTGTGCCGCTTCAGGCAAGCTTGAACAGGATGCAATCCTAACAGGAAAACCTTAATGAAAGCTGCCGTCGCCAGAAAGCCATTGATACGTGTCGCCGTAGTGGAGAGCGATCCGCTGCGCTTTGTTGGTTTCCGGGCTCTTTTCGATACCGAACCTGATTTGGAGCTCGTTTCCGCATCGCTCGCCGATCTCGGCCAGCTGCAGGCCATCGATCTGGTCCTGCTGGGGAACCGCGGCGGCCAAAACCTCTATGACATCATGGCCAGCCTGAAAGCCGTCCGTCCCGACTTGCGCATCATCGTGACCGGCTCCGGCATGGACGACGAGAGTGTCCTCAAAGCCATCGCCGCCGGTGCCAAAGGCTACGTAGACGAGGCCGCTTCGCCCGCCGAATTTATCCAGGCGCTTCGCATCGTCCACCAGGGTTCGGTTTGGGCTCCGCGTCGAGTGCTCTCCACTTTCATCGAGCGCGTAAGCGCATCTCCCGGACGCATCTTTCCCGCTGGTCGAATCACTTTCACCGACCGCGAAAAAGAGGTTCTGGAAATGCTGGTAGCGGGCCGCTCGAACAAGGAAATCGGCTCCGCCCTCGGCATCGAGGAACGCACCGTGAAGGCACACGTGGCCAAGCTCATGCGCAAAGTCGGGGTGCAGAATCGCATCGCCCTGTCGGTCCATGCCATCACACACTCGCTGGTAACGGCAAAGTAGTTCTCGCGCGGAAGCCGGCTCCGCCGCCGGTTTGCGGGCCGACGCCCCGACGGCCGCTTTCGACCCGCATTCGACTCCCGTTTTCTCCTTCACCAAGCCCTGTTTCGTCCGACAGCAACCGGACGATTTTTGCATACCCCCGGGCGCGCCTTCGTTACCGTCGGACAGTGACCATCGTAATCTTGTCCGCGGTCCGCTCCTGCCGCATACTCGCTTCACCTACCACAGAACCTGGGAGACGGGGCTGGAAACGGAGATTAGGGTCGCCGATTTCAGCCCCGCATTTTTTTGCTCCGAAAACGACCCCATCCACGGACCCGCGCCCCTGCAATTGTCCGCAACCTGAAAGCCCGGCGCCGCCCCGACTCACCCTGATCACTCCCCCAATAACCCCCACTTCTCGCCCTGCATCCAATAGAATCAGAGACAATAGATTCCATACTCTTATCTCCCAAGTGAGGCATGATGCGAAATCTCCTGGTAGTGCTGCTGCTCGTCTGTTTTCTGACCCCTATGCTCTCGGCCAATGCCGATGACGATACCAAGGCCGCCCCGGAGCCGAACACCAAAGCCTCGGGACGGGTCGAGGCCGCCGGCACCGTGCTCGACGAGATCCAGAACGCGCCCGACCAGCGCATCCCCGAAGAGATTTTGGGTTCTGCCGAATGCGTAGCCGTGGTCCCCTCCCTGCTGAACGGAGGCTTCGTCTTTGGCGGACGCTACGGCAAAGGCGTCGCCAGTTGCCGAACTCCGAAGGGCTGGAGCGCTCCTGCTTTCTTCACCATCGGCGGCGGCAGTTTCGGGTTGCAGATCGGCGGCCAGGCCACCGATGTGGTCATGCTGATCATGAACAAGGGCGGCATGGATAACCTGCTCTCCAGCAAATTCAAGCTGGGTGGCGATGCCAGTGCAGCCGCCGGCCCCGTCGGACGCCACGCCGCTGCCGACACCGACTGGAAAATGCGGGCCGAGGTTCTCACCTACTCGCGCTCCCGCGGCCTCTTCGCCGGACTGGAACTAAACGGCGCCGTCATCAAACAAGACAAAGACAGCACCCGCGATTTCTACGGCCGCATGGTCCCGTTCAGAACCTCTCTCCGAGGAGACATCGAAGCCCCCAAGGACGCATATGCCTTCCTCAGTACCCTGGCCAAATGGGCCCAGCAGGCCGCGAAATAACAGGCCTGGCGAAGTAAGGGTGTGCCGACCGGGCTGGCCGGTCTTCGAGGTGTAGCCGGCCTGCTCCGCCCCGTCTCTGGGAGGGGGCGCGGCAGCAGAGGTGCCGCCGCCGCGACGCCTATAAAGCGGCGGGCGATCGCGCTCGGTGGCCTCGCGCACCTTGCGCAACCACGCCCTCACCCCCTACACTCCGCCACAGGTGCGACAACGCCTCGAATACGCTCTGCTCTGGCCCTGGATTAAAATCCTAGGTGCGCTCCCCCGCCCGGTTGCGCGCGCCCTCGGAATCACTCTCGGCCTAGCCGTCTTCGCCTTTCACCGACGGCTGCGTGGGGTGGGCCTGCGCAACCTGTCGCTAGCCTACCCCGAACTGTCGCCACTCGCCCGCCGCCGCCTGCTGCGCGGAGAATTCATCTCCCTTGGACGCCAGCTAGCCGAGGTCTGTCTGTTCCCGCATTACACCAGGGAAAATGTCTCCCGGGTGGTCATTTACGATGGTTTCGAAAATTTTGAACGCGCCTTCGCCCGCGGCAAAGGCGTTCTGTTTCTGACCGGGCATCTGGGTGCCTGGGAACTCTCCGCCTTCGCCCACTCCCTCCATGGACATCCGCTGTCGATCGTAATGCGCTCTCTCGACAATCCCTACATCGACGCCTTGATCCAGAGCTACCGCACCATGCACGGCAACCGCACCGTCGACAAGGACGATTTCGTCCGTGGCCTGCTCTCCGCCATGCGCGAGGGAGAAACCGTGGGCATCCTCATGGACACCAACATGACCCCGCCGCAGGGGGTCTTCGTGGACTTCTTCGGCGTCTCTGCCTGCACCGCCAGCGGTCTGGCAAGGATAGCCCTGCGCACCGATGCCGCCGTAGTTCCCGGCTTTACCGTCTGGGACAAGACACTGCGCAAATACATCCTGCGTTTCGATCCCGCAGTCGAGTTGATTCGCAGCGGAGACAACGAGAGCGATATCGTCGCCAACACTGCAAAGTTCACCAAGGTGATCGAAAACTTCATCCGCCGCTATCCCGAGCAATGGTTGTGGGTCCACCGGAGATGGAAGACCCGCCCGCCAGGAGAACCGCCGCTCTACTGAGGCGTCAAAGAACCAGGCATCTCTCTCCGGGTAGCGCTTCAGTGATGTGGGTGTTTCCGCAAATCCAAAAGTCCCCGCCCGCCTCCGGAATGCGCGTTGTACACACCCGCCTCGGAAAGCGACAATGGACGCCATGAAACAATCCCTGTGCGATTTAGCCGCCCGTCTCGGCTGCCGTCTCCAAGGAGATGCCTCCACCACGGTAACCAACGTCTCCAGCCTGCAGTCTGCCAGCAGCGACAGCCTGGTGTTCGTTGAAGACGCCGATCGCCTGGCCGAAGCGCTGCTTTCGCCAGCCGGCGCCATAATCGCCCCAGAATTCGCCGATCAAGCAGCCGCCCTGCACAGCAACAGGCCTATCCTGTTCTCCGCCCAGCCACGCCTCAGTTTCGCCCGCGCTGCCAAGCTCCTGCGCGACCCGGAGTGCAATCGCATCGTCCACGCCACCGCGGTCGTTCCCAGCTCGGCCAGAATCGGCCACAATGTAGCCATCGGCCCGTGCGCGATTCTGGGCGAACAAATAGCCATCGGCGACGAAACGATCATCGGCGCCGGCGCCGTCATCGGCGCCGGAGCGGGGGACAAAGTGACGATCGGCGCCGACTGCCGCATCGGCGCCAACGTCACCATTTACCCAGGCACGACTCTGGGCAACCGCGTGGTGGTGCAAGCCGGCGCAGTCCTAGGCAGCGAAGGCTTCGGCTATGTCCGCGACGCGCAAACCGGACGCTACGAGCAATCTCCCCAGATCGGCCGCCTGATTATCGAAGACGACGTGGAAATCGGGGCCAACTCCACCGTCGACCGGGGAGCGCTCGACGAAACCAGAATCCGGCGAGGCGCAAAGATCGATAATCTGGTCCACATCGGCCACAACTGTGTCATAGGAGAAAACGTGGTCATTGCCGCGCAAACGGGCCTCTCCGGCAGCGTCACCATCGAGGACAACGTAATCATGGGCGGACAAGTGGGTATCGGCGATCATGCCCGGGTAGAGGCGGGCGCCATGATCGGAGGCCAAGGCGGCATCCTCCCCAGAAAAGTCCTGCGGGGAAACGGTGTTGTGTTCTGGGGAACTCCAGCCCGCCCCGTCAAGCAGCACCTGAAGGAACTGGCATTCCTGGCGCGCTTGGCCAAGAACAACGGCTGAGCATCAGGATAGAATGATCGGGTCAAGACATCGATTGCCGCCTTTTAGCGCAAAACCCGCAGAGGGCGCGGCTGGATACTAAGAGCTGCCTTGCATGCCCATCCTGGTCATCGGCGGACACACCCGCAGCGTAGGCAAAACCAGCGTTGTCGTAGGTCTAATCGCCGCCCTGCCCGGCTTCCATTGGACCGCTATGAAGATCACTCAATACGGACACGACGTCTGCTCCGCCAGCGGCGAACCCTGCGACTGCGCTACCGCCGACCACTCACTCGCCCTGTCGGAGGAAAAAGACCGCTCCGGAGCATCCGACACATCGCGTTTCCTGCTCGCCGGCGCCGATCACGCCTGGTGGGTCCGCACCCAGCAGGGCCATCTCGCCGAAGCCCTGCCCCGAATCCGCAAAATCCTGGGCAACACAAAATACACCATCATCGAATCGAACAGCATCTTGCGCTTTCTGAAACCAGATCTCTATCTGACCGTGTTGGACCCGCAGACAGAGGATTTCAAATCCTCGGCGCAAGCGTTCCTGGACCGCGCCGATGCTGTGCTGCTGCACGCCGTCGCAAATGCCAACAAGCCCGCCTGGAAGCAGGTCTCGCTGCGACCGGTCGCCCATCTCCCCATTTTCGCGATCCAACCACCCCGGTACGTAACTCCGGAGGTGGTAGAGTTTGTCCGCCAAGGCTTGCTCTCGCCGGCCAATTCGCCACACCCCCGGTCAAGCTGAGCCCAACCCGATCCCGGAGCGCCCTGCGCGGTTCACAGCGCTACGCCGTATACATGGCAATCACCCGCTCAATTGCCTGCCGGCAAACCGCACAGAACGCTTTGTAGCGGGTAAACATAATGCAGTCCACCTCCGGACGGTAGTATCCCTTCGCGGCGTAATTGGCGCCTTCAAACGCCCCCACTTTCCCGAAGTACTTCTGCGCTACGAGCATCGCATCTTCCTTCTCCCGTTCTTCGCGGAAAAGTTCGTCCATTTCCGCCTCCGGCTTCCCCGCCTCCCGCATCTGCTTCCTCTGCCGCTGAATGTCCCGTTCAAAGCGATCAAACTCCTCCTGATCCCAAGGCGTAGGCACCGGAGTTGCTGCCGCAACCAGATCCTTCCATTTCAAATTTGCCGGATCGAGCAACGCCGTCACATTCGGCTCCCAAGGCTCCGCCTTATCCGCGGCCGGCAGATAAGCCACATCCGAGGTGTAGTATTCATCTGCCAGCCCGGCAAACTGGTGCCCGAACTCATGCACCCCGACATAGCCCGCCCAAAGATTGTCGATAGCCACCGTCGCGTACTGATTGAAGATTCCGCCGCCACCATAGGTCTGTCCGTTTACCAAAATCTCGATAAACTCATAGGGGGCAAACGAAGCCACATCGCGCAACACGCGATTCTCGGTCGTCAGCACATAGCGCTCGGTGCCGAACGTGTCATAGGAGGCCCCAACCGGAGACCGCCGATAAATGCCGCTCGAAGGCCGCGACACCCCCGACTCCTGCGCCGGCGGACAGAGCCCCCATACATTGAAATCCTGCTTGTGTTCCAGAAACGGCGAAGCGGAAAACAGCGCCAGCATAAATCGCCGCGCATCCTTCTCAAACTTCCCACGTTCGCTAGCCCTGTACCCATCGCCTAGCACCAGCAGGTCGACTCGGGTTGCCGGATCGCCCATCTTCTGCAATTCCATCAGCGCCCCCGGTGAAGGTGGAACCGACCGGTCCACAAACTTGTCTTTGGGATCAACCACCGTCCGCCAGACTTCCTGGAAGCCATGACCCACGCGCTCTTTCAACGAGACTTCGACTACCCCGTCAGGCGCAGGAAAGCGCAGCGATTCGGAAAACGTCCGGCTCCCGCCCCGCGCCTCTTCGGTCGTCTTCCACTCTCCGAACACAGAATTGAAGCCGCGCGAATACGTGACTTTTCCACTGCCTCGCTCGCGCACTTCAAACAAATAATCCCCCAGCTGGCTCTGATCGATGGCCTTATCCAGATTCCCCGGCCACGGCAAGGGCTCCATCACCACCCGGTCCAAACTGAACCATTGCTCATGGAAGTTTCCCGTGTGGTAGTAATCGACCCGCAGAGTACGGGGCGGCGGGCTCGCAGCAAAACCAGAGGCAGAAAAAGTTGCAACCGAAACAATCAGCCAGGAAAAAATCAGGAAAGGAGAAAAAACGGAGTCAGCCCTACCGCCAGGCGCACGTTCCATGCCGGGAATTGTACGCTACGATCCGGCCGCAATCTCCACCGCCTTGTCGTTGGCAAAGCGGATCACCAGCGGTTTCCCGCCATTGGCATACTGCAAGGTCCTCGCGCCATAATCCCCCGAACCCTGCGGAACACCCAGCCCAATCGCAAAGCTGCACTGCAATTCGCTCATTCCAGCCTGCACCTGGTGGGCATCAACTTTCTCCCAGACCTCCGCCGGCCAGTGCTGGTACAACAGGTGCGGATCTTCCAAAAAGAACGCATCATCGGAATAAATCCTGAACTCACCATTGCTCTCCGCACCAATCGGAACGGCGTACCCCTTGCCCCCCAGCGAAAAAACCGCCATCACCTGCTTGATTCCCGGAGCCTGAGGAGAAACATCGGTCACCACATCCTGGATTGCCAGCTTCTGCAAAGGCGGCAGCCTCCCCGCCTCATGCGAAAAATCCGTCCGGCGCCGCTCCCGATCGTACGGATAATAGGTGAGCTGATAGCCGACCTTCACCCACACCGGCTGCGCCGTCAGAGCGCGCGCCGATTTCAAATCATAGGGACGCAACTTCTTGGGCGTGACGTAGTCGTCTGCTTTTAGCGCCGTTTCCTGCCGCGGCCTGGCCGGCTCCTTTAATGCCTGGTGCCGCTCGTAAACGACATAAGCCGCGCGTCCGCCGGCAATCACAATCGCGGCCACCATGAAGATCTGCAGTTTTTTCTGAAGCTCCGGATCGATCGCCATGATCTAAACAATCAAGTTTTAACACCAACCAGCTCAATCGGCACCCTGGGACCGGCCGTCTCCTCGGAAAAATGGCCTTGCTTGGCCTGTGCCATCAGGTAGACTAGGCAATCCGGCCGCAAAGGAAATCCATGCCCATCGCCCAAGATGACGTTCTGAACGCACTGCGCCAGTGCTACGACCCCGAAATCCCGGTCAACATCGTTGACCTCGGCCTGATCTACAACATCAGCTTCGACAATGTCCCCGAAGGCCAGCAAGATGTCACCGTCGATATGACCCTGACGGCCCAAGGCTGTCCCGAGCACGTCAATATCAGCGCCCAGGTCAAATCCCGAGTCGAGCAACTGCCGGGAGTCCGCAACGCCAAAGTCAACGTAGTTTGGGACCCCGCTTGGACCCCCGAACGCCTAAGCGCGGAGGCCCGCAAACAACTGGGGATCGACTGACCCTTTGTCCCGCTGCGTCGTGAGTGCGCCGGCTTGCCCGAGCGAATCAGCCTAAACCGCCCCTGCGGCACCGGTGTCCCGCAACCCAAAGCCAGTATTCAATATTCCCCCAACTCCTCAAACGCGCGCGCCGCACGCTGTTCCGTCAACTGTTCGATTTTGCTGCCAATTTTCATCGCCAGATCCAGAAAGCGGGTTCCGGTTCGCACATACGAGGGCAGCTCTTCGCGAATCCGAACAAACCGCTCCGGATACTCCGAAGCAAGCACCGCCAATCCCACGCTTCCCACCAGCACCGCCGCCGGTCGCCTCCCTTTCAAAGCCAGCATCGCCGCCGCCCCCACCGAACCCGCAATGACCGCCCGCTTCCAGTTCTCCATGTCATCTCCTGCGATCGCTTTATCGCTGCCACTTCGACTTCGTCATCCTGAGCGAAACGAAGGCCCAAGTACCAGCCAGACGACGCGCCCGGGCGTCGCGAATCTTCTGCCCGCGACACTAGCAGGATTCTAAACTACCGCTCCCATGCTTTATACTGCCGCCGACAGTCGCGCCACACCCATCGAGCCACACTATGATGCGCTTTCGCCCGCTCGCGTTCCTGACGGCAGTTTTGTGCGCCACGGTTCTCGCTCCCGCCCAAACCAAGACCCGAGCCCGAGATCTCGGCGTCCCCTTCGACGGCACCCCGGGCCCCAACAACGCCATCACCGACGTCAAAGGTGTAGAAGTCGGACACACGACCCTAATCTCCGGCAACGGCAAGCTTAATGTAGGCCAGGGCCCCATCCGCACCGGTGTCACCGCGATCCTCCCGCGCGGTAAATTCGCCAAAGACGCCGTCTTCGGAGCCTGGTTCACCCTGAATGGCAACGGAGAAATGACCGGCACCACCTGGCTGGAGGATTCCGGCTTCCTCGACGGCCCGGTAATGATCACCAATACCCACAGCGTCGGCGTGGTCCGCGACGCCGTTATCGCCTGGAAAGTAAAGCGGGGCGAACCCGACGGCGAAGGCTACTGGTGGTCCCTGCCCGTGGTAGCCGAAACCTATGACGGCTTTCTCAACGACATCAACGGATTCCACGTAAAACCGGACCACGTCTTCCACGCCCTGGATTCCGCTCACGGCGGCCCGGTCGAAGAAGGCAACGTGGGCGGCGGTACGGGCATGATCTGCAATGAGTTCAAGGGAGGAATCGGCACTTCTTCGCGCCGGTTGGACTCGAAAGCCGGCAGTTACACCATCGGCGTGTTAGTCCAGTGTAACTACGGACGCCGTGACCAACTCCGCATCGCCGGCGTCCCGGTAGGCAAAGAAATCCCGGAACATCCTGCCTACGGGGAGGACGTAGGCTCGATCATCATAGTCATAGCCACCGACGCACCGCTGATTCCCACCCAGCTGAAACGCCTGGCGCGTCGCGCGAGTCTAGGTCTAGGTCGAGACGGCAGCTACTCCGGCGACGGTTCCGGAGACATCTTCATTGCTTTCTCGACCGCCAATGCCGCAGCCGCCTCCGACAAGGGCCTCCGCGAACTACAAATGCTTCCCAACGACGGCCTCGATCCGCTGTTCCTGGCCGCCGTCCAGTCGACCGAAGAAGCCATCGTCAACGCCATGGTCGCCGCCGAAACCATGACCGGAGTTGACGACCACACCGCCATAGCCCTCCCCCATGAGCGTTTGCAAGAAGTTCTAAAGAAATACAACCGCCTGGCAAAATGAAGGTCCCCGCCTGGGGCAGGCACAAGCCAAATCAATCATCGGCCGTCAAAGGCCCCTTGCCCACCCACCACGCCCGCCAATGCCCCACTTGTTAATGGCCGCCTTTCGAGCCCGTCCAGGCTCGCGCCGCGAGGCGTTCGCTTGCCCGGACCGACAGCCGCCCGACGGAGGATAAGACAACTTTGGTTTTGTGGAGTCGTTACCTTCGTTCCCCAAACCGCAAACCAAGCCCGCTTCGGAGCGATACAATCCAAGCAGTGAAAGCCTACCGAATCGAGCGCGTTAAAGGCGGCATGAAGTTCCTCTGCACGCATTGCACCTTCACCGTCACCACGCTCGAGTTCGACGCCAGATCCGGAAACTTGCGCACGCAGGCTGCCACCGCGATCAACGATCACGCAGCCAAAGCACATCCCGCACCCGCGACTTCCAACTACGATACCCAGCTGCGCAGCTGGCGCTAACCTTCTTCCGGAAGCTCGCCGACCGGCAACTGCCCAGGGCGCGGTAGGACGAGCTCCGTCATCGGGCTGCGGCAGGTCAAAAATTGCGGCATGTTTGCCGAGCTTCGGGCCAAGCGCTATCCGGGGCAAGCAAGCAAATACAAATCCGGAATTCGCAGGCCAGGCAAGGGCGACTGGAGCCTCGGAGCTACGACTGAACCGCCCCGTCGGTGATCTCCAGCCCCTGATCAATAATCGCAAACGCCTCCCGCAATTGGTTTTCATCGATGCAAAGCGGAGGATTGGTATAGAAGCTGTTCCAGCGGACCAGAGTATAAAGCCCGTGGTCGCGGAAGAACTTGCCGAGCGCCACCATTTCCGGCGAAGTACCGTTGAAAGGCGCCATCGGCTGTCGAGTCTTACGGTCCCGAATCAGCTCCACAATGCCAAAGAGCCCAATCGACCGCACCGCTCCGACGGACGGATGTTTCGCCTGCAACTCTGCGCCCAGCGTCTTCATGATCGCGCCCATCTTGCGAGCGTTCTCGATCAGATTATCTTCTTCGTAAACGCGAATGGTGGCCAGCGCGGTCGCGCATCCCATGGGATGACTGTTATAGGTAAGTCCTCCGTAGAACACGTTATCGTCGAAATGCTTCGCAATATGTCGGCGCATGCCAACCGCGCCGAGAGGAATATAACTGGAAGTCAGCCCCTTGGCCATGCAAAGCAAGTCAGGAACGACCTTCCAGTGATCGACAGCAAACCACTCGCCAGTCCGCCCAAAGCCAGCCATGACCTCATCGGCGATCATCAGAATTCCGTACGTATCGCACAGCTTCCGCACCCCTGCCATATATCCATCTGGAGGAACCAGAATTCCGTTCGTCCCCACCACCGTCTCCAGAATGAATGCGGCAATGGTCTGCGGGCCTTCCAGCTGGATGATTTCCTCGATCATGGTCAGCGAACTTTCCGCCGACTCCCATCCCCGTTCCACCCCGTGGTAAGGATCAAGCACCCGCACCACGCCCGGAATCCCAGGCTCGGCGGCCCATCGCCGTGGATCGCCCGTGAGACTCATCGCGCCCGCCGTCGCCCCGTGATAGGAACGATAGCGAGCCATGATCTTGTGCCGTCCGGTAAAGAAGCGAGCAAGCTTAATAGCGTTCTCGTTTGCTTCCGCCCCACCGTTGGTAAAAAAGAACGTGTCAATATCGCCCGGCGCAATCTCCGCCAGCTTCGCGCCCAGCCGAGCGCGAGGCTCCGTAGCCATAAACGGATTGGCATAGGCCAGCACCGAAGCCTGCTCGGTGATTGCCCGAATCACGCGTTCGTCGCCGTGCCCAATGTTCACCGACATCAACTGGCTGTTGAAGTCGATAAACCGCTTCCCTTCCGGCGTCCAGAAATAAATTCCCTTCGCGCGAGCGACGGGAATGGGATCAACCTTCGATTGTGCCGACCATTCAAACAGCGTGTGCTTCTTGGTGAGGTCGACAATCTCTTTTCCCGTCATCGCAGGAACAGCCGTTGAAGTAGTCATAATTTTTCCTAGCGGACAAAATCGTAAGCTGCGCGGTCGGACCGGCGAATCGGCTGCCCGACGTCAGGTAAGCTGCGCCGCGAGCACTGTTCTGTTTTCGGATACGTGCGCGAGCGCCGCTTCGAGCACATCCAACGCTTCTTCCATCTGCGCATCGCTAATCACCAGCGGCATCAGCAAACGAATCACATTGCCATACGACCCGGCCGTGATCGTCACCAGCCCATGCTGGTAACAGTACTGTGATACTTGTTTGGTCTCTTCGTCTGCCGGTTCCCGTGTCTTTTTCGAGCGCACCAGTTCCACTGCCTGCATCGCACCCAGTCCGCGGACCTCGCCAACCGATTCCCACCGTGCCTGCCACTGGCTCGCGCGCTTACGGAAGCGCTCGCCGAGAACATTGGCCCGGGCACAGAGATTTTCCTTTTCAATGATTTCAAGCACCGCCAGGGCGGCTTCGCATGCCACCGGATTGCCCGCGAAGGTTCCGCCCAACTGGCCACTGCCGGGAGCATCCATGATGTCGGCGCGCCCCGTGACCGCAGCCATCGGCAAGCCGCCGGTCAGCGACTTGGCCATCGTAACCATGTCCGGCTCCAGGCCCAGCCGCTCGCTGGCAAACATTGCGCCCGTCCGCGCAAACCCGGTCTGCACTTCGTCTGCAATCAGCAGAATCCCGTACTTGCGGCAAATGGCAGCGAGTGTCGGATAGAATTCCGCCGGGGGAGTGACAAATCCACCCTCGCCCAGAATCGGCTCGACCAGAACCGCCGCCACCGACTCCGCCGCCACCACCCGTTTGAAAGTGTCCTCGAGGTGCCGCGCGCAGTGTACTTCGCAAGCCGGATACTGCAGCGCATAGGAGCACCGATAACAGTAGGCATAAGGAATCCGATACACTTCACTCGGGAAGGGCTCGAATCCCGCTTTGTAGGGATGGGTCTTACTCGTCGCCGCCATTGCCATATAAGTACGCCCGTGGAATGCGTCCTCGAAGCAGATCACGGCCTGCCTCTTTGTGTAGCAGCGCGCAATCTTGATCGCATTCTCCACCGCCTCCGCGCCCGTGTTCACGAGCACTGTCTTCTTCGGTCCTTTCCCCGGCACGAGCGCGTTCAGTTTCTCGCAGACCCTGACGTAGCTCTCGTAAGGCAGCACGTTGAAGCTGGTGTGCAGGAAGCGATCAAGTTGCTGCCGCACCGCGTCGATCACGCCGGGAGCTCGATGTCCGGTGTTGAGACACCCGATGCCGCCGGCAAAATCGATCAACCGATTGCCGTCAACATCTTCGATGACTGCGCCCTCTGCCCTGGCAACAAAGACAGGCGTAGCATGGAAAGCGGCCTGCACCACCGCAACATTCCGCCGCTTCATCAAGGCTTGGGAACGCGGCCCGGGAATAGACGTGCGCAACTGAATCGTAGACATAGGTCAGTTCTCTATCCGCCATTCATCGTGGCAGCGGGCTTGGTCGGCTCGTACGGGCAGCGGACGGCCTGGCAACCGCCACGACTTCTCAGTACCAGCCGATCGGAGCTTCGCTCAAATTGATGTAGACCTGCTTGGTCTCCAGATACTCTTCGATCCCCCACGGCCCGAGTTCGCGACCAAACCCCGACTGCTTGTAGCCGCCCCAGGGGGCCTCGACATAAGTTGGCTGCATGTGGTTGACCCAGACGATGCCCGCGCGAAGCGCTTTCACCGCACGTAGGGCCTTGAAGATGTCGCGCGTCCACACGGCCGCGGCCAACCCGTAAGGCGAGTCGTTCGCGATCTTCAGGGCGTCCTTCTCGTCGTCGAACGGAATCACGGTCGCCACCGGCCCGAAGATTTCCTCCCGGGCAATGCGGGCATTGTTATCCACGTTGTAGAAGATCGTCGGCTGCACATAGTAGCCCTTCGCAAAATGCTCCGGCCGGCCACCGCCCGCCGCCACCTTGGCTTCTTTCTTGCCGATTTCGAGATACGAGCAGACGCGCTCGTATTGCTCTTTGGAGACCAAGGCTCCCATCTTCGTTTCGCGCTCGAGCGGCGGGCCGAGCTTGATCTTTTTGGCCTTATCCGCCATCGCCTCGACAAACTTGTTATAAATCGACTTCTGCACCAGGATGCGGCTGCCCGCCGAGCAGACTTCTCCCTGATTAATGAACACGCCAAACAACGCCCCGTCAATGGCGGCTTCGAAATCGGCGTCGGCAAAAAAGATGTTCGGCGATTTGCCGCCCAGTTCAAGCGTGACGCGCTTGACCGTATCCGCCGCCTCTTTCACGATGGTCTTACCCACGGCGGCCGAACCGGTAAACGCGATCTTGTTCACCTCCGGATGCCTGACGAGCGGAGACCCGCAGCTTTCTCCAAAACCGGTGATTACGTTCACCACGCCCTTCGGCAAGCCCACTTCGTCGAACCACTTCGCCAATGCCAGAGCGGTAAGCGGCGTCTGCTCTGCCGGCTTCAGCACACAGGTGCATCCCGCGGCCAGCGCCGGCGCCAGTTTCCAGGCCGCCATCATCAGCGGATAATTCCAGGGGATGATTTGCCCCGCCACGCCCATCGGTTCTTTCAGCGACAGGCTCATTGCATTGTCGGGAACCGGGTTAACGTAACCGACAACCTTCGTAGCCAGCCCCCCGTAGTACTCGAAGCAGGTTGCCACGTCGGTGATGTCGAACTCCGCTTCGATGATCGGTTTGCCCGAGTTGCGGCATTCGAGTTCGGCAAGCATGGCGAGATTCTGCCGCACCTTTTCCGCCAGACGAAACAGAACGCGCCCCCGCTCCTGCGCCGTGGACGTCGCCCAAGGGCCTTGTTCAAACGCGGCCTTGGCAGCCGCCACCGCGCGGTCCACGTCATCCTTGTTCGCGTCCGGCACTTGTGCGATCACTTCTTCGGTCGACGGATCGTAGACGGAAAAGGTTTTCGCCGACTTGCTTGCGACCCATTCGCCATCGATGAGCATCTGGTAGGTCTTCACTTCTGTCTCGATTCCACTCGGCATAAGATCCTCCTGCTCGCTTGGCTTTCGAGCAAACGCCCGAATCCATCCAACGGTTCGAATTTCGCGCGCTCCACCCAGACTCCAGACGAGCAATGGTCGATTGAGCCGCACCAGGTGCGGCCCTACCTGGATCTGGCGATTCCCGGCTTTTTCTCTTCCGCCGCCGCGGCAGCCGTCTGCGACTTCAGCCGTCCATACCCGAAAAAGAAAAACGTGCCCAACGCGAGAAACCCTAGCGTGATCCCAAACATCCCCGCTTCATACTTCCACAAAGACGTGATCTGTTGGGCGGGGGAAAACGCCAAAATGATGCCCAGCGCGGTGGTCAGAAATCCGGCGCTTCCGGCAAACAACAGAGTTCCTCTTCCATAGCGCCCTCCTTGCAGGGGGCGCCGCAATCCGAATTTCAGCAAAGCGCCAAAAACGTAGAGGAACGGAATCAGCTGCAAGACCACGGCCGCGGAAAGCATTTTCTGAAAAGCTTCCTGCACACCACCGGATGCCGTGAAGGTGATGACGATGAGAAGCAGCGAGATGACTCCCTGCACGATCAGCGCCGCGTAGGGCGTTGCGTACCGGGTGTGGATCTTGCCCAGCCAGGAAGGCATATAGGAATCGAGTCCGGCAACGAAGGGAATGCGCGCTGAGCCTCCCATCCAGGCCGACCCGATGCCGGCGATCGAAAGGCTGAGCATCAAGGCGAACGGAGCGATGATCCATCCCACGCCGACCCTGGCCGACATGTGACTGACGGCCTGGACAATCCCCTGCAACACATTGATTTCGTTCCGGCTGATGGCCAACAGCAGAGTGAGCGTGACGCCAATATAGAGCGCCCCGGAAATCACGCCGCCCCAGGCGACCGCACCCGGCAGCGTCCGTTGCGGATCGCGAATCTCATCGCCCATCACCGAGGCCAGCTCCAGCCCCACCAGTCCGAAGCAGATCACACCAAACGAGTTGAGAACGAATCTGGGATCTGCCGGAATCCGGAAGTCGGCGGCGGAGATCGTTGTCCCGAATCGCATCCAAATCGCAACCCCTAATCCGATCAGCACCGCCGCTGCCACAAACGTGCCGACCGCGCCCAGGTTGTTCAGCCACTTGCCCACACCCAGGCCCAGGATATTCAGCCAGGTGAGAAACGCCAGCAACGCCACCGACGCAATCAGAGCGAAGGTCTTATCGTCGGCAAGTTGAGCGTGCCCTGAACCCATGGCGAACACCGACACGCCGACAAAGTACAGCATCACCGTCGGCACATACAGCATGTTATTTGTCCAGTAGCACCAGCCGGAAAGAAAGCCGTGGAAATCACCAAACACTTCCTTCGCCCACAGGTAGACGCCGCCTTCGCCCGGGTAGCGATGCGCAAGTTCGATCACGGCAATCCCTTGCGGCCAGAAAAACAGAAGCAGCGAGACCAGCCACAGCCAGACCGTCACCCCTCCGTTGGCCGCGATGCTGGGAACGACATTCAGATTAAACACGGCGACCACAAACAGCAGCACCAGGTCAAAGCGTCCGAGGACACGCTTGAGGTGCGGCTGGTTGGGGTCATGGTTGGACATAGAGAATCGGAGGATCGGATCATCCGCCCGCCGCGACATCAGGTCCATCGCTGCCCAGGCGCTGACTGGCGGAATGACCGGATCCCACTAGTGTGCGACGACCGCTCCCAGACGTTCATGCTGTGCGGAGGCCAGCGACGGAGCGATATCCGCAAATACGGACAAATGCTTGTCGATATCTGCCTCCGAGTGTTGCACGGAAATCGTCCACTGCTCGTCCCACCAATAGGGCTGGCACATGACGCCCCGGTTTACCATTCCAAACCAGTAATGCCGCCATAGGTCAACATCGATGGGCAGCCAGTCGCGGTAATTGCGGATTTCCTTCGGATACAGCATCAGTGCCCCATTGGCACCGGCGCTCGCGATATAACCCTGCAAGCCGGCCCTGGCGATTGTCTTCTTGTATCCGTCGACGAGCTTGTGGCTCAGTTTTTCGATGTGAGAATAGTTCTCCCGAGTCAGCACTTCGCGAAACGTGGCGAGGCCTGCCGCCATCGAAATCGGATTTGTGTTGTAGGTTCCGCCGTGAAATACCTTGTGGTCGGAAATCAACTTCATGACCCGGCTGTGCGTACCGAACGCGGCCAGCGGAAACCCACCGCCAATCGACTTGGCCAGGCAAATCATGTCGGGTGGGACGCCGAAATACTCCGAGGCGCCGCCCCAGCACAACTTTGCTCCCGTCTTGACTTCGTCGAAAATCAGCAGCGCGCCATGCTGGTCGCAGAGCGCCCGCAGACCTTCCAGAAACCCTTTCTGCGGCATGCACAGTCCGACATTCATCATGATCGGCTCGAGAATTACCGCCGCAATTTCATTCCGATTCTCCCGGAATCGCCGCTCCACCGTCTCGAGATCATTGAAGGTCGCGATGGCCACGTTGGCAAGGCTGGTTTTGGGCACACCGGCTCCACCGGAGACCGCTTTCGGATCCTTGATATCTCCGAAATCATCCGCCGGAGGATGCGGCTTCACGCTGACCAGCGCCGCATCGTGCAGACCATGATAACCGCCTTCGAACTTGATGATCTTGTCGCGACCCGTCGCCGCCCGCGCCAGGCGAATGGTATGCATAGTGGCTTCGGTACCGCTGTTGCCAAAGCGGCACATCTCAACCGGAAAGCGGGTGCAGATCTCCTCCGCCAGTTCCCACTCCATGTTGTGCGGCATCCCATAAGCGGTTCCCTTATGCAACCGGCCTTCCACGGCCTTAATCACCGCCGGATGCGAGTGTCCCGCCATGAGCGTGCCAAAACACAAATTGTGGTCGATGTATTCGTTGCCATCAAGATCGCGGAACTTGCTGCCTGAAGCCTCAGAAACAAAGATCGGATAAGGATCGTAAGCGCGATAGTTACTGGCCACGCCCAAGGGCAGTCGTTTCAGGTTCTTCTTATGCGCTTCGGCGGACTTCGGGGTGCGTCGCTCGAAGGTCTCGAGCTCGTTTTGCAGTGCGGCGTACATCGTGATCTCCAATAAGACTCAGGCCGAGTAGGCCATTAGATTAGACGGGCGGCCGAAACCGCCATGGGTTCGGGCTAGAAAAACAGCTTCAAAGCAAACTGCACCAGTCGCGGATCTTGCGCTTCCGTGATCTTCCCAAACGAGGTCGGACCGTCGGAGAAGTGACCATCGGGGTTAAAGAAGTTGGTATGGTTGAAAATGTTGAAAAATTCGGCGCGGAACTGGAAATAGCGGTTCTCGCCGAGCGAAAGCTTCTTGTGCACCGAGAAGTCCCAGTCCTGTAACCCGGGACCGCAGCAGAGACTGCGCGAGGTACCATTGTTGAACTGGCCGAGCGCCGGAACGCTCGCCCCCAGTGGATTGGTTGCCGCCGTGGCAAAATCACCGGGGTTGAAGTAGTACCCCGGCGAGGAAATGCCGAGCGGAGCACTTGTAAGTGTGTTATGGGGATTGAGCCTCTGGAATGGCGCCACCAAACTCGGAGCTTCCGTGCCCAGGAAAAAGACACTGGCAATCAGTTCGCTATCATCCTCACTGTCCAGGCGAATGGGAAAGCCTGTCTGAAATTGCGTAATGCCCGAGATGGCCCAGTCGTTGGTCAATCCGCCCATGAAGCCTTGACGCTTTCGAATCGGCAATTCCCAGTCGTAACTGATCACGAAGCGCTGCTTGGAATTAAACAGGGACAACCCGCGGCTGGCTTTAAAGTTGAACGGATTGAGTGTTTCTTCGAATGTTGACCCCTCATCCAGGGACTTACTCAACGTGTAAGAAGCCTGAAACTGTAAACCATGAGAAAAGCGCTTCTCCAGCATGGCTTCGAACGCATTATAGGCAGAACTGGCGATGGTATCTTCGGCGAAGATATCGCTGAACACCGGAATTCCATCCGCCGGACAGCCGACGCCGGTGTACGGATTGCAGTTGGGTGAAGAATAAGGACGCAGTCCCACCAGTTCCATACCGCCAAGCGATGTGCCCGCCGGAATGACGGTTGGACCGTTCGGCCCGTAGGGGAGATGGAACCCGCCTGCCGGAGCCAACGAGCCAGCGGGAAAGAGGAACTCGGAATCCTCGGTAAAGGGTCCGCAGGTCCCGGCCCCAAGCACTGAATTGATGTCCAGACAGGTCTGTGGGGTTGATGGATTTATGTCGTGTGAGGCCAGTAAACGATGCCCTTGCGACCCGACGTATCCGAGCTGCAACATCGTATTACTTGTCAGCTGCCGCTGAATTGTGAGGTTGTACTGGGTCGTGTACTGCGTGCGCAGGTGCGGTTGGAACTCACCGTAGAGCAGAATCGGGCGGAACAGGGAATAATCGACGGGCTGACCGGGTGTGGGCGTGAGGATACCGTTGAACGGGTTCGGTGCGGGGGTGCTGCCCGACTGGTAGACAAACGGAGTGTTCAGGAAGGTATTGAACAGCGACGAACTGCCGCCAAACGGCGGTTCGGCACCGAATTGCGCCAGCACCAATTCTTCAATCGGATTGTAGAACATTCCCCAACCGGCGCGAATGCTGGTGGCGCCGTTACTGCCGAACAGCTTTCCCAGGAAGCCTTCGCTGAAATTGGGACTGTAGGCTAACCCTATCCGCGGGGCGAACGCTTTGTAATAGGTCGAAGTCAATGCGGCGGGCACGCCCGGATCGCCGGGCACGACCAGACCGGTCGGATTCACGCCCACTGCACTGCAACTGGGACTGGTTACACCAAAGTACGATTGACTGAGCGATGACAACCCGCACGGGTAGACCTGCGAGTTCTGCCCGGGCCGGAAGGTCTCGACGTGTCCGCTGATGTCGGTGAGCGGAGTGTCGAGCTCCCAACGGAGGCCATAGTTGAGCGTTAGGTTCGGTCTGATCTTCCAGCTGTCTTGGGCGAACGGGTAAACCGACGTGCCGCGAATATCCTCCCGCTGTCCGGATCCCTGGGTATAGGTGTCCGACAGCCCCAGAAGGAACTCCGCGTAGTTATCCCCGTCCCCTGGCACAATCGCGTTGGGACCGGAATTGTTAAAGGTAAATTCGCCATTGACGTCGAAATAATAATACTGGTCAAAACGCGCCCGGCGAATATCGATGCCAAACTTATAGGTATGGTTACCCTTCACCCAGGTCAAGTTGTCCGACCACTGAAAACTGTTGCCCACCTGCGGAAGCACGCCTTCGAAGTTGTTGCCAAACACGGCACCGCCGCTGATGTTTACGTAGGGAACTCCGGTGAGGTTCGCGGGCAGGCCCGGGGTGATGCCCAGTTTTGGACTGGTGCCATCGAGCGAAGTAATGGCGTTCGAGTCCGACGTCCCGGTGAAGCAGAAAGTGGCGGCTGCGCCCGTGCACGAGCCGGTCACCGCGTTGTTGGTCTGCGGCTTGAGGAAGCCCAGCTGCCCTTCTCGCATGTAAACGAAGCGCGCCTCATTCACCACCGCGTTACTGATCGTCCAGGTGTGGCTCAGGTTCCATTGCTGAAAACGGCTGTTATTGTAGTTGCCAAAGCCGGGAACGTTCGCCCCCGCCGCCTCGAATTGATCGTAAGGCTGAAGTTGCCGGCCGTCATTGAAGTAATAGTAGGCCGAAAAATTCTGGCGGTCGCTGATCTTGTGATCAAATTTGACGGAGAACTGGTCCGAATTGTCTGTGCTCACGGGAACCGATACGTTCTGACCAGTTCCCACGTTCGCGGTCGGAACAAACCGTTGCAACAGGTTGGCGGCTACCGGATCCTGGCAAGCCGCCGGGATGACGTTGTTGGGAAATACTCCGCCGGCCCCTCCCCATGCAGGGTTGGGCCCGAGACTCGCCACGGTGTAACCTAATGCGGTGTCGCACCCGGGGCGCCCGTCAAGCACCTGCGCGACAAACGGGCTTGCAATGCTTCCACCAAAGGCGCCCTGGTCGCTGAAATCCCCGGCGAACTCGCCGCTGGGCGAGGTCAGCGATGGCTGGCCGGTGGGAACGTTCACGCTCTGCCCGGTCAGTCCCTCCCGTATACGGCGACTTTCATAGGAAACAAAGAAAAACGTTCGGTCTTTCTTTATGGGACCACCGAGCGTGCCGCCGAACTGGTTCTGATTCCACTGCGGCCTCGTGATATCGAAAAAATTTCGCGCGTCCAACACCGTGTTGCGGAAGTATTCGAAGACGTTGCCATGAAGATTGTTGGACCCGGACTTGGTAATCACGTTGACCACCGAACCTGAATTCCTGCCGTATTCGGCGTCGAACGTGTTGGTAATCACACGAAACTCCTCGACGCTATCGGGACTGGGCTCGACGGTGGGCGAGTTCACGAACTGGTCGTTGGCGTCTCCGCCGTTGACGCTGAAGTTGTTGGAGCGAGTACGGCCGCCGTTCACCGACACCGATCCGGTATCTTGCGATCCGTAGAACAGGCTGCCGTTGCCGTTTCCCAGCTGCGCCTGCACGCCCGGCTGAAGCTGCAGAAACTGATAGGTATCGCGGCTGTTCAACGGCAGTTCGTTCACCGAGCGGTCGTTGATTACGGCTCCCAGTTGCGTGCTGTTGGTGTCAACTTGGGGAGCTTCCGAGGTTACCTCGACGACTTCCTGGGATCCGCCGATCTGGAGCGTCGAATTGAGGGTCACCACCTGGTTGACATCGACGAGGATCCCCTTTTGCACGTTCTTCTTGAAACCGGTCAATTCGTAGGCAATGGTGTAGGTTGCCGGCTGGACCGAGACCAAAACATAGTCGCCGCTTTCGCTGGTCAGCGTATCGCGACTGGCGCCGGTCGCCTCATTGGTGGCTGTCACTTTCACCCCAGCCAGCACCGCCCCGCTCGAATCGGAGACGCGGCCGAGGATGCGTCCGCCCGTGCTCTGCGCAAACGCCCCCGTCGAGCCCAGCAGAAACAGGCTGAGAACCGAGCTCACAACGGCTCGACTGCAAGACATCCACGACGGTTTCGGCATCGCTACGGAACAGATCGGCATGGAACAGATCCTCCAGATCTCGGGGGTGAATTCGTTTAGATCCGATTCGGCTTGCGCGTTGGGCAAACCTTGCTATAATCGCGCAAGGTTATTGACTCCGCCGCCCCCTGTCAAGCGGAAAAGTGCATACTCGCAACGCAACCAGCAGGCATATTCGGAAATCATGTCGAGCGACGCACAAGTTTATCTCAAAATCGGTGATGTGGCCCGACGGGTGGGAATTTCTCCGTCCGCGATCCGCGGATGGGAAAACTTGGGTCTGACCCGCCCCCACCGCACCGCGAGCCGGTATCGTCTCTACACCAACGACGACGTGCGCTTGCTGAAGAAAGCGCGCTACCTGCGCAAAATTCGCGGGCTGAATGCTGCCGCCATCGTGCAGATGCTGAAGCGCGACGGGACGATCGAACCTGTCATGCGAAACGCGACGGACGCGATCGGCCCTCGCCTGCGCCGGCTGCGCACTCAGCGCGGCGTCGGCCTCGCCGAAGTCGCCAAGGCGGCGGGAATTTCCGTTGGCTTCCTCAGCGCCCTCGAACGCTCTCAGATGAGCGCCTCCGTTGGCACACTCCGCAGGCTAGCACGCTACTACCGGACCAACATCCTTGATTTTTTCGATGCAACGGAATTGAATACCCGATTGGTGCGGCCGCCCAAACGCAAAGTGCTCGAAGCCGGGCCGGGGGTGCGCATGGAATTGCTAGCCTGGGGTAACAAAGTCATGGAGCCGCACCTGTTCCGCATCGCGCCCCAGGCCGGCAGCGGCGAATCCTACGCCCACGAAGGAGAGGAGTTTCTGTTCGTGCTGCGCGGAGAGCTGATGATCGCGCTCGCCAGCGAGGAGTACCATCTGAAGCGCGGCGACAGCTTTTATTTCGAGAGCTCCACGCCGCATCGCTGGAAAAACCCCGGCCGCACCGAAGCCTGGCTGTTGTGGGTCAACACGCCGCCGACATTCTGATTGCGAGCATATGGTGACGATTCACCTTTTCCATCTCCGACAAGATGCAATCCGCGGCTACCCGGTCGGGGCGGTCCGCGCCGACCGGCGCAAAAAAACCGAGGCCTCGCTTGCGCCAGGCCAACTCGCTGCCCCAATGCGGCTCGACTGCGCCCCGCTCAGCTACGCTTTCTCCGATCTCGGAAAAGCTGAAACTCCGGAATCCGCGATTCGGCAAACACGTCGCTTACCATTTGCGAAGGGGACCGATTCCGCCACGGCCGAAAGAAAATGAGGAAGAAACAAACCATGTCACGCGAGTTACGATCTTCGAAGCCGCTTCTCTCGCTGTTCGCGACGTTACTGGTCCTGTTCTGTGCATCCTGCGCCAAACGAACTCCCACGCTGAACCTCCTCGTGTGGGAGGGCTACGCCGACCCCACCTACATAAAGGCTTTCGAAGAGGCGAACCAATGCAAGGTATCGGCTTCCTACATGGGATCAAGCGACGAACTGGTCGCGAAATTACGCGGCGGCAGTTCCGGCAATTATGACGTGATCTCTCCCTCCAGCGACGTGGCGACCATGATTGCCACCTCCGGGCTCGCCGCGCCGCTCGATCTCGGCAAACTGCCCAGCTACGGCCAGTTGTCGCCGCAACTCACTTCCCTTTCGCTGGTTCGCGTCAAAGGCGAGGTCTACGGCGTACCCTTCATGTGGGGACCCGACCCCATGATTTATGACACGACCGCATTTTCCCAGCCTCCGGATCACTGGAGCGTGCTGTGGGACCCGAAGCTGAAAGGAAAAATTTCCGTGTGGGATGATCTTTCCACTGTCTATATGGCCGCGCAGGTGCTCGGCTACGATCAACCCGATCCCGGTCACCTTTATAACCTCAGCGACGATGAACTCGAGAAGGTCAAAAACAAGCTCGTGGAGTTGAAACCCAACATTCGCAAAATGTGGTCCACCGGCGGCGAGCTTACCAACCTTTTCCAAAACCACGAAGTCGTCATCGCGATGGGCTGGCCGCTCATGACCAACCAGTTGCGCAAAAGCAATTTCCCGGCTGGCGAGATCATTCCGAAAGAGAACACCACGGGATGGATCGATCACCTCATGATCACCGCCGGCAGCGAAAACAAGGAACTGGGCTATAAATTTCTCGAATTCATGATCCAGCCGCACACGCAGAAAAGGGTCACCGATGTGACTGGCTACACGCCCGCCAACCCCCACGCCGCGCGGGATATGACGGCCGAAGAAGTGAAAAGTCTGCATCTCGACGACGTGGATAATTACCAGAAGCGCATCTACTTCTGGCAAAACGTCCCGCGCCGTGCCAAATACAACGAAATCTGGAACGAAGTCAAAACAACCCAATAGCAGAGACCAGCGGGCACGGTGTGCCCGGGTGCGGTCGCCGGCAAAATGCGGCAAGCCAGCACCAAACAAGCAGCCATGAAAACCATTGCGGAATCCGTGCCCGACGCCAGCAGTCCCCCCAATCCCGCCCTGCTCTCCATCCGCTCCGTCGCCAAGCACTTCGGCAAGAACGTGGTGTTACGTGACGTCTCGCTCGAAATCGCCGAAGGCGAATTCCTCACCATCCTGGGCGAAAGCGGCTCAGGAAAAACCACCTTGCTGCGAATTCTCGCCGGCTTCGAACATACCACCTCCGGGGAAGTCTGGATGTCCGGCGAACGTCTCGATACCGAACCTCCCTATCGCCGCCGTATAAACACTGTCTTCCAGCATTACGCACTTTTCCCGCACATGACCGTAGAACAGAACGTCGGCTACGGATTGCAGATCGCAAAGCGTCCCACCCCTGAGATCCTGTCGCGTGTCAGCGAGGCGCTCGCGAAGGTCAAAATGTCGGCATATGCCAAGTCCAAGCCCTCCAAGATCAGCGGCGGCCAGCAGCAACGCATCGCCCTCGCCCGCGCGTTAGTAAATCGTCCGCGGCTGCTTTTGCTCGATGAACCGCTCTCCGCGCTCGACGCCAACCTGCGCCGTCAAATGCAAGTCGAACTCAAGGCCCTGCAGCGCGAAGTCGGCATCACCTTCGTCTTCGTCACGCACGATCAGGAGGAAGCCATGGTGATGTCGGATCGCATCGCCTTGCTGCGCTCGGGAGAGCTCGAGCAGGTGGCCAGCCCGCGCGAGATCTACAACCGCCCTGCGACTTCCTACACGGCGCAATTCATCGGACACACCAATCTGCTGAAAGCCGATATTGTGCGAGGCACGGCGATGTGCGACCGGCTCACGTGGCCCGCATCCCTGCCCGATGGCGAGACCCTGTTCTCGCTGCGCCCGGAGTGCATTCGATTGGCCAAGATTGCACCTCCAGCCATCAGCTCTACCCAGGCGTCTCCGAATATTCGCTTTCGCGCCCGGATTCGCGATCAGGCATTCCACGGAGCAACCGATCTGCTGCGCGTCGAGTGCGATGGCGGGTTGATCCTCACCGTCCGCACCGCCAGCCGCGATCTGCCTGGCGGTCCGCTGGAATTCGAATTCTCAGCCGCGGATGCCATACCAGTTCGCGCAACCGACCTCGCCTCCCTCGCCAAGGAGCCTCGCTGATGTTCTCCCGCGCCTACCGCACCGCCGTCACCGTCCCCCCGCTCGTGTGGGTCGCCGTTTTTCTCCTGGTGCCGTATCTGCTGATGTTCTGCTACAGCTTCTGGTCCGTCTCCGAGTCGGGCACGATCGTCCACTCCTGGAATTTGCAGAACTACCATGACCTCCTGACCAAGCCCCTCTACTGGCAAACGCTTCTCCGCTCCATGGGGATCGCCATTCGCGTCGTATTCTTCTCCATGCTGCTGGGCTATCCGCTCGCCTACTTCCTCTCCTTCCACGCGGGGGGAAGAAAGGATCTCTACTATCAGTTGGTAATTATTCCGCTATGGGTGAGTTACCTCGTCCGCGCCTACGCCTGGAAGACCATTCTAGGCACAGACGGGGTCTTGAACACGTTGCTGCAATATGTTCACATGACTACGCATCCCCTCGACTTCCTCCTCTACAGCCCGTTCGCGGTTGTGCTTACATTGACGCACATCTATACTCCGTTTACCTTTCTTCCCATCTACGCATCCCTCGAACACATTCCGAGAAACCTGGTCGAGGCTTCCCATGACCTCGGAGGGACGCCCGGGCAAACCTTCTGGCGCGTGATCTTTCCCCTCTCCATCCCCGGAGTGCTCGCCGGAGCAACCCTGGCCTTCGTCCTGAGCCTGGGAGATTTTCTCGCGCCTCTGCTGCTCGGCGGACCAAGCGGCGTCATGATCTCGAACATCGTGGTGAGCCTGTTCGGGGCCGCCTACGATTGGCCCCTCGGCGCGGCCATCTCCCTCTGCATGCTGGCGCTGGTGCTGAGCCTGATCATTTTCTCCGAGCGACTGGAGAAGAAGTGGAGTTTTTCATGAGCAAAAGCATGCGTTTGCTTGCCGCAGGCGGCGTCGTACCCGGCGATTGCTGGGGACGCGTGAAACCGCTGCGGGAGGCGATCCGATGGTGGAAGATTGGCCCCGTTCTGCATCCCGGTTTCCTCCCGGTGGCCTGGCTTGGATCCGGTTCGGTCGCCGCCTTCGCCCCCGGGCATGGGGCGGAAGCCGGCGAGGATACAGGCAGACCCTGGCTGACGGTTTTGTCTTACGCGCTGGCGGCCATATTTTGCCGCGCCGGCGGATGGATCAGCGAACTGGTTCGGCTTGGCAGCCTGATCCTGCCGGTTCGGGAAATGCGACCCAAGGTCGTTCGCCTCGGCTTGCAGTTGTCCGCCGGCTTGACCCTGCTTCGAGCGACTGGCTTTTTGCGGAATTGGACTGCCCACGCTTTGCGATGAAGATTTCCCGACCCCAGATCGTTCCACGCCCACGCTGGCTAACTGCTCACGCCCTAGCCGTGTTCACCTTTCTCTATCTCCCCATTTGCATCCTCATCCTTTATTCCTTCAACCGACAAGGCGTTGGCGGGTTCCCCCCGCACGACCTAACCCTCGACTGGTATCGGGTTCTGTTCCAGGACGCCCCCATCTGGGATTCAGTTCTCAACAGCCTGATCGTAGCCGCGGCGGCGATGCTCATCGCACTCCTGTTTGGAATCCCCGCCGCTTTGGCTCTCGATCGCGCGCAATTCCCCGGCAAAGCCCTCTTCCGCCGACTGGTTCTCTTGCCGCTGATTCTGCCGGGAATCATCACCGGCCTCTCGTTACTCATGCTGTTCCGAGTATCCGGAGTCCGACTAAGCTTGGTCACCATCGTCTTAGGACACGGCACCGCTCTCATCTCCGTAGCCACCACCGAGGTCTTCGCCGGGTTGCAGAAGCTGAACCGCGCCCAAGAAGAAGCTTCTTTAGATCTAGGGGCGACTTACTGGCAAACTTTCTGGCGCATCACCGTCCCCAATCTAAAGCTCTCGATCATCGGAGCCGCCCTGCTCATCTTCACCCTCTCGCTCGACGAGATCGCCGTAAGCTTCTTCCTGATTGGCCGGGACAACACGCTTCCCCTGGAAATCTGGGGCCGCCTCCGCCGAGGCATCACCCCAGAAATCAACGCCATCTCAACCATCATCTTCCTGTTCTCGCTGTTCGCGATCATCGTCTGGTATCGCCTGCGAGCAGAGGCGAAAGTAATTCCTGAAATCGCCGCAGAGTTGCTAGAAACCGGCGGTGGGCGCTAGTTTGTCGCTCGCCGCCGGGTCGCAGTTTCGTTCGAGAAAGGCATGGCCAGTGATCGTCTCCCCCCACCGGGCGAGAGATGCGAGTCCCAAGGCAAACCGATGGCGGCGACGATGGGTAGAAACGGGGCAATTTGCAGGAGCAGGCCCCTCATGGAGTGACTCCTCAGTTGCGGATTCCGTTGGGCAATATCAAACGTTTCAAAACAGTTGTCCACTTGGGAGCGCCCGGGAGGGGAAAGGCTGGGGACTGTGGGTCGCGCCGATCAGCCAGCAACTTCGGCCCGCTTCGCAAACGCCGGCCCGGGCGTTGCCGGCGACGGTTTCGACCACGGTCGCGGTTCCGGGTTGGAACCGGGAGTGGCCCGAATCGGGCCTGGCGCGGCCGGCAAGGGCCGCGGTGTCCGCCATTCCAGGTCTTCCGCTGCACTATTCGACGTTCGCCAGTGCAGCATTGAGGCCCACGATATCGGCGCCGAGATCTTTGCCGTCGGTGCCGGCGTTCTTGAAGGGACTGCTGGGGAGAAGTTCGTAGTCTCCACCATCCCCGTTGTTGAAATTCGCGAATTGGACATCCGCGACGGTTTGCGGGAACAGATTATTCGCCGGCCAGGTCGATGGAGGAAATTGCGGCGGGGTCGCGATCAACCCGTTGTTTAGGAACGTGCTGGTTTTGAAACATTCCTCGATGCTGGTCAGCGGCACGTCACGTCGGGAACAGCTGTCCTTCCCTCCCACGTTCCATACCGGATACTGGGCCGTCGTCAGCAGATTGTTGGTGAAGACCAATCCATACATGGCGTTGGTTGGAACCGTGTTTCCGACGAACATCATGTGCGTGGTCGGATCGGGAAATCCGGTGATGTGATTGATGGTGACGGAATTGAGCGCGTTCTTGGTCCAGGTGTTGGCCAGCAACAAGACATCGCCGTCGCCCACGTACTTCACACTGAGATCATCGAGAACGATGTCATGAATGCTCCAACGCGCACCGGCCAGGCCTTGGCCCCCATTTTTGCCGTTACCCGAGATGGTCGTGGCCATGCTCATTCCGCCGCCCGCGTGCGAAATATAGCAATAGCGAACCGTGATATCGGTGACCTCACAGCGTGGACACATGTTGCCGCCGTCGCGCCTGTGCTGGTTCTTGGGGTTGAGCAAGATGCCGTATCCGCTTTGCGTAAAGCCGCCCCAGTTGTTTTCCATTAGATTCGAGTCCACAAGCACACGAACTGCATTCTTCAGTTCAAGGTGATTCTTGACCACGAAGGGATTGCCGTTCGGGCCGCCGACAAAGGGCTGGTTGCCGGGCATCCACTGCCACGGCTTCCAAAAATGGTTGCCCAAAATCTCAATATCCGCCGGAGTCAACGTGGCCGCCCCGCCACCGAACATGACCGCTTCGCCCGCGGCTTCGAGAAAGTTGTTCTGGATCAGGAAAGGACCGTCCTGCGTGTCGCTCACACCACCCTCAACCGCTTGCGCGTCGCTGCAAAGACCGGTGGTCGAAATGCAATGGAAATCGCTGAAGTAGGAATCGATCACTGCTCCGTTGGTCATGCCGTCCAGACTGACGCCGACGTAAGTTTCATCCTGCGTCGCCCCGTGCAGCCACGAGCGATCGACGATGATGTGGTCGGAGTTGTGCTGCGTCGAGATCAGACGGGCCGGCAATGCAACTCCAGCCGGACGCATGATTTCGAGTCCGATGAAGCGGTAGAAGCTGGCGCCCTGTGCCAACCGGAAGGGACCGTCCCCGTTCATCGGCATTTGCACCGTCGCCATCACTTTGGCCGGCTTGGCGCAGCCATATTGCGGGCGGCCTGCGAGCGAAGCGACTCCCGCGTAACAGGGTGTGGCGCGATGCCCTTCGGCCGGCAGCGCGGCGTAAGCACTGGTGACAATCCACACCCAGTGGTCGATGTCGCAGTTTTTGGCGGGCAGGATGAACGGCCCGCTGAAGGTCGCACCGGCCTGCAACTGGATAACGTCGCCACACTGGGCACTGTTCAGCGCCGATTGTAGATCGCCTCCGCCATTTACGTTAAGGATGGAACCTGAAGCGGGCGTGCCCGACATCTCCGTCGGCACCGTCACGCGGGGCAATTCCGCCGGGCCATCATAGTTTTGCGCCGGACAGTAGGAGGCGCTGAGCAGCACAACCGCGGCCACCCACGGCGAAATGCTCCGCAGGCGCTCGCGCAGGGCGGAGAATCGGAGGCGCGCGCTGGCCGAGCAATGGGGCAGATGCATCCTGGAAAGGCGGCTCGTCGGAACCATCATTCGGAGAACCTCAGGGTCATGAAAATGGGGAACAGGTAGATTGTCCTGTCCCTAAATGTACCGCGCTACGCCTGCGGGCCGCAGACTCGGAAGTTCATTTTTCGTTCGCGTTCGTGCCGGGTTCGATGAGCCAGGGAATTGGGGCCGCGGGAGTGGATCAGAAGTGGAAAATCAGGTCACTCGCAGCCGTGAACTGACTCTGCCGGCGGCCGGTATCGTAGGCCTTCTGAAGCCAGGCGCGCTCGAAGCGCAGTTCAGGACGCAGTTGAACCGTGGTGCCAAACCAGTGACACCACATGATGGTGTTTTCCGAGTATTTGGTCGCGTATCCTGTGCGCTGACCTTTTTTGTCGTCGAGAAAGTCGCTGCGAAACGAAACAAAGTTGTGAGCGGAGAGTTCTTTTTGCAGAAAATTGACCACCGCGTACTCCGGAGCCGTGCAACGCTGCTCTCCGGGCAGGCAATCGGCGCCATTGGCACCCTTTTCAGGCTTGAGATTGCCCGCTAGCGCGGGCACGTCCCGCTCGTACATATACCAGGACTCGGTGGCCATGTGGACGGTCTTCGAAAACTTGTGATACCAGGTGGCGTCATACTGCTGCAGGTTGTTGTAGGCGTATTTAGCGTCGTTGATGCCGTTGGCACAGAGATAGAAGTTGTCATTCACCGACTTCGTCGTGTAACTCAAGCAGGCAGTGCCGGAGGGCTTGGCCTCCGAAGTCCAGGGCGCAACATCGTGCCCCGCGGTGATGCCGAGTTGCACCAGCCATTGGTCATTCAACTTCACGGTCGCCATCAAGCCGGTGTCAGTAAACGGGTCGATTGCATAGAGCAACGAGTGGCTGAAGATGTAATTATTGGGAGCAAGTTGCGCCTCGATGCCGGGCACCGAGATGAATCGGCCGAGCCGCAGATTCAATCCCTGGGCGACTTGCGGAATGTAGATATCCACATACTCCAACGTAGGATCGAAGCCGTATTCGTGATGATCGGTCAGTAATTGGCCGCTCCAGTAACCTTTCCCGGTGGTGTAACGATAGTCGGTGCCGTAAAGGGCAGTCAGATGGTAGCCCCAGTCGAGATGATCTTGCTGCACGGAATCAGGCAGGCGTTCCGCATAGAGAACGATCTGATTGAGCTCAAAACGATTGGAGTACACGTCGTTGGCTTCGGGCGCGTTGCTGCTTGTCGAAGTGCTGAAATTCAGGGTCGGCTCAACCCATCCATAAAACTTGGTACGGCTCTTGGCCTGGTTGATGGCGGTCATCAGCGGATAGCTGTTGGTGTCGGGTTCGCCGAGGACCGGGGCTCCGCCATAAGACCAGTCGGAGTTGGGCAGGGGCGGCGAATCGAGCGGCGAGGGCAAGCCTCGACGCGCCGGCGCAGGCTCGGAAGAGGCCGAAGAAGCTGGCGGCGGCCACCAGTCTTGGCGGTAGAAATCGGCCCAGCGGGCCAAAAAGGGCTTGGGCGGGGTGCTTGCGTGGGGAGCGTCAGGAGGCGGAACCGATTCTGCCCCGGGTTGCTGCGCGGAACAGAAACTACACCCCCATAGTAGGAAGACAACGATGCAGCGGGCGCAGGATTGGCGAAGGGGCGAGCTACGATCTCGGCGCATGAAGTGCGAAGACGCATTCAGTCTACCGGATTTCGCGCTTCGGAAAGCCCCGAAGGCTGTTGCCCGCGGGCGAGATCGACCGGGCGGTGGTCAGGCTAGATATCCGGCTCCTCAATGGCCGGTAGCGAAAATGTCGGTGATGACGCGGTCATCGGTGATTCCGGCTTTTTGCGCCAACTCCGGCCGCGCTCCCGACGGATTCAGCTTGTACATTGCCTCGAGAGTGCGCAGGATGCTCACGTGATTGATGCCCCTTCCCTCACCATAATCGCCAGGCAAGATATGAGCACCGGCGAAGATTGTGGCAATTCGATTTCATCGGTCCCGACGGAGAGCCGCAGGATTGGTCGAGCCGCCGAATAGTGGAGCTGCACCGCTCTCGTCAAAAGTCAGAATCAGCAGGCTGTTGTGCTGCATGGCCCAGTGGTAATAGGCGTCAAGTTGATCGCGCAGCCAGACGTCTCCGGTGGCGATGCTCGAAGGCACCACGCCGTCGTGCATGTCATTGACCAGGTTGGGAATCACAAAGGACACCGTCGGCAGCAGATTGTGGTTCGTAGGAAAGTCCTCCCGGAAGCGAAGGTTGGAGGAATCGGCGACCGTCTTGCCATGCGGGAGATTGCAGAAACTGACCCAGGGAACGTGCTTGCGGGCGTAGTTGCCTTGTCCTTTCTCGCTGAATCCAATTGCGGGCAGACCTTCGGAATAGCCTTGAAAGGAGCGGCCGGCGCGGATCAGTTGTTCTCCGAGATTGCTGCTTGTGAAACATTTCGCCGGGATCGCATCGGTAAATCCGGTGCTCTGATTGCTCCCGGAGAAGAGATGGAAATAGTTACCTTCGCTGTGATGCTCCTCGGCGTACATGTGCGTAAAACTCGCTCCCTGAGCGCGCAGGATGCCATTGATATACGGTGCCGCCGGGTTGTCGATGATTTGCTCGTAGTCTTTATTCTCTTCAATCACGATCACGATGTGGTCGTAGACCGGGAGACTCGCCGGCCAGGCGGCGGGGGCTGAGGTCTTCATCGGTTCGGCCAGGGCTGCCTGGGGCACGGACTGCCAGGCAGAGCAGATGAGCAGAAGGGTGACACCAAGGCTCATGAATTTCATCGGTACCTTTCATGCTCGTTGAGCGCGTGGCGAGCGTCAAGGGTCAGACGCCGAAGGTGGTCGATCCGCCGCGTTCCCCGCGACCAGGATGATCGCTCGAGCGGCCGTGAGTGGGTCGACCGTCCCGCTGCGGCCCCCGCCATAGTAGAGTAGTGATAGGCCGGAATTTGGCAGCCCGAGGAGTTTTCCATCTGAACCCAGGTATTCGCAATATCGCTATTATTGCCCACGTGGATCACGGCAAGACCACTTTGGTTGACGCCATGCTGCGCCAGAGTGGCACGTTCCGCGACAACGAGACCGTGGCGGAGCGCGTCATGGACTCGAATGATCTGGAACGCGAGCGCGGCATCACGATTCTGGCCAAAAACACGGCGGTGTTCTATGCGGGAGTGAAAATCAACATCGTGGATACGCCGGGCCACTCCGACTTTGGCGGCGAAGTAGAGCGAGCCCTCAAGATGGTCGACGGCGTCATGCTGCTCGTTGACGCCAGCGAAGGACCGCTCCCGCAAACCCGCTACGTGCTGAGCAAAGCGCTCGAGGCACATCTGAAGCCGATCCTCGTCGTTAACAAGATCGATCGGCCCGACGCCCGTCCGCAGGAAGTGCTGAACGAGGTGTACGACCTCTTTATTGATCTCGACGCCAAGGAAGATCAGCTCGATTTCCCCGTTCTCTACACCAACGCCAAGATCGGCACCGCCGCCTTGCATCAGGGAGCGCAGGGCGAAGACTTGCGGCCGTTGTTTGAGGCGATCGTCGATACCATCCCCGCTCCGCAAGGGGACGCCCAAGGCGCCCTGCAAATTCTGGTCGCGAACCTCGACTACAGCGACTACCTCGGGCGTCTCGCCATCGCGCGCGTTTTTTCCGGAACCATGAAGACGGGAGAAGACGTTGCCATCGCCAAACGCGACGGCTCGTTTCACAAAACCAAGATTACCAAACTCTTCAGCTTCTCCGGACTCAAGCGGACCGACATTACGGAGACCTCGCTCGGCGATATCATCGCCGTGGCTGGCGTTGAAGGCATTACCATTGGCGAGACCATTACCAGCGCCGAGAACCCCGCACCTCTACCTCCGATTGTCATCGATGAGCCTACGATTGGGATGCTGTTCACCATCAATACTTCTCCGTTCTGCGGACGCGAAGGCAGCCTAGTTACGTCGCGCAATCTCCGCGAACGCCTCGAGAAAGAACTGCTCACCAACGTCTCCCTGCGCATGGAAGAGACCGGCAGCACCGACTCGTTCAAAGTTCTCGGGCGGGGCGAGTTGCAACTTTCGATTCTGATCGAGATGATGCGCCGTGAAGGTTACGAACTGATGGTCGGCAAGCCCGAAATTGTCACCAAACGCATCGATGGCAAGCTGATGGAGCCAAGGGAACATCTCACCGTCGATATCCCCGAGGAATTCGTCGGCGTGGTCATGGAACACGTGGGCTCGCGCAAAGGCGAAGTTGCCAACATGCACAATCATGGCTACGGTCGCGTGCGCGTGGAATTCCGCGTGCCCAGCCGGGGACTGATCGGACTGCGCAGCACGCTGCTCACCGACACCCGCGGCACCATCGTGATGAATGCGCTCTTTGATGGATACATCGAATGGCAGGGAGAAATTCCGCATCGTCCGACGGGTGCGCTGGTCGCCGACCGGCCCGGAGTTACCACTTCGTATGCTCTCTACAATTTGCAGGAGCGGGGGATACTTTTCGCCGGTCCCGGCATCGACGTTTATGAAGGCATGATCATTGGGGAAAACGCCAAGGACACGGACCTCGATGTCAACATCGTGCGCGAGAAGAAACTGACCAACATGCGAGCTTCGACCTCCGACGAGGCGATCCGTTTGGTGCCTTTCCGCAATCTCAATCTAGAACAGGCCATCGAATTCATAGCCGATGATGAATTCGTGGAAGTAACCCCGAAATCACTGCGCTTGCGGAAGAAGATTCTGCCATCGAATCGGCGAAAAAAGGGTTCGATGGCGGCCATTGAAAGCTGAGCCCCGCACGCGCCAGGAGATTAACCCTTGAACGCGACATGAAGCCAAGCAAGCCCCACACCGGTGCTCACGGCGACAACCGCCTTCGCATGTTCCTAATCCCTTGCAGTTGCGGCACCAGCTTTGCCGTCGCCGAGGATTACGACCGCCGCGGGATGCATATCCGCAGCTTCATTCCCTGTCCCAATTGCGGCAAACGTCACGACCCGCGCAACCGGCTCTTGATGCTTGATTACCAGGACGAACGGTTCTGGAAAGTTGGAGGCTGCTAGCTGGTGACGACCGGCGCGACTCGGCAGCGAAACTCGAGGGGACCATTGAGGCTTTCCGCACTCGCGATGTACACTTGCTGTACGCGCCCGTAGCTCAGTCTGGATAGAGCGGCAGCCTCCGGAGCTGTAGGTCGGGAGTTCGAATCTCTCCGGGCGCACCATCCCTCTACTTGGTTTCGAGCCGAGTCCGAGTCTCAGATCACGCAGGGGATCGTGCTCAGTGCGCTCCCAGCAAAATTAGCGTCTCTACCGAAAGATCGCCGCGCTGCAGGCCGATGCGGACTTTTCCCGACTTGTCCGACAGTTCCGCTGCCAGTTCCATGGGCGTCCGAACCGGTTTGCCGTCAACCGACTTGATCATATCGCCGACGTGCACGGATGCCATTTCGGCAACGCCTCCTGGCTCGAGCTGCAAGACTTTGGCTCCATCGAATTCCTGCGGCCCTACTACGGCGCCGAACGAATGGATCGCCATGCCGTGACTGGGCAGGTTCAGCGGCTGAGCAGTCTGCACCGGTTGAGTAGTCTGGACGGGCCGATTGGTGGCCACAGTCGGGGGCGCCTCGGCCGGAGCAGAAGTGGTCTTGTGCCACGGGTGTGTCCACGAGCGATGAGATTCGGACTGCGCCTTCGGCTCCTTGGGAGCTTTGGGCTCACTTTGAGGCAGGTTGCCGCCAAAGCGGAAAGCGACGCCGCCGGCGGCGCGCACGCTGCCTTGGGCAGCCGCGCCACTGTTGTTCAAGTGGTTGGTGTAGAGATAGTCGAAGGGGCCGGCCTGAATTCCGACGTGTCGCGTGAACCAGTAGTCGATACCACCTCCGGCGGCTAAAGCGAACGAGGTGTCGGTCACGGTGATTCCGCTCCCACCCGAGTAGTTCCCCAGAAGATTTGCCCGGTCTTGACCGGCCAAGACGTGGGCAAATACCGTGATGCGACTGGAGTGATCCCCGTAGGTATAGCGTGGCCCAAACATGTAGGACACATCGCTGCAGGTCGTACTGTTAGTGCCGGCGTTATTGGTAGTGCCGGCGCAGTTGGTCACAAAGTGGCCGCTGACGTTGGCCTCAAGAGAGAAGTGATGATGGATCCTGAAGAAAGCGGCGGAAAAATCCCCACCATTCATCGTGAGCTGCTCGGAAGGGGTTTGCGAACTCAACGGCTGCGTAAAGTTGAAGTAGGAATAGCCAGCGGAGACATCAATCGGAGTGGACTGGGCAGAGGCGACAGCTAGCAGCGAAAGAACAACCAGAACGAAACGGACAATTATTTTCATGTTTGTAATTACGCCTCACGGGGAATGCCGCCTGGCGACCGGCCGTTGGTTTGGCCGCCAGCCACTGACGGGTAAGCCTCGTCAGGAACGATGCGTGTTCCTGGCCTCGGCGTTGCCTTGCGTCAGCATTCAACCCGGATTACGGCGAACGGTGATTATAATTGCCGCGCCTCAAATAGGGAAATAGGAGCCTGCTCGTGGTGCTCGTGGGCCGCTCGGGCCGCTCGCGAGCAGGTTGAAAATCATGCGCGCGCTCCCCTAATGAGTTTGCGACGGGTTCTAGGGGAACCGGGCATGGTTCTCGCCAGGGGCTCGGATGCTGCCAAGCGGCGGCCGTGAGTGCCGGCGACGCCAATCGCCAGCTCGCAAACTTGCCCCGCAGTCATGATACTATCGCCCCACCCTGAGAGGAGGGGCATTGCGATTTTCCCTATGACAACTCTAACTCTTGTGCACGTTGCAATCAGCCTAGTGGGGATCTTGTAAGGGTTGGTGGTGGCACTCGGTCTTCTGTCGGCGAAGAGGTTCGATGGCTGGACAGCGTTGTTTCTGGTGACGACGGTCGCCACCAGCGACACCGGGTTCTTCTTCCCGTTCAAGGGCTTTACGCCGGGCATCGCCATCGGCATCATCTCGCTGGTGGTGCTCTCAATTGCCATTGTCGCGCGCTACCGCCGTCACCTGGTCGGCGGGTGGCAACGCGCCTATGCCATCAGCGCGGTCATTGCCCTTTAGCTGAATGTTTTCGTTCTGATTGTGCAGCCGTTCGAGAAGGTGCCGACTCTCAAAGCGCTGGCACCCACGCTAAGAGAACCCCCGTTTTTCGTCACTCAGATCATCATTATGGCGCTGTTCGTGGCGCTCGGCATTGCCGCGGCGAAGAGGTTCCGCGACCAAGCGGCTCTTGCGCCAGTGCCACGCGCGCGTGCAGCCTAATCAAGCGCAGGCTGGTTTCTGTCGTCGGACAAGCCCCAGCGGCGCGAAACTCCATGTGAGCTTGGTCGCGCTCCCGTAACACCCCTTGGTAACTCTCCGTTCCTACTAAACCATTCTCTGGTTCGGCCGATGAGTTCTGTACGGCGCGCCGCTAGGGTTGGAATAGCGGACGACCCGCAATCCGGAGGAATGCATGTCAACCGCGGCAGTTTCCAGTTCGTCGATCTATCAGGAACTCCAGGGCTTCTACCAGAGTCGCCAGGCCGATCTTCAGCAACTCGGTAGCGATCTTCAGAGCGGGAACCTGAACAACGCGCAACAAGATTACAATGCCCTGGTCGCGCTGGGGCAGAGCGGGCCGTTCGCGAGTTCTGACCCTTTTGCAAAGTCCAGCAAGGATCAGGCATTCACCTCGATCGGCCAAGCGTTGCAGTCCGGCGATTTGGCGGGAGCGCAAGCGGCTTTCGCGACGCTCACCGGTAAGGCGATTCCTGTAACGGCGGCGACTCCGGTCGCGGCGGCGGCCGTGGTAAACCTCAGCAACCAGGCCAGCGGCACCTCCCCAACCAACAGCGGGTCTTCGATCTATCAGCAACTGCAAGCCTACCGGCAGCAGAAGCAGGCTGACATTGCGCAACTAGGACAAGACTTGCAAAGCGGCAACCTGAGCGCGGCACAACAGGACTACAGCACCCTGGTTGCGCTTGGACAAAGCGGGCCCAACAAGAACGGACAAACGTTTCAGAGAACGGACCGGTCTACGGATTTCGCGGCTATCGGCAAGGCGCTGCAGAACGGCGACCTCTCCGGAGCCCAATCGGCTTTTGCGAGTCTTGAAAGCACCTACGGCGGGCAGAACCAGCAAGCCCAGTCGGCTATTTCCGCCTACACTTCCAATCCGACCGAAATCGTCATTAACCTGGGAAGCGCGGCTGCCAGCAATGGCTCGTCGAATGGGTCCGGCACATCGGCGACGCCCGAAGTTGTCATCAATATCGATCCGGGAAGCAGTTCCGCGTCCGCTCCCGAACAAATCCAGATCAGTTTGGGAAGCGCATCGAGTACGGGCGCAACGAACGGCTCGGCGACGCCGGAACTGGTCATCAATCTCGGACAGGGGAGCGGTTCATCGTCCGCTTCGTCGCCCGAAGAAATCCAGATCAATCTGGGAGCGGCATCCAGTACCAGCGCAGCGAATAGCTCGACCACGCCGGAACTGATCATCAACCTCGGACAGGGCAGCAGCTCATCGCCGGCTTCGTCTTCTCCCGAAGAGATCACCATCAACCTTGGCAGCGACGGCTCAGCAACGCAGACCTCGGGTTCCAATCAGGGCAGCGTAAGCGCGGGCAATCCACTTACGATCAATCTCGGCTCCCAGAACAACTATGAGCTGATCCTCAACCTGCTGAATTCTGGTGCTACCACCAGTTCAGGCAATGGCTTGAGCGTCAGCGCCTAGATCGGACCCTGCTCGGGGAGGCTTCGGTTCGCCGTCGCTCTGCAGACGGCATCACGTCGCGCGCTCGGACCAAAGGCGCAAACATAAGGAGCGTTTCGGAATTTCTTTCGCGAAACGCCTCCTTCTGTTGATACTCGAGACTCGGGGTTCGGCGAGGCCTGCATTCGCTTGCAGCGAGTCCCTGGTCATGAGCGCCGTCATCCGCCGCCCATTCCGGCAACTTCCCAGATTTGCTTCCGCCGCTTACTGCGCACCAGGAATCCGTTGCCTGGCTTCGATCTGTTCCTGCGCCGCATCCGCGTCATCGCCCAGCATGAGATAGGCGTTGCTGAGTGCCAGGTGTGGTTCCGCTGCGTTCGGTTGAAGCACAGCCGCCTTCTTCAGCTTCGCGATGGCTGCAGTGGCCTCTCCCACGAGCACGAGAGCGCGCCCCAGGAGCAGGTTGGCTAGATAGTGGTCGGGGTTGGCCGCGAGTACCTCTTCGTATTGCTTGATCGCCTCGGGCAGGCGGTTTGTGTGGGTATAAGCGTTTGCGAGCACCAGATGCCCTTGCTCGGATCGCGGCGCCCTGGCAACCACGCGTTCCAGTTCCGGCACGGCCGCAGCGAAGTCCTGGGCCTCGACCAGGGCCAGGCCGAGATCCATCTGCACCATAAGGGAGTCCGCATTCAATTCCAGCGCCTTGTGGAGTGCCAGCAGCGCTTGGTCGTACTGGTGCAGATGCAAATAGCATTCGCCGAGCTTGCTATAAAGGATGGGCGCATTCGCTTTCTTGGCCAGCAATTGCTGCAGCAAGGGGACCGCGTCAGCGAAACGCTGATCCTCAAGAAGACGGGTAGTGCGGTGGACCAGCTGCATGGTTTCGATGTTGTCCTTGGGATCGGATTCCGCGCCCGGTGCCTCTGCCTTCGAATCGTGGCTCGATGCAATATATCCGAGTGCGGCCAGTTTTGCTTCTACGTCCGGGTCCGTGGCCGGCTTGCCAAGTTCCCTTGTACTGCTCGTTTTCTGTCGCAACAAAGCTAGCTGCCCTGCCAAGGTGGACGCTACCGCCGGGGAAACCGACGACAAATCGTGTTCCGCCTTCGGGTCCGCGGCCGCATCATAGAGTTCTCGCCGCGGCGCCTGGATGTACAGATATTTCCCGGTCCGCAGCGATTGCAGCGCGCTCCATCCGTACGCGATATGAGGATAATCCGCCTGCGCATAGGCTGGCCGGTCGCGCCAGGACTCCGGCGCGGCGTCGCCTTTTCGAGCACCGGCCTCGATTAATGCCAAAAGCGACTCGCCTTGCACTTCGCTCGGAATTTCAATTCCTGTCACCCGCAGCAATGTCGGGAGGATATCGATCAGTTCCACGCGACTGTCGATTCGCTGGCCAGCGGAAAGCTCTGCTGTCGATCGTTTGGCCGCCAAACCCGGGCGCGGCAGCTTGATCAAAAGCGGCACCTGGATGGTTTCATCGTAGAGAAAAATTCCGTGCGTATCTTCGCCATGGGCCCCCAGCGACTCGCCATGGTCGGCCGTTATCGCGATCAGCGCGCCGTCGTAGAGCCCGCGCGTTTTTAGCTGTCGCAGCAATTTCCCCACCACCGAATCGACGTAGGCGATTGCTCCGTCATAGGGCTCCGACGCATACTTTGTCCTGTAGGGCTCAGGCGGTTCGTAAGGATCGTGGGCGTCATACAGATGGATCCAGAGGAAGAAAGGTCCCTTGGGATGCTCGCGCAGCCAGGTCAGGGCGTGGGCGACGACCTCGGCGCCACGGCGCTCGATACTCTGGTAACGACCCTTCTGCATAAAGTCCTCGGCGTGGAAATTTGCGTCGTAGGTGTCGAACCCGCGATCAAAACCGGGAGCGCCGCCGGTCGGGTCCAGAGCCAGGGAACCGATAAATGCCGCAGTGTGATATCCCTGGGCGCGGAGAATCTGGGAGGCGTATGGAAGATCGTTCGCCAATGGATAAGGGAAATCGAGGACCTGATGGAACTGTGGGTAGGTTCCGGTGAGAATACTGGCGTGCGATACCGAGGTTAGCGGCGCCTGCGCGTAAGCATGCGTGAAGATCGCCGCCTGCCGAGCCATCGCGTCAAGGTTCGGCGTAAGTCCGCGCTTCGAACCCAGAAACCCCATGCGGTCGGCGCGTGTCGTGTCCATGGTGATGAGAATGACGTTCGGCGGCCTGGTAGTACCCGCCAGAGCGCTTGCTGCCAGCCAGAGAAAGCATACAGAATGTCGAATCAGGGACATGGGTAGAAATCGATTGCTCACACCTAACGGCCGATGGCGCGCGCCTCCCACAGACCGACGGTGACGGCGTACGTGCCGCATGCCTTTGAGTTTCCCGGAAACGAACACCTTCGACCTGCTCTTACTGCGCCCGTCCTGCGGCGAGTTGCCTCGCCTCAATCTGCTCCTGCGCGGCATCGGCGTCCTGCCCCAATTTAAGATAGGCGTTGCTCAGAAACTGGTGCGGCTCGGGCGCTTTCGGCTGCAATATCGCCGCTTTCTTAAGCTTCGGCAGGGCGGCCGCGGCCTCTCCCGAGAGCAGTAGAACGCGCCCCAGAAGCAGGTTGGCAATGTAGTCGTCAGGATTCGTTTCGAGCACCTGGTTGTACTCCTTGATCGCCTCCGGAAGTCGGTTCGTGCGGGTGTAGGCATTGGCAAGCACCAGATTGGCTTTCACGAATCGCGGCACCTTGGCCACCGCGTACTCGAGTTCGGGCACAGCGCCCGCAAAATCCTCGGTAGCAACCAGTGCCGCTCCCAGCTGAAAGTGCGCGTCGGCCGATTCCGGGTTCAATTCAGCGAACTTGCGCATCACCGGCACGGCCTGGGCGTAATCGTTCATCAGCATCAGGCACTGGCCCAATTTCATATACGAAGGCGCCATGCCGGGTTCTTGGGCAATCACTTGCCGCAGCAGCGGAACGGCGTCCCGACAGCGGCCGTCCTCGCGAAGCATATTCGCCCGATGCAGCAGGTTGCCGGTTGCGATTTTGTCCTTGGGATCGGCCGCCTGGTCCGCTCCGCCGCCCGCCTTCAACAAGCCGGGGTCGGAGGCAACGTATCCGAGAGCGGCCAGTTTCTGCTGCGCTTCCGGACTGAACACCGCCCTGGGCAGTTCCCGACTGTTGCTCGTTTTCTCGCGGAAGGCATCGAGTTGCGCACCCAACGTGCTGCCCACAGCGGTCGAAGATGGGAACAGATTGTGCTCTTCGTGCGGGTCCGCCGTTTGGTCATAAAGTTCCTGGCGCGGGGCCCTGACATAGAGGTACTTTCCAGTACGCAAAGCGCGCAACGAACTCCATCCGTAAGCATCGTGGCCATAGTCCGACTCCGCATAGCTCTGCCGATCCGGCGAAGATGGGACCTCAGCGGCTTCCGCCGACGATTTCATCATGCCGACCAGTGATTGGCCTTGCACTTCCTGCGGAACCTCGATGCCCACCGCCTGCAAGATCGTCGGCATCACATCCACCAGCCCGACCCGAGTCTCGATACGTTTTCCAGCCACCGTTTTCCCCGCGGAATCGTTGGCCGGCAGTTTGATCAGCAGGGGCACATGAATGGTTTCATCGTAGAGAAAAAAGCCGTGGGTTTCTTCTCCGTGATCGCCGAGCGCCTCTCCATGATCTGCCATCAAGGCAATCAGGGCTTCATTGTAGAGTCCGCGCTTGCGCAATTCGTTCAGAAACCTGCCGAGCGCCGAATCTGCGTAGGCAATCTCGCCGTTATAGGGTGCGGACGCGTACTTGCTTTTATAGGGCTCGGGAGGATCGTAGGGATCATGCGGGTCGTAGACATGCACCCATAGAAAGAACGGCCGTTGCGGATGCTCGTTCAGCCAGGTGAGGGCATGCGACACAACCTCTTCGGCACGACGTTCGAAGGCATGATAGCGATCGGCTCCCGGGCCTCCCTGTCCGAAATCGGCGTCATAGGTGAGGAAGCCCCGATCAAAGCCGGGAGCCAGCATCTTGGGGTCGAGGGCCATCGCGCCGACCACAGCTGCGGTCTGATAGCCATGGGCCTGGAGAATCGCCGGCGCGTAGGGCAGGTTCTCCGCCAACTGAACTCCGAAATTGTTCACCTGGTGGTACTGCGGGTAGGTTCCGGTGAGAATCGTGGCGTGTGAGGGAGCGGTTAGTGGAGCTTGGGAATAGGCCCTGGTAAACACCACCGCATCGTGCGCCAGGGCATCGAGGTTCGGCGTCAGTCCCAGCCTCGAGCCCATAAACCCCATCCGATCGGCGCGCGTGGTATCGACGGTGATCAGAATGACGTTCGCAGACGGCACCGCAGCCGCCTGCGCACTCGCCGCCAGAAACAGAACACACGCTACCCGCCACACCCAGGACATGGGCAAGAGTTTATCACTGGCGAGTTTTGTGGCCGCAGACTTGGCGATTCGTGCTTAGGCGTCAGCGAAACCCGGGTCGTGCGGGGCGGCGGGAACGCTCCCCGTCGAGGACTCAACGCTCTCCGCCAAGCGAAAAAGGCCACGCGGCAAAGCGTGGCCTTTCGCGAAACGACAGGGAAACCTTATTGCTTGCTCTTGATCTGTTCGGCAACCTTTCCGAAAGTGGCGACCGGTGGGTTGCTGTTCGCGCCGAGCGC
>Ga0187847_10000228_pt1 | contig 68138 bp, 48 predicted proteins | sample June2016WEW_4_10_FD_132458 | JGI IMG/M metagenome (GOLD analysis project Ga0187847, IMG submission 132458) | Peatland microbial communities from SPRUCE experiment site at the Marcell Experimental Forest, Minnesota, USA - June2016WEW_4_10 | ecosystem: Environmental > Terrestrial > Soil >...
AAAGCAACGAACGCATCGGACAACTCCATCATGCGGGTCTTGCGCTCCGAAAGCGTCCGCGTGATCTCGAGACGCGTGAGTCCGGCGTGCGCGACCTCTTTGTCGACGAGACTCTGCGGGATCACGCCGATGCATCTCCCGCCCGCTGCGAGAACCGTGTCGGCGAGCATCCCCATGAGTCCGACGCTCGCGCCGCCGTATACGAGCTCGATCCGATTGGCGACCAGCGCCCGGGCGAATTCGCGCGCCGACTTTGCGTACGTGCTACCTACACCGCTTCCGGCGCCGCAAAAGACGCAGACCGATCGGATGTTCACGGACCAATCCACGCGAAGCTCACGGCTCGATGCCGAGTTCGCGGGCAACCGCGTTCGTATGCTCGCCGAGACGCGGAGCGGTCCTGTCGAGACAAAGCTGCGAGGCAGAGAATCGTACCGGCGTTCTGAGGCCGGAAAGCTTGCCGCCGGCGATCTCGGGGCGGTCGAAGTCAACGCGCATGCCGCGCGCCAGGACCTGCGGATCGGCGAACACGTCCGCGATCGTGTTGATCGGGCCGGCGGGCACGCCCAAGGCGGCAAGTTTCGTGAGCAGCTCATCGCGCTTCCAGGCCATCAGCTCCTGGCGCAGCATCGGAATCAGAGCGCCACGGTTTCGAACCCGCAATTCATTGGTGACATAGCGGCCATCCATCGCGATGTCGGGACGCGCGAGGAGGGAACATAGCTTGGCGAATTGCGAATTGCTTCCGACCGCCACCATCACATGCCCGTCGCTCGTCGGGAAGGTCTGGTAGGGGACGATGTTCGGGTGCGCGTTGCCGATGCGGTGCGGTGCGGTGCCGGACACGAAATAGTTCAGCGCCTGGTTCGCGAGCACGCCGACCATCACGTCGAAGAGCGCCATGTCGATCTGCTGTCCCTCTCCGGTCCGCTCGCGTGCTGCGAGAGCCGCTTGGATGGCGACTACTCCGTACACGCCGGTCAGGATGTCTGCGAGGGCCACGCCGATTTTCTGCGGCTCCCCGTCGGGATCGCCGGTGATGTCCATCATGCCGCTCATTGCTTGAATCATCGCGTCGTATCCCGCACGCGCGGCGTAGGGACCGTCCTGGCCGAAGCCGGTGACGGAGCAATAGATCAGGCGCGGATTTCGCGCCTTGACCGACGCGTAGTCGAGCCCGAACCTACCGAGCGTCCCGGTCTTGAAATTTTCGATCACGACGTCCGACCGCTCGATGAGCCGCCCTACGAAATCGAGGTCCCGTGCCGACCGAAAGTCGGCAATCACCGACCGTTTGCCCCGATTGCAGCAATGAAAATAGGCGGCATCCGCCTGAGTGCCGTCGATTCCATGCACAAACGGCGGGCCCCAGCGGCGCGTTTCGTCGCCCTCGGGAGACTCGACCTTGACGACATCGGCGCCGAGGTCGGCGAGCGTCTGACCCATCCAAGGTCCCGCCAATATGCGTGCGAGTTCCACCACGCGAATGCCGGTGAGGGGGGCGGCTGCGCGATCGTTCATGCGAATGTTTGCGTGGTTCGCAAATCGGCCACTACTTCATAACTTCGAACATCGGGGCGAATTCTACCGGACAAGTGCGCATTCGGGTCAGTGCGGTACCGTCGCGGGTACCAATCGGATTCGGGTAATTTCCGCGGGAACGCCGAATCGATTCGGCGGGCCCCAGTAGCCCGTTCCGCGGCTCACGTAGACCCATAAATTTTTCACGCGATGCAATCCAGCAGTAAACGGCTGAAAGAAGCGCACGAATAGATTCCAGGGCCAGAACTGGCCGCCGTGCGTATGGCCGGAGATCTGCACGTCGTAGCCGGCATTGGCGGCGGCCTGTGCGGAACCCGGTTGGTGGGCAAGCAATATTCTCGCGCCGGCATCGGCGGGAGCGCCTTGAAGGGCGGCGGCTGGATCGCTTCGCTGCGCGGGGTCGTAGTGATGGGCGGCGAAATCATTGACCCCCGCCAGCACGAGCGAGGCACCATCGTGATCGAGTACGACGTGCTGATTCTTGAGCACGGTCAAGCCCAATCGGCGGATTTCTTGGGTCCAGGCGGCCTCGCCGGAATAATACTCGTGGTTTCCCGTCACGAAGTACACGCCGTGACGCGCCGATAGTTTCGACAAAGGTGCGGTATGCGCGGCGAGCTCAAGCACGGAGCCGTCCACCAGATCTCCGGTCACCGCGATGAGGTCGGCCTGCAGGCCGTTCACCCGCCCAACCAGCCGCTCGACAAAATCTCGGCGAATCGTGGGGCCGACGTGCACGTCGCTGATCTGGGTGATCGAAAATCCGTGCAGTGCCCGCGGCAGCCGGGCGACCGGGATATCAACGTCCACGATGCGCGGTCGGCGCGCGATCACGAATCCCACCGCGGTGACCGCGACGGTGGTCAGCAGCGCGCCGAGCGCAGAAGGTCCGAGCAGCGTTTGATATCGCGAGGCAGTCACCGCGAAGCGAGCGCCAAGCAGGAGCAGGTCGCGCAGAAGCGTGGTCACGAGCAACGTGGAGAAAAAGCCGAGTGCGATGAGTGCGATCCACCCAGGTGCGCCGCTTCGGCGGATCGATTGCGGCACGAAAATGCCGGCGGCCAGGAGCAGCGCCACCGCCGCGGCCGTGCCCGCGGCGCCCAGCGCAAGCGGCGGTAACAATCGGCAACCGACATAGGCCAGTAAAGCGAGAATGATCCACAAGGGGCGAAACAGACGGCGACGCGGGGGCATTGCCCGGTGTGATGGGGGTGAACGTCACCTATTCAAGAGGTTGCCGAGGCTGTCGGCCGGCCAGAGGCATGCGCAGTGCTTCCATGCCCTTGAATTCCACGAACTGGGTGGTCGTGGCCCACAAATAGTCTCCATAGAGGAAAGGCTCGAACGAGCCGGGAGGATCCATCGGGAGCGGGCGGATTTCGGCATCCGCGCGGGCCTCGTAGAAAAACGGGATCGACAGCCTTTCTCGTCCCGTGCCGATGACGCGATGTTCGGTTGCCTTGATGCGACCGGCGCTCCAGCGTTCCAGCACCTTGCCGAAGTTGACGGCGAGCGTGCCCTCCACGGGCGGGACGTCGATCCACTCTCCGTTGCGGTGCCGCGCCTGCAAGCCCCTAACCCCGTCCTGCGCGAGCAGGGTGAGAAAACCCGAATCCACATGCGGAGCACCCGTCACGTAATGTCGACGTTCCCGGTGCATAACCCAGACGCTCGGATCGATCACCGCCGCGTCGTCCGCATCCTCGCGCAACGGGTAGCGAAGCAACCGCAACGTCGACAGGCCGCGATCGAAGGCGTCGTCGAAGAACCGCTCCTGCAAGGCGAGGCTTCGCGCGATCGAACGCATGAGGGCCTGACTGATTCGAAGCATGCCGAGATAGTAATTTGCCGCCGTGGCTCTCCAGCCCGGCAATGCCGCCTCTGAGGGCAACGGCGTCGCTTCGCGCAAAGGATCGCCGTCGCAAATCACCGAGCGGCCGTACGCCACGTCGGGTCCGAGGTCGATGCCTTCCTTACTGGTGAGAAAGCCGCGTTGCCTGGGGAACCAACCGCGGTACACATTATGGTGCGAGGGGTCGAATTTTTGCCGCCATAGGCGCCGGATCTCGTCTTCCTGCAGATCGAACAGGCGAAGCAGTTCCGAGCGTGCGGTGCGATTCACGGGCAGGCCTGCGGGAAAGCAGCCCGCCACGAAGAATCCGACGCCGGCGGCGGCTTCCACGATGGCGCGGTCGGCGCGGTCGCGCGCCGGCGATGCCTCACAAAACAAGGGTGCCACATCGACCGACGGGATCGAGGCCGGCAAGCAGGCGGACGATGAGTGGGTCACGTGCATCGACAGGTCGCCTCCGCGGCGCGCATCATTCGGTCCCAGTGCCCGTATAATCGCACGTTTTGCAACTGGCGATGCCATGGGCCCCTACGTCGACTCGATAACTCCCGATGAGAAGATGCCTGCCTCGACCAGTGTCGTGGTGATCGGCGGCGGCATCATCGGCACGTCCGCGGCACTTGCGCTCGCGGCCCGCGGTATTCCGGTGGTGCTGTGTGAGAAGGCACACATCGCTTGCGAGCAGTCGAGCCGCAACTGGGGCTGGTGTCGCCAGACCGGCCGCGACGAGCGCGAAATGCCCCTGATCGTCGAGAGTCTCAAGCTGTGGCGCGACATGGATCGGTTGACGGACAGTGCGACGGGTTTTCGGGAATGCGGCGTCGTGTACGTGGGCGAATCGGAGGACGACGAGCGCTCATTTGCCGCCTGGCTCGACATGGCGCGCCCTTACGCCACCGGCGCCCGGATCATCCGCGGACAGGATCTCGGCGCGCTGATGCCGGGTGCGACGAGCACCTTTCATTGCGGGCTGCACGTGCCCTCCGATGGTTGCGCGGAGCCTCAGAAGGCTGCGCCCGCGATCGCCCGCGCGGCGCAGCGCATGGGGGCGGTCATCCTCACACACTGTGCCGTTCGGGGGCTCGAGCGGGCAACAGGCAGGATCAGCGCGGTCGTCACGGAACGGGGACCCATCGCCTGCGATACGGTCATACTCGCGGCGGGCGCGTGGACGAGTCTGTTTTGTGCAAGCCTCGGCGTGCGGCTTCCGCAGTTGAAGGTGCTGTCTTCGGTGTTGCGCACAGGTCCGCTGACTGGTGGCCCCGATGTCTGTACTTACCTGAACGATGTCGGCTACCGCAGGCGTCTGGACGGCGGCTACACCATTGCCCGGGGATCCGGCCTGGTGATCCCCTTGGTGCCGGATTCCATGCGATATTTGCACGAATTCTGGCCATCCGTGCGCAAAGAAGGCTCTGCGATCAAGCCCCGTTTGAATGCGCAGACCTGGCGCGAATTGCGCGCGCCGCGGCGCTGGGCGCTCGACCGGCCGAGCCCGTTCGAGACGACGCGCGTGCTGGACCCTGCGCCCAGCAAAGCGATGAATCGCGAGGCGTGGGCAGCCATGCTGCGCCTCTACCCGCAGTTTCGCGACGTGCCCGTGGTTCAGGAATGGGCCGGATACATCGACGCGACGCCGGACGTGATTCCCTACATCAGCCCTGCCGGCACGGTTCCCGGGCTCACCGTCGCCGCCGGCTTCTCCGGACATGGCTTCGGAATCGGACCCGGGGCGGGGCGACTCGCCGCGGACCTCGCCACCGGCCAGACGCCGTCGGTCGACCCATCGCCGTTTCGAGTTTCGCGGTTCAGCGACGGATCGCCCATCGTTCTCGGGCCGGAAATTTAGACGATTTCCCGCCGCTGACCAGCTTGCGCAGTATCAGGGCTTGCGGAATTTCAGCACGAAGTTGTCCGCTTCGCCGATGCCCACGTACTTGGCGCGATCTTTGTCTCCCTGCGACAGCGTCGGCGGCAACGTCCAGACGCCGTCCGGCCAGTTTTTCGTGTCCTTGGGATTCGCGTTGATCTGCGACTTGGCGACCAGCACGAATCCTGCCTTCTTGGCGAGCGCAATGGTGTAATCCTCGCGCACGTAGCCGTCGGCGGCCTTCGGATCCTGCGGCTTGTCGGTTCGGCCGCGGTGCTCCTCGATGCCGAGAATCCCCCCCGACTTGAGCGCCGTGAAGCACGCGGCGAACGCTTGGTCGGCGTACCCGCCATCCATCCAATTGTGGAGATTGCGGAAGGTCAGCACGAGATCGGCCGAACCGGGAGGGGCGATGTCGTAGTGTCCGGCGTCGAGCGTGGTCTCGTGAATCGTGCCGAGACGATCCTTCTCAGCGGTCATCCGTGATCGCCAATGACTGACCGATTTGCTGCCCTCCTCAGTGCCCGTGGATTCGAGCGCCACGTAATACGTGCCGCTCTTGGCGAGATAGGGACCCAGGATCTCGGTCCAATATCCGCCGCCGGGCCAAAGCTCGACCACGGCCATGTCGGGCTTGATGCCGAAGAAGCCCAGCTCCTCCGCCGGATGTCGTACCGGGTCGCGTGCGACGAAATTGGCGGAACGCGCCGGATCGGCGACAACGGCATTCAATGCGGAGTCCGGCGCCGCAGCGGCGGCGGCGCAAGCACCGAGCGCCAGGATGGCGGCCGCAAATCGAATCGATCGGAGTTTGGAGTCATGCATGAAACGATATCCTTCTGGTGGTGCTCATCCGGTTGGGAATCGCTGCGCTACTGTACCAGTGTTCCAGAGGAGCTCAACCGGAAGCCGTGTCCATGCCGAAGGCGCGCAGAATGAAGGCGTAGATGTCGACCACTTGCTCGATGAGCTTCGTTGTGGGGATCCCCTCGCCGTGCCCGGCCCGCGCTTCCACGCGCAGCAGGATGGGATTCCCTTGGGGGTCCGCGTGCTGCATGGCGGCGGCAAACTTGAAACTGTGCGCAGGAAACACGCGGTCGTCGTGGTCGCTCGTCATGATGAGCGTCGCCGGATAGTTCACGCCGTTCTTCACGTTGTGATAAGGGGAGTAGGCGTACAACGCATCGAATTCCGCGGGATTGTCGACCGAGCCGTAATCGGATTCCCAGGCCTTGCCGACGGTGAACTCGCGAAAGCGCAGCATGTCCATGACGCCGACCTGCGGGACGGCGGCGGCCGCGAGATCGGGACGCTGCTCCTCGACCGCGCCGACCAGTAGACCGCCGTTCGATCTGCCGGAGAGCGCGAGCCGCGCCGGATTGGTCCAGTGGGATTTGCTCAAGTATTCCGCGGCGCCGATGAAGTCGTCGAACACATTCTGCTTGCGAGTCTTCATGCCGACTTCGTGCCAGCTCCGTCCATACTCGCCGCCGCCGCGCAGGTTGGCCACGGCGTACACTCCGCCGAGCTGCAACCACGCGGCGATCATCGGCGAGAATCCCGGCGTCACCGGCGTGTTGAAACCGCCATAGCCATACAAGATTGTGGGGTTGTTGCCCGAGAGCGGCGTTCCATTGCGCGCCGTGATGAACAATGGAACACGCGTCCCATCCTTGCTCGAATAGAACATCTGCTGCGTCTGGAATTCGGAAGGCACGAAATCTTCCAGGTGCGGCGAATGCCAGAGCGTGGCTCTGCCGGTCTTGAAGTCCAGCGAGAAAACCGACGGAGGCGTACCGAAGCTCGAGTAAGTGTAATAAACACGGGTGTCGTCGAGATGGCCGGCAAACCCGGCCGCCGTACCGAGTCCGGGCAGCTCGACCGCCCCCAGCAGCCCGCCCTGGGGCGTATAGCGCTCAACGGCGCTGTGGGCGTCCTTCAATCGATGCACGATGAGCTCGCCGCCCGCGAGGGTCGCGGCATCGAGCGTGTCATCGCCTTCGGCGATGACACGCCGCCAGTTGACCGGTTGGGGATGCTGGAGATCCACGCTCACGATCCGATAGTGCGCGGCGGAGTCATCGGTACGTATGAGGAAGGAGGTCCCCACATTGCCGATCACATCGTAGGTCGCAGTCGGGTTCGGAATGATCGGAACGATGGGTGCGTTCGGCCGGGTCAAGTCCTGAACGGCCACCGCATTGCTCTCGTCCGTTCCCAGGGATGATTGAATCACGAGATAGCGTCCATCGTCGGAAACAGCGGCCCCGATGAACCAATCCGGGTTGTCGTTTCGCGCATAGACGAGGGTGTCTTCCGATTGCGCGGTGCCCAATCGATGGAAAAAAAGCTTCTGATATTCGTTGGCCGATTTGAGCCGCGCGCCCGGCTGGGGTGCATCGTAGGCGGTGTAATAGAAGCCGGAGCCGTCCTTGCGCCAGCTCGCGCCGCCAAACTTCGACCACTGCAGGGTGTCAGGCAGGTCCTTCCCGGTGGCCACGTCGCGCACATGCCAGACCTGCCAGTCGGATCCCGCATCCGAGAGTGAGTACGCGAACAGCCGTCCATCGGCGCTCATCGCGGTTTCGCGTAGTGCGACGGTTCCGTCCTGCGACAGTCTGTTGGGATCGATCAGAACGCGCCCAGCGGCGCTCGGATTCCGCGTGACGAACACCACCGATTGATTCTGCAGTCCGTCGTTGTGCGTATAAAGCCACGTCCGGCCGTAGCGTTCGGGGGCCGACCAACGCTCGAAATTCCATATCCGCCGCAGACGCTCGGCGAGCTCGGCGCGACCCGCAATGGAATCGAGAAAACCGCGGCTCAGCCGGTCCTCGGCCAAGACCCACGCGCGTGTGTCGCTCGAATCGATATCCTCGAGCCAGCGATAGGGATCGGCGACTTGTCTCCCCTGATAGACATCGACGTGTGCGTCGCGGGGAGCCGTCGGGTAGCCGAGCGGCGGCGACGCGCTCACTGAACTTGCGTGCATGCCCACCAGGAAAAGCACGCCGATCGATACGACGAGACCCAAAGTGAGGGCAGAGGGAACCCTAGTGTTCAACAGTGGACCCGGCGGACGCGTTCTTGCGCACCTCGAACGGCACCGTCAACACCGAGCCGTCGGAGAACCGCAGAGCGATCGAGATCCTGCTGCTGGTATCGGCCGGCGTCGTCGGCTGCATGAGCATCAGGTGATAGCCGGTCGACTCGAATTCGAGCGTCTGATGCGGCTCGAGGCTGAGTTCCTTGACCGGCATCATGTCCTCCATGTCGCCGTGAGTGACCGTGCGGTGGATCGAGATGTCCCGGTAAGAGCGGCTCGAGGCCGCCACCAAACTGAGGGTCTTGTCACCCGTATTGGTGAGCGTGAGATACCCGGCCGCCGGCAGCCCGGCCGGAAGCCAGCGGATCCAAGCGGCGAGTACTTGGATCGTAGGCTTTCCTGCGGCGGGCGAATCCGCGACCGCCCGCTCCGCAAGTGACGAAGAGAAGACGATGGAGGCGAGGAGGGCGATCGCTCCCAAGGAGCGCGCTGCGCGTGACCGAAACAGGTCTTTCATGGGCGAACCTTGCCAGAACGCGACCCGCGCCTCAAGCGCGGCTGCCGCTGCGCGCATGGTTCCATCGTAGGCGAATCGCGATTGCATTGACAAAAAAAAGCCGGGCAGGCGCGTTTCGAACGCAGCCTTGCCCGGCAGGTTGGCGGGTCTTTAGAAGCTCGTTTTATAGCCCTCGGGCGCCCTCGAATGGGCCTTCGTGACCGCGGCATCGTCGGAAAGCACGTAGATTGGCATCTCCGACAGCGTCACCTTGAGAAGGCCGTTCGAATACGCCACGGTTTTTGGATTTCCCATCGTGTCGAACATGATGGTTTCACCGGAGGTTCCAGCGGCGGCGACTTGCAGCTCGTACGACTCGCTCGCGTCGAATGACGAGTTGTGCGCCCACAGAGCGGTCATGACGTGCGAGCTGTCGGCCAGCAGGAACGAGTAACCATATCCGCCGGACGGCACATTGGTGAGCGCGCCCAAGCTTCGCGACCCGTCGATCAGCCTGGTGGCCGCCGCAACCGCCATGGCGGTCGGTTTCGGCTGCAGGTTGCCGCCCGCGTAGGCGTTGATGTTCAGGTTGAAATACATGCCGAATCCCACGGGGGAGATGAAGTCAGACGAGTAGAACACGAAGGAGGTGTCTACGCCCTCTCCCAAATCGATGAGGTGGGCTCGCACCACGGCTTCCGCATGCTCGGTGAGCACCGACGAGGTCGGGTAGTTCGCCGCATATTTCGCTCCCATCGGATAGCCTATCCCGGTCTCGGTGACGAACAATTTCGTACCCGCGGGCAGCACGCTTCCCATGACCTTGCGCAGGGCCTGGACCTTTGCCGGCAAATTCCCCGCCTCCGGCGGCAGCGCGGAACTCGCGCCGATGATGTAATAGCCATGGCACGACACCGCATCCAGATACTTGGTAAATCCAAGGGGCGCCAGACGCTCGAGCCAGCTCGCGCAGATGCCGAGGCTCTGAGTCGCGGGACCGATCACCGCCGCATCCGGATCGGTGGAATGCACGCCTTCCCAAACCGACTTGTAGAACTCGACGAACTGGGCATCGGTGCCCTTCCATGCGTCGGGGGGACCCGGATCCGGTTCCCAACTGGCCTGGTAGTAGTTCTTGTGCTGATTCGGAATGTATTCCTTGTGAATCCGGGCGCTCTCTTCACCGACCAGCGCCGCGTAGCTTTGCAAGTAGCTGTAGGATTTCGGCGGATACGATCCTTGGGTGCTCGGGGACGGGGCGGTGCTCGCCCAGTACGGCAAACCATTCAGGTAGACGATTCGCGCGAGCGTCCCCTCCTTGAGACTGGGGTCGATCGGATAGGTCGCGGGGTTGTATTGCCCCGCGCGTTGCGGCTCGGTCAGCTGCATGGATCGCGATGTCATGATCCAGGAGGTCCCTAGATTCTCGTTCATCGGCTGGAGCTCGGTACCTGCCTCCACACCGTTCGCACCGACCAAGCCCACCCGGCGCGTATCGAGCGAGGCGTTGAATGCGGGCACGAAATCCGCCACGTTGGGCAGTACGCCGAAGGCCGCATAGCCTTCCGGCCGACTGCCCTGTTGCGCCGGAATGACGCCGGATTTGCTCAGCTTGGCCGAGACCGCGAAATAGCCCGAGATCGTGGACGAGCAACTCACGCTCGCCGTGGTCGTGCCTTCGACTACGCTGATCGAGCCCGAGGCGTGCACCTTCCCGGTGTAATCGGCGATCGTCCAGTCGACGACGTCGGAGATTTTCGAGACGGCGTCGAATTTGACGGTGAACTTCGAGCCCCAGGTGAACGTCTGTGTGGGGTCGTTGCCCGCGAACGCGATGCCGAGCGATGAGGAGCCGGGGGCGCCGGTCTTCTCAGTCTTTGCTGCGGTGCCGCAGCTGAAATTTTCGGCAGGCACACTCTTAGTGGTCGACGCTGCGGCCGCTACGTTGGTGTCGGCCCATCCCAGAATGATCAATGCGGCAGAGGCTGCTGCCGCTAAGGTTTTGCGCATCGTTAAGATCCCTCAAGGCGAAGTTGGACGTAGGGAAAATTCCTGATCGACGTGGACGCAATACGCAGCCAGCGATTTGCGGGGTCGGATGTTAGTCATCAATTTCTACCTTGGATAACTGTCGGCAGCAGGAGACGCTGTCGCCGTGCGCAGACATTCCGCCGGGACGACGCTGGGATTCGAGACATCGAGCCGCAGGAGTTGAGTGATCGCGGCTTTCGGTGCGGCGCTAATCGTCCCGTGTTTCGCGCGGTTTGGGGGGCACGGTGCGGCTGGGATCATCGAGCCGGGTGGCCTCGAAGTGGCCGCGGATCTGCTGCATTTCGATATAGCCCGCCGTCCACGTCTTTTCGCAGCACGGCGCGTACAGCCGGATGGGTCGGTCGTTGAGGAGGGCGCCGACGACATCGGGCCGCCGATATTCCACGATGACCTGCTTGCGGCAGATCGGGCAGGTTACGGGGAAGCGGACTAGGTCATCGTGGCCCACGCGTCAGGATGCCGCCGATCGAGACGTGAGACGGAAGCAGAGTGCTCCAGCGCCCAAGACGATGCCGCAAAAGCCGAAAAGTTTGAGCTCGAACATCCCAAGGTGCTCGACTTGGCGCGTTGGCACGAACGCGGTGGCGGTGGCGAGCAACGTGACGCACATTCCGGCGATGCCTGATACCGCGAGCGTCGTGCGGCTGAAGAAGAAGTCGATGTCGCGCCGGCGGAAGACCAGGGCGAGAAGCGAAGCGTACATATATAGATACTGAAGGAGGCTCAGGATCACCGAAAGGTCGAGAATGGTCATGAACGCCTCGTTGAGGCCGGCACCAGCGAAGCTCACCGCGAGCGCGAGCGCGCACAGTCCGCCGCAGAGCAGCAGAGCGATGTGCGGCGAGGCATGGCGCGGGTGAAGCCGGGCGAACACGCGGGGTAGATGACCTTCGAGAGCCGCGACGTACGGTATGCGCGCCGGCGCGGCCAGCCACGCCGCCGCCGCGCCTGCGACCGACAGGGCAAGCAGTCCCGCAATTGCTGGAGTGAGGGAACTCGCGCCTATGCGCCGTGCAAACCCGTCCACCGCTTCCAGCACTCCCTGCACCGGATTCATGCCTTCCGGAGGGACCGCAAGCAGCATGGAGATCGTCAGCAAGATGTCGAGGCTGCCGACCAGGCAGGCACCCGTCAGCAGAGCTCGTGGAAGCGTTCGACGCGGGTCGTGAATCTCGTCGCCGACGTTCGAGGCAATTTCGAGTCCGAGCAGCGAGAAGCATACGAGACTGAACATCGAGATCAGATGCCAGTCGAATCCCGAGGGGCGCCAGACGAGCCTCGAGACAGACACCCCCTCGCGCATGGCCAGCCAGGAAGCTAGCGCGATGAGAATGATGCCGACCGACAGCGTGCCGAGGGCGGCTGCGTTCACGAACAGTTTTTCGGCCGCGAGTCCCCGGATGTTGAGCCAGATGAGCAGCGCCAAGAGGCCGAAGGAGCCGATCTCGATGGCGGTGCCGTGGCTTGCGAGAGTGGCGCCCGAAGCGCCGAACATGAAGGCGGCGAGTCCCGTCGAGGAGACGACCAGGGTCGGGACGTATACGATGTTCGCCATCCAGTAGCACCAGCCCGACAGGAAACCGTGCATCTCGCCCAAGAGCCTGCTCGGCCACACATAGACGGCGCCTTCTCCCGGGTAGTGGTGGGACAGCTCGATGACCGTGATGGCCTCGGGGATGAAAAACAAGGCGATGGCGAGCGGCCAGAGCCAGAGCACTATCGGCCCGTTCTGCACGAGCGGCGCCATGGTATTCAAGCTGACGAGCCCCGCGACGATCATCAGTACGACGTCGACACGACCCAGCGTGCGCCGCAGATGCGGGGCTTGAGCTGCGGCGCGGCTCAATCCGGTCCGCTCGATTCTTCGCGAACCGCCTTGACGAACCGAGCCGTATATTGCCGCCTATTCGGGTAACGTCCCGGCTTGTACCAGCGCAAATTAACTCCCTGCTGAGTCGCCCGCGCGAGATCGTTGCGATTGAACCCTTGCGTCTAGATTAGCCGATCTTTCCGCAGCCGGAACAACTGGTTCGCAATGCATCGAATTTGCGTTAAAAACTATAAAAAGGAAATGCTTTGATCAATTTAAGTGAATGAATATATTTTCATTAACTCCATTGACAGGGACGCGCGAGGAGCGCCATGCTCCCAGTCCCGCGGCGTCCATTCGCGACACAGGAAGCACTTTCATGATGACGTCTGGTCCACCGATGAGCCGGATGACCCGCGCGGCGCGGCGTGCCGACAGACGCAGCGCGAGGTGCTCGCCGGCGGTGCGACCCGGTTTGTCGGGGGGCTCGTATCGGCCGCTCACCGAGCGCGACATGGCGCGCATCGCCGATACCGCCTTTTCGCTGCTCGCCAATATCGGCATCAGCGATGCGCCAGATGAACTGCGGGACCACTCGATGGCGAAAGGGGCGCATTTGAATGCCCACGGCCGGCTTTGCTTCCCGCGATCGCTCGTCGAGGATGTCATCGCCCACGCTGCGCGCGAGATCGTCTATCACGGACGTGACCCGCAGCGCACGGTCCGATCCGGTGGAAATCGCGTCTATTTCGCGACGGCCGGCGAGGCGGTGCGAATCGTCGAGCCGGGCTCGGGAGCATATCGGCCCTCGACACTGCTGGATCTTTACGACTTCTTCCGGATGGGCGATCACCTCGAGCACATCGACTTCTGCTTCCAGCAGGTCATAGCGAATGACATCTGTGAGGACGCGCGGCTGCACGCAATCAACATTGCCTATGCGGCTGCCGCAGCGACCACCAAGCCTTTCGGCATTTCGTTGGCAGACCCGGCGACGGTCGCCGAAGTCGAGGGACTCTGGGATGCGCTGCTCGGCGCCGCAGGCGCGTTCCGGCGTGCGCCTTTTGCCGCGATTGGTGTCTGCCCCATCGTCTCGCCTTTGCGCTTCGGACCTGATACCTCGGCCGTGCTGTGCGAGGCAGCGCGGCGTGGATTGCCGGTCAGCGCCTGCACCGCGCCGCAGTCGGGCGCCACGGCGCCGGCAGCCCTCGCCGGCGCACTCGCGCAATGCACGGCGGAGGCGCTCGCCATCGTCACGGTGGTCAATTTGATCAATCCGGGTGGCCCGATCGACTTTGGTCCTTGGACCTTCGTCGCGGATCTACGCACGGGCGCGTTCACCGGCGGAGGCGGGGAGGAGGCCATCCTGCAGGCAGCGGCGGGCCAGATCGCACAGTACTTCCAGCTTCCCGGCATCGTGGCCGCAGGCATGACGGACGCCAAGCGACCCGACTATCAGGCCGGCTACGAGAAGGGCATGACCATCGCGCTCGCGGCGCTGTCCGGCAGCAACATGATTGCCGAGTGCGCCGGCATGCTGGGCAGCCTCATGGGGTGCTCGCTCGAGTCGATGGTCATGGACAATGACCTGATCGGAAGCGTCAAGCGGTCGCTGCGAGGCATCGAAGTCAACGACGAGACGCTGTCATACGAGGTCATTGAGCGCACCGTCATCGGGGGCCCCAATCACTATCTCGGCGCCGAGCAGACCCTGTCGCTGATGGAGACCGAGTATCTGTACCCGAAGCTCGGCGATCGGTCGACGCTGGCGGATTGGGAATACCGCGGCGCTCCGGCGCTGATGGACGTTGCGCACGCGCGCGTCCGCGAGATCATGTCGGGCCACTATCCCTGTTACATCGATGCGCAACGCGATCAGGCGCTCCGCGCCCGCTACGACATCCGTCTCCCGGTGGAATTGATGAAGTCGGGGAATCAGCGCTGGCCGCAGATTTGAGAGTTCGCGCGACCGCCCGGGAGGGTGCGGGGATTTGCCGGCTGAGGGATTCGAACCCCCGACCTACGGTTTACAAAACCGTTGCACTACCACTGTGCTAAGCCGGCATAGGCGGTCGGGCCTGACGCCCTTATTGTACCGTGGACATTAAGGCTGTCAGTGCCAGTTGCCGACGGCATTGCGGGCCGCCTGATTGAGGGGGCGGGCAAGCAAGCCGCTCGGCGATGCCTTGATGTCGTACAGGGCGCCATCCGCCATAGGCAGGTAAGTCGCGCTTCCGTAGAGCGCGTCGAACCAGGGCAGCCAGCGATGATAGTCGTGTATCAGTGACCACAGGTCGATCTTGCCCGGGGGATGTAGTTCGTACACCGTGCGCGGTTGAGAGCGCTCATCGTCGATGCCGGAGTAACGTCCGCTGACTCTTTCGAGCCTGAACGCGGTGTCGAAACCGACCAGGTTGGCGGCCGCCGTCCATTTGAGGATGCGGGCATCGATCTGCCATTCGTCTCCGCTCAACGGGAAGTAGGCCACCTCACCATCGGGGTATGTCAGCACGCCGTTGTACTGATGCGGGCCGAGCTTGACGAATTGGATCTCGCCGGCCGGAGCCTCCTCCGTCAAGCGCTGGTAGGTGTGCAGATTGACGGTGATCAGAAACAGAATTGCGGCGGCCAGGAACAGCACCAATGCGGAAGTGCCGTGAAACAAGCCCCCGGACATGTGGCGCAACTGGAATCGGCGAATCGCCGTGATCAGAAACAGGAAGCCCGCGAGCGTGCAGGCCGCGATCAGTGCATTGAGTGTCATGGGTGGCAGCCTAACGGGAACCGGAACCGAACCTCATGGGACTAACAAAACACTTAGCTCGGTCCCGGTGTCTCGTTGCAGACCCATGTAGTTTGCTTTGTTTCCGATGTTTTGCAAGTGCCTGCAGCACGATGTGCGACGCCGATACCGCAATGCGTGGGCTGGATCACTCATTAACCGCCGTTAATGATCCGATCGTCAAGCCGCTCTACGCGCGCGCTTTCGACAGGGTTTCGATCGCGGCGGGCGGCGACATTGCATGCGACTGCACGAAGTCCACCCCGAGCGCGGTCAGCCATTCCTGCTCCGCGGGGGTTTCGGTGCGCTTCGCCACCGTGTGCATACCGAGCACTCGCGCCATCTGGACGACGGCGGTGATCGAAGCCTGTGAGATCTTGTCGGTGCGCATGTTGGCGGTGATTTCCGGCGCGAGCTTGACGTAACGGATGCCCGGCAGGCGCAAAAGGTCGAAGCATTCGGTCTTCAGCGCGAAGTCATCGAGCACCAGCGGACAACCCAGACGGTGCAGCGAGGCAGCGACCTCTGCCACTCGGGACGACAGCTTCACCGCTGTCGCCACATCGACCTCGAACGCGATCATGGCCTTGGGCAGAGAGGACTTCGCGAGGCACAGCCCCACGAATTTGATGAAGTGCTCGTCGTGCAGCGCGGTCGCGGTCAGATTCACCGAAAACATGACGGCATTCGATTGCCACACGTCCGGATGGTGGACGAGCCAGCCCACGAGCTCCGTGATGACGCGCCGGTCGATCATTGAGCCGAGACCGTTGTCGACGGCTGCCTTGAGCATCGCGTGAGGCGCCGCATTGGGCGCATCGTCGCCCTTGGAACGCAGCAACACCTCGTACCGCTTGAGCTGGCTGCCCTTGGTCAGCGGTACCAACCGCTGGACGTGAAGGGCGATGGGGCTGCGGCGCAGAGCGGCGTGCAGGCGATCGATCTCCGGAGAGATCTCGGGCGCGCGCTTGTCCGCCGAGTCCGGCGGAGCCGAGCGCTCGGGTCTCGCGGGCGACGCATCGGCCGCCCGCGCCGACGGGGCGCGAACCACGGGCACGCGTGTGGAGTCTGCGAGCGAAAGCTCCTGCGGGGCGGAGCTCTCTCTCGCGCCGGAAGTTCCAGACGAAGGATGGGCCGGGGGCGCGTCGTGCGGGCGGCTTGCGGGAGCCGCATGTGCGACGGCCCTGGCCCCGCCCGCGGACTGTGGCGGCGCCTTCACGCCGGCAGGGGCCGCGGCGGCCGATGGCTTGGGGCCATGCGGTGCGGCCGCGGTCGACTTGCCGCCCGCGGGAACGGATACCTTGACGCTGGCCGGCGCCGCCGCGGCGAGCGCCCGGACTTTGGCCGTCTGCGAAGTGGCGGATGGTTTGGCGCCGGCGGAAGGCTTGGAACTGGCGGACGGTTTGGCGCTGACAGGCGCCGGAGCAGGAGTCTTGGCGGGTGCCTGGCCCGCGCTCGGCTCTATGTCCGGCCGCATGCCGGCGAAGTCCGTGAGCGCCCTTTGCAACCTTGGCGTCAGGAGCTTGGCGAGACCGCCGGCATCGGCCTTGATGGACCGGGTGTCCATGATCACCATGACCGCGCCCACCAGCGCTCGACGTGCGTTGACGGCGCGCAGCAGCACGGCGGAGCGGGCGTCGCCCAGATCGTAGGCGAGCACCGGCGGGGAATCGCTCCGGGCAAAGGATTCGAGCGCCTCGCGAACCGCATTGTGTTCGTCCGGCCCCATGGAGCTCTCGCTCAGCCAGAGCAGGTCTCCGTTCTCATCGTGCAAAGAAACGGCATGCGCGCGCGCCGGTTCGAAGGCCGCACGCACTTTCTGACAGACGGCATCGAAATCGACGAGCGGACTTTCCGTAGCGCTGAAGGGTTTGCCCTGCTCCATAGTTCCGATAGCCTTAGAATTGAGCTACATATCTACAGGACGGCCCGTCCGGGTGATGTGATGGTTTTCGCCAAACCGTCGCGGAACGTCTCGAGTGTGCGACGGTTCGACAAATCGCCGAGCACGCGACCGGTATGACATATCATCCGGTCAATGAAAACCATGTCTCCGATCCGTGAGAACCGTCAATATCGGTATTACGATTTTGTGATGGCCGCCTATGTGTGCGTCCTGTTGTGCTCGAACCTGATCGGCCCCGCGAAGGAGACCTCCTTCCACGTCCCGGTCATCGGCACGGTGACCTTCCTGGCCGGCGTCCTGTTCTTCCCGATCTCCTATATTTTCGGCGACATCCTCACCGAAGTTTACGGCTATGCGCGCGACAGACGCGTCGTGTGGGCGGGGTTCGGTGCGCTGGCATTCGCCTCCGTCATGGCGGCGGTGATCGTGCATCTGCCAGCGTCGGAGAGCTCGCGCGCGACCCAGCCTGCGGTGGAGGCGATCTTCGGCAACACGCCGCGCATCGTGGTGGCCTCGACCCTCGCCTTTCTATGCGGAACGTTCGTCAACAGCTACGTCCTCGCCAAGATGAAGATCTGGACCCGAGGACGCTGGCTGTGGACCAGGATCGTGGGCTCGACACTGTGCGGTGAGTTCGTCGACTCGCTGATCTTTTACTTCGTCGCGTTTTACGGCCGGATGCCCGGGGACCATCTGGTCGCGATCATGTTCACGCAATATGTCTTGAAAAGCGGCTGGGAGATCCTCGCCACGCCGCTCACCTACCGGGTCGTCGCGTTCCTGAAGAGGGCCGAGCAGGAGGATTACTACGACATCGGGACCGATTTCACACCCTTCTCGCTGAGGACTTGAGCCGCTCAATTGGCCGGTAGTTCGCCACGATTTGCCACCGTGCCTCGAGGGCTCTGCCCGAATCTCCAGGCGAAATAGCTCCAACGGGCGGCGGTCGCCGCCCGACGTGGCGAAGCCTGGCAATCGAGGAGCGGTGTATGAAAACTCAATATTCGAAGGTGGTCTGGACGATAGGATTGATGGGATTGAGCGCGGCGGCATTGGCAGGTGCGCCCGAGCCGAAGCCGTCGCCGCAAGAACCGGCCGGTTTCATCACCGGCGCGGTCATCGGTGGCTTCGCGGCCGGGCCGGTCGGCGCGGTCGTGGGGGCGGGCCTCGGCACCTGGCTCGGCAATCGGGTGCACCGCGCCGGTGAGGCCCGCAAAGCCGAAGCGCAGGTCGCCCTCCTGCAGAACGACAAGTGGCAGCTCGAGGCCGTGACGACCGAGCTCGAGGCCAAGACCGCGCAGCTCGAAACGGCGCGTGGTGAACTGGAGGAGACCAATCGTGCACTGACGGCGCGGCTCGATCAGCTGGCGCACAGCGTGGAGGCAGCGCAGGAGGCCAAGGATGTCGGCGCGCGCGAGGAGGCGGCCAAAGTGCTCGATGGGTTGCAGGGCGACATCTTGTTCCGAACCGGCAGCGCGGACATCCCGGAGGACTCCTCGCACGAAATCGAGACTCTGGCCGGCATGCTCGCCAAGTCCCCGTCTCTGAGCGTGCGACTGGACGGATACGCGGACCCGCGGGGGACGGCAGATGGCAACATGAAGCTGTCCGAGGCACGTGCCAATGCCGTACGGGATCTGTTCCTTGCGGCAGGCGTGCGCGAAGATGCGCTCGAGGTGAACGCTTATGGCGGGAGCCAGAGCACCGCCGAGGACAGCGACGGTTATGCGCTCGAACGGCGTGTGCGGTTGACGCTCAAGGCCGCCCCGGAAACGGTGGTCCAGAGCCTCGACCCGGCAACGAACCCGGTGCCGTCGGCCGCGACGCTGCCGCCGACCGCTGCGGCGCAGACCAGCGGTGACAAGTGAGAAAGCGCGGCTCGGCGCGACGGCGCCGAGCCGCCCTTGTTTCCAGCGGCATCCCGCGCCTACGATAGCGCATGGCCGACCATCCCAAGATCGTGATGCTGGACCGCTATCAAACCGGCGAATCAGCGAATCCCTCGCCCGAGAAGATCTTGGCCGGCATACCCCGCACGCGTGTTTCCAATCAGTTCACCGACGGCACGCAGCAATTCTTCTGCGGCCTGTGGACAAGCACCGCGGGCAAGTGGCGGGTGCGATATACCGAGTACGAGTTCTGCGTGCTGATCGAGGGCCGCGTGCGCCTGGAGTCGGTCAGCGGCGAGAAGCACGAGATGCGGGCCGGCGATGCCTTCGTGGTGCCGGCGGGCTACGAAGGCATCTGGGAAGTCGCCGAGCCCTGCAAGAAGTGGTACGCGATCTTCGAGGCGAAGACCTAGGCCGGCGCACCGCAAGCCCGCTCGGGCGGTGGGTCAGGCCGTCTCTCGAATCGCCTCGGCCAACGTCTCGACGATCTGCGAGATTTGCTTGGACTCGATGATCAGCGGGGGCGACAGCGCCACGATATCTCCGGTGACCCGGATCAAGACGCCCTTCTCGAAGCACTTCAAGAACACCTCGAACGTGCGCGCGCCCGGCTTGCCGGCGCGCGGCTCCAATTCCACCGCGCCGATCAATCCGTAGTTGCGGATGTCGATCACGTGGGGGGCGTTGCGAATCGAGTGCAGCGTCTCCTGCCATTCGTGGCTGAGCGTTGCGGCCCGCGTGAGCAGCCCCTCGCGCTGGTAGATATCGAGGGTCGCGAGTGCCGCGGCACAGGCGACCGGATGTGCCGAATAGGTGTAGCCGTGGAAGAACTCGATCGAATTCTCGGGTCCCTGCATGAATGCATCGTAGATCTTGCGCTGTGCGAACACCGCGCCCATCGGGATCGCCCCGTTGGTCAGACCCTTGGCGGTCGTCATGATGTCGGGGGTGACCTCGAAGACCTGCGACGCGAAGGGTTTCCCGACGCGGCCGAAGCCCGTGATCACCTCGTCGAATATCAACAAGATGTCGTGCTTGTCGCAGATCTCGCGCAGGCGCTTGAGATAACCGACGGGCGGCAGGATCACGCCGGCGGATCCGCCGATGGGCTCGACGATGACGGCTGCGATGGTGGAGGCGTCATGCAGCGCGATCAGGCGCTCCAAGTCGTTGGCGAGATGCATGCCCCAATGCGGCAGGCCGCGCGAGAACGCGTTGTGTCCGAGGTCGAGCGTATGCTGAAGGTGATCCACGCTCGGCAGCATGCTGGATGCGAAAAACTTGCGATTGTTGACCAGGCCGCCGACGGACATTCCGCCGAAGCCGACGCCGTGATAGCCCTTCTCCCGGCCGATGAGCCGGGTTCGATGTCCCTGGCCGCGCGCGCGGTGGTACGCGATGGCGATTTTGAGCGCCGTGTCGACGGACTCGGAGCCGGAGTTGGTGAAGAACACCCGGTCCATCCCCGGGGGTGCGACCGCCGCCAAGCGGTTCGCGAGCTCGAAAGCGATGGGATGGCCCATCTGAAAGGTGGGTGCAAATTCCATGATGCCAAGCTGCTGGGTCACCGCCTCGGTAATCTCCCGGCGGCCGTGACCGGCATTGACACACCAGAGTCCCGCCACGGCGTCGAGCACTTCCCGGCCCTCGGGGGTCCAGTAATGCATGCCCTGCGCGCGCGCCAGCAACCGCGGATGGCCCTTGAACTGGCGGTTGGCGGTGAACGGCATCCAGAAAGCGTCGAGATCGGTCTTTGCGGCAGCAGGAGTGATTCGGGCGTTCATGCAAGTCCTTGTGAGGCAGGGGCGAGGCGGGTGGCCTAGAGCCGAATGATAAAGAAATTCAACACAATCATCAATTTTAGCCGCGCATTCGCGGCAAGTGTTTAATATAATGCACAGCATGACCATGGACGTGGGTGCTCATCTCAAGGCTGTCCGGCAGATGTACGGACTCTCGCAGCGAGAGCTCGCCAAACGAGCCGGCGTGACCAACGGACTCATATCGCTGATCGAACAGAATCGGGTGAGCCCGTCGGTCTCCTCGCTCCGCAAAGTGCTCGATGGCATACCGATGGCGTTGGCAGAGTTCTTCACGCTCGACCTCGCCGGCAAGCCCGAGGTGTTTTTCCCGCGTGCCGAGCTCGCGGACATCGGCACGGGCGCCGTGGAGCTGCGGCTGGTGGGAGGGCGCCTGGCCAATCGAAGCATGGCCATCTTGCACGAACGCTATCCGCCGAACGCCGATACCGGCGAAGAGATGCTGGCGCACGCCGGCGAGGAGGGCGGGGTGGTGGTCAAGGGCAAGATCGAGCTCTCGGTGGGTGCTGAATCGCGGATCCTGTCCGCCGGCGACGCGTATTACTTCAAGAGCTCGATTCCACATCGCTTCCGCAATCCCGGGCGCGAGGATTGCGAGATCGTGAGCGCGAGTTCGCCGCCCACGTTCTAGCGCCGCGATTCGAGTGTCGGCGATTTCGCCGGCCGTTCAGGTAGCATAGTCATCATGAGCAAGATAACCGTCGCCGCCACGCAAATGGCGTGCAGCTGGGATCGCGACGCCAACATGGCGCGCGCCGAGAAATTGATCCGCGAGGCGGCCCGACGGGGCGCCAACGTGGTGCTGATCCAGGAGCTTTTCGAAACCCCCTATTTCTGTAAGGACCATGATTCGAAATACTTCGATCTGGCCAAACCGCTGGAGGGTCATCCGGCCGTGGAGCATTTTCGCGGCCTGGCGCGCGAGCTCGACGTGGTGCTTCCCGTGAGCGTGTTCGAGCATGCCAACAACGCGTTTTACAACTCGGTGGTGATCGTGGATGCCGGCGGAGCGGTGCTCGGAAGCTACCGCAAGTCGCACATTCCGGAGGGAACGGGCTACCACGAGAAATTTTATTTCTCGCCGGGCGACTCGGGCTTCAAGGTGTTCGACACCCGGTTCGCGAAGCTCGGCGTCGCCATTTGCTGGGATCAATGGTTTCCTGAGGCGGCGCGGTCCATGGCGCTCATGGGCGCCGAGGTCTTGATGTATCCCACCGCGATCGGCTCGGAACCGCAGGATGCGTCGCTCGACTCCAGTGCGCATTGGCAAAGGACCATGCAGGGCCACGCGGCGGCGAACGTCATGCCGCTGCTCGCATCCAACCGCATCGGCGTGGAGCAGGGTGAGAAATACTCCATGACCTTCTATGGCTCGTCCTTCATTGCCTCCCATACCGGAGAGAAAGTGGCGGAAGCGGATCGCACCAGCGAGACCGTGCTCACCGCCACGTTCGATCTCGACGAAGTTCGACGCTATCGCCAGGCATGGGGCATATTCCGCGACCGGCGTCCCGATCTGTACTACCCGCTCCTGTCGCTCGATGGACGCGCCTGAGGCCGAGGCGGTTCCGCACGATCTGGTTTTTGTCGATCTGGAGACGACAGGGGGAAATGCGGCCTATCACCGCATCACCGAGATCGGCATCGTCCGTGTCCACCGCGATGCGGTGGTCGAGGAATGGAGCACGCTGGTCAATCCCGAATGCGTGATTCCCTCCTACATCGAGAGCTTCACCGGCATCTCCAACGAGATGGTGGAGGGCGCGCCGCGCTTCGCCGATATCGCAAGGATCGTCCTCGAGAAGCTCTGCGCTGCGACCGATCCCGTTGCTTGCGCCGAGCAGCCGGTGTTCGCAGCCCACAACGCGCGCTTCGACTATTCGTTCATGCGGGCGGAATTCCGGCGCGCCGGCATCCCTTTCTCAGCCCCCGTGCTGTGCACGGTCAAACTGTCGCGGCGTCTTTTTCCCGAGCACCCGAGGCATAGCCTCGACGCGGTGATGGAGCGGCACGCGCTCATCTGCAGCGCGCGGCATCGGGCGCTCGGCGATGCGCGGGTGCTCAGCGATTTCTGGTCGATCCTGCGCGCCTCGATTACCGAGGCGGATCTCGCGGCGGCGGCCCGATCCGCGCAAAGCGCGGTGAAACTGCCGCCGCAGCTGCCGGAGGGGCTCGCGGACGAGCTGCCCGAGGGCTGCGGCGTCTACCGCTTCCGTGGGCCTGAAGAGGCGCTTCTGTTCGTCGGCAGGGGCAACTGCCTGCGCAGCGCGGTCCTTGCACATTTCGCGGACGAGCGCGCCGCACGCCGCGAGCACAAGCTCAAGGATGAGGTGCGGAGCATCGAGTGGGTCGAGACCGCCGGCGAGCTTGGCGCTCTGCTGCGCGAGCTGCACGACATCAAGGCCCTCGAGCCGAAGTACAACCGCCGTCCCAACTCGCGTGCCGCGAGCTGTACGCTCAAGGTTTCCGCCGCCTCGGGCGCCGTGCAGATGCTCGCCATCGACGAGACGGAACCGGGCGAGCTCGAGAAGTGCTTCGGCGTATTTCAGTCGCGAAAGGATGCCCGCAAGGCCATGACCGACATCGCGAAGGCGAAGCAGCTGTGCCTCAAGGTGCTCGGCTTGGAGCAGAGCGAGGGATCTTGTCTCGCGCATCAGTTGGGCCATTGCAAGGGAGCGTGCGTCGGCAAGGAGCCCTTGATCCTGCACGCGGTGCGGGTGCAGATGGCCCTCGCGTCCTTGAAATTCAAGGCGTGGCCGTTTCCCGGGCGAGTGGCGCTCATCGAGCGGAGCGCCATGGGTTCGGTCGATTCGCATGTGCTGGATCACTGGGCGTATCTCGGCACCGCGCGTTGCGAGGAGGAGCTGGCCGCGCTCGCGCGCAGCACCGCTCCCTGCGTCTTCGACCCACAGGTTTACAGGATTCTGGTGCGCTACCTTGCGAATCATACGAAGCTCGAATGGCAGGATCTCGAAGTCGGCTCGCATCTCGGCAGCGCCGATGTGTATTGACGGCACCGCGTGAACGATAGCGTCCGTTACTGGATCGCCACGGCGCCGGTGGGCGCATCGTCGGTGCTCGCCGAGGAGCTCGCCGCGTTCGGCGCCGCCGACATCCGCGAGCGCAGCCATGACGTTAAATTCCAGGGCACGCTCGAAGTCGGCTACCGCGCGTGTTTGTGGTCGCGCACCGCCACCCGCGTGCTGTTGAGCCTGGGTTCGGTCGAGGCCGGCACCACCGAGGCCTTGTTCGAGGGCCTCAAGCGTTTCGATTGGCGCGAGCATCTTGGCCCCGGGGCGACGCTGGCCTGCGGCTGCAGCGGCGGCAATGCCGCGATCCGTCACACGATTTATGGCTCGCAATTGCTGAAAGACGCGGTCTGCGACAACCTGCGCGAGTCCACCGGGGAGCGGCCCGTCATCCGGCCCGACCGGCCCGATGTGCTGCTGCATCTGCACGTCGAGGGTCCGACCGCCCTCGTGTCGGTCGACTTCTCCGGTGAGAGCCTGCATCGGCGCGGCTATCGAACCGAGGGCGGGCGCGCGCCGCTGAAGGAAAATGTGGCGGCCGCGGTGCTGCTCAGGGCGGGGTGGGCGCAAATTGCGGCCGGGGGCGGCACGCTGGTCGATCCGATGTGCGGCTCCGGAACTTTTCTCACCGAGGCCGCGCTCATCGCGAGCGACGCCGCTCCCGCACTCGATCGGGACTATTTCGGATTTCTGGGTTGGCGCGGACATGATGCAGACCTCTGGCAGCGTCTGCGTGAAGAAGCCGCGCGGCGCCGCGCGGCGCAACCGCCGAGGCGCTGCATCGTCGGGTCTGACATCGACGCGGACGCCGTGCGTATGGCCATCGCCAACGTGGCGCAGGCTGGGGTCGCGGAGTGGGTGCACATCGAGAAGCGTGCGCTCGAGTCGGTCACGGCGCCCCCCGGTCCTAAGGGCCTGGTGGTGGCGAATCCGCCGTACGGGGAGCGTATCGGCGCGGATTCGGGGCTGCCTCTGCTCTATGCAGAGCTTGGGCGCCTGTTGCGCGAGCGGTTCCAGGGATGGCAGGCGGCGATATTGACCGGTGACCCGCCGCTGGCGCGCCATCTCGGCATCCATGCCAAGCGCACCCACCGGGTATACAACGGCGCCATCGAATGCCGGCTCTTGCGCTTCGATTTGACCGCGGACAGCGCGCGACCCTCGCCGAGCGAAACGCGCGCCAAATGGTCCGCACGACCCGGCGCGCAGATGTTCGCCAACCGCTTGCGCAAGAATCTCGACCGTCTGGAGCCGTGGGCGGCGAAGGAGGGCATCGAATGCTTCCGTCTGTACGACGCCGATATGCCCGAGTACGCGTTCGCCATCGATGTCTACGGGCGGCAACCTCGCCACGTGTACGTGCAGGAATACGCGCCGCCCAAGACCGTCGATCAGGAGAGCGCCCGCGAGCGCCGCCGCGAGGTACTGACCGTCCTGCCCGAATCCCTCGACGTGCCGCTCGAGTGCGTTCACACCCGCGTGCGCAAATCGCAGAAGGGAACCGAGCAGTACCAACGACGATCCGACCGGCACCCGCCGCGCCCGGACCGCCGCCCCCATTCCGGGACGCAGGCCGATGCCGCGGCCGAACCTGAGCGGGTGAGGGTTTCCGAGGGAGGGCTCGAGTTCTGGGTGAATTTTCGTGACTACCTGGATACGGGCTTGTTCCTCGATCACCGCATCACCCGTCAGATGCTGCGGCAATGGGCGCAAGGCGCGGACTTCCTCAATCTATTCTGCTACACGGCCAGTGCCACGGTTTACGCGGCCGCGGGCGGCGCGCGCTCCAGCGTGAGCGTCGATCTGTCGAACACGTATCTCGACTGGGCGCACGACAACCTGATGCTGAACGGTTTCGGCGGACACGAGCACGCGTTGCAGCGCGCCGATTGCCTCGAGTGGGTGGCGAGTCAGGAGGCGGATGGCGCCCGCTTCGATCTGATCTTCGTCGATCCGCCGACGTTCTCGAACTCCAAACGCATGGAGGGAGTGCTGGACGTGCAGCGCGATCACGTCGGGATGATCCGGCGCTCGCTGAATCTCCTGCGGCCGGGAGGCCGCCTGGTGTTCTCGACCAATTACACGCGATTCAAGCTCGATGCGGCTGCGCTGGCGGACGTGGAGGTGGAGGACATCAGCGCCGGCACCATTCCCAAGGACTTCGAGCGCAATCCCCACATCCATCGCTGCTTCGTGATTCGCCCGCGGGGCGCACGGTGATCGCGAGATTCCTGGCGCGCCGGGCGCTCTTATCCCTGGTCACGCTCGCGATCCTGTCGGTGATGGTGTTTCTCGGCGGCCAACTGCTGCCGGGTGATGTGGGGCGCGCGGTGCTCGGCCCCCTGGCCGACGCCCGCGCGGTGGCCTTGTTCAATCATCAGGTGGGCGTCGATCGACCGCTTACCGTCCAGTATTTCGACTGGATCACTCACTTCGTCGTGGGCGACATGGGCCGATCGTTCACTTTCCGCTCGCCTGTCGCGCCATTCATCGTCCAAGCGCTGGTCAATTCCCTGAAGCTTGCGGCTTTGGCGTTCGTGCTGGTGGTGCCGCTCGGTATCGCCGGCGGAGTGTGGGCAGCGCTTCGAGTCGGTCGATGGAGCGATCGTGCTTTGGTGCTTCTCGGCCAGTCCCTGGGTGTCGTTCCGGAATTCATTTCATCGATCGTGCTCATCCTGGTTTTCGGGGTTTGGCTGCATTGGCTGCCGATGTCCGCGGATTGGCCCGAAGGAGCCGGGCCGCTGACGCAGCTGAGATATCTGATCCTGCCCTCGCTGCCGCTCGTGCTGGTGTTCTTCGGTTACATCGCCCGCGTCGCGCGCGCGGGCACGGTCGAGGCGTTGGACGCCGACTACACCCGCACGGCGATCTTGAAGGGCTTGCCGATGTCGACGGTGATGCGCCGGCACGTGTTGCGCAATGCGCTCATGCCGACCATCACGGTGGTGGCGAGTCTGCTCGGGTATCTGGCCGGCGGGCTCGTGGTGATCGAGACACTGTTTCACTATCGCGGGATCGGCGCCCTGATCTATTCCGCCGCCCGTGCCAAGGACTTTCCCATGCTCGAGGCCGGAGTGCTCACCGTGGGCGCCGTCTATGCGATCGCATCGGTGTTCGCGGATCTTTTGTCCGCCGCGCTCAATCCGCGGCTGCGGGCGGCGCGCGCATGAGCGGGGCCGCGGATGTCATCGCGCGCCCCACGGAGCCTGAGGCGGCCCCGAGTCTCGGCCGCGAGCGCTGGCGCGCGGCATGGCGCTCACCCACCCTCATCGCGGGTCTGCTCATCCTGGCATTCTGGATCGTGTGCGCGCTGTTCGGCGCCGGGATCACGCCCCGGGACCCTTACGCGGACGATCTGCTCGCGACGCTCTCACCGCCATCGGCCGCTCATTGGTTCGGCACCGATCAGCTGGGGCGGGACATCTTCTCGCGCGTGATCGTGGGTGCGCGAGACATCCTGATCGTGGCGCCGCTGGCAACGCTGCTCGGCACGGTGCTCGGAACCGCTCTGGGACTCTGCATCGGATATTTCAGGGGCGCGCTCGATGACGTCGTCAGCCGCATCATCGAGGCGCTGCAGGCCCTGCCGCTGGTCATCGTCGCGCTCATGGCGCTGGCGGCTGTCGGCACGTCGAACGCCACGGTGGTCCTGGTGATCGGCTTCGTGTTCACGCCGCTGATCGCGCGCACCGTCCGCTCGGCGGTGCTCAACGAGACCGATCTGGATTACGTCGCGGCGGCACGTCTTCGCGGCGACGGCGCCCTCGCCATCATGTTCATCGAGATACTCCCCAACGTCCTGCCGATCGCGATCGTCGAAATGACGGTGCGCCTGGGCTACGCGATCTTTTTCGTGGCCTCCTTGAGTTTCATCGGCTTCGGCATTCAACCGCCGTCCGCGGATTGGGGCATCGCCATTGCGGAAAACTACAGCTTGATCGGCAGCTACTGGTGGACCGTGCTGTTCGACGCGGGCGCCACCGCGTCGCTGGTGATCGGCGTCAACCTGGTCACGGATGGGCTCGCCGGCGTGCTCGACGCATGATGGGCCGTCAACACGAAAACGGCGATCCGGCGAACGGAGCAAGCGCCGACGCGCTGCGCTTCGACGAGGTCAGTGTGACCTACCGCAGCGGCCGCCGCGAGCGTCGGGTGCTCACCGGCGTGAGCCTCGCAATCCGCCGCGGCGAGGCCTACGGTCTGGTGGGGGAATCGGGCTGCGGCAAATCGACGGCGGCCTTCGCCGCCATCCGTTACCTCGCGCGAAACGGCCGGGTGAGCGGCGGGCGCATCTGGGTCGACGGGCGGGATCTCATGGCGCTGTCTGCAACGGAACTTCGCCGCTTGCGCACGCAGAGCGTATCGATGGTCTACCAGGATCCGGGCAGGGCGCTCAATCCCTCGCTTCGAATCGATCGCCAGATGATGGAAGTGTTCGAAGTTGCGCAAGGCATTTGCGGCGATCAGGCGCTGTCGCGCGCGCGAGAGATGCTCGCGCGCGTCCAGATCGGAAGTCCCGATCGCGTGCTTCGCAATTATCCGCACGAGCTGTCGGGCGGCATGCAGCAGCGGGTGATCATCGCCATGGCGCTGTCGACCAATCCGGCGCTGCTGATTCTCGATGAGCCCACGACGGGGCTCGATGCGACCGTGGAGGCGGAGGTCCTGGATCTCGTCACTCGCTTGCGCGCCGAGTTCAACAACTCCATTCTGTTCATCAGCCACAGTCTCCCCGTGGTCGCGCGGATGTGCGACCGGGTGGGCGTGCTCTATGCGGGCGAGCTCATCGAGGAAGGGCCGGCGAGCCGCGTGTTCCGCGATCCAAAGCATCCCTACACGGTGGGCCTGATGCGTTGCGTTCCGAGGTATGGCCTGCGCAAGAGTCAGGGCCGGCTCGAGACCATCCCGGGCTTCCTGCCCGCTCCCGGGTCGATCACCGACTGCTGCGTTTTCGTCACGCGCTGCGCCAATGCGACGGAGCGCTGTGCCCGCGAGGTCCCCCAGCCGATCGCGCTGGAGGGTCATGTCGCGCGCTGCTTTTATCCGGATCGGGCCTCGCAATTGCCGCGCCAGTCTTCGGGGGCGGCTGCGAACGCGCCGTCCGGGGCGGGTGGCGTGCCCGCGACGCACAGCGCGCCCTTACCGACAGGCGGCGCCGCGGGCGCTGCGCCACCGCTTCTGCGCGCGGATCATCTGTCGAAGACCTATCTGATCTCCGGCAAGCGCTTTCACGCGGTGCATGACGTCACGATCGAGCTTTGGCCCGGCGAGACCCTGGGCTTGGTGGGCGAATCGGGCAGCGGCAAAAGCTCGCTGGCAAAATTACTGCTCGGCCTATCAGTGGCGGATGAGGGCAGCGCCATCCAACTCTGCGGCGCTGCCTTACCGGCGCGTGCCGAGGATCGCACGCGCAGCCAGCTCAAGGCATTGCAGATCATTTTTCAAAACCCAGGGGCGGCGCTGAATCGCTCACAGACCGTGCGCCGGTTGATCGGCCGCTCGCTGCGGCTCGTCGGGCTTTCGGGCGCCGCGCGGGAAGTGCGCTTGCGCGAGATCGCGGCGTCGGTGCGCCTGACCCCCCGCCATCTCGAGGAGAAGCCGCGGCAGCTATCGGGGGGGCTCAAGCAGCGCGTGGGTATCGCGCGGGCGTTTGCCGGTGGCCCCCGGGTCGTGCTGTGCGACGAGCCCACCTCGGCGCTCGACGTATCGGTGCAGTCCGCGATCCTCAATCTGTTGGTGGACCTGCAGGCTGAACAGAAGGTCAGCTATCTGTTCATCTCGCACGACCTGAACGTGGTGCATTACCTGTCCGATCGGATTGCGGTGCTGTATCTCGGTCGCCTGATGGAGATCGGTCCCTCGGAGCAAGTATTCGCGGGCCCTCATCATCCGTATACCGAGGCGCTGCTTTCCGCGAATCCGAGTCTCGAGGCACAGGGTGCGCAGCGCATCCGCTTGAAGGGCGAGCTGCCGAGTGCGTCGAACCTGCCGGCCGGATGCGTTTTTCATACGCGCTGCCCGCGCAAGATCGGCGACATTTGCGAGCGGGAGGAGCCACCGCTTTCGCAGGCGGGCGAGCGGCACGCGATCCGATGTCACATACCCGCCGAGCAACTCGGCCGCAGCGTCCGCGTGCCGACTCAACCCAACGAGCCGACTTAAGCCCGCGAGCTGCCGAGCAATACGACCAGCCGGCTCCAGGCTTTCTCCGCCTGATCGTGATCGTAGACCTGAGAGTCCGGCGGGCACCAGCCGTGCTTCGTGCCCGCATACACCTCGATTTCCGCGGGCAGGTGGGCCGCGGCGAAGGATTTGCGCAGCACGTCTTTGGCTTCGGGTTGTTTCTGATCGTCGTTCTCAGCGATCGCGATCAAGAAGTGCGCCTTCATTTGCGGAATCAACAGATGCGGGCTGTCGGGCGAATCGCTCACTAGACCGCCGCCGTGGAAGGTGGCGCCGGCCCCGACCCGATTCGGAAAAGCCGCGGCCGTACGGAATACGAAAGGGCCCCCCATGCAATAGCCGGTGGTCGCCATTTTTTTGGTCTTGTCGACGCAGGGCTGGGCATCCAGGAACCCGACGAATGCCGTGGCGTCGGTCACCGCGGTTTGGGGGGACAAAGTACCGGCGAGGGTCATGAGCGCCTTACGCGTCGGAGCGTCGTTGAAGTCGGGATGCTCGGGCGCCGTGGGAGCTCGCTGCGTGCGATAGAACGGGTTGATGACGAGGACGGCATACCCGGACTCGGCGAGGCGTGTCGCCATCTGTTTGAAAGCGGGCCGCAAGCCGAAAATGTCGGGCCAGATGAGCACCGCCGGGAACTTGCCTTTGACGGGGTGCACGAAATACGCATCGGCGACTCCATCCGGCGTCTTGATATCGACTTGGGCTCCCGTCGTCGGAGGGGCATCGCCGAGCGCCGGCAGGGCGGCCGCCAATCCAGCACCCAGCGCCATCGCTCCAAATTGCCGGCGCGTCAGCTCGCTCGAGCGCCGCGCGAATTCATCCAGGTCGTCATGCTCGCACATATCCACTCCGCCGAGGTTTTTGAAGCAGCGACAATTTTGCACTCACCGGCGCGCGGCGGGCAATAGGCGCCGCGCGTCGGTAAATTCCTACCTGCCAGCGTTGCGGCATGCCCTCAGCGGCGCGGCGCGCCCGACGCACGAGCGGCCGCCAGGTTGAGCTGACCCATGGCGGTCGGCCGCACACCACTCACATCCTTGGCGGTCACGGACAGCCAATCATAGAAATACGCGATGATCACCGGCGTCTCGTCCAGCAAGAGCCGTTGGATGCGTCCCGCGGCCGCGCGCTGGGAAGCGGGATCGAGTGCCGCGATGTATTGCGCAGCGAGTCGGTCGTAGTCGGGATTTTTGAAATGCGCCGCGTTGAAGGTGCCGCGGCTGCCGAGACTCGCGGTCAGGATGGTGTTCGGTACGCCGCGATGGGCGTAATCCTCGATGCCCATCTGCGAATCCAACCAGTCGGAGGCGCCGAACACGGCGCGACCGAAATACGCCGACTGATCCTCCACATCGAGCGTCAAATCGATCCCGATCTTGCGGACCGCGTTTTGGATGACCACGGCGTAATCGGGAATTTCCTGAAAGCGCTCCGCGGTGAGCCGGGCCATGAAACCGTTGGGTACGCCCGCCTCCGCGAGCAGTCTCCTGGCGAGATCGAGGTCCTGGTCCCGCTGCGGTACCGTCGGATCGGTGGCGGGGAAGATGGGCGCAAACGGGGAGTCGTTGCCGAGCGCCGAGCGCCCCCGCAACATGCCGCGCACGAGATGTTCGCGGTTGAGGCTGAGCGCGACGGCGCGGCGCACGCGCTTGTCGGCGAATGGCCCGCGGTCGGTGCGCAGGTGAACCTGCTCATGCGCGCTCGATTTCAGGCTCACGATGTTGAGGCGCGGATCAGCCAACAGGGCTTGACTACCCTGAACCGGCACGTGCAGGAGCACGTCGAGCTGGCCGCCCTGCATCGCGAGCACCTGTGCCTGAATGCTGTCGTAGAAGTCGAACAGCACGCGCTCAACGGTCGCCTTGTCGCCCCAATAATCCTCGTTCCGCACGAACGAGGCGTGCGCCTTGGATACGTATTTCTGCAGCCTGAAGGGACCCGTCCCGTTGAATCGGTGCTCGAAATCGCCGGAATAATCGGCCGGCAAGATGATGGCGTTGTAGTTATCCGAAGACACGAGGTAGGGAAAGCTGCCGTTCGGAGCGTCGAGGCCGAATGCGACGGTGTAGTCATCGAGCGCCCGCGTGCCGCCTTTGGAAAGGGTGCCCGCAAAGGCCGAGAGCGCGATCGATCCGTTCGCAGGGTCCGAGAGCCGATCCATGGTGGCGACCACGTCCGCTGCGGTCAGCGTGCGGCCGTCATGAAAGCGGACCCGGCGGCGGATCTTGAAGCTCCAGACGCTCCCGTCGGCGTTAGGCTGCCAGCTTTCCGCCAGCGCCGGCTGCAGCGTGAGATCGGGATCCGAGTTCGCGAGGTACTCGCCCGTTTGGCTCAACAGGCAAACGCCGCCGGTGTCCCCGACGGTCAAGGGATCGATCAGCCCCGCAGGCACGGGCATGCCGACGGTCAGGGTGCGCGCGCCCGGATCGGCGCCGGCCGCGCGGGCCGACCGCGATGCCATCGCGCCGGCGAGCGGTGCCAGGAGCCCGAGGAGCGCGGCGTGCCGGAGGAAGCCGCGACGGTCGATTCTACCGGCGAGGTAATCCTCGATCGCGGCGTTCTGGGCGTCGCTGCCATGCCGGCGCAGCGCCTCGAGGGAGGTCCCTTTCACGCGCTGGTCGAGTCGATGCGCTCATCAGGCGCGAAGATGTTCGCGGTGAGGGCGTCGGCCAATTGTCCGAGCTCCGGGCCGAGAATTCGGTCCTCGACCACCGGCGGTACGTAGGTGCGAATCAGCTCGACGAATTGACCGAGCGGGAGCGGCGGCGTGCGATCGGTGACGAACAGCGCCTGCGATGCCACCACGGCCAGCATGGCGAGTGAAGCGTCCAGACAGAGTGCAGCCCTTGCCTCCTTGCTCCAGGCGATGAACCCCGGGGCCGCGACGTCGTCCTGACCCGATCCCAGGCTGTCGCTGCCCGGGATGAAGGTGCGCTGAGCGGCCGCCCGGGCGAGCTCCACGTATCCGTTCGCCGCCATCGGGATGTAGCCGATATTTCCGCGTCCGTCGCTCTGCCCCGGCTGACGCCCGACCAGCAGCTGATCCGGCAGATGAGAGACCTGGCCGTTCAGCAATTTGCCGCAGTGACGATCCGCCAGCAGGCAGATATCCGCCCAGATTGCCGCGAGATCGTCGAGCGCCGGTGCGGCCATGGCATTGTGATAGCCGCCGGTGCTGAGACAGCGTCCGTATGGATGTTGGCCGTCGGGCGGCAGGTAGACCGGATTGTCGGACACCGAGGAGAGCGAGATCTTGGCGGCGCGCTCGGCGGCGGATACGGCGCGATGCGCGTGGCCCAGAACGCGCGGCACGATCCGATAGCTCACCGGCGCCTGGTAGTTGCGGCGACCGTGGACTTCGCCCAGGTAGGTGCGCAAGGAACGCAGCGCGGCCGCCTCGTCCGCATCGCCCCACAGCGCTTCGAGTGCCGCGTCGTAGTGCTCGAGCGGCGCGCGGAAGGCCTCGATCGACAGCGCGAACGCCTCCAGTGCGATCTGCAACCGGCGCCGCCCCGCGATCGCGGCATCCGCGATCAAGGCAGCCGCGCACGGCGAGCCGTTGATCAGCGATCCGCGCTCCTTCACCTCGAGGTCGAAACGCTTGGAGAGCTCGGCAAACAGGGGATAGAGCGCGAGAATCTCGCCCGCGCCGCCTTGTCCGGCGGCGGCGACCCGCGGCATGGGTCCGCCGTCCAGCATCCCGGCCACCGCCTCGACGATGCGCGGCGTGGTGGCGGAATGTCCCTCGACGAAATTGGCGAGGCGCGCAAATACGATGCCTCGCACGACGCGATCCGGGAGATAGTCTCCGAACGAGGTCGCGGCGGGAAATGGCTTGATGCGCGCGTGCATGTCGCGCTCATCCAGCGTCAGGCGGTGGCTCGCCCGCTCTCCCATGGCGGTGGTCACACCGTAAATGACCACCGACGGGTCCTTGTCGATCAGATCCAGAAACGAGGCGCGGCAGGCGGCAATTCGTTGCATTGCGTCGGCGCCGATGCGCACGCTCTCGCGCTGCCACGCGACCCGGTAGAACGCGGTCAGCGTGATGTCGGCGCGGCTGTTGAGGATGACGGTCAAGCAATCACCATGAACGATTTTAGAATAAGGGGTGCCTAGGATATGTGGTGGAATAGACAAAACGAATAGTATGCCCAATGAATCATCGAGGGACGCGAGCGGTGGTACGAGCGTGAGCGATGGCCAGTCCATACGGCCGTTCCTGGCCAGACTCGAACGCGACGGCTCGTTGCGGCGGATCGACAAGGCGGTCGATCGCTCGTTCGAGCTGTCCGCATTCCTGTCCGCCGCGGACGCCGGACCCGCGCTGATGTTCGAGCGGGTCGTGGGTTGCGAACTTCGCGCCGTGGGCAATCTCCTCGCCGGTCGCGAGCGGATCGCCGCGGCACTCGGAATCGACACGGGCCAGATTCTGCCGCGGCTCGCTGCGGCGATCGCCCAACCGGTCGCGACGATTGTGGTTGACGAGGCACCGGTGCAGGCGTGCGTGATCACGGAGAATCCGCTGGCAACGCTGCCGGTACCGCGATTCTTCGAACGGGAGGAGCGGCCATATGTGACCGCCGGCGCCATCGTCGCCCGGGATCCCGAGAGCGGACGCGGCAATCTCTCCTTTGCGCGCCTCGCGATTCTGGACGGCCGGAGCGCAATGATCGGTATCGCACCCAATCACCACCTGGCGCTGTTCGCGCGGCGTGCGGCCGCCTTGGGCCGCGAGCTCGACATCGGTGTGGTCGTGGGCGCGCATCCGGCGATTCAGCTCGCGGCCTGCCTGTACCTGGGCGTCGGCGACGACGAGCTCGAGTGCGCCGGGCATCTATTGGGAGAGCCGGTCCGCGTCGTCCGCGCGCTGACCATAGATCTCGCGGTGCCCGCGGAAGCCGAATTGGTGCTGGAGGGTCGGATCGATGCGCGACGCACCATCGAAGAGGGACTGGTCTCGGAGTACCATGGCATGTACGAAAATTACGGCAGTGGATATCTCGCCACCTTCAGCGCGCTGACACGGCGGCGAGATGCGATCTTTCAGGTGATCGAGCCGGGCTATCATCGCGAGCACATGTACCTCGGGGCGCTGCCGATCGCCGCGGGACTTCTCGGCGCCGTGCGGGCTGTGGCCCCGAACGTGCTCGATGTCGCGGTCACGGAGGCGGGCGCGGGGCGCACCGACGTGGTGGTGCAGATGGGATCGCCGCGGCCCGGCCAAGCGCGCCGCGTCGTGTTCGCGGTGTTTGCCGCCGTCAGCATCGTCAAGCGAGTGACCGTGGTGGACGAGGACATCGATCCCTGGGATGCGGTGGCGGTCGAGTGGGCCCGCACCAATCGAATGCGGCTCGAGCGCGACCTGTTGTTGATACCGAATGCGGGTGCGGACCGCTCCGAGCCCATGGAGGTCGCAGGATTTGTGACGAAAGCGGGTTTCGATGCGACGGCGAAAGCGGGCGATCGGCTCGAGGGGAACGAGCGCGCCCGGCCGCCTCTCGAGGTGACTCGGGCCGTGAACCGGTGGCTCAAGGACAATATTCCGCCGGCGGAGCGCCGATGGCTGAAATGAGGAGTTGACCATGGGGGATTTCGATCTGGTGGTGACCGGCAACCTGGTGCTCGCGGAACGCATCGTCGAGGACGGCTTCGTGGCCGTGGCCGGCGGAAAAGTCGCGCTGACGGGCCAGGGAGCTGCGCCGGCGGCCCGCGAGACGTTCGATGCGAGCGGTCTATGGGTGCTGCCCGGTGTCATCGACGGCCAAGTGCACGCGGGAAGCCAGGCAAATCAAGAGGGTCTCGGGCACGCCTCGCGCGCCGCGGCGGCAGGCGGGGTGACCACCATGGTGGACATGCCCTACGATGATCCGGAACCGGTATGGCACGGCGAGCTGCTGCGCCACAAGATCCAGGTAGTCGAGCGGGATTGTCACGTCGACGCTGCGCTCTACGCGACGATTTCCGAGGCGCACGGAACTTCGACGATCGCGGGTCTGATCGAGGCCGGTGCGTGCGCGTTCAAGTTTTCCACCTTCGAGGCCGCACCCGGACGCTTTCCCCGGATCGACGAGGACGTACTCTACGATGCGTTTGCGCAGATCGCCCCGTCCGGCCTCGCCTGCGGCGTGCACAATCAGATGCAGGAGCTGACGCGCAAGAACGTCGCGCGGCTCATCGCCGCCGAGGATACCGGCTGGGACGCGTTCGGTCGCGCGCACACCCCGCTCATCGAGCATCTCGCCACCGCGCTGATTTTCGAACTCGGCGCGCTCACCGGGGCGCGGGCGCACGTGGTGCACGCATCCCTGTCGCGGGGCTTCGAGCTCTGCGAGAACTACAAGGCGTTTGGCCACAAGACCAGCATCGAGACCTGCGTGCAGTATCTGATGTTGAACGGTGAAGCCGACATGCAGCGCCTCGGCGCGAAATTGAAGCATTACCCACCCGTCCGTCCGCAGTCGGAGGTGGAGCTTCTGTGGTCGCACATCGCCGCAGGCCATTGCGCCTTCGTGTCCTCCGACCACGTCTCCTGGGGGCTCGAGCGCAAGTCCAATCCCAACATCTTCAAGAATTCCTCGGGCGGCCCAGGACTCGAGACACTGCTGCCGGCGTTCTGGACCGGCTGCGAGGAGCGTGGCATCTCGCCCACCATGGTGGTGAGAATGCTGTGCGACGGACCCGCGCGACATTTCGGACTGCGTCATCGCAAGGGCTCTCTGGAGGTCGGCGCCGATGCGGACATCGTCGTCGCCGAAGCCGGGCGCTTCACCTTCGACGCCTCCAAGAGCTTGTCGGCGGTGCAGTGGAGCTCCTTCGACGGGCGCGAGATGCGGATCCGGGTGGGTGCGACCTTCGTGCGGGGACAGCTCGCCTATGACGGCGAGAAGATCGTCAATCGAGCGGGCCACGGGCGATTCTTGCGGCCGCACGTGGACGGAAGATGATGCGCCGCCTCGATTCGGGCCGGCTCTGGGCCGACCTGATGGCGCTCGGGGCGATCACCGAGTCCGATCGTCCCTACACGCGACGCTCGTTCTCGCCTTTGTTCGACGAGGGACGGGCCTGGCTCACGGAGCGGATGCGCGAGACGGATCTCGTTACCCGCGTCGATGCGGCCGGCAATCTCCTCGGGCGGCGCGGCGGCAAACATCCGGCATGGCCGGCAATCGTGGTGGGATCACATAGCGACTCGGTGCCTTCGGGCGGCCGTTTCGACGGGATGGCCGGCGTGGTCGCAGGCATCGGCATCGCACGCGCCCTCGGCGAGCGCGGCATCGAGCTCGATCACCCGCTGGAAATCATCGACTTTCTCGCCGAGGAGCCGAATGAATTCGGATTGTCGTGCATCGGCAGCCGCGCAATCACCGGGTGCCTCACGGCGGAGCAGTTGAGTCTGACGAGCCCGAAAGGCGAAACGCTGGCGGCGGCCGTGGGGCGTGTCGGCGGCGACCCCGCAAAGTTGCCGATGGCGCCCCGCCGCGACATCGGTGCGGCCTTCGAGCTTCACATCGAGCAGGGTCCCGTGCTCGAGCGCGAGGGCCTCGACATCGGCGTGGTCACCGCGATCGTCGGCATCACACGGCTGGAAATCGAGTTTCAGGGCAGTGCGGGTCATGCCGGCACCACGCCGATGCAGGGGCGCCGCGACCCGCTTATCGCCGCCGCCCACATGGTGGGCTGGGTGCGGCAGACCGCTCTGGAGCTCGCAGGCGCCGGCCGGGGACATTTCGTCGCGACCGTCGGCATCATCGAAGCACTGCCCGGCGGCAGCAACGTCATCCCGCGCAGCGCGCGGATCGTCATCGATGCGCGCAGCGAGGATCGGCGCTCGATGGAGGAGTTTCGCGCAAGGCTGGAGGCCGAGAGCCGCTCCGCGGCGCAGGCGGCCCATGTCGAGTGCTCGAAGCTTGCCTGCCTGTCCGATAATCTCCCCGCCGCGTGCGATGCGCACCTGCAGGCGGTGCTGCGCGACAGCGCGAGGCGCCTCGGTCTTCGTGCGAGATCCCTGGCGAGCGGGGCAGGTCACGACATGGCATTCATCTCTCAGGTCGCGCCGGCGGCGATGGTGTTCATCCCCTGCAAGGATGGGCGCAGCCATACGCCGGAGGAGTGGGCGACCGCGGAGGCGTTGACGGCGGGTGCCGAGGTGTTGTTGGAGGCGATCCTGGAGGTCGACCGGACTACAGCCAGTCCTTGAGCCGGTAGTACAGCATCGCGAGCACCAGGGAGGGACGGCGCAGCAGCGGTCCGCCGGGGAAGTCGCGATGCGGCAGGCGCGCGAACACATCGAATCGCTCCGCGGTGCCTGCCACCGCCTGCGCCACGAGCCGGCCGGCGAGCACCGTCAGGGACATGCCGTGGCCGGAAAAGCCCTGCAGATAGAACACGTTCGGCGACAGCCGCCCGAAGTCCGGCGCCCGGCTCATGGTGATGTCGAGATACCCGCCCCAGGCGTATTCCACGGGTACATTCGAAAGCTCCGGGAAAATGCGCACCATGCGCCGACGCATGGATTCGGCGAGATGCGGGGGTTGGACGGCGCTGTAGCTCACCCGTCCACCGAAGAGCATTCGGTCATCGGCGGAGCGGCGAAAATAATCCAAGATCCAGTTGATGTCGGCGACCGCGGCATCGCTCGGCAACAACGAGCGCGCATGCCCAGCCTCGAGCGGCCGGGTGGCGATGATGTAGGTCCCGACGCCGAGAATGCGCCGGGAGAGTGCCGGTGCGAGCGCGCCGAGATAGGCGTTGCCGCAGAGCACGAGCTGCCGGCAGCGCACCGCGCCGTGAGCAGTGCGCACGATCACGCCGGCGCCTTCTTCGTAGTGTAGCGCCTGAGTCTGCTCGAAAATGACCGCGCCGGCAGACTCCGCCGCACGTGCCACCCCCTGGGTGAACTTCAGCGGATGCAGATGCCCGCTGCGGGTGTCGATAAGGCCGCCGAGATAAAGTGTGCTTCTCACATGAGCCTGCAGCTGCTCTTGGTCGAGCAGGCGCACGGATTCGTACGCATACTCATCGCGCAGCTCGTCGAACCACTCGGAGAGCTCCTGGAGATGACGCGGCTTGGTCGCGACGTGGACGTGATTGGGCCGGTAGTCGCAATCGATGACGTATTCCCGGATCAGGGACTGAGTGAGGTCGAGCGCCTCGACCGACATCTCGAACAGCCGCTTGGCATCCTCGCGACCGACTTGGGCGGTGAGTGCCTTCTGGCTGGTCGCCAGCCCAAAGATGGTCTGGCCTCCGCTGCGGCCCGATGCGCCGTAGCCGACGAAATTCGCCTCCAGCAGAGCGACCTTGAAGCCGCGCTTCGCCAAATGCAGCGCCGCCGAGCATCCGGCGAGCCCGCCGCCGACCACGGCGACATCGGCCTCGTAGGTGCCCGCGAGCGGCGCCCGCGCAGGCTCGAGGCTTGGCGGGCTGGAGGCGTTGTAATAAGAAGGGGCAGGCGGAAGTTTCAGGCGCACGGGACGGGTTTGGGCAAGGGACTGTTTAAGATCTTATGGCTATTGACAGCTTATGACGCCTGTGAGCCTACCCGCTAAATCGACTCCATGGCAACAATGACGCATCGCAACAAACAAGGCTAAGTCCCGGAAATGCCTAAATCTTGGCCTATTTTGAATGGGCCCTCGGGACGAGGTGCCGCGGGTGTGGTGTAATGAGGCTGCTGATAAAGCCTAGCTATCTACCTAGGCGTTTAATTTATTAAACATGTCTCGGTTGCCCGTCATCGGAATTCCTGCCGATCGCCGGCTCTGTGGAAAGCACCATTTCCACACAGTCGGCGAGAAGTACATCGACGCCATTGCCATCGGCGCTCGTGCATTGCCGCTGCTGGTGCCGTCCCTCACGCCCACGCTGGATTTGGCTCAGCTGGTCGGGACTTGCGATGGGATCCTGTTCACGGGCAGTCCCTCGAATGTCGAACCTCATCACTATGGAGGCCCGGCCAGTGCGCCGGGAACACTACATGATCCTAGTCGGGATGCTACGACGCTTCCGCTGATCCCCGCAGCCATCGCCGCCGGCTTGCCGGTGCTCGCGATCTGTCGGGGCTTTCAAGAAATGAACGTGGCGTACTGCGGTACGCTGCACCAACGGTTGCACGAGGCGGGATTCTCGGACCATCGCGAGGACGAATCTCAACCGCTCGATGTGCAATACGGACCTGCACACGAGGTCCTTCTGGAGCCTGGAGGGCTGCTTCGCGACATCGCCGGACAGGACCGGCTCGAGGTCAATTCGTTGCATTGGCAAGGAATCGAGACTTTGGGCCGCGGACTTGCCGTGGAAGCTCGCGCTCCGGATGGCGTCATCGAGGCCTTCCGGGCGGCCGATTCGAAGAGTTTCGCGCTGGGTGTGCAATGGCATCCTGAATGGCAATTCGAGAGGAACCCGTTTTCAAGCGCGTTGTTCGAGGCCTTCGGCGAAGCCGCCCGGAGGCGCGCTGCAGGTACAAGGTGAGTTATGGCTAGCACGATTCAGCAGTTTTTGAGGGAACACGGCATTTCGGAAGTCGAGGCGATCATCCCGGACATGGCGGGCGTCGCGCGCGGCAAGCTCATGCCCGCCGAGAAATTCGCGGAAGAGGAGGGCATGCGGCTCCCCGAGGCGATCTTCCTGCAGACGGTCACCGGCGATTACCCGGACGATCAGAGTGCGATGAACCCCTCCGACATCGACATCGTGCTCAAGGCGGATCCCAAGACGGTGCGGGTGGTGCCCTGGGCGGCGGAGCCCACCGCGCAGGTGATTCATGATTGCTTCTACGGCGACGGACGCCCCGTCACCATGTCGCCGCGCTACGTGCTGCGGCGGGTGCTGGAGTTGTACGAGGCGCACGGCTGGGAGCCCGTCGTCGCGCCGGAGCTCGAATTCTTCCTGGTCGAGCCGAATGTCGACTCCGACTATCCTTTGAAACCCCCGGTGGGTCGCTCCGGGCGGCCGGAAATCGGCCGGCAGGCGTACAGCATCGCCGCGGTCAACGAGTTCGATCCCCTGTTCGACGACATGTATTCGTTTTGCGAGGCGCAGGATATCGAGATCGACACCCTGATCCACGAGGCGGGCGCCGCGCAGATGGAGATCAACCTGCTGCACGGGTACCCGATGAGCTTGGCCGATCAGGCGTTTCTGTTCAAACGAACTGCGCGCGAAGCGGCATTGCGCCACAAGATGTACGCGACCTTCATGGCGAAACCCATGGCCAAGGAGCCGGGCAGCGCCATGCATCTGCATCAGAGCATTGTGGACACGAAGACCCGGCGCAACATATTCAGCAATGCCGATGGCACGCCCTCGCCGCTGTTCTTCGGACACATCGCGGGACTTCAGAAATACTTGCCCGGCGCGATGTCGCTGTTCGCGCCGAACGTGAACAGCTACCGGCGCATCAGCCGCTACTCCTCGGCGCCCATCAACGTGCATTGGGGCTACGACAACCGGACCGCGGGGCTGCGCGTGCCCATGTCCGGACCCGAAGCGCGGCGCGTGGAGAACCGCGTCGGCGGCGCGGACGCGAACCCTTATCTTGCCATCGCCGCGTCCCTCGCCTGCGGATATCTCGGCATGGTGGAGGCATTGAAGCCCTCCGAGCCGATCGCGGGCAGCGCGTACGATCTCGCCATCGCGTTGCCGCGCACCCTGGCGGAGGCCTTGCGGCTGCTGCGCGAGTCGAAGCCGTTGGTGGACATGTTCGGCGACCGTTTCGTGCTCGCCTATACGGCGGTCAAGGAAGCCGAGTACGAGACCTTCGCTCAGGTCATCAGCTCCTGGGAACGCGAACATCTATTGTTGAACGTCTGATCCGCCGCCGCATCCGCCGCATCCCGATGAGAATCGGCGATGCGGCTCTGTCCCCCGGCCCCCGGCTGAGATATAACTAGCGCCTCGCAACAAAGTCGTAGGGGATGCGGTTAATGAGGAGAGCGGCGGTGTCTAGGCGTGCGGCTGCAATCATCGGTTTGCTCTTCTTAGTGACGGCATGCGGGGGCTCCAAAGGTCCCGGGGGCGGCGCAGAGAGCAACGGCTCGGCCGATCAGGCAGCCACCGGCGCCAAATCAGGCAAGGTGGTGAACCTCTATATCTGGTCCGACTACCTTGCGACGAACACGCTGTCGGATTTCGAGAAACAGACGGGGATCAAGGTCAACGTCTCCTATTTCGACGCCAACGAAACCCTCGAGACCAAGCTCCTCGCCGGCTCCAGCGGCTTCGACGTGGTCGTGCCGACCGCCTCTTACTTCGAGCGGCAGATCAAGGCGGGCGTGTACCTGACGCTCGACAAATCGAAGCTCCCCAATCTCAAGAACATGGACCCTGAGCTGATGGCGCGCGTGGCGCAGCACGACCCCGGCAACGCGCACGGCGTGATCTACATGTGGGGTACGAACGGCATCGGCTACAACGAGAAAATGGTGCGGCAGCTTCTGCCGGATGCGCCGCTCGACAGCTGGCGGCTGGTGTTCGATCCGGCCGTGGCGTCGAAAATCGCGAAATGCGGGATCAGCGTGCTCGATTCGCCGGCGGAAATGCTGCGCGTGGTGCTGAGCTATCTCGGGCGCGATCCGAACTCGCAGAAGCCCGAGGATGCCGCCGCCGCCGAGGAGACGCTCCTCAAGATCCGTCCCTACATCCGCAACATCAATTCCTCGGAATACATCGAGGCGCTGGCGAACGGCGATCTGTGTGTCGCCGTCGGCTACAACGGCGACATCCTGCAGGCGCGCGATCGCGCCCGCGATGCGAACAAGGGCGTCGACGTGAAGTACATCGTGCCGAAAGAGGGATCGATCCTCTGGTTCGACATGCTGGCGATCCCCAAGGATGCGCCGCATCCGGATGCCGCCTACGCCTACTTGAACTACATCATGGAGCCCAAGGTCACGGCCGACATCACCAACTTCAAACGCTTCGCGAACGCGAATACGGCCTCCGCTCCTTTTGTGCTGGATTCCGTGAAGAACGATCCGGGAATCTATCCGCCGCCGGAGCTGCGTCAAAAGCTTGCCGTGCAGCTCGCGGACTCGCCCGATCAAACGCGCGCCGTCACACGTCTCTGGCAGAAGTTCAAGACGGGACAATAGTCGATGGCCAATTCAGGCGAAGCTGTCAAGTCCGCTCCGTGGCGGGATCCCGCGGCCCGTCCGTACGTTGAGATCGAGCGCGTCACGAAGTCGTTCGGCGACTTCAAGGCCGTCGACGATGTGAGTTTGAATATCTACAAGGGAGAGATTTTCTGCCTCCTCGGTGCATCGGGCTGCGGCAAGACGACGCTCCTCAGGATGCTGGGCGGATTCGAGACGCCGACCGCCGGACGTATCCTGATCGACGGGGAGGATATGACCGGCGTGCCGCCCTACGAGCGCCCCGTGAATATGATGTTCCAATCGTACGCGCTCTTTCCGCACATGAACGTCGAACAAAACGTCGCCTTCGGCCTGAAACAGGATGGCGTTCCCAAGGCCGAGATCGCCGAACGCGTCGCCACGATGCTCGAACTCGTCAAGCTCGGCGGTTTCGGCAAACGCAAGCCGCACCAGCTGTCCGGCGGGCAGAAGCAACGGGTCGCGCTGGCGCGCTCGCTGGTGAAGCGCCCGAAGCTGCTGCTGCTCGACGAGCCGCTGGGCGCGCTCGACAAGAAGCTGCGCGAGCACACGCAGTTCGAGTTGATCGGGCTGCAGGACAAGCTCGGCGTGACGTTCCTGGTGGTGACTCACGACCAGGAGGAGGCGATGACGCTCGCCAGCCGGATCGGCGTCATGGATCACGGCGAAATCGTTCAGGCCGGCACGCCCTCGGAGATCTACGAGTTCCCGTCGTCGAAGTTCGTCGCCGATTTCGTGGGCTCGGTGAACATTTTCGAGGGCAAGCTCCTCGAGGACGAGCCCGAATACGTCCGCATCAGTTCGGAGGAGCTGGGCGGCACCATTTACGTGAGCCACGGCATCAGCGCCGCGCCCGAGGCGGTAGTGTGGGCCGCGGTGCGGCCGGAAAAGATCTTCATGTCGACCTCGCAACCCGGGGTCGACGCAGGCGGCGGCGGCCACGTCACGGACAACGTCGTTCGCGGCACCGTTCAGGACATCGCGTACCTCGGCGATTTGTCGATTTACCTGGTCAAACTCCCCTCCGGCAAGGTCGTGCGGGTGACGCAGCCCAATACCTCGCGTCACGCGGAGGCGATCACCTGGGATCAGCAGGTGTATCTGACGTGGGACGCCTCGAGCCCGGTGGTCGTGACCCGATGATTCGATGAGACGCAAAAGCCCATACGGCAAGCTGGGGATTTCGGGCCGCGGTCTGGTGGTGGCGCTCCCGTATCTTTGGCTCGTGCTGTTTTTCGTCGTGCCGTTCGTCATCGTATTGAAGATCTCCTTCTCCGACGTCGATCTCGCGATTCCCCCTTACAAGCCGCTGATCGAGTGGGTTGGACAGAACGCGCTCGCCATCAGGGTCAACTTCAACAACTACGCGTTCCTGTTCACGGATTCGCTGTACATCAACGCCTTCCTGAACTCGATCAAGGTCGCGTTCATCTCGACGCTCCTGTGTCTGCTCATCGGCTATCCCATCGCCTACGGCATCGCGCGCTCGACCCCGACCACCCGCAACATCCTGTTGCTGCTGGTGGTGCTGCCGTTTTGGACCTCGCTCCTTCTGCGCGTGTACGCCTGGATCGGATTGCTGAAGGCCAACGGGGTCATCAACAACGTGCTCATTTGGCTTGGGCTTATCCACGAGCCCATCACCATGCTGTACACGCCGTTTGCCATGTACGTGGGCATCGTCTACTCCTATCTGCCGTTCTTGATCCTGCCGCTGTACGCGAACCTCGAAAAAATGGACTGGGAACTGCTCGAGGCGGCCGAGGATCTGGGATGCCGGCCATGGCAGGCGTTCTACAAGATCACGCTGCCGCTCTCGCGCAACGGCGTGCTCGCCGGGTCCATGCTGGTGTTCATTCCGGCGGTGGGCGAGTTCGTGATTCCGGCGCTGCTCGGCGGACCGAACGCTCTGATGATCGGACGCGTGCTCTGGGATGAGTTCTTCTCGAATCGAGCGTGGCCGGTGGCGAGCGCCGTCGCCATCCTGCTGCTCATACTGCTGGTTCCTTTCATGATGTGGTACCAGAGCGTTCAGGCCCGCGAGTCGGCGGGCACCCGATGAACCACCGGCGCTCTTATTTCATCCTCACCTGCCTCGCGTTCGGATTCGCGTTCCTGTACATCCCGATCCTGTCGATGGTGGTGTTCTCCTTCAACGCGTCGAAGCTTGTGACGGTGTGGGACTCGGCGAATTCGCCCACTCTAAAATGGTACGCATCGCTGCTCCATAACGAGGAGATCCTGGACGCCGCGTGGATCTCGCTGAAAGTCGCGGTGATGAACGCGTCGGGCGCCGTGATCTTGGGAACGCTCGCAGGATTCGGGCTCGCGCGTTTCGCGCAGTTTCGTGGGCGTTTCACGCTCAATGCCATGACCACCGCCCCGCTGGTGATGCCGGAGGTGATCACCGGGCTGTCGCTGCTGCTGCTGTTCGTCGCCCTGGAGCAGGGGATCGGATGGCCGGCCGGCCGCGGCATCACCACCATGACCATCGGGCACATGACCTTTTCGATGGCGTATGTCACCGTCGTGGTGCAGTCGCGCATGGCCACGTTCGATACGGCGCTCGAGGAGGCGGCGATGGATCTCGGCTGCCGCCCCCTGAAGGTGTTCTTCCTGATCACGCTGCCCATCATTTTCCCGGCCATCCTGTCGGGCTGGTTGCTCGCGTTCACGCTGTCCTGGGATGACCTGGTGATTTCCAGCTTCACCTCCGGGCCCGGATCGAGCACGCTCCCCATGGTGGTGTTCTCGAAGGTCCGCCTGGGCGTCAGTCCGGAAATCAATGTGCTCGCGACCATCACCATCACGGTCGTCACGCTGATGATCGTGGGCGTGAGCCTCTGGATGGCTCGCGCCGCAAGGATGGAGAAAGCGGGATCCTAGCCTCGCGGCGGATGCAGCAGGCGATTGAGCCCGGTTTGGCGGCCGCCGATTATCGAGGCGGGAATCGCTCCGATCTGGGATCATAGCTCGAGCGAGCGCCAAACTTTCTTGACGCTAACCAGTCTGAAGGCTGTGGTACCGGCGCAATTTGGGGCGCAACTGTGGGGAGATCCGGGATGAGTTTACGTTTCTTTGCAATTGGCGCTCTGGCGGGCCTCGCGGCCGTGACCGCATCGTCGGCGGGCGCTCCGGCGCGGATCAATCTGCACCACGTCGCGGCCCCCGGCAGCGCGCGGCTCTATGCGGTGGGTACCCGCAGCGCCGCCCAGCGGCAGAGCGGGACCACCGCCAAGATGGATTCCGTGCTCGCCGACTTGTCACGGCATACCGCGCTCGCCCGGCCCGATCATCTGCTCGCCGATCTGCACTCGTTGAGCCCCGCCGCGCGATTTGCGCAGCTCTCGACGGGCGGCGGCGCCTACGTTGCGATCGATGCCACCACGCGGGGCGATGCCCGGGCTCTGGAAGCGTCGTTGGTGGCCCTCGGACTGCAACACGCGGCGGTGTATTCAAACGATGTCGGCGGCCTTTTGCCAGTGAGCCAGCTCGCGGCCGCGGCTGCGCGCGGCGAGGTGGCCTCGATCCGCGCCGCGATGTCGCGCAGGAGAGCCGGGCCGGTGGCCTTGCAGGGAGATTTCGCGCAGCGCAGTTGGGTCGTGCGCCCGACGCTTCTAGGCACCGGCGTGACGGTGGGAGTGCTCTCGGATAGCTTCGATTGTTATGCGGTGTATGCCGCACCGGGAAGCAGTGTCCCCGTCTCGGGCTACGAGGGCTACGCCTACAACGGCTTCACCGCCGACTACGCCACGGACGTATCGACCGGGGCTCTGCCGGCCAATGTCGACGTGCTCGAGGAACCGCAGCCGTCGTGCCTGAGCTACTACGCGCCGGCGCCGGCGCCCAAGGATTCGGTTTATCCGCCGTTCTCGGATGAAGGCCGCGCGATGCTGCAAATCGTGCATGCCGTGGCGCCGGGTGCGGGACTGGCGTTCTACACGGCGGACAACAGCGAGGCGGATTTCGCCAGCGGCATCGGCAAGCTGGCCACCGCCGGCGCGAAAGTCATCGCCGACGATGTGGGTTATTTCGACGAGCCGTTCTTCCAGGACGGCATCCTCGCGCAGGCCGTCGATGCCGTCGAGGCGCAAGGGGTCGCGTACTTCTCGGCCGCGGGCAACGATGGAAGCCTTGCCTACCAGAACACCGCGCCGAGCTTTCCCTCGACCTCGACCAGCGGATCGAACGCCGGCGAACACCTGCTGAATTTCGACCGCACGGGCGCGACCAATACGACGTCGCTCCCGATCACCATACCGCCGATTCCGCCGGGCGACTTCCTCGCCGTGGTGGTGGAGTGGGATCAGCCCTACGTGACCGGCGCTCCCTCGAGCGGCGGCGCGAGCAGCGGCATCGATCTGTGCGTCACCGGCGGGACGGGCGCCGACACGATCACTGACTACGACGGCAATGCCGTGAGCTGCACGGGTCCCGATGCGGTCGGGTCCGACCCCTATCAAATCATGATCATCGGCAATCCGGCGACCGCCAGCGGCAATACGGCCCAGCAGAATCTGAACATCGTGGTGGGCCTCGCAGCCAACTCCAAGGGCACCATCGTTCCGGCGCGGATCATCGTGGCGGTCGAGGACGACGGTCTCGGCAGCACCATCAATGCCTTCGCGACGAACAGCGCCACCTTACAGGGCCATCCCGGCGCCGCCGGCGCCGCGGGAGTCGGAGCCGCGTTCTACTTCCAAACGCCCGCGTGCGGAACGACGCCGGCGGTATTGGAGTCGTTCTCCTCGCAGGGCGGCGCGCCCATTCTGTTCGATGCCTCGGGAACGCGGCTCGCCGCACCCGTCGTGCGCCAGAAACCTGACTTCGTCGGGCCGGACGGCGTCAACGACACGTTCCTCGGATTCACCTTGGCATCTGACAGTCCCCCGTTCCCCTCCACCGGAATGCTGAGCACGTCCATCAGCCAGTGCCAGAACGATCCGTCGTACCCGAATTTCTTCGGCACCTCGGCCGCCACGCCGCATGCCGCCGGAATCGCCGCGCTCATGCTGCAGGCGAACAGCGCGGCAACCCCGACTGAGATCTATCAGTCGCTGCGCTCGAGCGCCTTGCCGATGAGCACCTCGACCCCGAACTTCAGCTCCGGTTACGGTTTCATCCAGGCCGACAGCGCGCTGGTCATACCGACGCTGACGCTGTCCGCGCCGTCGATCGAGTTGGGCTCGACCGCCACGCTCACCTGGACCTCGGTGTACGCCACGAGCTGCACCGCATCGGCAAGCGGCAGCGGACTTTCCGCCAATTGGAGCGGGGCGGAGGCGACCAGCGGCAGCGTAGTGCTGACGCCGACCGCGGCGGGCACTCAAAGTTATACCTTGACCTGCACGAACGCGTTCGGTACGACCGCGGCTGGAACCGCGAGCCTGCCGGTCTACTCGGGAACGCCGCCGGCAGTCCCCACGTTGACGCTGGGTTTGCCTGCTGTCGCCGTCGCGAGCTCGACCACCCTGGCGTGGTCCTCGACGAGCGCGACGAGCTGCACCGCGGCCGGTGCGTGGAGCGGGGCGTTGGCCACGAGCGGCAGCGAGACGATCACGCCGACGGCCGTGGGCCCGCAAACGTACACGCTCACGTGCAGCAACCTGGGCGGCCCATCGACTGCCGCCAGCGTCACCCTGACTGCGACGGCGGAGACGGTGGTGCCCGCTGCGCCCACGTTGACGCTGGGCGCCTCCTCCATTCCGGCCGACACAACGACCACCATCAGCTGGAGCTCCTACAACGCCACCTCCTGCACGGCGAGCGGCAGCACGAACGCGATCTCTTCGGGCTGGACCGGAGTTTTGGGGCCTTCGGGTCAAAATACCGTGACTCCCGTTACCCTGGGTACCTTCACGTATTCGCTGTTCTGCACGAATGCGGCCGGGAACTCGCCGACCACCACGGCGACACTGACGGTCGTCGAATCCAAGGACACCGGCGGAGGCGGCGCGATGGATCTGTTCACGCTGGCCGGGCTGGGGTTGCTGGGATTGTGGCGGGCGCTGGCCACGCGAGACTCTCAGACCAGTACGCGCTCGATGCCCCCCGTGTTCGCGCGCCGCACGTAAGTCGCGAGCCACTCCGCACCGAGAAGGTTTTTCGCAATCTCGACCACGATGTAGTCGGCGTCGAGATCCGCGTCTTCGTTGAAGCGCTTCAGTCCCTGAAGGCAGGAGGGGCAGGAGGTGAGCATCTTGACCTCACCCGGATGACCCGCCGCCCGTATCGCTTGCGCGCCCGATCGCACCTCGTGTTCCTTGCGAAAGCGCACCTGCGTCGACACGTCGGGCCGGCTGATCGCGAGCGTCCCGGATTCGCCGCAGCATCGATCGTTTTTCTCGATGCGCCCGTTCCGCGTTTCGTTCATGAGCGTGTTCACGACGGTGAGCGGATCGTGCTTCTTCATCGGTGAATGGCAGGGATCGTGGTACATGTAGCGCACGCCCGTGACGTTCGAGAGCTGCACTCCCTTCTCCATCAGGTACTCGTGGATGTCGAGGATCTTGCAGCCCGGAAAGATCTGCTCGAACTGGTACTGCTGCAATTGATCGAAGCACGTTCCGCAGCTCACGATCACCGTCTTGATGTCGAGATAGTTGAGCGTATTTGCGACGCGGTGAAACAGCACGCGGTTGTCGGTGATGATCTTCTGCGCCTTGTCGAACTCGCCCGCGCCGCGCTGTGGATAGCCGCAGCATAGATAGCCGGGCGGCAGCACCGTCTGAACGCCGACATGCCACAGCATGGCCTGGGTCGCGAGTCCCACCTGGGAGAACAGCCGCTCCGATCCGCAGCCCGGAAAATAGAACACCGCCTCGCTGTCGCTGCTCGTGCGCACCGGGTCGCGGATGATGGGGACGTAATTCTTGTCCTCGATGTCGAGCAGTGCCCGCGCCGTCCGCTTCGGCAAGCCCCCCGGCATCCGCTTGTTCACGAAGTGAATCACCTGTTCGCGCATTTGCGGTCTGCCCGTGGTTGCGGGTGGACGCTTCGTTTGCGCGGTGGACAACGTGGCGAGGGCACGGTTCGCCAGCCGTTGCGCCTTGTAACCCCAGTCGATCATCACTTTGCGCGCGAGCTTGATGGTCCGAGGGTTGCCGGCGTTCAGAAAGAACATGGACGCGGCGGTTCCCGCATTGAATCGCTTCTTGCCCATGCGCCGCAGCCAGTCGCGAAGCATCATCGAGACGTCGCCGAAATCGATTCCCACGGGGCAGGGCGTCAGGCATTTGTGGCAAACGGTGCAGTGATCGGCGACGTCCGCCAACTCGTCCCAGTGCTCGATCGAGACGCCGCGCCGCGTCTGTTCCTCGTAGAGAAACGCCTCGATCAACAGCGAAGTCGCCAGAATCTTGTCGCGCGGAGAGTACAGGAGGTTGGCGCGGGGCACGTGAGTCGAGCAGACCGGCTTGCACTTGCCGCAGCGCAAGCAGTCCTTGATGGCGTCCGAGATCGAACTGATGTCGGATTGCTGCATGATCAGAGATTCGTGGCTCATGAGCCCGAAGCTCGGCGTATAGGCGCGCCGCAGGTCGCTTCCCGCCATCAATTTGTGCTTGTTGAACCGGCCCTCGGGGTCGATGCGCTCCTTGTAGCTGCGAAAATCGGCGAGCTCGCCGTCGGTCAGATGCTCGAGCTTGGTGATCCCGATGCCGTGCTCGCCCGAGATCACACCGTTCAAGCTGCGGGCGATTCGCATGACGCGCGCGACCGCCTGGTAGGCGGTTTGCAGCATGGCGTAGTTATCGGAGTTTACGGGGATGTTGGTGTGCACGTTGCCGTCGCCGGCATGCATGTGCAACGCGACGAACACCCGTCCCTTGAGAATCTGCCGGTGCAGCGCATCGCACTCGGCCAGAATGGGTGCGCGCGATTCCCCCACGAAAATATGTTCGAGTTCGGCACGCAGCTCCGCCTTCCAGCTCACGCGGATGCTTCGGTCCTGGAGCCGCTGGAACACTGAGGCCGAGAAGATTTGCGTTGAAGCCCGCTCCTGCGCGGGGTGATCCGGGGCGCCGTGGTCCGCGGCCTCGCGGACACCCAGCGCCTCGAGCGTGGATCGCGCGGCGTCGATCGGGACATCCATGGAATCGAGCAGGTATTGCCACCTCGCGCGCACTCTCTTCAGCAGATCGAGCGCCTCCTCGTGCCGCTCCGCCAGGCTGTCCGAAAAATGGCGCTCGAGCACATCGACGAGCTCGAGTTTGTTGCGGACGGAAAGCTCGATGTTGATGCGCTCGATGGCGTCGGTGTACTCGCCCAGACGCTGCAGGGGAATGACCACGTCCTCGTTGATCTTGAACGCATTGGTATGCTTGGCGATGGCGGCGGTCTTTGCCCGATCGAGCCAGAACTTGAGTCGGGCCGCGGCGCTGACGGCGATGAAGCCTTCTCCGGAGCGCGCGTTGGCGAGGCGCACGATGTCCGATGCGGCGCCCGCAACGGCGGCATCGCTCTCTCCGACGATGTCAGCGAGGAGGATCAGTTTGGGCAGCGAGTCGCGCTTCGATTTCGTGCTGTAACCGACGGCCTTTAGATAGCGTTCGTCCATGTGCTCGAGTCCCGCCAGGATCGCCCCGGCGGTCTTGCCGTGGGTATCGAGATACCGCTTGATCTCCACGATCGCCGGGATGGCATCGCGTGCCTGCCCGAAAAACTCCAGGCAAACCGTGCGAACGTGCTTGGGCATGCGGTGCAACACCCACCGCGCCGACGTGATCAGCCCGTCGCAACCCTCCTTCTGGACGCCGGGCAGTCCCCCCAGAAACTTGTCCGTCACGTCCTTGCCGAGCCCGTCTTTGCGAAATCTCGCCCCTTCGATGGCGAGGCGCTCGGTGCGCAGTGTCGCGGCGCCATCGGCGGGCGACCGGCCGTCCTTCCAAACGAGCTCGAAGCTCGCGACCGGCGTTTCGTGGATCTTGCCGAGGTTGTGATTGACGCGAGTCACCTCGAGCCAGTTGCCCTGCGGGTCGACCATGCGCCACCAGGCGAGATTGTCGACGGCCGTCCCCCATAAGACAGCTTTCTTGCCACCGGCGTTCATCGCGATGTTCCCCCCCACACAGGAGGCGTCAGCCGACGTGGGATCGACCGCGAACACCAGGTCGTTGCGTTCCGCCGCCTCGCTCACGCGCCGCGTGACGACGCCGGCCTCGGCGAGAATGGTCGCGCTCGAGCGATCCGTGCCGGGCAGCGGCGTTCGTTCAATCGCCCCCAGGCGGTCGAGTTTTTCGGTGTTGATGACCGCGGACCATGGCGTGAGCGGCACGGCGCCGCCGGTGTATCCGGTGCCGCCGCCGCGTGGGATCACGGTGAGGCCGAGTTCCATGCAATCGCGTACCAGCCAGGGGATCTCGCCCTCCGTATCGGGCGTGAGTACCACGAACGGCAGATCGACCCGCCAGTCGGTGGCATCCGTGACATGCGACACCCGCGCATAGGCGTCGAAGTGGACGTTGTCTGCCCGGGTGTGCCTCGCCAACGAGCGCCGGGCTCGTCTGCGCAGCGCGAGAATGTCCGGGAAGCGCCGCTCGAAACGACCCACGGCATCCCGGGCAGCCGCGAGCAGCTGCAATACCTTGTCGCCGCGCCGGCCGTCCTGAGGGTCGCTGCGCTTCTCCACCTCGCGAAGGCGATGGTGTAGCGCCTCGATCAGCTGGCCGCAGCGTTTGGGGTTTTGGATCAGGTCGTCCTCGAGGAAGGGATTGCGGTCGACGACCCAGATGTCTCCCAGCACTTCGTACAGCATGCGCGCGGAGCGGCCCGTGCGGCGTTCGCCGCGCAGCTCATCGAGCAGGACCCAAGCCTGCTCGCCGAGCAGGCGGATGACGATCTCGCGGTCCGAGAGCGAGGTATAGTTGTATGGAATCTCCCGCAGCCGCGCGACGGATTGCTCCGCCGCGGATCGCGGTGCGGGCTCGAGACCTTCGGTGGCGGCGGCGCACATCAGCGGCTCATCTTAACCGCAACGGCTCTCGCGCGCGCGAGCTGCAACGGCATGTGCGGGTCGCGGGCGCTTTCAATGCGCCTGCCGCTCGACTATCGTTGCCGCATGAAAAACAACACCTTCGTCAATCACCCACCGCAGGTGGATCTGTCGCCCGACAACCGGCCACTGGTGGCGCCGATATACCAATCGGTGAAGTTCTCGTTCGACGACACCGAGGAGACCTTGCGCTATATGAGGGGAGAGCGTGCGGGGTTCTATTATTCGCGCACCTCGAACCCGACCTTGCGACAGCTCGAATTAACCCTCGCGCAGCTGCAGGGCAGGGAGGACTGTCTGCTGGTCGGCTCCGGCGTCGCCACCATCGCCGCGGTGGCGCTCGCGCTCTGCAAACAGGGCGACCATATTCTCGCCTTCATCGAGTCCTACGGACCGACCCGTTACCTCGTGCAGCATGTCCTCGCAAGGTACGGCGTAACGCACGATCTTTTGTCGATCGAGGATCGCGCGGGCATCGAGCGTGTCCTCGGCGAGACTCGAACCCGGCTGGTGTTGTTCGAGAGCCCCACGAATCCGGTCACCAAGATCGCGGACATCGAGCATCTGACCTTGCACGCGCGCCGCACGGGTTGCCTCACCGTCATGGACAATACGTTCGCCGGCTTTCACAACCATGGAAGCTTCGACGTCGATATCTTCCTGCACAGCCTGACCAAGTACGCCTCCGGACACGGCGACGTGATGGGCGGGGCGATCATTTCGAGCCGGGATCTGATCAAGCACATGCGCAAGGACATCGTCTCGCTCGGGCCGACGCTCGACCCGCACGCCGCATTTTTGATCCAGCGCGGCATGCGGACTTATTTCCTGCGTTACGAGCGGCAGTGCGCCAATGCATTGGCGGTGAGTCGTTTTCTCGCACAGCATGCGCGCGTCAAGCGGGTGTTCTATCCGGGCCTCGAATCGCATCCGCAGCACGCGTTGGCCAAGCGCCAGATGAAGGACTTCGGAACGGTGGTGAGCTTCGAGCTCGATGGCACCGCCAAGCAAGGCGACCGATTCGCGCAGGCGCTCGAGTTCTTTTCGATCGCCGCGAGTCTCGGGTCGACCGAGTCGTTGGTCGTGCCGCCGGCACTCCTCGGCGGTCAGGAATACACTCCCGCGCAACGGGCCGCGTCCCTGATCGACCGGGGTACCGTGCGGCTGTCCATCGGCGTTGAAGACGTGGAGGATCTGATCGCGGATGTATCCCAGGCACTCGAGCGGGCTTTCTCGCCCACTTGACATAATCCGTGACGTCCGCCCTGCCGCGGGGCTCAAGCATCGGCAATCGCTGCCGATGTTTGGTGTTGGACTGTCGTGCAGGAGGTATGTCAGTGAGTGTCGATCCGGTCGTCGCGTTGTCATCGCTGCACAGTCAAAGCGCGCGAGCCCATCTCACGGATTCGCTCGCCTCACCGCAGTCCATTGCGCCGTTGCCCCGCGTCTGCGCCGAGCTTGCGCAGCTCACCGCCCAGCAAGTCATCGATGCCGCGCAGCTCGCCAAGCTGATTCAATCCGACCCGGCGCTGGCCGGAGAGATCATGCGAGTTGCGAATTCCCCGGCGCTGCGTCCGCGCGCCGCCGTCGTGTCGTTGCAGCAAGCGGTCGCCTGGCTCGGAGTCGCCGAGGTTCGAAACATCGCCACCGCGGTGATGTTGCGCGGCGAGGTATTCAACGCCCCCGGCCATGAGCCCGAATCCGAGGACCTCTGGCGCGAGGCGTGGCTCGCCGGCTTGTGGGCCAAGGAGATCGCCCGCAAGCGGCGTAAGCACGTGGAAAGCGCCTTTCTCGCCGCGTTGATGCATCGTACCGGCGCTGCCTTGGCGCTGAAGATCCTTTCCTATTTCGAGGCGACTCAACGTACGGTCATGGATGCCCGCACCTTCGCCGACTTGGTGGCGGAGTTCGAGCCTGCTTTCGGGCGCCTGCTGATGGAGAACTGGCGGCTGCCCGACGATGTGCAAGGCGGGGCGAGCGGTTGGCGCAATTACCGGGAATCCGCGCACTCGGATCTTGCCGGCACCGTAAACGCGGCGCACCTGCTTGCAACTCATACCCTGCATCCGCAATTGCTCGGCGAGGAACTGGTGGTCGACAGCCCGGTCTTCGAGCACCTCGGCGTGTTCCCGGACGATCGCCGCGCACTCCTCGCCAAGCGCGACTACGTGCGCGCACTCGCAGGCATCTAGAACCGTGGTGCCAAAATTCGACTTGATCTGCCTGGGATCCGGCCCCGCGGGCCAGAAGGCGGCAATTCAGGCCTCCAAGGCTGGGTTCCATGCGGCCGTGATCGAGCCCGAGCTCCAAGTCGGAGGCTCCTGCCTCTTGTCGGGGACCATTCCGAGCAAGGCGCTGCGCGAGCAGGCGCTTCGCTATCGGCGCATGCGCGGCAGCGCCTCGTCGCTCGCGGTCGAGTTGTCGGGCGATGCTCCCTTGTCCGCGTTGCTCGACGGGGTCGGGTCGGTGATCGACGCCCAAGATCGATATCTGCAGGCTCAACTCGCGCGAAATCGGGTGGAGTTGATCCGCGGCCGAGGCGCGCTGCTCGATGCCAAGCGCGTCGAAGTGCAGCGGCTGGACGGTAGCCGCAGCGTGCTGCATGCGCACCGTATCCTGCTCGCCACCGGCTCGCGCCCGCGACACGTCGCGGCGATCCAGGTCGACCACGAGCACATCCTCGACAGCGATTCGATTCTCAGCCTGCCGTATCTGCCGCGAGCCCTCATCGTTCTCGGAAGCGGCGTCATCGCCTGCGAATACGCCTCGATCTTCGCGGCGCTCGGCTGTGCCGTGACGATGGTGGACAAGGCTTCCGAGCCGCTGGGTTTTCTCGACGACACGTTGCGCGCGGGTTTTCTGGCGGGTTTCCGGGCGATGGGCGGCATCTACCGCGCCGGAGCGGAGGTCGAAGCCGCGCGCTTTGACGGCTTCTCGCAAGTCGACGTGTCGCTCGCCGGTGGGGACAGGCTGGCCGCGAACATCGTGTTCGCGGCATTCGGGCGCATCGCGAACCTCGACGGCATTGGCCTTGAGCGCCTCAAACTGCGGGTGAGCTCGCGCGGCCACGTCGAGGTCAACGAGCGCTTCGAGACCAACGTCGCGGGGATATATGCCGCCGGCGATGCGATCGGGCCGCCGGCGCTCGCGTGCGCGGCGGCGGATCAGGGCAGACGGGCGGCCCTTGCCGCGTTCGATCTCGAGCCGCCCACCGCGATCAGTTTGGTGCCCACCGGCGTGTACACCATTCCCGAGATCGCCTGCGTCGGCCTGTCGGCCTCACAGGCGGCTGCCCAGAAAATCGACGTGGTGGTGGGCCGCGCCGATTTCAGCGAAGTGGCACGGGCACACATCGCGGGCGAGGCGTCGGGATTCCTCCACCTGTTGTGCGAGCGCGGTTCGGGGCGCGTGCTCGGCGTTCAAGTGCTCGGGGACGGCGCGACCGACCTCGTGCATCTGGGCCAGGCCGCGATCGCGACCGGCCAGACGGCGGAATTCTTCGTCGAGCAGATCTTCAACTTCCCGACCATGACCGAGGCGTATCGGGTGGCCGCGTTCGACGTGCTGAAGCAGCGCGCGTCGAGAACTGCCGCGCCGCCGGAACTCGCGCGCGCGGCGGCGGGTTGACGCTCAGAGGTTGCCGATCAACTTGTCGGCGAATTCGCTGCACTTGACCTCGGTCGCTCCCTTCATGAGCCGCGCGAAGTCGTAAGTGACGGTCTTTTGAGCGATGGTCCTGTCCATCGCGCCGATGATGGCATCGGCAGCCTCCGACCAACCCAGGTAGCGCAGCATCATCTCGCCGGACAGGATCAGGGAGCCGGGATTCACCTGGTCCAGATTCGCGTACTTCGGAGCCGTGCCGTGCGTTGCCTCGAACACCGCATGTCCGGTCATGTAGTTGATGTTGCCGCCCGGGGCGATGCCGATGCCGCCCACCTGGGCCGCGAGCGCGTCCGAGAGATAGTCGCCGTTCAAGTTCATGGTGGCGACCACGTCGAATTCGTCGGGACGCGTGAGCACTTGCTGCAAGGTGATGTCGGCGATGGCATCTTTGATGATGACCTTTCCCGCCTGCTTTGCGGCGCTCATTTGCGCATTGGCTTCCTGTTCACCGCGGGAGCTCTTGATGCGCTCCCATTGTTCCCAGGTGAACACGTGATCGGAAAATTCACGCTCCGCCAGCTGATAGGACCAGTTGCGGAAGGCGCCTTCCGTGAACTTCATGATGTTGCCCTTGTGCACGATCGTCACGCTCTTGCGCTTGTTGACGATGGCGTACTCCACGGCCGCCCGGAACAGGCGCTCGGTGCCTTCCTTGGAGGACGGCTTCAGGCCGATGCCGGATGACTCCGGGAAGCGGATCTTCGCGAATTGCTTCGGGAAGGTCTGCTTGAACAGGTCGAGGAATTTCTTCACGTCCGCCGATCCCGCCTCGAACTCGATGCCCGCGTAAATGTCCTCGGTGTTCTCGCGAAAGATCACCATGTCGACCTTCTCCGGCGCAACCACCGGTGAGGGAACGCCCTTGAACCAGCGGACCGGCCGCAGGCAGACGTACAAATCGAGCAGCTGACGGAGCGCCACGTTGAGCGATCGGATGCCTCCGCCAACCGGCGTGGTGAGCGGTCCCTTTATGGAGACCAGGTACTCCCGGCAGGCGGCGACCGTCTCGTCGGGAAGCCAGGTGTTGTAGTTCTTGTTGGCTTTCTCGCCCGCGAACACTTCCATCCAGCGGATCTTGCGTTTGGAGCCGTAGGCTTTCTGCACGGCCGCATCGAATACCCGCACGCTCGCGCGCCAGATGTCCGGGCCCGTCCCGTCGCCCTCGATGAACGGGATGATGGGTTGGTCGGGCACCTTGAGTTTGCCGTCGGCGGTGGTGATTTTTTCGCCCCCGGCGGGGACCTGCATGCTGATCGGCTTGGCGTCGGACATTCCTGCTCTCCTTTGACGGCGGCAATGCTAGCATGCGCGGCCGGAGAACCGCATTGCGTACACTGACAACCACCCCCACCCGCGACGGCTTTCGAATGCCGGCCGAATTCGAGCGGCACGCCGGATGCTGGATGCTCTGGCCGGAGCGCACCGACAACTGGAGGGCCGGAGCGAAGCCGGCGCAGGCCGTCTTCGCTGCCGTGGCGGAGGCCATTGCGGCGAGCGAGCCGGTCACCATCGGTGTGTCGGCCGGACAGTTTCAGAACGCCCGGGCGCGGCTGTCGCCTAAAGTGCGTCTGGTCGAAATCACCAGCAACGATGCGTGGATCCGCGATTGCGGGCCGACCTTCGTCATCGACGCGAAGGGCAGACGGCGCGGCGTGGACTGGACCTTCAATGCGTGGGGCGGACTCGCCGGCGGGCTTTATTTCCCCTGGGACCGGGATGACGAAGTGGCGCGCAAGGTGCTGGAGATCGAAGGCGCGGATCGGTATCGCACGCCGTTCGTGCTCGAGGGCGGCGCAATTCACGTCGACGGCCAGGGCACCTGTCTGACGACCGAGGAATGTCTCCTCAATCCCAATCGGAATCCGGGGATGGGACGCACGGACATCGAGGAGATGCTGCGCCGCTATCTCGGCGTGAGCACCGTGATCTGGCTCGGTGCGGGCGTCTACCTGGACGAGACGGGCGGCCATATCGACGAGCTTGCGTGCTTCACGAGCCCAGGAAATGTCGCGCTGACCTGGACCGATGACCGCGGGGATCCCCAGTACGAAATCTCGGTGGATGCCTACCAGCGCTTGAAGAACGTCCGCGACGCGCGCGGACGCGCACTTGCCATTCACAAGATCCATCAGCCCGGGCCGTTGTTCATGACGGCCGAGGAGGCATCCGGAGTCGATCGGCGCGAGGGGTCCCGCCCGCGCCGGGCCGGCGATCGGTTGCCTGCCTCATATATCAATTTCTATGTCGCCAACCGACGCGTCGTGATGCCGCTCTACGACAAACGCCGGGACCGGGCTGCGATGCGTACGCTCGAGCGACTGTTTCCAACTCGCGAGGTCGTGGGCGTCGGCACGCGCGAGGTCCTTTTGGGGGGCGGCAACATCCATTGCATCACCCAGCAGGTGCCCCGAACGGCGGGGCCGTCGAGGACCTGAGCAGTGCCTTCAATACTGCGGATGGAACTTTGCCGCGCGCAATCCCTCGAAAGCCTTTATTCTACGCACCCTTACAACACCACCCGTTCGTCATAACTGGAATCCGCAGTGCACCCTTTTCTGAGAAAATACGCGTACAAGATCTTGAGCGCACTGGTTTGCGCCGCCGCTGTCGCCACGGCCGGCTGTCACCGACAAGGCAATATCAGCTACTACGGCATTGCCTGGGTGGACGTTACCGACGAGCCCGGAGATTTTGCCAGCTATATCGTCACCATCGACTCCGTAACGCTGACCCGAAGCGATGGTGTGGCGGTCACCGCGGTCGGTACTCCGGAGATCGTCGATCTCACGCAAGTGCACAACATCGCCGAGTTGTGGAGCTCCGGGTCGATTCCGGATGGCACGTACACATCGGCCACGATCACCCTGGATTACACCAATGCGGTGATATCGGTCATAGTCAACGGCGTGCCGCAGACCGCGCAATTGTTGGACGCGGCCACTGGGAAAGCCCCGACCACATACGCGATCACCACGGAATTCGACCCCAGCAATCTGCCCACGATAACCCCCACTTTCGCGTCGACGAGCGCCGTACTGCTGTCCATCGACTTCGATCTGGCGGCGACGGGTTATGTGAACCTTCACTACAGCCCGGCGGCGTTCGTCGTGCGTCCGTACGTGACCATCGGAATGCAAGCTGCCAACGCGAAGCTCATCCGGGTGCGCGGTCCGTTGATCAACTCAAGCGTCGACGTGAACACCTACACGGTCTACATCCGGCCGTTTTACGATGAGGCCAACAATTTGGGAAGCCTCACGCTGTTCAGTCAGCCGAACACCGTCTACACCCTGAATGGCAAGACGTATGTCGGAAGCAATGGGTTGAATGCTTTATCGGTACTGTCCGCGGGAACCACCATCGCCGCCGGATACACGACGTTCCAACCCGATTACAACCCGCTGAACGGGGCGACAGCCGGCAGATTCAATTTGGTCTATGCGGTTGCCGGAAGCACCCTCGAGGATGTCTACACCGAGGGCATCAGCGGCGATGTGATCGCCCGCGACGGCAATACGTTGACCCTGCTGGGTGCGACCTTGATCTTGAACACCGCGGATGAGTTTTTCTATTGCGCGGTGAGCGACGTGAGCTCGCCCTGCGAGACTGCGAATCCCCAGGTGCTGCTGGGACCGGGGACGATCGTGACCGCGGACAACAATTCGACGCTTACGGGCTTGAATTCCAACGCGGTGTCAGTCGGCCAGCACATCACGGCGCGAGGTATCTACAGTGTCCTCAGCAACGGGACGACGGTGCAGATCGATGCGACCGGGACCTCTTCGACGAATACGGGGTCGGTGCGCCTGCAAAATACCGAACTGTTTGGAACGTTGGTCAGCTCGGCGAGCGGCAGTCTGACTCTCGATGCCCAGAGCATCAACAATTGGCCGATCTCCGACTTCAAATTCGCTGGAAATGGAGCCGCTTTGGAAAACCCGGCAGCCTTCCTGGTCGATTCCGGGTCGATTCTTCTCCCCGCAGGCACTACCGCGGGCGATCCAGTGTGGATCAGCGGCTATACGACGCCTTTCGGCTCCGCGCCTCCCGATTTCGATGCGGTTGCCGTGAACAACGAGTCCTCCGTGCAAATCGCGGGTGGTCAAGTCGGCGGGGGCGCCCCGACGACGCCCGGAAGCGGCGCTTGCGGAATCGGCAGCCAGGTATGCGAGCCGGCGATCTTGCAGGTCACCTGGCCGCAAGGCAACCCGACGCCGTTTACGACATTGTCCGATTCCGGTTTCTCGCTGAGTGTCACTTCGGCCTATGCCGCACAGATCAAAATCGGTCCGGAAGTCATCGATTTGTCGGGTGCGCCTGCGATCACGGTCGTTCCAACCGCCCTGGCCGTCACGGGTACTTTCGCGCCGCGCTATTCGGTCGGCAATCCCGCCACGGCAACCACCACCCCGACAGTCACGTCGACCACGGCGATCGCATCGTACAGTTCCTTCTCGAGCTGGGTATCGAAGGTGAATTCGTCGCTTTCCAGCACCACGCCTAGTGTTCAATTGGCAGCCAGCGGTATTTTCGACCGCGCCACCAATACCTTTACCGCGACCAGCATCGATCTCGTGCTCTAAACTAGCACCCCATCATGGGGACTCGCCGTTTGGGGCTTGGACTGGCCGGTGCGCTGATCGCCGGTCTGTGGAGCATCGCGGGGGGCGCGCAGTCGCCCTTGCCGCAGAGCGTGTTGCCGCCCCCGCGCCTGTCCGAACCAGCACAAGGCGCGCCGCAAGGCTTGCAGAGAGATGTGCCGCAAGGCGTGCCGGCGGCGCGCCCCGAGTCACCCCGCGCGCCCGGCGTGGCCCGCCCGCGCATCTGCCTGGTCCTATCCGGCGGCGGCGCGCGCGGGATGGCTCACATCGGCGTGCTCAAGATCTTGGAAGAACTCAAAGTCCCGATCGACTGCATCGCGGGCACCAGCATGGGCGCCGTGGTCGGCGGCCTGTATGCGAGCGGCATGACCGCCGCCCACATCGAGTCCACCATGCGCTCGGTCGATTGGCAGGAAGCATTCCGCGATGCCCCGCCCCGCCGCGATCTGGCCTTCCGACGCAAGCAGGATGACCGCAATTATCTGGTGCGCCTGCCGCTCGGCGTCCAGCACCACCATGTCCTCCTTCCCAAGGGATTCATCCAAGGGCAAAAGCTGCAGGAAACGCTGCGCCAGCTGACGCTGCCGTTCAGCAACACCACGAATTTCGACCAGCTGCCGACGCCGTTTCGTGCGGTGGCGACCGATCTGGAGAGCGGCGAGGCGGTGCTCCTTGACCGCGGGGACCTGTCGATCGCGATGCGCGCCAGCATTTCCGCTCCGGGCGTGTTTGCTCCCGTCGATTACGAGGGACGTTTACTGGTCGACGGAGGCTTGGCGGAGAATCTGCCCATCGACGTGGCGCGCGCCATGGGCGCGGACATTCTGATCGTCTCCGATGTCAGTTACCCGCTGCGGTCGCGCGATCGTCTCGATTCGGCGCTGTCGATTTCCAATCAGATGCTGGCCATCCTGGTGCGCAAGGATTCAGACCGCCAGAAGGCGACCCTCAAGTCGCAGGATATTCTCATCGAGCCCACGCTCGGCTCGACGACCGCCACCGATTTCACCGCAGCCGCCTCCATGATCACCCAGGGGGAGGCCGCGGCGAGTGCCATCGAGCCGCGCTTGGCGGCGCTGCGCGAGGGAGAAGGTGCTTATCACGCCTATGTGGCGCGCCGTGAGGTGAAGGAGCCCGGACTTCCGCTGATCAGCTTCGTGCGCGTCGATCCGGAGTCCAGGCGCTATGAAAAGACAATCATCGCCGAGATGGAGCCGCTCGTCGGCAAACCGCTCGATCTCGATGCGGTCGGCGCGCGCATCACCGAGCTTTACGGCCTGGGCTACTTCGAAACCCTCGACTACACGCTGGTGGCGCAAGGGGAGGGCGAGGATCAGCAATACGGGCTCGAAGTGCGTGCCCGCCGCAAATCCTGGGGACCCAACTACGTGCGCTTCGGCTTGAACCTCGAGGACAATTTCCAGGGCGACAGCCAGTACAACGTCGGGGCGGAGTTCCTGATGACCGAGATTGACGATCTCGGCGCGGAGCTGCAGACGAATCTGCAGATCGGCAGCGACCCGAGGGTGACGAGCGAGTTCTATCAACCGCTCGATGCGTTGCGGATCTGGTTCGTTGCACCGAGCGCGCGCATCGAGGCCCGCGATCTGCCGATTTTCGTGAACAATCTGGAAGTCGCGGATTTTCGCGACCGCGAGGTGGAGGGTGACATCGATTTCGGCCGCAATCTCGGCAACTGGGGCGAAATCCGCCTGGGCTATCACCGCACGAACGGGTTGACGTACGACCGGTTCGGGAAGCCGGACTTCGTCGAGCCGCAGTACAACAACGGGGAATACTTCTTCAAGTTCAGCTACGACCAGCTCGACAACGTGCATTTTCCGCGCGAGGGAACGACGTTCGATGTGCAATGGGATGCGAACCGCACCAATCTCGGCGCCGACACGGCGTTCGACAAGGTGTCGGCCGATTGGCTGACGGCGAGCTCGCGCGGACGCAATACGCTGCTCCTGTGGGCGTCGGCCGGATCCACGCTGGACGGCCATCTCACCACCCGGGATGTGCAGGATTTCTACTCGCTGGGAGGTTTTTTCAACCTGTCCGGCCTCGCTCCCCTGTCGCTCCTCGGCCCGAATTACGCGATCGCCCGGGCCATCTATTTTCGCAAGGTCGGTAGGGGCGGGGAGGGCCTCTTCGATGTTCCGGTGTATCTCGGTGCATCGTTCGAGATTGGCAATACCTGGGAGCGTCGCGGCGACATCAGCATCGGGTCCGCGCGCAAGGATGCGTCCGTTTTCGTGGCCTTCGACACGTTCTTGGGTCCGGTCTATATCGGATCGGGATACGACCAATCGGGAAACGCGGGCTACTATCTGTTCCTAGGCCGCACTTTCTAGGGACGTGCTTTTCTAGAAACCGCGGCTCTCGGCGAGCCTTTCGACCTTCTCGAACACCAGCGCCGGTTGGTCGCCGATGCGCGAGTACTCGTGTTTGCGGGACATGTCCTCCAGCACGCGGTCGCGTTCGGCCGCAGTAAAGAACCAATGCGTCCGCTGCCAGTCGGTGCCCAGGAGCTTCGCAAACGGATCTCCGGGCTTGAGCCGGACTCGAATGCCGTAGGGTTGCGGCAGCACCGGAATGGTGCGGACCATGTTCTGAGCGTTGGCGATTCCCATGATGCGCTTACCATAGCGGAATCGGCCCGCCCTCGCCAGGCTAGGCATGGGCGGGCACCCCGCAGCGCATCCACCCGGAGTCCGCCGGCTGATCCGCCGTGGATCGCGTGCTAGACTCCGCCGCCTTCCGACGAGGTAATCGATGGCATCATCCTATACCGCCTCCGACATCGAGGTGCTGAGCGGCTTGGACCCGGTGCGCCGGCGTCCCGGCATGTACACGGACACGACGCGTCCGAATCATCTGGCGCACGAGGTCGTGGACAACAGCGTCGACGAGGCGCTCGCCGGTCATTGCGACCGCATCGACGTGACGCTCTTCAAGGACGGCTCCTGCCAGGTCGAGGACGACGGCCGGGGCATGCCCGTCGACATCCATCCGAAGGAGAAGATCTCAGGCGTCGAGCTCATCCTGACGCGCCTGCACGCCGGCGGCAAATTCAACGACAAGACCTACCAGCACTCGGGCGGTCTGCACGGGGTCGGGGTGTCCGTCGTTAACGCGCTCAGCAAACATCTCGAGGTGTGGGTGCGACGCGGGGGCAAGGAATACAACCTGAGCTTCGCCGGCGGCAAACCGACCTCCAAGCTCGAAGTGGTGGGCGATGCCCCCAAATCGAAAACCGGCACGACGTTGAGATTCTGGCCGGACCCGAAGTACTTCGACACCGACAAGATATCCGTGGCGAGCCTGAAACAGGTTCTGCGCGCCAAAGCGGTGCTCTGTCCCAACCTGCACGTCTCGCTCACCAACGAGATCACGGGAGAGCGTGAGGAGTGGTTCTACACGGGTGGCCTGCACCAGTACCTCGCCGAGGAGCTGGGGAAGGGCCAATGGCTGCCGGCGGAGACCTTTTACGGCAAGCGCGACATCGACGGGGGAGCGCTCGAGTGGGCGTTCGCATGGGTATCCGAGTCGGAGCGGCGCGTCACCGAGAGTTACGTCAACCTGATCCCCACCACCGAGGGTGGCACGCACGTCAACGGTCTGCGTGTCGGCACCTCGGATGCGGTGCGCGAATTCTGCGAGTTCCGGAACCTGGTTCCGCGAGGGCTCAAACTCACGCCGGAAGATGTCTGGGACGGCGTCAATTTCGTGCTGTCGATGAAAATGCGCGAGCCGCAGTTTGCCGGGCAGACCAAGCAGAAGCTCTCCTCGCGGGAGTCCGCGGGCATCGTGCAGGGCGTGATCAAGGATGCCTTCGCGCTATGGCTCAATCAGCATCCGGACCAGGGCGAGAAGATCGCCATGCTGGCCATTGCGAAGGCGCAACAGCGGGTGCGGGACAGCCAGAAAATCGAGCGCAAGCGCACCGGCGCTGGTGCGGCGCTGCCCGGCAAGCTCGCCGACTGCGTCGCTCAGGATCCGGAGCGCGGCGAGCTCTTCCTGGTGGAGGGCGACTCGGCCGGCGGCTCGGCGAAGCAGGCGCGCGATCGGGTGACTCAGGCCATCATGCCGTTGCGCGGCAAGATCCTGAACACCTGGGAATCGGATTCCCGGGAAGTGCTGCAGTCGCAGGAAGTGCACAACATCACCATCGCCATCGGCGTGGACCCGTCGAGCACCGACCTGTCGGGCCTGCGTTACCACAAGATCTGCATCCTGGCGGATGCCGACAGCGACGGCCAGCACATCGCAACGCTCCTCTGCGCACTGTTCCTGCGCCACTACCGTCCGCTAGTCGCGGCGGGGCACGTGTACGTGTGCATGCCGCCGCTGTTTCGCATCGATGCCGGCAAGGAAGTGGTGTACGCGCTCGACGAGGCGGAGCGCGAACGGGAACTGAAGCGCATCGCCGAATCGAGCCCGCGCACCAAAGTCGTGGTCACCCGCTTCAAGGGCTTGGGCGAGATGAGCGCAACCCAGCTGCGGGAGACCACCATGGCGCCGCAGACGCGCCGGCTGGTGCAGCTCACCATCGACGCCAAGGACAATCCGGATCAGCTGCTCGACATGCTGCTCGCGAAGAAGCGCGCGGGCGACCGGCGCGAGTGGCTGGAGAGCAAGGGTAATCTGGCGCGCATCGTCTAGGCGCGTCCGCTCAAGGGCCCCATGAAAGATCAGCAACTCAATTTCGAAGGCGTCGAGAAGGAATCCCTGAAGTCCTTCGCCGAGCGCGCGTATCTCGATTATTCGATGTACGTGATCCTCGATCGGGCGCTGCCTCACTTGGGTGACGGTCTGAAGCCGGTGCAGCGGCGCATCGTCTACGCGATGAGCGAGCTCGGGCTGGCCGCGGGCGCCAAGCACAAGAAGTCCGCGCGCACCGTGGGCGATGTGATCGGCAAGTTCCATCCGCACGGTGATTCGGCGTGCTACGAGGCCATGGTGCACATGGCGCAGGATTTCTCGTACCGCTATCCCATCGTCGACGGGCAGGGCAACTGGGGATCGACCGACGACCCGAAATCCTTCGCGGCGATGCGCTACACCGAGTCGCGCCTGACCCGGTACGCGGATCTGCTCCTGCAGGAGCTGGGAGCGAGTACGGTCGATTGGGTGCCGAATTTCGACGGCTCGATGGATGAACCCGTATTGCTTCCGGCGCGCGTGCCGAACCTTTTGCTCAACGGCGGATCGGGGATCGCCGTCGGCATGGCCACCGACATTCCGCCGCACAATCTGCGCGAGGTCGTCAACGCGTGCGTCGCGCTGCTGGACGATCCGGAGCTCAGCACGCGCAAGATCATGACATACGTCAAGGGACCCGACCTTCCCACGGCGGGGGAGATCGTATCCCCGCGCGCCGATCTCATGCAGATGTACGAAACGGGCGGGGGGAGTTTCAAGGCCCGCGCCACCTACTCGATCGAGGACGGCGAGATCGTCATCGACGCGCTGCCCTTCCAGGTGTCGGGTAGCAAGATCCTGGAGCAGATCGAAGCGCTGAAGCAGCAGAAGAAGCTTCCAATGGTCGATTTCACGCGCGACGAATCGGATCACGAGAATCCGACGCGTCTCGTGATCGTGCCGAAGTCCAATCGTGTCGACATTCCCGCGCTCATGGACCATTTGTTTGCAAGCACCGACCTCGAGCGCAATTACCGCGTGAACCTGAACGTCATCGGGCTCGATGGCCGGCCGCGGGTCATGGGACTGAAGCAACTGCTCCTGGAGTGGCTGGAGTTCCGCAGGTCCACGGTCACGCGTCGCCTCAAACACCGCCACGAGAAGGTGAGCGCGCGGCTGCACATCCTCGATGGCTTGCTGATCGCGTATCTGAACCTCGACGAAGTGATCCGCATCGTGCGTACCGAGGATCAGCCGAAACCGGTGCTGATCAAGCGCTTCAAGCTCTCCGACGAACAGGCCGAGGCGATCCTCGAAACGAAGCTGCGCCATCTGGCGCGCCTCGAAGAAATGAAGATCCGCGAGGAGCAAAAGAAGCTCGCCCAAGAGCGTGATGAGATCGACCGCATCCTGAAGAGCAAGGCGCGGCTCACGAAGCTGGTGCGCGAGGAGTTGTTGCAGGACGCCGAGGACTACGGCGATGCGCGGCGCACCAAACTCGTGGAGCGCGAGGCCGCCCAGGCGATTGCCGAGGTGGATCTGATCGCGAGCGAGCCGACCACGGTGGTGCTGTCGCGCCTCGGCTGGGTGCGCGCGGCGAAGGGCCATGACATCGACGCGCGCGGGCTTTCCTACAAGACCGGAGATGAGTTCCAAGCCGCGGCCAAGGGAAAAAACCTGCAGCAGGCGGTGTTCATCGATTCCACCGGCCGCGCTTACAGTCTCGATGCGCATCAGCTGCCCGCCGCGCGCGGCTACGGCGAGCCGCTGTCGGGAACCGTCGATCCGCCGGACGGAGCGACGTTCGCCGCGGTGCTGATCGGGGAACCGGGCGACCT
>Ga0187847_10000230_pt1 | contig 67594 bp, 61 predicted proteins | sample June2016WEW_4_10_FD_132458 | JGI IMG/M metagenome (GOLD analysis project Ga0187847, IMG submission 132458) | Peatland microbial communities from SPRUCE experiment site at the Marcell Experimental Forest, Minnesota, USA - June2016WEW_4_10 | ecosystem: Environmental > Terrestrial > Soil >...
CGCGGGGCTTCACCAGCGTCAAACGAAGGCACTTTATCCCAATCATCGACTCCCTCCTTGGCTTACCGAAGACGCGACCCGCGATCGCTCGAACCGGTTGTTAGGCCGGATTTGGCACTACCATTAATTGCATATACAATAATGGAGAGTATGACCTATGATCCTGCGAAACGTCGGTCAAACAAGCGCAAGCATAATATTGATCTGGCCGAGTGCGAAGCGGCGTTCGACGCCCCTATGCTCACCCGCGAGGATGCCAGTCAAGACTACGGTGAGCAACGGCTGATCAGCCTAGTCTGGTTAAAGGGTCGAGTGGTCGTTTTGGTATGGACCGATCGTGAGGATGGTCCGCGAATGATTTCATGTAGAGAGGCAAATGTGCATGAGCAAGAAGCGTATTTCCGGCAATACCCGAAAACCTGACGTGCCGTACAAAGCAAACGATCGCACCGAAGTGCTGTCCTTTTGGAAGGAAGCTGCGGCGCACCGTGGTGTAGCCGAGCTGCGTGCCAAGCGCGGCCGACCGACGAAGGCTCCAGAGGAGCGTAAAGAACAAATTGCGCTGCGGTTGGATGCGGACGTGTTGGCCTGGTACCGCGCCCAAGGGAGCAGGTGGCAGACTCGAATGAACGCAGTATTAAAGGCTTACCGCGACGCGTCGATCTGAAAGCGTGCGCCTTGGGGCCTAACGATTGAGTTGAGCGGCAGGCGCGGCGGGAACCTGCTCGGCGGTGATAATTTCAAGGTTCGGCATTCCTTGGCTCCTCGGCAGGGCAGCGCTCACCTGGGCTATGGCACTTTATCTCAACGGTCGACCCTGCGCGACCTTGAACGGAGGCACTCGCCTGTCCGCTCCAACGCAAGTTAGACGAGTCCAACGATGGGCTGAGCGCATGTCGGACAGCGAGCGTTCGGCTGCTGCAGTTCTTTACCGTAACCACCGAGTGGAGCCTGACAATGTGGACACACCAGGCCCACCTTTAGGCTCGCACGATTGATGAGTTTTGTCAGGGTAACTGACATAAAGACTGCGCCACCAACAATAACTAGCGCGAGCTGCCAAAACGAAAGCGCCGCTCCCGACTTCGGTGAATAGAGCAGATAAGCTACGATGCAAAGTACCATTGAGAGCGGACACAGCAGCAAGAACAACGTCGCGGGCAGCGCGCTGCCCTTAAATGCTCTGATTCGATCGTCGAGCTCCTGCGGCGTCATGTCTGGTCGTCTAACGACCAAGTTGAGCGGCGCGGGTATGCGCCGTGGGTGAGCGGAGCTGATTTATCTCAAACATCGATTTGCCTCCATGCTCAACGAAGCTGCGGGCCCGTGTCCGCTCCAACGCAAGTTAGACGATCCAGCCACGCCGGCCACTTTGGAGTGTTCTAACACTGTAACGAAGTGATGTGGCGATGTCCGCGGCCAATTGACGTATTGCGGAATTTTCGAGGTATTCCCAATCAAACATTTGGAAATGGCCGCCGTTAAAGGGCGCAGCCGAATACCCAATGGTGGCTGTTTTGGTGCGAAGCGTCGGATTCGTACCTTGCACCGTCGCCGAAGCATACAGGCCAATGAGGACGGGATCGCCGCCCGCCCATCGAACGGCAAGCGAGAGAGCCTTGTGCAACTTGCGGTAGTACCGCCGCCCTCTGCGCGCGATTACCGGTGCCCCAAGATCAATGCGACGATTTCTCACAGCTGTCTAACGTCCGAGTTGAGCGACGCGGGTTTGCGTTGCCGCCAAGCGAAGCTGATTGATCCCCATCATCGACCTGACTCCTTGGTCCATGGAAGTTGCCGGCCCGCGCTCGCTCGAACGTCTGGTTAGGCGGCAATTTCCTCGTACGAGAAATGGGGCGCGCCGGCCCTCTTGGAGGCGTGCTCAACAGTGATGGAGCAGATATTGCCCTGAGCGTCGACGTCGAGGATGGTGTTTTCGTCGAGATCGCGAGTCTCCGCAACGGGAACATCGCGAAATTCGATTAATAGCGTGTCCGTATCGGCAAAGTAACGTACTTTCATTGGGTAAACCCGCGGTCAAAAAAGGCGTTGTGGACCGTCTCACCATCCTCCAATAGGATAACCCGAAGATACCGATTTTCCATCTCTGGGACCCTGGTCCAACGCCGAATTCGACCATCAAGTTGGCGAATTTCGCGCAGGGGCGCCTGAATAGCGCGCTCAATCCAGGCATCTTCGATAATGGCCCGATCTGGGCGCGTGCGCATTACGTCAAAGTACGCCGTAGTTTTCATCAATGCGCGCTCTAAGAAGTACGCATGAGGGTGAGGGGTCGCCTAACTAATAATTAGCCGGGCCAAATCCAGTCATTTCCGACATATATCGTCCTTGGCTATTGCACATCCTTCTGATTTCCTTGTGCCCCGATTCCATCGGTGTCGTGTAACTGCAGGTTCCAAGTATATGACGAAAGGGCGCGGCTTATTTGAAGTGGCCCGTGACCGTATGCGCACTTTGCATTTAGCTCTTCGGACAGAGAAGGTCTATCTGCATTGGATTCGGCGATACGTTAAGTTTAATGGCAGGAAGCACCCTCGGGAGATGGGGTCGGCGGAGGTGGAATCATTTTTGACACACCTGGCGGTGGCTTTGAAGGTGAGCGCGGCGACTCAGAATCAGGCTTTGCATGCCCTGCTCTTCTTGTATCGCCAAGTGCTCCAGGTGGACCTTCCCTGGCTGGATAACATCACGCGGGCGACGAAGCCGAAGCGGCTTCCGGTGGTGCTGAGTCCAATTGAGGTCAGGGCTGTGCTTGCGCACCTTGAGGGGACCTCGTGGCTGATCGCGTCTTTGCTCTACGGGGGAGGCTTGAGGTTGACGGAGGCGCTCCGCCTCCGGGTGAATGACCTTCACCTGGAAACTGGGGAGTTGGTGGTCCGCAGCGGCAAGGGCGGTAAAGACCGGGTGACGGTGGTTCCGGCGGCATTGATCGATCCGCTACGGTCGCATCTGACCAAGTTGAGTGCGCGCTTCGAGCGCGAGCGCAAGCGGGGCGCCCCGGGAGTCTCGTTGCCGTTGTCGGTGTCCCATAAGTATGCGTCCCGGGCCAAGCTCTGGGGCTGGCAATACGTTTTCCCCGCTGACTCGCTTTGTCTTGATCCATATTCGGGCGGCGTCATCCGCCATCACATGCACGAACGCGTCGTGCAACGAGCGGTTCAGGCGGCTGTTCGAAAGGCCGGCATTTCCCAGCCTGCGACTTGCCATACGTTCAGGCACTGTTTCGCCACGCATCTGCTTCAGACTGGATGCGATATTCGGACGGTGCAGGAGCTGCTCGGCCACGCAGATGTGAGGACTACGATGATCTATACCCACGTCCTGGGACGAGGTGCGTTGGGTGTGGTCAGCCCGCTGGATCGGTCCGCGTAGGCCAAAGCGTGGGCGAAGGCGAAGCGGCGTCGGCGCCGGCCCTGCCTAGTTTTTCAGCCGATATCCCGTTTTGAATATCCATCCGATGATGCAAAGGCAAGCGGCGAAAAATCCTACGGTCATGCCGAAGCTCACCGCGATATTTACGTCCGCCGTTCCGTAAAAACACCATCGGAAGCCGCTGATGAGATACACCACGGGATTGAACAGGCTGAAGGCGCGCCACGCGGGTGGCAGCATGCTGATCGAATAGAACGCGCCCCCCAAGAACGTGAGCGGCGTGACCACGAGCGTCGGAATGAGCTGCAATTGCTCCCAGCCTTTTGCCCAGAGGCCGAGAATGAATCCGAACAGGCTGAAGTTGATCGCGGTCATGAGCAGAAACAAGACCATCAATACGGGGTGTTGGATCTTGATGGTGACGAACAAGGAGGCGGTGGTCAGGATAACCAGGCCCAACACCACGGACTTGGACGCGGCGGCGCCGACATAGGCCACGACAATCTCGGCGTAGGAGATGGGGGCGGACAGGATTTCGTAGATGGTTCCGATGAATTTGGGAAAGAAAATCCCGAACGAGGCGTTCGCGAGGCTTTCGGTGAACAATGCCAGCATGATCAGGCCGGGCACGATGAACGCGCCGTAGGATACGCCGCTCACCGCGGTCATCCGGGAGCCGATTGCGGCGCCAAACACGACAAAATACAGGGAGGTCGTGATGACCGGCGTCACGAGGCTTTGGACCAAGGTTCGCAACGCGCGCGAGACCTCGAATTTGTAGATGGCCCAGATGCCGTACCGATTGAAATGCAGGGCCCGTCGGCTCATGTGCGTTCGCTCACCAAGCTGACGAAAATATCCTCGAGCGAGCTTTGGTGCGTCTGCAAATCGCCGATCGCGATTCCGAGGTCGCCGACCCGTTGTAGCAATGTGGGAATATCGAATGAGCTGTTCCCGTCAAACGTGCAGACGAGATCCTGTCCTTCGTTCTTGAGCTCGAGCCCCCATGCGGTGAGTTCGTCGGGCACATGGCTCATCGCCGATTTGAGATGCAGGGTGAGCTGTTTCTTGCCGAAGCGCTTCATCAGCGATTCTTTCTGCTCGACCAAAATGAGCGCGCCCTTGTTGATCACGCCGACCCGGTCGGCCATCTCCTCGGCCTCCTCGATATAATGAGTCGTGAGGATGATCGTGACGCCGCGCGCTTTGAGGCCGCGCACGAGGTTCCACATGTCGCGCCGCAGCTCGACGTCCACTCCGGCGGTCGGCTCGTCGAGAAACAGGATATCGGGCTCGTGGGACAGCGCCTTGGCGATCATCACGCGGCGCTTCATGCCGCCCGACAGGGTCATGATCCGGCTGTCACGTTTGTCGGTGAGCGACAAATCGCGAAGCAGTCCGGTGATGAAGTCGGGCTTCGGGGGGCGCCCGAAGAGTCCCCGGCTGAAGGTGACCGTGGCCCAGACCGTCTCGAAGGAGTCGGTGGTGAGTTCCTGCGGAACCAGGCCGATCTGGGATCGCGCGGCTCGATAATCGCGAACGATGTCGTGGCCGTCGGCAACGATGCGCCCGGTCGTCGCCGTGACGATGCCGCAGACGATGTTGATGAGCGTCGTCTTGCCGGCGCCGTTGGGGCCGAGGAGGGCGAAGATCTCTCCCTTGCGGATCTCGAGGTTCACGGGCTGCAACGCGTGCACACCGGACGCATACGACTTCGAGACATTCTCGATCGAGATGATGGTCGACATGTGCGTTCGATCCGCGCCCGAGCGCCCGCTCAGCTATGCGCGATCCTCTTGGTCAATGCGGCGGTAAATTCGGCGGTGGTCGCTTTGCCGCCGATGTCACCGGTCCTGACCTTGTCCGTGTTGAGCGTATCGCTGATGGCTGCGCGCAGCCTCTGTGCCATCTTCGGCAGCTTGCAATGATCGAGCATCATGGCGGCGGCAAGCAAAAGCGCGGTGGGGTTGGCGATGCCCTTTCCGGCGATGTCGGGTGCCGAGCCATGCACGGCTTCGAAGATGGCGGCATCGGCGCCGATGTTGGCGCCGGGCGTCATGCCGAGACCGCCGACCAGGCCGGCGACGAGGTCCGACAGGATGTCGCCGAACAGGTTCGTCGTGACCAACATGTCGAATTGCCAGGGATTCAATACGAGCTTCATGGCGCAGGCATCGATGATGATGGTGTCCAGGACGAAACGCCCCTTGTACTTGCGCTCGTAGAGCTCGAGCCCGGTCTCGAGAAAGATTCCGGTGAGCGCCTTCATGATATTCGCCTTGTGGACGATGGAGACCTTCTTGCGTCCGGTGGTGATGGCGTGCTCGAACGCGAACTCCAACAGTCGGCGGCTCCCCTGTCGGGTATTGACGCCCGAGGCCATGGCGACGGCATGCGGGTCGTCGTCGATCTGAATGTAGTGCTCGTGGCCGATGTACAAGCCTTCGAGATTTTCGCGCACCACGACGAGATCGATGTTATCGAAGCGGCCGCCCGGAATGAGCGTTCGAGCGGGGCGGAGATTGGCGTATAGCTTGAATTCCTCACGCAGGCGCACATTGGACGATCGGTAGCCGCCGCCGGAGGGAGTTTCGAGCGGGCCCTTCAGCGCCAGCCGTGTACGGCGGATGCTCGCGATGGTTTGGGGTGGGAGCGGATCTTGAGCGGACTTGACGCCCTCCAGCCCTGCGGCTTGGGCGTCCCATTGAAAAGGTGCTCCGAGCGCATCGAGAGCGGCCAGAACGGACTCGACGATCTCGGGACCTATGCCGTCTCCGGGAATCAGGGTGGCGGGAATCGACTGCGTCATTTCAAATCCTTGCTCATGGGAACGAATTCTATGCTTTCTCCGCCACCGAGATCGTGGTGCACCAACTGGCTGCCGACGTAGCCCCGCGCCGCATACAGCTTCAAGCCGGGAAGCGTGGCCATGAGTTCGGCGCGTGCGAAGCCTCGGGCTCGCGCCTCTCTCTCGCAGCGCTCGAGGAGCGCCGTTCCGACGCCTCGCCTGGCCTTCGATGGTTCGACGAAGAAGGCGCGGATCTTCGCAGCCTGCGTCGAGGGATCGAGCAATGAGGCGTCGCGGCCGGTGCGGGCGTCTCCGCCGAACAGGGTGGAGCGGAAACTCCAGCCGCCGCATCCTGCCAGTTCGCCGTTCTCCTCAGCCACAAAGTACGTCTCATCATCGATCAGTTGGGTGTCGATGCCGAAGGCGCCGCGCAGCGCTCCATCGACCTGCGCCGCACGATACTCGTCTACGCTCAAGCCGCGCGCGGAGCGGGCGATGAGTTCGGCAAGCCGGGGGATATCGGCACGGATCGCTAAGCGCAGTGCGATGGCGGCATTCATGGGCGCAGCATTTTACCCGTAAGGCCTGCCGGAGTATTCAGCTTGCTGCGGTTGACGTACACTCTCGCGTCCGGGGTGCAAAGTTGCCGCACTAGCGGCAATGGAACGGAGGGGATCGATTGGGAGATCGCGCTCGAATCTTTGAGCGCGAAACTTGCGGCTTGGGTATTCGCCTGCCGCTCATTTTTCTCATCGATTTACCGTCCTTCGTCATTGGGGCCGCATCCCGCACGCGCAGCGAGGCTTAATGCAATGATAAAGACTTTTCGACGAGCGACAGCCGTCTCGTTAATTGGACCTGTGCTCCTATCCGCAGCACTGGCGGCAGCGGTGGCCGGCGCCGCCGAGTTCCCGAACCCCTTGCCGTCCGATCCCACTCTCCAGGTGGCGAAGCTCCCCGCCAAGTATCCGTCGGGATGGGCCTTTCTCAATTACGCGGGTGACCGCATCGAGCTGCGCAATGTCGGCGCCGACTCCCGCGAGGTAAAGGCGCAGCTGCAGGCGCGCGACTCGACGACGCTGTTGGTCTCGACCAAGAGGCCGGAGGTTTATACGGCGGATACCGTGTGGTCCCGCGGGGTGCGCGGCACCCGCACCGACTTCATCACCATCTACGACTCCCAGACTTTGAACGTGGCGGGGGAAATCATTCTGCCGGGTGCCAAGCGCGGCCTGATTACCGCGATGGAGGGAATGTTCGCCTTTGCGGACGATGAACGCCTGGCGCTGGTGTTCAATTTCACCCCGGCCGCTTCAGTTACGGTGGTGGATTTGGTCAAGCGGCAGCCGTTGGGAGACATCGATATTCCGGGGTGTTCGCTCGTGTACCCAGCGGGCGGACGCGCATTTTCGACGCTCTGCTCGAGCGGGACCGTGTTGACCATCAAGCTGGACGCCAACGGCCAGGTCGCCGGCCGGAGCGAGTCAAAGCAATTCAACCCGCTGGACACCGACCCTCTGTTCACCTCGAGCACGGTGTTGAATGGTATTCGCTACTTCCCGAGCTTGCATGGGCGAATCCAGCCGATAGACATGAAGACGGAGGATGTGAAGGTGCTGCCCGAGTGGTCCTTGGTATCGCCCGAGGAGAAGGCGGCGCATTGGCGGCCCAGCGGATGGCAGATTGTCGCGAGCGACGAGAAGTCTCTGCTCTATGTCCTGATGCAGCCGAACGCGGAAGAAGGGACGCATAAGAATCCCGCCACCGAAGTATGGGTGTTCAATGCCGCCACCAAGGCGCGCGTCAAGCGTCTGCGTCTGGCACGGCCCGGTTCCTCTCTCGCCCTGACCCACGGACCGGAAGCGCTCATGCTGGTCCAGGCGGGCGAGCGCCTCGATGTATACGAGACGCAAGGCGGGAGCCTCGTGCGCAGCATGGATCTCCCCAATCTGCGTACGCGCATGCAGATGGAGACGTTTCATTGATGACGGACCTCGTTTCCGGTGGTTCGGCCGCCTCGATGCAGGGCATCGATCAGGTGCTGGCTGCTCAGCTCGCGGCGTTCCTGGCGTTCCTGCTGGCGGCATCGGCCGCCCACAAGTGGTGGCGCTGGGACCATACCCTGGCCGTGGTGCGCGACTTCGTGGGTGTGCCAGGCGCCGCCGCGCCGGCTGCTGCGGTGACCGTCGGCGTGGTGGAATGGTCGGCTGCGGTGCTCTTGTTCATTCCCACCTATCGCGTGCTGGGCGCGCTGCTCGCCGCCACCGTCTTGACGTTGTATTTGGCGCTCATCGCACGCTCGCTGAGCGCGGGTCGCCGCGATGTCGACTGCGGATGCAGCTTCGGGCCGGTGCGGCACTCGCTCGGTGCTTTCGAGGTGGGACGCAATGCAGTGCTCGCAGCCATGGCGCTGTTCGTGGCCGGATCGGCGGCGCGTGGAGGCCCGGTCATTTCGCCGTCGCAGGTGCTGGCGGCGGCCGCGATGCTGGCGCTGTACGCTGCGCTCGATCAAGTGATGGGATTGCGGCCCATGCGACAAGGCGCTGTGTTGTGAGTGGCGTGCCCTCATGAGCTTCGTCATTGCATCGCAAGTCGCGCTCTGGGTGGCAGTACTCGTCTTGGGCGTGATCTGCATTGCCCTCGCGCGTCAGGTTGGCGTGCTTCACCAGCGAATCGCTCCTGCTGGAGCGCTCTCTCTGCGGCAGCCACTGAAGCTCGGCGAGCTGACGCCGGAGATGAGCCTGAATGGATTGGACGGATCGACCGTGAGGATCGGCGGTGTACGTGGCGGCCGCAGCCAGCTCATCCTGTTCATCTCCCCGGATTGCACGGTGTGCGAGGCGCTGTTGCCGGCGGTTCGCTCGGCTCAGGGCGCGGAACGTGCGTGGCTCGACATCGTGCTTGCCAGCGACGGGGACCCCGTCAAACACGCGGAGTTCGTGCGCGAGAAGGGCCTCGGAAAATTCCCTTACGTCATTTCCGAACATTTGGGACGCAGCTTCGGTGTCGCGAAGCTGCCCTATGCGGTGTTGATCGATGAGGCCGGAAAGCTTTCGGCCACAGGACTCGTCAACACCCGGGAACATTTGGAGAGTTTGTTCGTGGCCAAGGAAAAGGGCGTCGGCAGCATTCAGCAATTCCTAAGGTCTGGCGACCAGCGGCGTGTGTCTTCGGGAGAATAGCGTGGCTCAATTCGATCAGTTGACGGAAAAGGTTTTGCGCGGCATAGCGAGCCGGACTTCCAGGCGCAGCATGTTCAGCATACTCGGCGGTTTGTTGGCCGGTGCGGCCAGTCTGCCTCTCTTGCCGGTCGCGAAAGGCGCGGATGGCGGGGACGAGAATCCGAACGATCCGAATTCCGGGGAGCGGGCGCCGCAGCTGTCGGGCAATCCGCAAGATCCGGGCGATCGCACCAAGTGCGATTACTGGCGCTATTGTGCGATCGACGGCTCGCTCTGCACTTGCTACGGTGGCAGTGTGACGAGTTGTCCCCCGGGGACGGAGATGTCTCCCATCACCTGGATAGGCACCTGTCGCAACCCGGCGGATCAGCGCAATTACATCATCTCTTATAATGACTGTTGCGGCGGCGTCGCCTGGGGACGCTGTGCCTGTCAGAACAATAATGGTGATCGCCCGCTCGTTCGGCCGCAAACCAATAACGAGATCACCTGGTGCTTCGGTACCAAGAGCCAGTCCTATACGTGCACCGTCGCCTTGATTCTGGGCGTCGCTCTCGAGAAGAAATAACCCGGTGCGCAGAGCGCAGCGCACCGACGGAGCTCCTCGATGACCCCGCGGACCCGCTGTGCGGCAATGCTCGGCGCTGCGCTGTCCGTGGCGGCGCTCGGCGTCACCTCGTCGCTGCACGCGGCGGGGCCGGTCGAGGCGGAATCCGCCGCCTCATCGCCCAATTCCGCGACTTCATCCGCGCCTGCCGGCGTGACCAACCTGCAACTCGCCTGGCAGAACTGGGTCCTCAATTGCCAGGGGTGTCATCGCCTGGACGGCAGCGGTTCCGACGCAACTGCCCCTGGTCTTGCCGGCACCGTGGCAAAGTTCTTGTGGGTTCCGGGAGGACGCGAGTACCTGGTGCGCGTGCCTGGGGTCGCGACCTCCCCATTACCGGATGCGGAGCTTGCCGAGGTGGTGAACTGGATGCTGTGGCGCTTCGACAGGGAGCACCTGCCGTCCAATTTTCGGCCATTCACGGCCGACGAAATGGGCCCGCTGCGATCGCACCCGCTACGCCTCGAGGCTGCCGGAATGCGGCGGGATCTGCTGAGCAAGGCCGAAGCGTCCGGGCAGCCGTGACGGAGCCCGCGTCGCACGAGGAAACTCTCACCACCACGTGCCCGCGGGATTGCTACGATTCTTGCGGAATCCTCGTCATCAAGCGCGCAGGATTGGTCACTGCGGTGCGCGGCGACCCTGATCATCCCGTCAGCCGTGGCGCGTTGTGCGGCAAGTGCTCGACTGCCTATAACCGGGAATGGCGCGATCCGCGCCGCCGATTGACGCAACCGTTGAAACGCGTGCGCCCCAAAAGCCGCGGCGATGGGTCAACAGCGCCGCATGACGATGCGGATTTCGAGCCGGTCAGCTGGGAGAGGGCGATTGCTGAGATTGCCGGTCGCCTCGAATCGATCGTGGATTCGTACGGAGCACGATCGATCCTGAACGCGCACTACACCGGGACCATCTCCCTGCTCGCGGGGATTGCGCCGATGCGCTTCTTCAACCGGCTGGGTACCACGGAAGTGACTCCGGACACGATCTGCAACATGGCCGGCCACGTCGCGCTGCGGTACATGTACGGGACCTCGCTCGATGGCTTCGATCCCCGAACGGCCAAGGATGCGGCTTGCATCGTCGTTTGGGGCGCCAACCCCCACGCCTCGGCGCCGCACGCGCATGAGCACTGGTTGCCGGAAGCACCTGGCAAGGTGATCGTCGTCGATCCCATTCGCACACCCACTGCAGCCGAGGCTGACATCCATTTGCAACCCTTCCCGGGGAGCGACGCCGCGTTGGCGTTCGCGCTCTTGTCCGTGATTCATCGAGACGGACTGATCGACGAGTCGTTCGTGTCGCGTCATGTGCAGGGATGGGAGGAACTCAGGTCCGTGATCGCAGCCTGCGACCTTGGCCGGCTGGCAGAGGCAACCGGCGTTCCGGTGCGCCTGATCGAGAAAGCGGCGCATCTTTACGCACCGGGCCCTTCGCTTCTCTGGCTGGGCCAAGGCTTGCAGCGCCAGGTCACCGGCGGGAACGTCATGCGCGCCTGCGCGATGCTGCCGGCGCTAACCGGGAACCTCTGCAAGCCGGGCGCGGGCTTTTTGTATTTGAACGGCAATCTCTCTCAGCGCGGAATGGATGAGGGCTACCTATCCGGCGCCCATTTGGCGCAAGCCGCACCGCCCGCCGTGAGTCACATGGATCTCGCCGACGTCCTGGAGGATCGCCGACGCTCGCGTGCGCTGTTCGTGTGGAACATGAATCCGTTGGGCTCATGCCCGAATCAGGCGCGTCTGCGAGGCGCGCTCGAGCGCGACGACCTGCTGACCGTGGCGGTGGACCTGTTTCCCACCGATTCAACGGCGCTGGCCGATTATGTGCTGCCGGCGGCAAGCTTCCTGGAGTTCGACGACATCGTCGCGCCGTATTTCAATTTGAGTCTGGCGGCGCAGAACAAAGTCATGGAGCCTATCGGCGAGGCGCTTCCGAATCTGGAGATCTTCCGCCGCCTCGGGCGCGCCATGGGGTTCGACGAGGTGGAGTTTCACGACACCGATAGCGAGATCCTTGAGACGCTGATGAGCCGTAGCGGCCTCGGTGAGAGCTTCGAGACGCTGAAGGCCAAGGGAATGATCTGGGTCCCGAAGGATCCGGCTCCGCAATTCGCCCAGCGGGTGTTCGATACCCAGAGCGGGCGCATCGAAATCGCGAGCGACCGAGCGGCGGCGGACGGTCTGCCGAGACTGCCCCAATGCCGGAGCGACCCGCGGCCAGCGGCGGGCAATCTTCGGCTGCTGTCGCCGGCGCACGCTTGGCTTCTCAACACCACCTTCGGCAATGTCCAGAAGATCACGGTGCGGCTGGGTCAGGCAACCATTCTGCTGCATCCATCGGATGCGGCCGATCGATCGCTATGCGAGGGAGACCTGGCGCTGGTCCGCAATCGTTGCGGGCGTCTCGATCTAACCGTTGCGCTGTCGGAGGACATTCCGCGCGGCGTCGCCGTAGCCCACAAGGGCAGGTGGCTGACGCAGGATGCGGCGTACGCGAACGTCAATGCCTTGAATCCTGGAAGCAAGAGCGATATGGGCGAGAGCACGTCGGTGCACAGCGTGGAGGTGAGTGTGGAGGCGGCATCCCGATGAGCGTCGAGGCCGCGGACGGCGTGACGCTGCACCGCTCGCTCGGGTATTGGGATCTCGTGCTCTATGGGCTCGCCTATATTGCGCCGTTCGCGCCGCTGACCACGCTCGGCTTCGTGTGGAACGAGTCCAATGGACTGATCGTGCTGGCGTACGCATTGGGCGGCGTGTGCATGTACTTCACGGCGCGAAGCTACGCGATGATGACGGAGGTTCTTCCGTCGGCGGGCTCGGTGTACGGGTTCGCGCGTCACTCGCTGGGCAAATTCCCCGGCTTCGTGGCTGGCTGGATGATCCTGCTCGACTATCTGCTGATACCTGCGTTCGTTTATGTCCTGGTGGCGGTCGCGCTGCAGACGCTGATACCAAGCGTCGACCGCGGCGTCTGGATCATCCTGCTCGCCGTCATCACGACGAGCGTCAACTGGTTCGGCATCAGTGTGACCGCGCGGGCGAACTTCATCGCCGTCGCGCTGCAGGTGCTGGTGTTGGTGGGATTCGTCATCCTGGCTTTGATTGCGCTTTACTCGGGCAAAGGAAACGGTGCACTGACGCTGAAACCTCTGTTCGACCCGGCAACCTTCAACGCCGGCAGAGTCTTCGGTGCGACTTCGATCTGCGTGATGTCCTTCCTCGGCTTCGATGCCGTCTCGACGCTCGCCGAGGAGGTCAAAGGCGGCGACCGGCACGTTGTCGGCAGGGCGATCATTGCGGTGCTGATGCTCTCGGCGGTGTTCTTCGTGGCCATTACCTGGGTGCTCGGCAATCTCCTGCCCGGCATCGTCATCAAGGATTCTGCGGCCGCCACCTACGAGCTCGCCGCCTGGGCCACCGGGCCGTGGACCGCGGTGGTGCTTGCCTGGACCAATGCGGTCATCGTCGGCCTATCGAACGCGCTGCCGATGCAGGTGGGCGTTGCCCGGGTGGTGTTCGCGATGGGGCGAGATCGGCAAATGCCGCATGCATTCGCCCGGGTCCACCCCCGCTATCGCACTCCCTACGTCGGCATGCTGGTCACATCGGGCATCTCGCTCGCGGTGGGGCTGGTCATGGAGAACCGGCTCGACGATCTGGCGTCGATCGTGAACTTCGGGGCCCTGAGTGGATTTCTGCTTTTGCATATCTCCGTGCTGGTGCGATTCGCGATCAAGCAGCGCTCGCGGCACATCGTGGCGCATTGGATCGTGCCGATTTGCGGATTCCTGGTCGTGCTCGCGGTGTTCTCGGGCATGAGCGCACTGGCCGTCAAGGTCGGTGCATCCTGGCTCGTTGTCGGATTGATTTACGGCACTTTCTTGAAAGCGAAGCACCGCGACGAGCTGCGCGCTCCTCTGTGAAATCATCCTGATCGCCCCATGTTCAGGCTCGTGCAGGTATGCCTCTGACCAGCGCCGCGGCTTGCGCAATGACCGCCGCCTGATGGGGCTGCATCCGCTGCCCGCCCATCTGCATCAGCTCCTCGAGATACGGGTCGGTCACGAGCGTGCGCACGCCGGAGAATTCCTCGAGAATCGGCAATCCGCAGAATGGTACGTAGGCGTTCGAATATCCCCCCTCGTGCGTGGCGATGAGCCGTCCCGCGCACAAATCGTTTGCTGCGGCCGTGACGCGTGCGGCCATCTGCCGGTAGGTCTCGCTGGTGCAGAGCATCCGGCCGAGCGGGTCCAAGGCGCTGGCATCGAGTCCGGAGGCGATGACGAGGAGCTCGGGGCGGTAGCGATGCAGGGCCGGCAGCACCACCTGGTCGAAGGCGGCGAGGTAGGCGCCGTGGCCCGAACCCGGCGGCAGCGGAATGTTCAGATTGGTTCCCGCCCCTTTACCGTCTCCGGTCACGCCGAGGTCCCCCGAGTCGATGGGATAACACCGCTCCTGGTGGATCGACAGCGTGAGTACCGATGGATCGTCGATGAAGGCGCTCTCCGTGCCGTTTCCATGATGCACGTCCCAGTCGATGACCGCGACACGGTCCAGGCCGTGGACACGCTGCGCGTGACGGACCAGGAGCACCAGATTTCCGAATACGCAGTAGCCACGGCCTGCGCCCGCTTCGGCGTGATGCCCCGGCGGGCGCACCAGCGCGTAGGCGTTGCGCACCCGCCCGCTCAGCACCGCATCGGCCGCCTCGAGACAGCCGCCCGCGGAGAGCAGCGCGATCTCATAACTGCCCGCGCCGATCGTGACGCTATCCCCGAGAGGACCGCCATTTGCGGCCGACAACGCCCGCACCTGGTCGACATAGGCGGCGGTGTGGAAGTAAAGCAGCTCCTCGCGCTCGGCCGGGCGCGGCTTGATGCGCACCAGGTGATCGGCGAGGCCGCTGACCTCGAGAAGCGCGAGCAACCGCCGCTTGGTGGAAGGCGCCTCGGGGTGGCGGTCCGGTTGCATGTACTGGTTGGTGCTCGAAAAGCCGGCACCGCTCCCGGTGTCGTGCCAGAAATATCGCTCATGAGCGACCAGCCCCGTCGCGCGCCTCGCTGCGCTGTTCACCTTTGGCCCCTCGACGCTGCCTCAACCTCCGAATAGCATTTCATCGGTGTACTCTCTGTTTCAGCGATTGAGATCTGTGCGGCACCGCTTCTGGTACGGTATGTCCGAGCGTGTGCGCTGGTCTCGCGGGACCTTTCGCGAAACTCCCGCCCTCGAGTTGCCGGCGCTGCCCGTCGAACAGTCGCGAAGGATAGCGGCCCTGAAGGATCGTTACCAGGCGCGATTCGAGTCTGTGCTCGGCGCGCAGACGAGCCTCAACAATTACGAATATCTCGACATCTTGGACCACGCCTGGCCGAGCAATGCGCCCCTGCGGGCGCACGCAACGCAGGTGCTCTGCGACGTGGGGTGCGCAAACTTTTGGTACGCCGCCGCGCTCGCCGCCTTTTTCCGGCCCTGCGAGCTGGTCGGAGTGGATGTCGAAGGTTATCGGCTATACCGCGACGGCCGCACTCGCAGCGACTACGCCGCAGGCTACGTGAGTCAACTGCCGAACGCGCGGTTCGTCGTCGCTGACTACCTCACCTACGCGGAGCCCGCAGACCTCATTACGGCGTGGTTCCCGTTTCTGACGCCCCGAGCGATCCTTGCGTGGCGCCTGCCCTTGAGCCTTTTGCGGCCCGAGCGCCTGATCCGGCAGATTCACCATAATCTCAAGCCTGGAGGCCGGTTCGTGATGGTGAACCATGGAGTTGAAGAGGCCGAGCTGGCGGAAAAATTGTGCATCGCAGCATACTTGCAACGTGACTGGGTGCAATCGACCCCGTCGCTGCTGAGCCGCGGGCGTCCGCTTCCCCCGGTGGTATCTTCGTGGCAGCGCCGAGTCTGAAGTCGAGGTCGCCTTCGTGAAATTCGTACTATTCAGGGATTTGCTGTAGTATGCGGGGCGGTTCGTGAATTACTACTTGGTCCGTTTCTGGTCAGCGCGCCGCTCCGGCGTCACCTTGGCCACAACCCACAAAGCAGGTTTCCTCGATCCAAGGTGGCTGGCGAATTGCCCTTAACTGGGTTTCTTCGACCCGCCGATTGTTTCTTTTGTAGTAGGTATTCTTCACATGACGAAAATGTATGTTGGCAATCTCCCGTTCTCAATGGACGAGTCCGCGGTTCGTGCGCTTTTCGAGAAGCACGGCCCCGTCCAATCTGTCGCGCTGATCAATGATCGCGACACCGGTCGGCCCCGCGGGTTCGGCTTCGTTGAAATGGCCAGCGCCGATGCGGCGCGTGCCATGCAGGCCTTGAACGGCCACGATGTCGAAGGGCGAGCGCTGAAGGTGAACGAAGCGCAGGAGCGCACCGGCGGCGGTGGTGGCGGCGGCGGCGGTGGTGGCGGCGGGTCGCGTGGTCCGAAGCGCTGGTAACAGGCGTTGAAATGACCAAGTTCTGGGGCCGCAGCGATGCGGCCCCAGTCGTTTGGGAGCTTCGATTTCCCTTCGAATAGGGTTTACGCTCAACGCCGATTTGCCTATAATCGCCGCCCTCGGCACGGGATCGAGGTGTCTCGGTCCAGAGCGAACGGTTCTTGAGGGAACGTTCGAAAGTACGCTGAATCGAAGAGCCCCTCGGAGGGGCTTTTTCGTTGAGAGACAAGGGGGCCGATGGTCCCCTTTTTTGTTTTGGCTCGAGTTTTCGAATCATGCGTGACACCTTGATGCGCTTGTTGGAGCCGCCGATCGAGGCGCTGGGCTTCGAGCTGGTCGAGCTCGAGTTCGCCCAGGCAGGTCGCGGCGGGACACTGCGGATTTATATTGATCGTCGTGCGGATGCGGGCGGTCAGGACGATCGGGCAGCCGTCGCTGATTGGACGCCTGGCGAGGCGGGCGGTGTGCCGAGCCAGGGTGGAATCTCGGTGGACGACTGCGCGAGCGTGAGTCATGCCGTGAGCCAGATTCTCGACGCGGAGGATCCGATCAAGGGCCATTACACCCTGGAGGTGTCCTCCCCGGGTCTGGATCGGGTACTGCGCAGGCGGGCGCACTTCGAACGGTTCGTGGGCGAACAGGTGTTTGTCGAACTGAAGCTGCCGATCGAAGGGCGGCGGCGCTTTGCGGGTGCGTTGAAATCGGTGGTGGGCGAAGCAATTGTGGTGGAAGTCGACGGGCGGGCGCACGAGTTGCCCCTCGATCGGATACAGAAGGCGAGATTACGGCCGGGCCGGAATGACTAGGAGTCTTGGGCTATGAACAAAGAGATCTTGATGGCGGTCGATGCCGTATCGAATGAGAAGGGCGTCGACAAGGAAATCATCTTCGACGCGCTCGAAGCGGCGCTCGCATCGGCGACTCGCAAGAAACACGGCGAGGAGCTCGACGTGCGCGTGGCCATCAACCGCAAGACCGGCGCCTACGATACGTTCCGCCGCTGGAAGGTGTTCGCCGACGACTCCAACGAGCTCGAGGTTCCCGAGCGTGAGCTGCGCATGGACGACGCGCGCGATATCGACAAGGACGTGGAGGTGGGCGGTTACGTCGAGGAGCCGATGGAGTCGGTGCCGTTCGGCCGCATCCTTGCGCAGACTGCGAAACAGGTGATCGTGCAGAAGGTGCGCGAAGCTGAGCGCGCACAGGTGGTCGATGCCTACAAGGACCGCGCCGGCACGCTGGTGAGCGGCATCGTCAAGCGTGTCGACCGCAACGGCATCTACGTCGACCTCGGCTCGAATGCGGAGGGCTACATTGCGCGTGAGGAAATGATTCCGCGCGAGCCCGTGCGCTCCCAGGACCGCATCAAAGCCTTTCTGAAGGAGGTGCGTTCCGAGCCGCGCGGTCCGCAGCTCTTTCTGTCGCGCACCGCGCCCGAGTTTCTGATCGAGCTGTTCAAGCTCGAGGTGCCGGAAGTCGGGCAGGGACTGATCAACATCCTGGCCGCGGCCCGCGATGCGGGCGTGCGCGCGAAGATTGCGGTGCGCAGCAACGACCCGCGGGTAGATCCGGTGGGTGCATGTGTCGGCATGCGCGGTTCGCGCGTGCAGGCGGTGTCCAACGAGATCGCCGGCGAGCGCGTCGACATCATCCCGTTCGATGAGAATAACGCGCAGTTCGTGATCAACGCCATGGCGCCGGCGGAGGTCACTTCCATCGTGGTGGACGAGGATTCGCACTCGATGGACATCGCCGTGTCGGAGGACAAGCTGTCCCAGGCCATCGGCCGCGGCGGTCAGAACATCCGCCTGGCGAGCGAGCTCACCGGCTGGGAACTGAACGTCATGAGCGAGTCCCAGGCCGAGGCGAAGAGCGAAAGCGAGTCGCTCGCGTTGCGCGAGACGTTCATGCAGCAGCTCGACGTGGACGCGGACGTCGCGAGCATCCTCGTGCAGGAGGGCTTCTCGACCATCGAAGAGATCGCCTATGTTCCGGCGAGCGAGTTGAACGCCATCGAGGAATTCGATGAGGAGATCGTCAAGGAGCTGCGCACGCGCGCCCGCGACGTGCTTCTGACCCAGGCCATTGCCAGCGAGGAGTCGATGGACGGTGTAGAGCCGGCGGCCGATCTCATCGAGCTCGCCGGCGAGGCGCTGGCGAAGACGGTGGCGCGCAAGGGAGTTCGTACCCGTGACGACCTCGCCGACCTTGCGGTCGACGAACTGGTCGAGATGGGCGGAATCGACGAGAAGAAGGCCGCGGAACTCATCATGGATGCACGCAAGCACTGGTTCGCGGAAGAAGATAAAGCGGTGAAGGCGTAGGAGTCTCGCATGGCAGATGTAACAGTCCAGCAATTCGCCGAGGTCCTGAAGGTGCCGGTCGACCGGCTGCTCCAGCAGCTCGATCAGGCCGGGATCAAAGTGGACGGCGCCGAGGACATGATCAGCGAAGATGCGAAGCACGAGTTGCTGACGCATCTGCGCCGCAGCCACGGCCGCGACGACGCGCAGGCCGATGCCTCGCCCCGCAAGATCACGTTGCGGCGCAAGTCACAATCGGAATTGAAGCTCGCGAGCCCGCAGGGCCGCGCGCGTACGGTCAACGTGGAAGTGCGCAGCAAGCGCACCTACGTCAAGCGCGAGGTGCTCGAGGATCAGGCAAGACACCAGCAGGAGGAGATCGATCGTCAGCGCGAGAGCGAGGAACAGGCGAAGGCCGCCCTCGAACGCGCCGAGCACGAGCGCCTCGAGAAGGAGCGTCTCGATCGCGAGCGGCTCGAAGAGGAGAGCCGACGCCGCAGCGATGAAGAGAATCGCAAGCGAACGGCCGAGGAGGAGGCGCGCCGCCAGGCGGAGACGCAAGCCCGCGAACAGGCGGACAAGGAACGCAAGGCCGCGACCACCGCGACCGCGAAGCCGGGCAAAGCTGCCCGCGAAGTGGACGACAAGGCGACCCGGTATGGCCGGCAGGAGCTGCATATCGTCGGCGACGTGAGCTCGCGCCACAAGAAGAAGAAATCCCGCGACGGGCGCCGCCGCTCGATGGGGGGCGATGCGGACGCCAAGCACGGGTTCGAGATGCCGACTGCGCGGGTCGTACGCGAAGTGGCTGTCGGGGAGGCCATGACGGTCGGCGAGCTTGCGCAGAAGATGGCGGTCAAGGCGACCGAAGTCATCAAGGTCATGATGAACATGGGTGTGATGGCGACCATCAACCAGACCATCGAGCAGGATACGGCCATGCTGGTGGTGGAGGAAATGGGCCATACACCGGTGTTGCGCAAGGACAATGTCATCTAGGAGGACTTGCAGGGCGAGACCGATACCTCCCTCGAAGTGCTGCCGCGGCCGCCGGTGGTCACCGTCATGGGTCACGTCGATCACGGCAAGACCTCGCTCCTCGACTACATCCGGCGCACCAAGGTGGCGGCGGGCGAAGCCGGAGGCATCACCCAGCACATCGGCGCGTATCACGTGAAGACCGCGCGCGGCATGGTGACTTTCCTCGATACCCCGGGCCACGCCGCGTTCACCTCCATGCGCGCCCGCGGTGCGCAGGTGACCGACATCGTGATTCTGGTGGTGGGTGCGGACGATGGCGTCATGCCCCAGACCATCGAGGCCATACAGCATGCGAAGGCGGCGCAGGTGCCCATCGTCGTGGCGCTCAACAAAGTCGACAAGCCGGAAGCGGATCCGGAGAAGGTCAAGCAGGAACTCACCAAGTACGGCGTCATTCCCGAGGAGTGGGGCGGTGAGAATATTTTCGTGAACGTATCGGCACGCACCGGCCAGGGCGTCGATCAACTGATCGAGAGCGTGTTGCTGCAGGCTGAAGTGCTCGAACTCAAGGCGCCGACCGCGGGCCTCGCGGCCGGTTATGTGATCGAGTCCAGTCTGGAGAAGGGCCGCGGCGCGGTTGCCACCGTGCTCGTGCTGCGCGGCACGCTGAAGCTCGGCGATCCGCTGCTGATCGGGCAGGAATTCGGGCGGGTGCGCGCGTTGTTCGACGAGGCGGGAAAGCCGGTGGAGTCGGCGGGCCCGTCGATCCCGGTGGTGGTGCTGGGACTCTCTGGCGCACCCAATGCGGGCGATGAGCTGTTGGTGGTGGAGAGCGAGCGCAAGGCGCGCGAGGTTGCGACCCATCGCCAGGCGAAGTCGCGCGACGTGAAGCTCGCGCAGAAGAGCGCCAACATGCAGGATGTGTTCTCGTCGATGGGCGAGAACAAGCCGGACCTGGTGCAGCTGTTGGTCAAGGCGGATGTGCAGGGAAGCGTCGAGGCTTTGCGCGACGCGTTGAACGGCCTGTCGACCGGCGAGGTCGCCGTCAACGTGGTGTCCTCGGGCGTCGGCGGTCTGACCGAGTCGGATGTGACCCTGGCCGCCGCCTCCAAGGCGCGCATCATCGCCTTCAACGTTCGCGGCGATGCCGCCGCCCGCACAGCGATCAAGGATCACGGCGTCGACGTGCGCTACTACAGCATCATCTACGAGGCCATTGACGATATCCGCGCGGTGCTCACCGGCATGCTCGCGCCGGAGGTCAAGGAGCAGATCGTCGGCCTTGCCGAGGTCCGTAGCGTGTTCCGCTCGAGCAAGTTTGGCACCGTGGCGGGCTGCATGGTGATCGATGGCTTCGTGCGCCGTAATTTCCCGATCCGCGTGCTGCGCGACAACGTCGTGATCTTCGAAGGGGCGTTGGAATCGTTGAAGCGATTCAAAGACGACGTGAACGAGGTGCGCGCGGGAACCGAATGCGGCATCGGCGTCAAGAACTACAACGACGTGCGCGAGGGGGATCAGATCGAGTGCTATTCGCGGGTGGAAGTGGCGCGCACGCTGTAGGGCGGGCGCGGCGCTGCATATCGCCATGGCCAAGGACAATCCGCGTGCCTTGAGGCTCGGCGCCGAGATTCAACGCGAGCTCACGGAGCTCCTGCGGCGCGACGTGAAGGATGAGCGCATCGGCAACGTGACCATCACGGAGGTCGATGTCACCGGCGATCTGCGCAGCGCCAAGGTGTACTACCTGATCTTCGGCAAGGAAGGGCCGGATCCGCAGGTGCAGCGCGGGCTCACGAGTGCCGCGGGATTCCTGCGCAACGCCTTGTCCAAGTCTTTGATGATCCGCTACACCCCGACGCTCACGTTCGAGCTCGACACTTCCATCGAGCAGGGCGTGCGGTTGACCCAGCTCATCGACTCGGTCAACAAGCGTGGGGACGCGGACTGATGCCGGCGGATGTGCATGGGATTCTGCTCCTCGACAAGCCGCTCGGCCTGAGCTCCGCGGGGGCGGTGGCGCGCGTCAAATACCTGTTCAATGCGCGCAAGGCCGGGCATACCGGCTCTTTGGACCCGCTCGCCTCCGGCATGCTGCCGATCTGTTTCGGGGAAGCGACCAAATTTGGGGCGCTGATGCTCGATGCGGACAAGACCTACCGCGTCACGGTCCGCCTGGGTGAGCGTACGCCGAGCGCGGATCTGGAATCGGCGGTCATCGAACGCCGCGATTTGCCGTCTCTGTCGAGGTCACGGATGGAGCGCGCGCTCGAGGAGTTTCCGCGCGACTACTCCCAGATTCCCCCCATGCACTCCGCGCTCAAACAGGACGGCAAACCGCTGTACGAGTACGCCCGCGCCGGTGAAACGCGCGAGCGCGCGCCCCGTCAAATCAGGATTCACGCCATGCGACTGATCGACTGGCAGTCGCCCGATCTGTCCTTTGATGTGCAGTGCACGAAAGGGGCTTATATCCGCGTATTGGCTGAAGATCTCGCCGCCCGGCTCGACACCCTCGGTCACTTGATCTCTCTGCGCCGGTTGGGGGTGGCGCCCTTCAACGACGCGCCCCAATGGACCTTGGAGGCCTTGGACCGCATGTCCCGGGAGGAGCGCTCGGCGCTCTTGTTGCCCGTCGATGCCGCGCTTGCGGACTGGCCGAGGCTCGATTTGGCGGACGCCGGGGTCCAGGCTTTTCGCCAGGGACAGAGCATCGCAGTGCCGCGAGAGGCCCCCGGGAAGGTGCGCATCTATGCGCCGGGCCTCGGATTTCTCGGGTTGGGGGCCGTAGAGGCCGCCGGACGGCTGGTACCGCTGCGGCTGATTTCTGCCGTGACTAATCGAGCTTGAGAGCTAGTCGTGCGGCGCGTACAATGCGCGCCTTCCTAAAAGGTCTAAGTTATTGATTGAGGTTTGATTTCCATGCCACTTACTCGTGAAGAAAAGAGCGGAGTCGTCGGTAAATTTCAGCGCAGCGCGCGCGACACCGGTTCCCCCGAGGTTCAAATTGCCCTGCTGTCCGAGCGCATCAACGGCTTGAGCCAGCATTTCACCACGCACAAGGCCGACCATGCTTCGCGCCGCGGATTGCTCAAGATGGTCAACCAGCGCCGCAAGCTTCTCGACTATCTGAAGAGCCGCACGCCGGACAAGTATTCTCAGGTCGTCGAGCAATTGGGGCTGCGCCGATAGGCGCAGAATTGCGCGGACACTTGACCGCCGCGGCGTCGCCGCCGGCGCGTCGTCATCACATTCGATAGAAGGGGCCTACGTGAGCCATTCCAAGAAGAGTTTTCAGTATGGTGAGCACAACGTAACGATCGAGACGGGCGAGCTCGCACGACAGGCCGACGGCGCCGTGCTCGTGACGATGAGCGATACGGTCGTGCTGGTGACGGCGGTGGGCCTGAAGAAGCCGACGCCGGGCCGCGACTTCTTTCCGCTCACGGTCAATTATCAGGAAAAAACCTACGCAGCAGGCCGCATTCCAGGCGGCTTCTTCAAGCGCGAAGGCCGACCCACCGAAAAGGAAACGCTCACCTCGCGTTTGATCGATCGCCCGATCCGCCCGCTGTTTCCGGAAGGCTTCACCAACGACGTTCAAGTCGTCGCCTCGGTGCTCTCCGTCAATGCGGAAGTGGATCCCGACATCGCTTCGCTGATCGGTGCGTCCGCGGCTCTGGCGATTTCCGGCATGCCGTTCCTGGGCCCGATCGGCGCGGCGCGCGTCGGGTACCGGGACGGCAAGTATCTATTGAACCCGACAGCGACGCAGCTCGCCGAGTCGAAGCTCGATCTCGTGGTGGCGGGCACCGCTGAAGGCGTTCTCATGGTCGAGTCCGAGGCCAAGGGCCTGGACGAGGAAGTCATGCTGGGCGCGGTGGTGTTCGGCCACGATCAGATGCAGGTCGCGATCAAAGCCATCAACGAGCTCGTTGCCGAGGCCGGCAAGCCGAAGTGGAAATGGGTCGCGCCCGAGGGCAACACGGAATTGAAATCCGCGGTGAGTTCGCTCGCCGAGAAGGATCTGACCGCCGCCTACGCGATCACCGAGAAGCAGCAGCGTTATGCGAAAATCGGCGAGATCAAGACCGCCGCGCTCGCGAAGCTCGCGAGCGGCGATGCAGCGAAATTCACGGCCGATCACGTCAGCACGGAATTTTTCAATCTGGAATATCGTCTGGTGCGCGAGCGGATCCTGCAGGGCCATCCGCGCATCGACGGACGCGACACGAAGACGGTGCGGCCCATCAACATTCGCACCGGCGTGCTCGCGCGCACTCACGGCTCGGCGTTGTTCACTCGCGGCGAGACGCAGGCGTTGGTGGTGACCACGCTCGGTACCGGACGCGATGCGCAGATCATTGACGGACTGACCGGCGAGCGCAAAGAGCCGTTCATGCTCCATTACAATTTCCCGCCGTTCAGCGTCGGCGAGACGGGGATGATGGGTTCGCCGAAGCGCCGCGAGATCGGCCACGGGAACCTCGCCAAGCGCGGCGTCAAGGCGGTCATGCCGGATCTCGAGAAGTTTCCCTACGTGATCCGCGTGGTCTCCGAGATCCTCGAGTCGAACGGCTCGAGCTCCATGGCATCGGTCTGCGGAACGAGTCTCGCGTTGATGGATGCGGGCGTCCCCATTCTGGCACCGGTGGCGGGCGTCGCCATGGGTCTGGTGAAGGAGGGCGAGCGCTTCCAGGTGCTCACGGACATTCTCGGCGACGAGGATCACCTGGGCGACATGGATTTCAAGGTGGCCGGGACGAAGGACGGGATCACGGCGCTGCAGATGGACATCAAGATCACGAGCATCACGCGCGAGATCATGAAAGTCGCGTTCGATCAGGCTCGCGCCGGACGACTGCACATTCTCGGCGAGATGAACAAGGTCCTGTCCAAGCCGCGCGAAAACATGTCCGAATGGGCGCCAACGATCATCACCCTGAAGATCGATCCGGAAAAGATCCGCGATGTCATCGGCAAGGGCGGTGCGGTGATCCGCCAGATCACCGAGGAGACCGGCACCTCGATCGACATAGAAAACGACGGCACGGTCAAGATCGCCTCCGTACAGGGAGCGGCGGGCCGCGAAGCGCAGCGGCGGATCGAATTGATCACCGCCGACGTGGAAGTGGGGCGGGTGTACGAGGGTCGGGTCGCACGTCTGATGGACTTCGGCGCGTTCGTGACCATCCTCCCGGGACGGGACGGTTTGGTGCACATCTCGCAGATCTCCGAGGAGCGGGTGGAGCGCGTGGGTGACAAGCTGAAGGAGGGAGACGTCGTGCGCGTGAAAGTGCTCGAGGTCGACCGCCAGGGGCGTGTCCGCCTGTCCATGCGCAATGTCGACGCGGCCTGAGGCAGGCCGCATCCCCGAAGCATCGCGAGGAGCGCCGCTCAAAGCGGCGCTCCTGATTCTTGGCGCCAGCCTGGCGCTCTTGACGACCGCAGCCGGCACTGCAGCCGACGTTGTTGGCACAGCGGTCGGCTCCGACGGACTGTACCTCGGCTGGATGGACCGCTCGGTCTCGCCGGGAACCGATTTTTTCCGGTTCGCCAATGGCAGCTGGCTCAAGGCCAATCCCATCCCTCCGGATCGCTCCTACTGGGGCGTCGACTCCGTGCTGGAACAGGAAAACCAGACCTTCATCCGCGGGCTGGTGGAGTCCTTGGGCAGGCAGGATGAGCCCGCGGGCACGGTGCAGCGCAAGGTTGCCGACTTCTACCTGAGCGGAATGGACGAACCGGCGATCGATGCCGCGGGTGCCAAACCGCTCGAACCGGAGTTCGCGCGCATTGCGGCCATCCGCACCCCGGTCGATATCGGAGAAGAGATCGCGCATTTGCAGACGATCGGCGTGGCCGCCCCGCTGTCGCTCGGCCAGATGCAGGATTTCAAGGACAGTACCCAGGTGATCGCGGTCGCCGCTCAGAGCGGGCTGGGGCTTCCGAACCGCGATTACTATTTGAAGCCCGAGTCGACGTTCAAGGCGGCGCGTGCCGCGTACGTTGCACACGTGGCGCGCATGCTCGCGCTCTTCGGCGATGCGCCGGCTTTGGCGCAGCGAGAATCCAAGAGCGTGATGGAATTGGAGACTCGCCTGGCCGATGCGTCGATGTCGGATGTGGATCAGAGAAATCCACACGCGATCTACCATCCGATGACGATCGACAAGGCTCAGGCGTTGACGCCCCACCTCGACTGGCATGTGTTGATGCTGCGTGCGGGACATCCGGAGATCGCATCGCTCAACATCGGCATGCCGGAGTTCTTTCGTGCGGTCGATCGGGAGCTTGGCGGTACCTCGGTTGAGGACTGGAAGACTTATCTGCGCTGGCAACTATTGGACACGTACGCGCCGTTTCTCTCCAAAGCCTTCGTGGACGAGGACTTTCGCATGACCGCGGCGCTGACTGGCGCCGAGGAATTGCAGGCTCGGTGGCTGCGCGTCCTGCACGCCGAAGATCAGGCGATCGGATTCGCGATCGGCGAGCTTTACGTGGCGCAGCGCTTCCCACCCGCTGCAAAGCAGGCGGCGGCCGCCATCGTCGCGCGGGTGCGCGATGCACTGCGCGCGGACCTCTCGATGCTCGCGTGGATGACGCCCGCGACGCGCGCCGCGGCGGCGGCGAAGCTCGACCTCATGGAGTTGCGCGTCGGGTATCCGGACCAATGGCGCGATTACAGCGGGCTCGTGATCGACCGGGGGCCGTACGTGCTCAACGTCATGCGTGCCAACACATTCGAGTTCTATCGCCAGCTCGCCAAGGTCGGCAAGCCCGTCGATCGAAGTGAGTGGTACATGACGCCGCAGACGGTGAACGCTTATTACGACCCGTCAATGAACAGCCTGAACGTGCCGGCGGGCATTTTGCAGCCGCCGTACTTCGATGCAAGCTGGCCGGAGGCCGTGAATTACGGCGCGACCGGCGCAACGGTGGGCCACGAAATGACTCACGGCTTCGACGACGAAGGCGCGCAGTTCGACGGCTACGGAAATCTGAAAGACTGGTGGGCGCCCGCGGATCTCGCGAAATTTCGCGCGGCGACGCGCTGCATCTCCGAGCAATACTCTGGGTTTACCGTCGGAAGCGGATTGCACGTGCAGGGCGACCTGGTCACCGGGGAGGCCACCGCGGATCTTGGCGGACTGATCCTCGCGTGGCGAGCCATGCATGCGGCCGGACCCTCGACGGGAGCGTCGTCGGATCAGGTGGCGCCTGCAGTCGACCCGGTGGCCGGCACGGGCTTCACGCCGGATCAACTGTTCTTCATCGCCTTTGCGCACTCCTGGGCAAGCGCCATCCGCCCCAGACAGGCCGAGGAGTTGGTCACCACCGATCCCCATCCTCCCGCCGATGACCGGACCAACGGCACGCTCGCGAATAGCCCTGACTTCCAGCGGGCTTTTGCGATCATGGGTACCTCCCCGATGGTCAAGAAGGACCGCTGCGTCATCTGGTAAGAGTGCGCTACTTGATGAGGTTCGAGTCCTCCCGTTCCTTCTCCGTGTCGCGGAGTCGCACGGGTGCAAGCGCCTTGAAACCCTCTTCGGTCGGGCGCTGCCGAGGCACATCGGTTCCCGAATACGGCTTCATGCGCTCTCGCGGTGGAACATTCTGGCCGAGGAACTGACGCAGGGTCTGTTCCAGATGGCCGCTCACCTCGGCTTGCGCACCACTCCCGTAGGCGCGGATGACGTTGACCATGAAGTCCTGCGTCAATATCGGTTCGGGAAGGTGTTCTTGTTCCGCGATCACCTGCAGCAAGATGCTGCGGGTGATATCCGCATTGTTTTTCTTGTCCACCACAACGAAGTCGATTTTTTCCACCACCAAGCGCCTGACGTCCGCCAGCGTGATGTACCTGCTTTCCACGGTATCGTAGAGGCGGCGGTTGGGGTATTTTTTGATCACTCGCGGATCGCTCATAGGCTCCTCGCTCGTGTTGGTGCCGACGCGTGACCGGAAGATGCCGGCTCGTGCCTGAACCATGACCAGTCTATTACTGCTGCAATTCAAGGATAGCGCAATGCAGCGCTAAGGCAAGCTGGGTTTTCCAGGCGGTGCGGATCCGCTGTTTTGGCCCTGCAATTGCAAAACGGGGCGCTCGCGAAGGCGATTCAAGGCCCAATGACCCTGCGCCCACGCCCAGAGTTCGCGAAGCGGAGCGCCTTCCAGCGTCCTCGGGGGCCGCAATTCCAGCATTTGTAGGACCTCGAGAAGCTGATCTCGAGCAGATGACTCCCTCAAAGAGACGCTGCGCGCCGACTTCGCGAGCTTCGATCCGTCGGCTTCCAATAACACCGGCACATGGGCGTATCGAGGGGTCGGCAGCGCCAGGCTCTGCTGCAGGTATATCTGGCGCGGCGTGTCGTTCAACAGATCGGCCCCGCGCACCACATGAGTGATGCCCTGGGCGGCATCATCGATCACGACCGCGAGAAGATAGGCGAAGAATCCGTCTCGCCGTCGCAAAATCGCATCTCCCACGACGGACGCCACGTCCTGGGTGTTGCTGCCTTGGATGCGATCGGCAAAGGTCACGGTCTGCGGCTCGATGCGCAGTCGGGTCGCGGTGGCAACGCCCGGGTTTCCCGGCCCGCTGCGGCAATATCCCGGGTAGCGTTCCTGGTCGGCGAGATCCTGCCGGCTGCAGGAGCACTCGAAGGTCAGGCCCCGAGCGCGCAGCGTCTCGATGGCGGCGACATAGTGCTCGCTGCGTTCGGATTGCCGCAGTACCTCCCCGTCCCACTCGAAGCCGAATGCTTCGAGGGTATGCAAGATCCCCGCCGCCGCGCCGGGTACCTCACGCGAACGGTCCACATCCTCCATACGAACCAACCAGCGTCCGCCATGGACCCGCGCGTCGAGAAAGCTCGCCGCCGCGGTGTAGAGCGAACCCAAGTGCAGCTCGCCGGTGGGCGAGGGCGCGAACCGCCCCACGTAGCCCCCGACAGGGGCGTCGCCGACCGGCGGCTGGTCAGCGGTACCTGTCGTCGCGGTCGCCGTACTGCTTTTCGCGGCGTTCGCGCCGCTCCTGCGCCTCGACCGAGAGGGTGGCCACGGGCCGTGCTTCGAGCCGCTTGATTCCGATCTCCTCGCCGGTCTCCAGGCAATACCCGTACGAGCCATCCTCGATACGCTTCAACGCCTCATCGATCTTACGGATCAATTTGCGCTCGCGATCGCGTGTGCGCAGTTCCAGGCTGAACTCCTCCTCCTGGGTGGCGCGATCGTTCGGATCGGGAAAATTGGCCGCCTCGTCCTTCATGTGCAGCACGGTGCGGTCGACCTCGACCATCAAGTCCCGCTTCCAGTTCTGCAGGATGCGTGCGAAGTGATCCAACTGCTCCTTGTTCATGTATTGCTCGCCGCGGCGAGCAATATAGGGCTTCACATTGCGCGGACCCGCGAGCAGGCTGGCCGAGCCGCCGGATTCTGCTTCGCCCTCCTCCTCGCTGGGCGGCACAGCACGCGTGGGCAGCACCAGAGGGCGCGAGTCAAATTTGATGGGAGCTACTTTCTCGGAATTCACGGAGATCTCGCCCGACTCCCTCTTGGGCGTCGCAGGGGTCTTGGCCCGGGGGGGATGGGCTACTACATGATTGGTCTGCGCCGCGGCAGGTTTTGCCGTCGGCGCCTTGGATGCTGGTTTCTGCGGTTTCACTGGTACCTTCGATGTGATGGGCTTAGGGCTCGGTGGCGGTCGCGTTGCCTTTTTGGCCACGGCTGTCTTGCGAACAGCTTTTTTGGGTATCGCCTTTCCTGGCTTCTTAGCCGCTTTAATTGGTTTTTTCGAGGGCATTTAAGAGTCTCCGCCTCCAAAGAGAGAGCGCGCGATTATACCGACGCATTGCGGCCTGTACAGCGCAGCAGCACTCGATCTTTTGGGAAGTATAACCCGCTGATTAATCGATAAATCCAGCAGCCGGTCAGGGAGAGGCCAGGCGGGCCCGGCAGCGGCGCGCCCCGCAACCGACCGTCCGCCCCGGTGAGGGGGCCGGGAACCCTGGGTCCTACGAGCTACGGAAGGACCACGGGCGGGCCCGGCGCCCAGCCCGGCTGTCGGTGCTCCGCGACGATGGTCGTATAGATGCCGCCGCGGACATTGAACTCGGCCACGAGGCGCATGAAGCGCGGCGCGGTGGCGCCGGCCAGCTCGCCCAAGATCTCATTGGTCACGGCCTCGTGAAACGCACCCCGGTTGCGGAACGACCAGATGTACAACTTCAAGGATTTGAGCTCGACACAGCGCTGATCGGGCACGTATTCGAGCTTCAAAGTGGCGAAGTCCGGTTGTCCGGTCTTCGGGCACAGGCAGGTGAATTCCGGGATGGTCATCCGAATGGTGTAGTCGCGTTCGGAGGTCGGATTTGCGAAGGTCTCGAGGGTGGTTGTCATCACGCGGCGGGGGTTTACGAATATGGCGATTACTTTACACTACGCGCCACATCGGCGGCACGCTCGACGGGGCCGCCGATGCCTGGTCACTCCCGTCCACTTCAAGGCTGGCCCTAACTGATGCGCCTTACGAAACTCAAGATTGCAGGCTTCAAGTCATTCGTCGACCCGACCACGGTCACGTTCCCGAGCAGTCTGACCGGCGTCGTCGGCCCGAACGGATGCGGCAAATCGAACATCATCGATTCGGTGCGCTGGGTGATGGGCGAGATCTCCGCCAAGCATTTGCGCGGCGAGTCGATGGCGGACGTGATCTTCAACGGCTCCTCCGCGCGCAAGCCTCTGGGGAGCGCCTCGGTGGAACTGGTGTTCGACAACTCCGACGGAAAAATCGGGGGAGCGTACGCGACCTACAACGAAGTCGCGTTGCGGCGTTCGGTCAGCCGCGACGGCACATCGGATTATTTCATCAACGGCACCAAGGTCAGGCGCAAGGACATCACGCAGCTCTTCCTCGGCACGGGACTCGGCTCGCGCAGCTACGCCATCATCGAGCAGGGCATGATCTCGCGCCTCATCGAGGCGCGGCCGGACGACCTGCGTGCATTTCTGGAAGAGGCCGCGGGCATATCGCGATACAAGGAGCGGCGCCGGGAAACCGAGAGCCGCATCGCCGAGACGCGCGAGAATCTGGACCGGCTGAACGATTTGCGCGAGGAAGTGGACAAACAGATCCGCCACTTGCAGCGCCAGGCCGCCACCGCCCGCAGATATCAGGTACTGAAGGAGGAGGAGCGCAAGCTTCAGGCCGAAGTGTTCGCGCTGCGCCTGCAGGGGCTCGATGTGGAGGCGGGCGTGCGCGACTCGACCACCGAACACTGCGACACGGCGATGCAGCGCGCGATCGCGGATCTGCGCGAGGCGGAGTCGGAGATCGAGAGAATTCGAGTCGACCAGTCCGCGAAGTCGGACGCGCTCGGCGCCATCCAGGAGCGCTTCTACGCAGCCGGCTCCGATGTCTCGCGCATCGAGCAGAATATCCAGCATGCACGCGAGCTGCAGGCGAGGCAGCGCTCGGATTCGGACCAGGCGCAGGCTCAGGTCCATGAGCTTACCGGCGTGATCGAACGTGATCGCGGCCAGCTCGAGTCGTTTGCAGGCGAGCTCTCCACCATGATTCCGGGTTTGGAAGCGGCGCACGGCGAGGAGCACTCGGCGGCGGCGAATCTCGAGCGTTGCGAGCACGCGCTCGCCACCTGGCAGGCGGCGTCCGATGCGCATGCGCAGGCCGTGGCGGCCGGCCAGCGCGAAACCCAGGTCGAGCGCGCGCGCATCGAGCAACTCGACGGTCAACAGCATCGACTGTTGCAGCAGCGCGAGCGGCAGGAGACCGAACGCGCCGCCCTCGCACAATCTCAGCCCGCCATCGCGCTCGAGACTCTCGCGGAACAGGCGTCGCAGGCGCGCGATGCCGGCGAGAAGGCGGCCTCGGAGCTGTCCGAGTTGCTGGTCGAATTGACGGCAGCGCGCGACCAGGAGCGCGCGCAGACCCAGGGGTTGAATGCACTGCGCGAGCGCTGCCAACAAGCGCTCGGGCGGCGGGTTTCCACCGAGGCGCTGCAACAGGCGGCGCTCGGCAAGGTTTCCGGCAAGGTGACGCAGTGGCTCAAGTCCCAGGCGCTCGATGCCAATCCGCGTGTCGCCCAGCAGTTGCGGGTGGAGCATGGTTGGGAGAAAGCGGTGGAGACCGTGCTCGGGTCCTACCTCGAGGCCGTGTGCGTGGATGGCATCGACGCGATCGCCAACGTCCTCGGAAGCTTCGATGGCGGACATCTCGCCGTGGTCATCGCCCGCGAAGCAACGCCGCCCCCGGACTCGCCGGCCGTCCCCGGCGCCGCAAGCCTCGAGACCAAGGTGCAAGGCGGGGCCTATTTGCATTCGGTGTTGAGTTCGGTATTCGCGGCGGAGAGCCTCGCCGATGCGCTGCGGATGCGGCCCACGCTCGGATCCGGACAATCGGTGGTGACGCGCGATGGAGTATGGCTCGGTGAGGATTGGCTGCGGCTGTCACGGGATCGGGAGCCGCACACCGGAGTGATCGAGCGCGAGGAATCGTTGCGTGCACTGCGCGCCGAAGTTTCCCGGCTCGAGTCCGAGGTCAAGGACGCGGAGCGCCAGCTCGAGTTGAGCCGCGGGCGCGTGCGTGAATACGAGGATCGTCGCGACCGATTGCAGGGCGAGGTGAACCGGCTGCATCGAGAGCACGTCGACCGTCGGGCCGAGCACGACGCGGCCGAAGCACGCAAAGCCGATACCGCTCGCCGGCTGGACCAATTGGAGACCGGCCTTGCCGACGTGCGGGCCGAACTCGACCGTACGCAGACCGAGCTCCGTGCAGCCCGTGCCCGCATGGAAACCGCCATTGATGCACTGGCGGCGCTCGAGCCTCAGCGCGTGGAGCTCGAACAGGAGCGGGAGCGGATGCGCGCGGAACTCGCCGCAGCACGCGCGGCGATGCAGGCCGCGCAGCAGCGCGCTCGGGAGCTGGCCGTACAGGTGGAATCGCGGCGCAGTGCGCATGCGTCCCTGGAGACTTCGATCGCCAGGCTGGACAAGCAGCTGCAGGAGCTTGCACAGCGCCGCGATGACCTCCTCAAACAACTCAAGGATGGCGAGCAGCCTCTGGCTGCCCTCGCCTCGCAGATCGAGCACGCCCTGACGGTACGCGCGCAAGTCGAGGCGGAGCTGCACGCCGCGCGGATTGCGACCGAGGAGCTCGACGCTTTGCTGCGCGAACGCGAATCGAGACGCGCCTCGCTCGATGAACAGGTGGAATCGGCTCGTGCGGCGCTGGATGAGGCGCGCCTGGCAGCGCAACAGGTTCGCGTACGTCGCGAGAGCGTCGCCGAGCAGCTTGCGGCCACCACCTTCGAGCTGGCTGAGCTGCTCGCCGGACTCGGCGCGGAAGCGACGGGTGAGGCCTGGGAAGCCCGCCTGGAGGAGACCAAGGGGAAGATCGAGCGCCTGGGCCAGGTGAATCTTGCCGCGATCGGCGAGTTCAAGGAACAATCGGAGCGCAAGGAATACCTCGACCGCCAGTGCAAGGACCTCACCGACGCGCTGGAGACCCTCGAATCCGCGATGCGCAAGATCGATCGCGAGACCCGTTCGCGGTTCCAGGACACATTTGATCGGGTGAACGCGGGGCTCAAGGAAAAATTTCCACGCCTGTTCGGCGGCGGGCATGCTTATCTGGAATTGACGGGTGAGGAGTCGGAGGTCGCCGGCGTCTCGGTGATGGCCCGGCCGCCCGGCAAGCGCAACAGCACCATCCACCAGCTGTCGGGCGGTGAAAAGGCTCTGACCGCCGTCGCGCTGGTGTTCTCCATTTTCGACTTGAATCCAGCGCCGTTCTGCCTGCTGGACGAGGTCGATGCACCGCTCGATGACAACAATATCGGCCGCTTTTGCGACATCGTGCGCGAAATGTCGCGCAACGTGCAGTTCATCTTCATCACTCACAACAAAGCCACCATGGAGCTGGCCTCGCAGTTGGTCGGCGTCACCCAGAATGAGCCGGGCGTTTCACGCCTGGTGGCGGTTGATGTCGATGAAGCGGTGCGCATGGCTGCGATGTAGGCAAGCAAGGACTCCGAAGTTGGCGCAGTTGCGTTGGATACTGGCGGGTCTCGGTGCGGTGGCGATCGCCGCCATCTGGTGGTGGTCCACGCGCCGCTCCGGCCAGGCGCCGGGAAACTCCGAGCTTCGCGAATCGACCGTGGTGCCGCTGCAGAGCCTCGCGCCGGCTGCGGACGGCTCCGAGCGGATGGACGCGCGGCAGGACCGCGCCATATCGCCTCTGGAGCCACTGAGCATTCGGACGGCGGATTTCGAGCGGGTGCCGATCCTCGATCTGCCGATGATGGCGAATAGAGAGCCGGAGCACGCACGGGTCGAGGACGTGGATTACATCGAATCATCCCTGGCGGGCTTGTCGGGGGATCCCAACCACTCCATCGACATCGACATCGGCGGCGGCGATGAGCCCCATGCTGATGTGCAGCCAGCGCAGGTTTTCTCCCGCGCTGCGCCCCTGGCGCCCGCTGCGGCCGCCCCGGCCCCCTCCGCGCCGACCCCGTCCGTCCCGCCGCCGCGCGCAGCGTACGCGGGGCCGAGTCAGGCGCCGCTCAACCTGACCTCCGGCACGGAGAACAGCGATCGTATGGCAGCGGTCGAGCCCTCGGCAGCCAATGTCAGCGAGCAGCAAAAGATCGTCACCCTGCGTGTCTGTGCCGTGGGGGATGAGCGCTGGAGCGGGCGGGATTTGATGTCGGCCCTCGAGGGTCATGGTCTGGCATACGGGCGCTACCAGGTCTATCACCGCAAGCACGCCGACGGGCAAAGTATCTTTTACGTCGCAAGCCTGATCGAGCCCGGTACTTTCGATGTCGCGCAGATGCCGGAGGAGGAGTTTCGCGGCGTAAGCATGTTCGCAGTATTGCCCGGCCCGTTGGAGCCGCTGCAGGCCGTCGATGCGCTGCTCACGACCGCACGTGAACTGGCGCGCGAGCTTTCCGGCACGGTTCAGGACGCCAAGGGGATGCCGTTTTCGCCGCAACGCATTGCAACGCTGCGCGAGGATGTGGCACGGTTTCAATCGGTGCTGAATTCATCCGCCCTTCGCCCGGCGGCCCGCGACCCGGCCTAGGGTCCCGCACGGCGCTCATGGGCTCGGCAAGGCAGGCGGGCAAGTCCAAGGGCAAGGCGGCCGCTCGAGCAGCCGAATTGCGCGAGCTCCTGGACCGATACGGCTACCGGTATTACGCCCTCGACGATCCGGAGGTGCCGGATGCCGAGTACGACCGGCTGATGGTGGAGCTCTCCGCCATCGAGGCTGAGCATCCGGAGCTGCGCACGGCTGACTCGCCCACGCAACGCGTTGGCGCTGCACCGGTCGCCGCATTCGGCGCCGTCAAGCACCGGGTCCCGATGCTGTCGCTCGACAATGCGTTCAGCGAGCAGGAAGTGAGAGATTTCGACCGGCGCATTCGCGAACGGCTGCCCGAGACCAAGTCGATTCGTTACTCCGCGGAGCCGAAGCTCGACGGGCTCGCGGTCAGCGCACGCTACGAGAACGGATCCTTCGTGCAGGGAGCCACCCGCGGCGACGGCGAGACGGGTGAGGACGTGACGCAGAATCTGCGCACCATCAAGGCGCTGCCGCTCAAGCTGCGGGGCTCCGATGTGCCGCGCACGCTCGAGGTGCGCGGTGAGGTGTTCATGCCCATCGCCGGGTTCGAGCGGTACAACCAGGAAGCGTTGGCCCGTGGCGAGAAGGCGCTCGTGAATCCCCGCAATGCGGCCGCCGGAAGCCTGCGGCAGCTCGATCCGCGCATGACGGCAGCGCGGCCTCTCGATCTGTTCGTCTATGGCATCGGCCACGTCGAGGGAGGCGCAATCCCGGGCCATCATAGCGAGGTGCTGCAGGCGTTGCGCCGATGGGGCTTCAAGATCTGTCCGCAATCGCGCACCGTCGAGTCGATTGAGGGATGCCTCGATTACTACGCCGAGATGGGGGCCGCGCGTGCGAAGCTCAAATACCAGATCGACGGCGTCGTCTACAAAGTCGACGACATCACGTTGCAGCGCCGGCTCGGATTCGTATCGCGTGCGCCGCGCTGGGCCATCGCGCATAAATTTCCTGCCGAGGAGGCGCTCACCACCGTTCGTGGCATTGAATTTCAGGTGGGACGCACCGGAGCGTTGACGCCGGTGGCGCGGCTCGCGCCGGTGTTCGTGGGCGGCGTCACGGTGAGCAACGCCACCTTGCACAACATGGACGAGATGCAGCGCAAGGATGTGCGGCCGGGCGATACCGTGGTGATCCGCCGCGCCGGGGACGTGATCCCCGAGGTGGTGCGCGCGCTGCCGGAGCGCCGGGTCGCCGGCGCCGAGCTCGTGAAACTACCGACGCACTGTCCGGTGTGCGGCTCGCCGGTGGTGCGCGAATCGGATCAATCCGTCGCGCGCTGCACCGGGGGCCGAAGCTGTCCGGCCCAACGCAAGGAGGAGATCAAGCACTTCGCCTCGCGCCGTGCCCTCGATATACAAGGGCTGGGTGACAAGCTGGTCGACCAGCTGGTGGAGCGCGACTGGGTGAAGACGCCGGCCGATCTGTTCGATCTCAGGCCGCCCCAGATCGAGACGTTGGAGCGAATGGGCGAAAAATCGGCGCACAAGCTGCATGCGGCCATCGAGGCGGCCAAGAACACCACGCTGCCGCGTTTTCTGTATGCCCTCGGCATACGTGACGTGGGGGAGGCGACGGCGTTGGCGCTGGCTCAACATTTCGCAGGTGCGGAGTCATTGAGCGACGCGTCGGAGGATGAGATCCAAGAGGTCCCCGATGTGGGACCGGTCGTCGCCCGCAACATCCGTGCGTATTTTGAAAGCACAGAGAATCGCAGGCTCCTTAAGCGCCTGCTGGCGAGCGGCATACACTGGCCCCCCGTCGCGCGTCCGGTCTCCGTGGGCCGTATCGCGGGCAAGAGCTTCGTGTTGACCGGCACTCTCGGCGAGATGGCGCGCGAGGCGGCACGGGATGCGATCGTGCAACGCGGCGGGAAGGTCAGCGGCAGCGTATCGAAGAAGACCGATTATCTCATCGCCGGAGCCGACCCAGGTTCGAAACTCGTCAAGGCGCAGGGCCTCGGCGTCACGGTGCTCGATGAGGCGGCGTTCCTCGATCTGTTGAAGGAATAGGCCGGCCGTCGAGGCACGCCTCCAAAAAAAGCGGGCCTCGAGGCCCGCTTCATCGATGGTGGAGAAAGAAACGGCGTCAGAGCGTCTTGTCGATCTTCGCGTTCTTTTTCAGATCCGCCACGTACGCTTGCAGCTTCTTGCGGATCAGCTGATTGGTGAGTTGCTGCTTGACCTGATCGAACGGCGGCGATGCTTTGTCGCGGGTGTCCTCGAGCTGAATCACGTGCCAGCCGAATTGCGTCTGTACCGGCTCCGGGCTGATCTCGCCCTTTTTCAGGGAGACCACGGCATCCGCGAACGGCTTGACCATGCGCGAGGTGGTGAACCAGCCGAGGTCCCCGCCGTTGTTCTTCGAGCCGGTGTCGGTCGATTGTGCCTTTGCCAGATCCTCGAACTTGGCGCCGCCCTTGAGCTTCTTGATGACCTGCTGACCGTCCTCTTTGCTCGCGACGAGGATGTGGCGCGCCTTGTATTCGGTCTTGTCCATGGCCGCGACGGCGGTTTCATACTCGGCCTTGAGGTCGGCATCCGTGGGCTGGAACGACTTGACGAACTTTTGCTGTTCCGCATCCGCCATGACCTTCTCGTGCAACAAATGCAGCTGCGCCACGGTGTCCGGATCGTTCTGCAGTCCATCCTTCTCGGCCTGGTCGGCGAGCAGCTGCATATTGATCAGATCGTCGAGCACCTGGGTCTTTTGATCGGCAGTCAGCTCTTGCTGCTTGCCCTGCAGCAGGTCCTTCACGAACAGGTCGTATTCGGGTCGCGTGATGGCCGTTCCGTTGACCGTGGCGACCGATGCGGGCGCTGCCGCAGGCTGCGGACCGGCTGCCTGCGGGGTCTTGTTGCACGCGGTCAGCGAGGCGAGGGCGGCCACGGTCGATACCGCGATCGCCGGCGTTCGAAGAAATGCTCTCATTTGGGTCCTTTACGCAATAAGCGACTTGGCCGACATGGCCGATGCGCCCGGGGGCGGCAGTTTAAGATAATTCTCCGCAATTGGCTAAAAAATGAGCGATCGTTCAGGCGTTTAGATCTGGCTCTGCGGGTGGCGAGGCTTCGATCGCGAGGGCGTGGATCTCGCTTTTCATGAGCTCGCCCAGCGCCGCGTAGATCAGCCGGTGACGCGCCACCGCGGGCTTGCCGCGAAAGGCTTCGGCGACGATGCGGATGCGAAAGTGGCTGGCTCCGCCCGCCGCCCCGGCGTGTCCGGCATGCAGATGGCTCTCGTCTTCGACGGACAGCTCCAGCGGCCGAAATTCATCGATGAGCCGTTGACGCAGCCGCGCCTCGCGGGTCGCACGGTTCATGGCGGTGCGGCCTCGGACTGCGATGGCTTCACTTTGCCGCTCAGCCAGATCACCTGGGGAATCATGAATACCAGCATCGCCGCCGTGATGCCGAACACCTTGAACTTGACCCAGACGCCTTCGGGATAGTTTTGCGCCACATAGATGTTCGCCGCGGCGAGCGCCGCGAACCAAGCCACCCACGCGAGATTGACGAGGAGCCAGGTCCTCGGCGCGATTTCCACGGGCTCGTTGAACACTCCCTCGAGCATGCGCCGCGCCAGGGGCTGGCGGCCGATGAACGAGCTGCCCAGAAAGGCGGCGGCCGTGAGCGCGAGCAGCACCGTCGGCTTCCACTGGATGAAGCGCTTGTCATGCAGCAGGAGCGTCGCGCTGCCGAGTACCAGCAGCACGCCAACCGTTATCACGTGCATGGTTTTGAACCGGCCGGCGCGCATCCGATGGGCGAACATGACCACGGTGCAGACGACCATCAGCGCCGCGGTGGCCCAGTAGATGCCGAACAGCTCGAACACCACGAAGAAGACGATCAGAGGCGACCATTCGAGTAGTTGGTTCATGCAGGTATCATACCTTCGACTCATGAGCATCTACCTGCAACTTCACCCGGTATCCCCTCAGCAGCGCTTCATTCGCCAGGCAGCCGAGTGCCTGCGCCACGGCGGGGTGATCGTCTATCCGACGGATTCGTGCTACGCCCTGGGATGCCACATCGGCGACAAGGCGGCGCTCGAGCGCATCCGCACCATTCGCGAGACCGACCGTCACCATCATTTCACCCTGGTGTGCCGGGATCTTGCGGAGGTGGGCAAATACGCCGTGCTGGAGAATTGGCAGTACCGGCTGCTGCGGGCTCACACCCCAGGTCCGTACACCTTCCTGCTGAAAGCCTCCCGCGAGACGCCGCGCCGGCTGAAGCACGAACGGCGCGGCACCATCGGGCTGCGGGTTCCGGACCATCCGGTGTCACAGATGCTGTTGTCCGAGCTTGGGGAGCCGGTGATGAGTTCGACCTTGCTGCTGCCCGGCGAGAACGTGCCCCGCACCGATGCTCGGGAGATCTACGAGCATCTCGACCGGCGTGTCGATTTGGTGCTCGACGGCGGCAACTGCGGCCTGGTCCCGACTTCCGTCATCGACCTCTCTGGCGCCGGCGCACAGGTCGTGCGAGTCGGCCGCGGCGACGTGACCGCATTTGGCGGCCCGGTGCCCGTATAATGCGGCGCCATGCGGGCGAAAGTGCTCGTATTTTTCTATAAATAACGAGTGCAAGCGTTGGATTTACCTGATTTTCTTCGCAATATTTCAATCTATGCAATCCCAGTGCTTTTCGCGATCACCCTGCATGAAGTGGCCCACGGCTGGACTGCGCGGTACTTCGGCGATCGCACCGCAGAGCTTCTGGGACGCCTGAGCTTGAATCCGCTGCGACACATCGACCCGGTCGGTACGGTGCTGGTGCCGAGCATCCTCCTGGCGATGGGAGGGCTGATGTTCGGGTGGGCGAAGCCCGTGCCGGTGGCTACTCAGGCGCTGCGTAAACCGCGCCTCGCGACGGTGGTCGTCGCGCTGGCGGGCCCGGGCGCCAATCTCGTCATGGCGCTCGGCTGGGCCCTGTTCCTGGCGGCGGTGTTGCACTTGCACGCCAACGAGACGGTCGACGGCTGGATCGTGCTGATGGCGCAAGCGGGCATCCTGACCAACGTGATGTTGGCCGTATTCAATTTGTTGCCCATGCCGCCGCTCGATGGTGGCCGCGTGCTGTCCGCCCTGTTGCCGCCGAAGTGGGGTGAACGCTTGGAGAAGATCGCGCCGGTGGGACTGTTCCTCGTGCTCGCCCTGTCCGTGCTCGGCATGCTCGGATGGCTGTTCGATCCCGTTCTCCGGGTGGTCGCCCGGGTGATCTACATGTTGTTGGGCGCGCGGGCATGAGCGGCCCCATTCAGAATCGACGCGTGCTGTCCGGGATGCGGCCGACCGGCATGTTGCATCTGGGGAACTACCACGGTGCCCTGAAGAACTGGATCGAGCTTCAGTACCAGTACGAATGCTATTTTTTCATCGCCGACTGGCACGCGCTCACCACGGGGTACGAGGACACGTCGCGCCTCGAGGAACACGTGTGGACGATGGCGGTGGATTGGCTCGCCGCGGGCTTGAACCCGGGAGTGGCGACGCTGTTCATCCAATCGCGGGTGCCGGAGCACGCGGAGCTCCACCTGCTCTTGTCCATGATCACTCCGCTCGGTTGGCTGGAGCGCGTGCCGTCCTACAAGGATCAACAGACGCAGCTTGCCGACCGCGATTTGACCACCTATGGATTCTTGGGCTATCCGCTGCTCCAGTCCGCCGACATCCTGCTGTACAGCGCACAGTACGTTCCCGTGGGCGAGGATCAAGTGGCTCACGTCGAGATCACGCGCGAGATCGCGCGGCGCTTCAATCACATCTACGGGCGCGAGCCACAGTTCGAGGAAAAAGCAGAGAAGGCGATCAAAAGCCTTGGAACGCGCAACTCCGCGATGTATCGGGCGCTGCGCAAGGACTATCAGGAAAAGGGCAATGCCGAAGCGCTGTCGAAGGCGCGGGCATTGGTCGAGGCCAATGCCCGCTTGACCGTCGCAGACCGCGATCGGCTGTTCGGTTACCTCGAAGGGATCGGGATTGCGATTCTGCCCGAGCCCGAAGCGTTGCTCACCTCGACGCCCAAGGTCCCGGGTCTGGACGGGCGCAAGATGTCGAAGTCCTACAACAACACCATCGGCCTGCGCGAGCCGGTGGATTCGGTTGCGAAGAAGTTGAAGGCGATGCAGACCGATCCCGCGCGCGCGCGCCGGACCGATCCCGGCGACCCCGACAAGTGTCCGGTATGGGATCTGCACAAGGTGTATTCGAACGCCGACACTCAGGCGTGGGTACAACAGGGCTGCCGCACCGCAGGCATCGGCTGCCTGGAGTGCAAGGCGCCGCTCATCGACAAGATCGTGGAGGAGATCTCCGTCATCACCAAGCGGGCTCAGGAGTTCGAGGAGAATCCGGAGCTCGTCCGCGGTATTATTGCGGAAGGCTGCGAACGCGCGCGCGCTGCGGCGCGCGAGACCATGGATGCCGTGCGGCAGGCCATGGCCTTGAATTACCGTTGAAGCCCCGGGAGGCCCGATGAGACCAGACCTCACACTCGTGCCGAAAGCGCCCGCTGTCGCGCAGGCGCCCGAGCACGATGCCGCGCAGGACGCTGCGCACGCCGCCGCGCATGTCGCTGCGCACGCGACCCTTCAACAACAGGCGGAAATGCCGTTCGCGGTCGTGGAGGGCCAGCCCATCACCGAGCTGCCGCGGGACCTGTATATCCCGCCGCAGGCGCTCGAGGTTTTCCTCGAGGCGTTCGAGGGTCCGCTCGATTTATTGTTGTATTTGATCCGGCGGCAAAACCTCGACATCCTCGATATCCCCATTGCCGAAATCACCCGTCAGTACACCCGCTACATCGAGTTGATGCAGGTGCTGCAGCTCGAGCTCGCCGGCGAATATCTGCTCATGGCTGCGACGCTGGCCGAGGTCAAGTCGCGGATGCTCCTGCCGCGTGTGCACACACCGGACGCAGAGGAGGCCGATCCGCGGGCGGAACTCGTACGCCGGCTGCAGGAATACGAGCGCTTCAAACGGGCGGCCGAGGGCATCGACCGCATTGCGCGGCTGGAGCGCGATACCTGGGTGGCGTCGGCCGATCTGGTCGACCGCAAGGTGGTTCGAATTCCCCCGCAGGTCACGCTGCAGGAGATGCTGCTCGCGTTCCAGGAAGTGCTGGCCCGCAGCGATATGTTCGCGCATCATCACGTGCAGCGAGAACCGCTGTCCGTTCGCCAGCGCATGACCGACGTGCTGGAGAGCTTGAACGGCAGCGGCTTCCTCGATTTCGTCCGGCTGTTCAGGCCGGAGGAGGGCCGCCGCGGCGTTACGGTGACCTTCGTCGCGATTCTCGAGCTGCTGAAGGAGGGCTTGATCGACATCGTGCAGTCCGAGGCGTATGGCCCCCTGCACGTGCGTCTCGGCAACCCCGCCAAGCGGCTGAAGCTCGTGACCGAAGACGTCATGGACGCCGCCGCCAATGATGCCGTCGCGAACGACGCCACCGTCAGCGAAGATCCTACGAGAGACCCATGAACGACCAATACGTGCGCAATGTAATCGAAGCCGCTTTGCTGGCGTCCGGCCGGCCGTTGACGACCGATGAGCTCGAGTCGCTGTTCGACGAGCGCGACGGCTCGGGCGCTGAGGCCGTGCAGGCGGCGCTCTCGACTTTACGCGAGGAGTACGAGGCACGCGGCATCGAGGTCGTCGAGGTTGCCAGCGGATTTCGCATCCAAGTGCGACCTTCCGTGGCGCAGCCGGTGTCGCGCCTCTGGCAGGAACGGCCGGCAAAGTATTCGCGTGCTCTGCTCGAGACCTTGGCGCTGGTGGCGTATCGGCAGCCCATCACCCGCGGCGAGATCGAGCAGATCCGCGGCGTGGCGGTGAACCCGAACATCATCAAGACGTTGCTGGAGCGCGGCTGGATCCGGGTGATCGGACATCGCGATGTGCCGGGAAAGCCCGAACTCCTGGGCACCACACGGGAATTCCTGGACTACTTCAGCTTGAAGAAGCTCGACGATCTGCCGACACTTGCTCAACTCAAGGAGCTCGAGGACTTGCGCGTGCAGCTGTCACTGCCCGGCGCGGATGCCGTGGTGGAGCAAGCTCAAGCCGGCGAAGCCGCCGTCGCGTCGGCTGACGGTGATTCCGCATCGGAGGACTACGAGCGCGATGCCGACGAACTCGATGCCGCCGAAGCCGAACCGCGGGCCCGAGGGCTGGTAGCCCGCGGCGTCGGCGATGACGCCGATTGATGCGGGCGCGCCGGCCACGCGAGCGGCCACCCGGGCGTAAGGCCGGCAAATCCGATACGGCGGAGTCGTCGGTCCGAGTGCAGAAGATTTTGTCGGCCGCCGGCATCGGCTCGCGGCGCGAGGTCGAACGCTGGATTCGCGAAGGCCGTTTGAAGATCAACGGCGAGGTGCCGGAGTTGGGCGCGCGGCTTGCGGGGCGCGACCGTATCACCCTCGACGGGCGGCCGGTCCGATTGAACGCAGCCCCCAAGGCCGGGGAATCACACGTGCTGTTGTTCCACCGCTCTCCCGGCACCGCGCTCGACCTCAAGGCCGCCACGTCTCGTGCCGGCGAGCAATGGAAACAATCGCGCGCCGCAGCGCGATGGCTCGCTATTCAACCGCTGCCGCCGGTGGATGGAGGGCTGGAGATCCTGACCGACGATGGTTCCTGGGCGCATCGCGTGTCGCGCGGCGCACATGCGCTCACGGTCGACTTCGTGCTGCGCGTCCGCGGGCCGCTCACCGACGGGTTGATGGAGGAATTTCGTGCCGCGGCCGATATCGAGGGCGAACCCTTGAGCATCTTGAAAGCCGATGCCCAGTACGGAGAGGGCTTCAACCACTGGATCAACGTCACGGTGCGCGCAACGCGTTCCGCTCAAGTGCGTCATTGGTGGGCAGCGCGGGGCATCATCGTCAGCCGCTTGATGCGCGTGCGGTTCGGGCCGGTGCATCTGTCCCGCGACTTGCCGCGAGGACACTCGCGCGTCATGACGGCGGGCGAGCGCAGCTCGCTGATGCACGAGATCGACGCCGTTGAATCCCCGGCCGAACCAGCCGAGGATTGATGCCACGGATTTAGCCGCACGCGTTTAGCGGCGCGCGCTTAGCGGCCGCCCTTCGCCGCGGCTGCCCCCGCCTTCGCCGGCTCGCTCGAGCTCAGCAGTTCGCTCAAGTACTGCTGCCAGACGGCGGCCCAGGTGTGCGTGCCGTGTCCATGGGTTTGATCGGAGGCGGGTAGCAGCACGAAGCGGCCATTTTTCACTTTCTTGACCTCGCGTTCCGCTATCCCGAGCTCGGGCGGGTTGATGAAGTCGTCGCCCGAATTTATCCACATGACGTGCGTCTGGATCTTCTCGAGCCCTCCGGACGGGTCGTAGTCGCGCGAGGCGCTGACCTGGTACAGCAGGTCGTTGGCATCGAGTTGCGGCAGCTGCCGGTCCATGTACACCTTGAGAAAATCGTCGGCCGCATCGCGCGTGGGCAGGGCGATCTGCATCTGGATAGGCGCGCTGCCCGCGATGAGCAGGTAGCCGGCGGCCGTGCGCAGGGCCTCCATCGGCTCGGCTCGGTATTCGCCTTGCAGCCACTGCGGATCGGTCCGGATCGACTCGATGATCAGATCGCGCCACAGCCGGTTGCGCCCCGCGATCTGCACCGGAAGGCAGGCAAGGGGCATCGCGGCGTCCGTGAACGCCGGATAGCGCTCGGTCCAGAGCCACGTGTGCATGCAACCCATCGAAGTGCCCATCAGCAGGCGCAGATGATCCACGTGCAAACCCTGGGTCAGCAACTCGTGTTGGGCCGCGACCATGTCTTCATAGGTGTATTGCGGAAAACGCGCGTGCAATCCGTCGCTCGGCTTGCTGGAGGCGCCGTGACCGATTCCGTCGGGCAGGATGATGTAGTAGCGGCTGGCGTCGAGCGGCTGGTCCTTGCCGAACAGCACGCCTGAGAATCGGTCGACGAGGAAGCTGTGGCCGCTGCCGCCCGTGCCGTGCAGGATGAGGACCGCGTTGGTGACGTGGCCGTGCTCGTCGCGCCGGGCTTTGCCGAGCGTGGTGTAGTGAATCCTGAGTTCCGGCAGCGCTTCGCCCGAGGCGAAATGGAAATCGGGAATGACGTAGTCGCCCTCCAGAGGCTTGGGCGTGGCGCCGGACGGAGGGGCGCCCGACGGAGTGTTGGCGAGCAGGGCGACGGGCGCGAGCAAGAGCCATGCGGCCGCCGAAAGGGATGTGAACCTGATCATCTCGTGCGCTCCTTTCGATTCATTGCGCGTCGAAATATTGGCCGTCGATCTCGCGTGCCTGTGCGCTCAAGAGATACAGGAACGGATTCGCGACCGAGGACGGGTCCGGCAAGCTGTTCGGATCTTCCGCGGGATATGCGGCGGCACGCATCGGGGTGCGCATCCGGCCTGGATTGATGCTGTTGACGCGGATGTGGCGTTCGCCCTCGAGTTCCTGCGACAGCATGCCGCGGATCGCCTCGAGGCCGGTCTTGGACACCGCATAGGCTCCCCAAAAGGCGCGGGGTTTGTAAACGACGCTGCTGCTCACGAAGACGATCGAGGCGTCGGCGGACTTGCGCAGGTTCGGCAGCAATACCTGGGTGAGAATGAACGGCGCAGTAAGATTCACGTGCAACACCCGGCACCACGTGGGAACGTCGTAGTGCTCCAACGGGGTTCGATCGCCGAGCAACGCGGCGGCGTGCACCAGGCCGTCGAGTTTGCCGAATTCCTTGCCGACCGTCTCGGCCAGATGGTCGTATTCGGCGGCCGTGGCGGTGGCGAGATCGAGCACGGCGATGGCCGGCTGCGCGGCGCCGAGCGCCTCGATCTCGTCATAGAGCCGATCGAGTTTCGCGCCGTTGCGGCCCACCAGAATGACGCTCGCGCCAGCGCGCGCGCACGCGAGCGAGAGCGCGCGGCCGAAGCCGCCGCTTGCACCGGTGATCATCACGGTGCGCCCGGCGAGCAGGTCCGGAGACGGTTCGAAGTGTTTGGGCAGCGACATCGTATTTCTCAATGCTTCGAATCCGGGCTCACGGCACGGCGGGCCGCAACCCAGGCCTGGTACAAATCCGCCGGCCGGAAGGCGCCGGTGCGTTTCACGTCGCGGCGCGAGTGCCTGGCGCCGAGTGCTGCGAGAACCAGCAGATGGCGCAGCGCCGGCCGCTCTACCTCGGGCAACCCGTCGGCGGCTGCGTTGAACAGTCGTTCGGCGCGGCCGCGCAAGCCGTCCAGATATGCCTGCAGCGCCGGCGGGGGCGAGGGGGCGGTCAGGTCCTCATCCTCGATGCCAGCCGCGAGCAATTCATCGACCGGGAATATTACACGCCCGTGAAGCGCATCGCGCCGGTAATCGGCGACGGACTCCTGCAAGTATTGTGCTGCGCCCAATGCCGAGACGGCGCGCCGTACGGCCGGCTCGGAGCCGCCTTCGAGATCGCGCGCGAGATGCGCGGCGGTGACGAGGGGTGTCGCCCAGAGCGTGGCACCGTGCGGCTCGAGTTCGGTGCTGCGCTCGAGCGGTGCCCCGGCGATCTGCCGCGCAACCGCTTCGAGCGAGGCGTTCAACGCCGCAAAATCCACCTGCGCGGCGCGCGGTAATGCGGCGAGAAATCGCGTGATGGGATGGAGCGGCGCGCCGCGCACCAGCCGGGCGACTTCCTCCGCCCACCACGCGAGCTGCATCCGCGCGGGCTCGAGTCCGGTGGCGGGATCCATCAACGCACGCCACTCCGCACTCAATGCATAGATGCCGATCAACGGGTCGCGCGATTCGGGCGCCGCGAACAGCCAGCTCCAGTAGCGTACCGATCCGCCCGGTAACGCCCGGCTCCGATACGGCTCATCAAGGTGACTCAGCGGCGGTCCCATCGGCGGTGGACTCGGAGGCCGTGGTGCCGCTGACACGCGGCGCGCGCGTCAGCGCTTCGATGGGTTCGAGCGGTTCCAGTACGCGATTCACCCGCAGGCCGAGTTCCGGGAAGCGCCGCGCGGCGGGCAGCACCTGTTGCTCGAGCGATCCCACCGCCTTGTTGAACGCGTCGACGCCTCCGCCGAGCGCGTTGCCGAGCCGCGCCAGATGCTCGCCGAACACGGCGAGCCGCTTGTACATATCTTCGCCGAGACGGCGCACTTCCTCCGCGTTCTCGGCGAGCGCCGTTTGTTTCCAGCCGTAGGCGACCGCCTTCAAGAGCGCCACCAGGCTCGTGGGCGTCGCCAGCATGACGTTCTGGCGCAGCGATTCGTCGATGAGCTGCGGATTCTCCTGAAGCGCGGCCGACAGAAACTGGTCACCGGGCAGAAACAGCACCACGAAATCCGGGCTGTGCTCGAACTGCGCCCAGTAGCTCTTCGATGCAAGCTCCCGCACGCGCGCGGCGACGAGCTGTGCGTGGCGCTTGAGCTCGCGCGCACGCTCCTCGTCGGTTTGTGCCTCCACCGCCGCGAGGTACGCATCCAAGGGCGTCTTCACGTCCACCACGATATCGCGGCGCTCCGGCATGTGCACGATCATGTCCGGCCTGATGGCCCCCTCGTCGGTCAGCAGCCGGTGCTGTTCGGTGAAATCGACGTGCGCACTCATCCCGGCGAGCTCCACGAGGCGCTTGAGCGTGATCTCGCCCCAGCGTCCGCGCACATCCGGCCGGCGCAGAGCCGTCACGAGGTTGCGGGTCTCGCGCGACAGCGTGCTTTGGCCGCTCGCCAGGCTCTCCATCTGGGCCTTGATGGTGGCGAAGGAGTCGATGCGCGCGCGCTCGATGCTTTGAATCTGCGCCTCGGTGCGGGCCAAAGTCTCGCGAATCGGCTGCACCAGCGACTCGATCGCGGTCTCGCGCTCCTTGAGTGCGGCCGCCGCGTCGCTCGCCTGAGACCCAAGCCGCTCGCGCGCAAGCTGCAGAAACACCTCGCTGTTGCTTTTGAGACTGTCGCGGGCCAGATCCCCGAACACTCCCTGCAATTGCTCGCGCATGCGGGTAAGCGCCAGGTCCCGCTCGGCGGCGGTGGACTCGTCCGATCGGATCCGCGCGCGCAGCACCTCCAGCTCGACGCGAAGCGCCTGTTCGCGCCGCGTGCGCCACAGAAGAGCGGCGAGAATTCCCACCAGACAACCGCCGATGCCGGCGGCAAGCAGCGCGTTCCAGGTGTCGTCGAGGCTCATGTGCCCGCCCCATGTTCGCCGAGCCAGCCGAGAAGCTCCACCGGCGCGGCGATGGCGCCGTCGCCTCCCCAGGCGCGCCAATTCTCCCCCACGGCGAGATACCCGTAGGTCGCCACCAGCGATCGCATCCCGGCCGCCCGCGCGGCCTGCACGTCGCGTTCCGCGTCGCCCACGTAGAGGCACTCCTGCGGCGCGGCGCCGGCGAGTTTCGCCGCATGCAGCAGCGGCATCGGATGAGGCTTGCGTTCGCTCAAGCTGTCGCCGCTGATCACGCACGCGAACTGCTCGCGCAGGCCGAGCTGTTTGAGGAGCGGCTCGGTGAGCCACGAGGGCTTGTTGGTGACGATGCCGAGCGCGAGGCGCAGTGCGGCGAGCTCGGCGAGCACCGCGTCCATGCCCGGGAACAGCCGCGTTTTTGCGCTGAGCTCGGCGCTGTAGATCTCGAGATAGCGGCGCTGCAGGGCGGCCTGCCGCTCCGGGTCGGCATCGGGGAAACCGAGACGCACCAGGCGTCCCGACCCGTGGCTCACCGAAGCGCGCGCCTCCTCGAAGGGCAGCGGCGCGAGGCCGTTCTCGCGGCGCAGCGCATCGAGCGCGCCGACCATATCGGGCGCGGTGTCGAGCAGCGTCCCGTCGAGATCGAACAGCACGGCGAGCAAGCTCATCTCACGAGGGCCTGCGAAAGTGTGCGAGGTAATTGACCTTGGTATCCGACGAGAGCAGGAACGCGCGGGTGATGGGGTTGTAGCCGATGCCCGCGAGGTCGCACAGCTCGAGCCCCGCCGCGCGTCCCCAGCGTGCGAGCTCGGAGGGCCGGATGAACTTGAGATATTCGTGGGTCCCGCGCGGCAAGATTCGCGCGACGTACTCCGCTCCGAGGATCGCCACGGCGAAGGCGCGCGGGTGTCGGTTGAGCGTCGATACGATGATGTCGCCGCCGGGGCGCACGAGTGTCGCGAGAGCGGCAAGCGAGGCGGCTGGGTCGGGCACGTGCTCGAGCATTTCCATGCACGTGGCGAGATCGAATTCTCCCGGATGCAACTGCGCGAGAGCCTCTGCCGCGAGCTGACGGTATTGCACCGAAACCCCGGATTGCAGGGCGTGCAATTCCGCCACGTCCAGGACGGCGCGCGCGAGATCGATGCCGAGCACGCGGGCGCCGGCGCGAGCCATGGCCTCCGACAGAATCCCGCCGCCGCACCCCACGTCCACCACGGTGCGGCCGGCAAGGGGGGCCGCTCGCTCGATGTACTGCAGGCGCACGGGGTTCAGATCGTGCAGCGGCCGGGAGGGACCTTTGGGATCCCACCACCGTCCGGCGAGTCCCGAGAATTTGGCGAGCTCTGCGGGGTCGACATTGGAGCTGGGTGCATTCATGGACGAGTCTCCGTGCTGTGGGGTGGCGGCGGCGCAGCCGTTGCGGGCGGGCGCTGCGAGTCGAGGCGCGAGGCGAGTGCCGGCCAATCCAGTCGCGTGAAGCGACCCTCGACCAGCAGGTGGCGTCCGGCGATCCACACATCGCTTACCAAGTCGCGTCCGCCTGCGAAAACCAGATTGAGCAGCGGGTCGTCCGGCGGCTGCGTGGCGGGCCCCGAAAGATCGACGCAGCATACGTCCGCCCACTTGCCGGGCTCGAGCGTGCCGGTCTCGGACTCGAGCCCGAGCGCGGCCGCGCCGCCGCGCGTCGCAGCGCCGAGCACGCTCGCGGCGCTCATGCCGGGCGAGTGCAGCGCCATGAGCCTCATTTCCGACCACAGGTCCTGACCCGGCCCGCAGAATTCGCCCTCGCTACCGAGGCTCACGCGCACCGGCGCTGCGCAAAGCGCCTCGATGGGCGGCAGGCCCTGACCGCGCTTGAGTCCCGACTCCAGACAAAGCGTCACGGCAGCCCCGGAACGGCGCACCAGATCGAGATCGGCGGAATCGAGGTGGGTCACGTGCGCGACCGTCGCTGTCGGACCCAACAGCCCGAGATCCGAAAAGCGCTGCAGCGGCCGCTTGCCCCAGCGGCGAAGGGAGACTTCCACGTCATTCCGCGACTCGTGCAGCGAGACGAGCAGGCCCGCGTCGAGCTCGGCGGCCAATGTCGCGAGGCGCCCGAGCGTGTCGTCGCCGAGCGCAGCGGCGCCCAGGGGGGCGAAGCGGGTCGATATGGATGGGTGGCCCTTGTACTCGTCGCGCAGCTGCAGTGCCCGCGTGAGGTACTCGCCCGGGCCTTGCGCCCAGGCGCTCGAATGCTCCGCGACCGGCAAGCCGACCACGGCGCGCAATCCCTGTGCGGTGGCCAGGGCCGCGACCTCGCGCGGGAAATAGCCGGCGCCGCCGAAGCAAGTGATCCCCGCTTTGAGCATGTTGGCGATGCAGAGGAGGGCGCCGTCGGGCCAGAAACCCTGCGCGGACGGATTGGCGCCATTCACCGCGAGACGGGTGCGCGCGTTCACCAATCCCGGCATGGCGAGATGATTCGGCCGATCGAGCTCGACGCGTGCCGAATAGCGCTCGGCGGCTGCTTGGTGCGGAAGCACGTCCAGAATCCGGCCGTCCCTGATCACCAGCGTATGAGCCTCGAGAACCTCGCCCTCGCCGCTCATCGGGGCGATCCAGCGGGCTTTGATGTTCACGTCGGAGGGGGTGGCGGGCATGGAAAACAGTATATCGGCTAAAGCCTGATCGGGGCTTAAGACCTACGGGGACCTGTGCTAGAATTGCCCGATGTTGAGACCAGGTCTCGCCTCCCTTAAACCCTCTTAATACGTAGCCCAAAGGCTCATCCGGACTCTCGCTCATGGCCGAGATCGCACGCGAAATTTTGCCCGTAAATCTCGAGGACGAGATGCGTAAATCCTATTTGGATTACGCCATGAGCGTCATCGTGGGACGGGCCCTTCCCGACGTACGCGACGGCCTGAAGCCCGTCCATCGGCGCGTGCTCTACGCCATGCGCGAGCTCGGTAACGACTGGAACCGCGCCTACAAAAAGTCGGCGCGCGTGGTCGGCGATGTGATCGGCAAATACCATCCGCACGGCGACGCCTCGGTGTACGACGCGATCGTGCGCATGGCGCAGCCTTTCTCGATGCGCTATCTGCTGGTCGATGGACAGGGCAATTTCGGCTCCGTCGACGGCGACCCTCCCGCGGCCATGCGCTATACGGAAGTGCGCATGTCGCGGCTGGCGGGCGAGCTCCTCGCAGACATAGACAAAGAGACCGTCGACTTCATCCCGAACTACGACGAGTCGGAGAGCGAGCCCACGGTGCTGCCGGCACGCGTGCCGAATCTTTTGGTGAACGGCTCCTCCGGCATCGCGGTGGGCATGGCCACCAACATCCCGCCGCACAACCTCGGGGAAATCATCTCGGCGTGCATCGCGCTCATCGAAAAGCCCGAGATCACGCTCGCCGAGCTCATGCAGCTGGTTCCGGGACCGGACTTTCCGACGGCCGGGCTCATCAACGGCGCACAGGAGATCGTGGCGGCCTACAAGACCGGGCGCGGTCGGCTGCACGTGCGCGCGCGCACGCACATCGAGGACGTCGGCAGGGGCGACCGGCAGGCGATCGTCATTACCGAGCTTCCCTACCAGGTCAACAAGGCGAGGCTGATCGAGCGCATCGCGGATCTCGTGCGCGAGAAGCTCATCGAGGGCATCGCCTCGGACGGCCTGCGTGATGAGTCCGACAAGGACGGCATGCGCGTCGTCATCGAGCTGAAACGCGCCGAAGTGCCGGAGATTCTGCTCAACAATCTGTTCGCTCAGACGCCCATGGAACAGGTGTTCGGCATCAACATGGTTGCGCTCGTCGACGGACAGCCGCGGCTGCTCAGTTTGAAGGAAATGCTCGAGGCGTTTCTGCGCCATCGGCGCGAGGTGGTGACGCGGCGCACGGTTCACGATCTGCGCAAGGCCCGGGAGCGCGGCCATATTCTGGAGGGCCTGGCGATCGCGCTCGCCAACATCGACGAGATGATCGCGACCATCAAGGCCTCGCCGTCGCCCGCCGAGGCGAAGGTGGCACTGGTGTCGAAGGTTTGGATGTCGGGTGCGGTACCCGAGATGCTCGCCCGGGCGGGCGCCATCAATACGCGTCCCGACGGCGAGACCGCCCCCTTGGGCCTCACCGCCGGGGGCTATCGTCTCACCGAGATTCAGGCACAGGCCATTCTCGACATGCGGCTCAATCGCCTGACGGGGTTGGAACAAGACAAGATCGTCGCGGAGTATCAGGAGCTCTTGGCGCTGATTCGCGATTTGAGCGACATTCTGGCGAGACCCGAAAGGCTCCTGGCGGTGATCCGCTCAGAGCTCGAGCATATCCGCGACACCTTCGCCGACAAGCGCCGCACCGAGATCATCATCAATCACGAAGATCTCACCATCGAGGATCTCATATCCCCCGAGGATGTCGTGGTGACGCTGTCCCACGGGGGTTATGCCAAAGCGCAGCCGGTGTCCACCTACCAAGCTCAGCGCCGGGGCGGCCGCGGCAAGGCGGCGACCACCGTCAAGGACGAGGATTTCATCGATAATCTGTTCGTCGCGAACACGCACGATACTCTTCTCTGCTTTTCCGACCGGGGCAAGCTCTATTGGCTGAAGGTGTACCAGCTGCCCCAGGCGAGCAGAGGCTCGCGCGGCAAGCCCATCGTGAATCTCTTGCCGCTGCAGGAAGGCGAGCGCATCAGTGCCATGCTCGCGATCAAAGATTTCGAGGAGGGGAAGTTCGTGTTCATGGCGACCAGCATGGGCACGGTGAAAAAGACCTCACTCGCGCTGTTTTCGCGTCCGCGCGCGAGCGGCATCATTGCCGTCGCCTTGGATCCCGGTGACAAGCTGGTGGGCGTCGCGATCACCGACGGCAGCAAGGATATTCTGCTGTTCACGACGGGCGGCAAGGCGATCCGTTTCATCGAGGATGAGGTGCGCCCCATGGGGCGCGAGGCCGCCGGCGTTCGCGGCGTGAAGCTCGCGGAGGATCAGAGCGTCAATGCGTTGATCGTGGCCGAACAGGGATACATTCTTACGGCTTCCGCAAACGGGTTCGGCAAGCTGACGCCGCTCGAGGAGTTCCCAACCCACGGCCGTGGCGGCCAGGGCGTCATCGCTCAGCAGGTCACCGATCGCAACGGCCGCATGGTCGGCGCGCTTCAAGTGACGCTCGATGACGAGGTCATGTTGATGAGCCAGAGCGGCACGCTGGTTCGCACGCCGGTGAAGGACATATCGGTGGTGGGCCGCAACACCCAGGGCGTACGCCTGATTCGGCTGGAGGAAGGCGATGAGCTATCCGGCCTGGAGCGCGTCGCCGGTCTTGGCGCCGAAGCAGCGGAGGGGGACGCAGAGGGCGACCCGTCCGATTCGGGCGGCGAAGATCCGGGCGATGAGGCATCCGGCGGCGATGCCGGCGAACCGGGCGACCCGGCGGGCGGCTCCGGCCTGCCGCCCGGCGAATCGTAGCGGCGCATCCTCGGCGCGGTCTCCAACGGATGCGGGCTTATAACTTCTCTCCCGGGCCGGCCGTGCTGCCGCTCGAGGTATTGGAACAGGCGCGCGCGGAGCTTCTGGATTGGAACGGAAGCGGCATGTCGGTGATGGAGGTCAGCCATCGCGGCAAGGCGTTCATGCAGATCGCAGCCGAAGCCGAGGCGGATTTGCGCGAATTGATGGCGGTGCCGCGCAACTACAAGGTTCTGTTCCTGCAAGGCGGCGCCACCGCCCAGTTCGCGATCGTCCCATTGAATCTCACCCAGCCGGATTCGGTCGCCGATTACATCGATACCGGGCATTGGTCGAAGAAGGCGATCGCCGAGGCGCGCCGCTACTGCACGGTGCGGATCGCCGCCGAGGCGGGCGATGCGATGCGCGTGCCGCCTCAGAGCGAGCTCGATCTCGCTCCCGGCGCGGCCTATGTGCATTACACGCCGAACGAGACGATCAGCGGCGTGGAATTCCACTACCTGCCGGCAGTCGCCGGCGTGCCCCTGGTCGCCGACATGTCCTCCAACATCCTGTCCCGTCCGATCGACGTGTCCCGATTCGCGCTGATCTATGCCGGAGCGCAAAAAAACATCGCTCCGTCGGGGCTCACTTTGGTGATCGTCCGCGAGGATCTGCTGGGACACGCCCGCTCCACGACGCCGTCGGTGTTCAATTACCAAGCAGTTGCGGACGAGGGCTCGCTGCTCAACACTCCACCGACATTCGCCTGGTACATCGCCGGGCTGGTTTTCAAATGGCTGAAGAGGAACGGCGGAGTCGCTGCGATCGGGGAGGCGAACGGCGCCAAGGCGCGCGCACTCTATGCGGCGATCGATGAGTCCTCGTTCTACCGCAACCATGTGGCCCGCGATGCGCGTTCCTGGATGAACGTAACTTTCACCCTTGCAAGGCCCGAACTTGACTCCGCATTCCTCGCGCAGGCGGCGCAGGCGGGACTGCATAATCTGAAGGGACATCGGGTGCTCGGGGGCATGCGCGCGAGTCTCTACAATGCGATGCCGCTCGAGGGTGTGGAGGCGCTGATCGGCTTCATGCGCGAATTCGAGCGCAGACACGCATGAGTACGCGCCGCGAGGAATCGAATGGCCGCACGTAAGCGCAACTCCCCGGCGCGCAAGGGCGGCTCCGCTGTCGTCGGGGCAACCCCCGCGGGCGGCGCCGATCTCGGCAGCATCCGCGAGCGCATCGACGGCATCGATGCCGAGATCCATGCCCTCATCAATGACCGGGCGCGCCTCGCGCAACTGGTCGGCATCTCGAAGTCGGCCAGCGGCAAGGCGGTCGATTTCTACCGCCCAGAACGCGAGGCGGAGGTGTTGCGCAAGGCCTTGGAGCGCAACCATGGGCCGCTGCGCGACGAGGAAATCGCGCGGCTGTTCCGCGAAATCATGTCGGCCTGTCTGGCCCAACAGGAGCCCCTCAAGGTGGCGTTCTTGGGGCCCGAGGGCACGTTCACGCAGGCCGCCGTGCTGAAGCATTTCGGATCCTCTGTGCGCTCGCTCCCGCTGCCGGCCATCGATGAGGTGTTTCACGAAGTGGAGGGGGGCGTCGCGGATTTCGGCGTGGTGCCCATCGAGAACTCGAGCGAGGGTACGGTCAATCATACGCTCGACATGTTCCTCTCCTCCTCGCTCAAGATTTGCGGCGAGGTGGAGCTGCGCATTCACCACCACCTGATGGGCCGCATGAGCACCCTTGCTGACGTACGCCGGGTCTGCGCCCACCCGCAGGCCCTCGCGCAGTGCCGGGGATGGCTGGATGAGCATCTTCCCGATGCGCAGCGCATCCCCGAGTCGAGCAATGCGGAGGGCGCGCGGCGCGCACGCGACGAGCGGGGCACCGCGGCGATAGCGAGCCGCGCCGCGGCGGAGATCTACGGCCTGACGCTGCTCGCGGACGAGATCGAGGACCGGCCCGACAACACCACGCGGTTCCTGGTGATCGGACGGAAGCTGTTCAGCCGGAGCGGCGTGGACCGCACCACGCTCCTGGTGTCCGCGACCGGGACCGACGATGCAGGCGCACTGTTCAGGCTGCTGAAGCCTTTCGCCGAGCATCGCATCAACATGACGCGCATCGAATCGAGGCCCTCGCGCAAGCGCAAATGGGACTATGTGTTCTTCATCGACGTGGAAGGCCACGTGAGCGACCCGCCGCTCGCCGAGGCGCTCAGCTCGCTCGAGAAAGACGCGTCCCTGTTCAAGATCCTGGGATCCTACCCTCGAGCGGTGCTCTGATGCGGCCCGGGGCCGAATCCTCCATCGCCGGCCGGCAGCGCACGATTCATGCGCAGCCGGCGTCGCGCGTCGCCGGCTCGATCGCGGTTCCGGGCGACAAGTCGATCTCGCACCGCGCCATCCTGTTGTCGGCGCTCGCGACCGGCACCAGCGAGGTGCGCGGCTTCCTCGCCAGCGAGGATTGCCTGGCGAGCCTTGCAGCGATGCGCGCCATGGGGGTCCAAATCGAGCGTCCCGCTCCGACGGAGGTTCGAGTTCGGGGCGCGGGTCTTCACGGCCTCGGGGCGCCGGGACATGACCTCGACATGGGCAATGCGGGTACCGCGATGCGCCTGTTCACGGGGTTACTGTCGGCCCAAAAATTCGATTCACGGCTGATCGGAGACCAATCGCTGATGAGGCGTCCCATGGAACGCGTCGCGAAGCCGCTGCGCGAGATGGGTGCCGATGTGCGCACGCATGAGGGGACGCCGCCGGTCGACGTACGCGGCGGGAGACGGCTGCACGGCATCGATTATCGGATGAGCGTGGCCAGCGCCCAGGTAAAGTCCGCGATATTGCTGTCGGCGCTCTATGCCGAGGGGGCGACCACGGTGACCTCGCCGGCGCCTTGCCGCGATCACAGCGAGCGGATGCTGGAAAGTGCGGGCGTGCAGGTCATCACGCAGGGACTGACGACCCGGATCGAACCGCCGGGGCGTCTCGAGAGCCAGAGCATTGCGGTACCGGGCGATTTTTCGTCGGCCGCTTTTTTCCTGGTCGCCGGGCTTCTGGGGGCAGCGGAGGAAGGATTGGTGCTCGAGAATGTCGGGCTCAATCCCACCCGCACCGGGTTGCTGGATATCCTGCGCTCCATGGGTGGCCGGATCCAAGTCGAAAATCCGCGCATGAGCGGGGCGGAGCCAGTCGGGGACTTGCGGGTCCACCGCTCGCGATTGCATGGCATCGCGGTGTCCAAATCCTTGGTGCCCCTGGCCATCGATGAGTTTCCCGTGCTGTTCGTCGCGGCCGCTTGCGCCGAAGGCGAAACGGTGATCGCCGGAGCGGAAGAGCTGCGGGTCAAAGAGAGCGACCGCATTGCGGCCATGGGCGCCGGTTTCACGGTCCTCGGGGTGGCCCATAGCGTGACGCCGGACGGCATGCGCATTCAGGGGCGCGGCGAAGGGCCGGTTTGCGGTGCGGGCGAGGTCGACAGCTGCGGCGACCATCGGATCGCGATGGCGTTTGCCGTTGCGAGTCTGCGCGCCTCAGGCCCCATCGCGATACGCGATACCGCCAACGTGGCGACGTCCTTCCCGGGTTTCGTCGAACTGGCGCGCTCGACAGGCCTCGCGCTCTCGGAGTCGGGCAGCGGGGATGCATGCTGAAGGTGCCGGTCATCACCATCGACGGCCCATCCGGCTCCGGCAAGGGTACCGTGAGCCGCGCGGTGGCCCGGGCTTTGGGGTGGGGTCTTTTGGATAGCGGGGCCCTGTACCGGCTGGTGGCGCTCGCGGCCCGACGCGCCGGGGTCGCCTTGGACGATGTCGCGTCTTTGAGCCGGCTGGCGGCCCAATTCGACGTCCGCTTCGGTTCCGGGCCCCGGGACCAGGAAATCGTCTGGCTGGACGGCGCCGAGGTGACCCGGGATATTCGCACCGAGTCGGCCGGGAACGACGCCTCGAAAGTCGCAGGCTTTCCCCCCGTACGGGCGTCGCTGCTCGAGCGCCAGAGGGCGTTCGCGGTACCCCCCGGCTTGGTGGCCGACGGCCGGGACATGGGCACGGTGGTGTTCCCCGGGGCGCAGGTGAAGATTTTTCTCACCGCAAGCCTTGAGGAGCGGGCGGCGAGGCGGCATAACCAGTTGAAAGAAAAGGGGGTTGCTGCTACCCTTGCCGCCCTTTCGCTGGAGATAGCGGAGCGTGACAGGCGTGACATTTCACGCTCCGCCTCGCCTCTTGTCGCAAGCGCGGATGCAGTCTTGGTGGACACGACGGGAATGCCCGTCAATGCGGTCGTCGAACGCGTCCTCGCCATTGCGCGCGACTCGATCGGCGGGAATTGATGTTTTAAGTCGCGGCTGGTCAAGGATCGATCGCCGTTGTTAATTGGTAACCCCTGACGCACGCGGGACCCGTGCCAGGGCAACGCATAGAGAACACATGACAGAAAGTTTCGCGGAACTGTTTGAACAGAGCATCGCCAGCCAGCGGATTCGTCCGGGCACCATTCTCAACGGCCTCATCGTCGAGGTCGGCCAAGACTACGTCATCGTCAACGTCGGGTTGAAGTCCGAAGCGGTCATTCCCTCGGATCAATTCAAGAATGAGAAGGGCGAGATCGAGGTCGCCGTCGGAGAGACCGTCGAGGTCGCGCTCGACAGCGTCGAGGACGGCTCGGGTGAAACCCGTCTGTCGCGGGAGAAAGCCAAGCGGGCGCGGACCTGGACTCGGCTCGAAAGCGCCTTCGAGAAACAGGAAGTCGTCATCGGCATCATCACCGGCCGCGTCAAGGGCGGGTTCACGGTCGAGATCGACAACGTGCGCGCGTTCCTGCCCGGCTCGTTGGTCGACGTTCGTCCGGTGCGCGATCCGTCGTACCTCGAGAACAAACCGCTGGAATTCAAGGTCATCAAGCTCGATCAGAAGCGCAACAACGTGGTCGTGTCGCGGCGCGCGGTGGTCGAGCAGGAGTACAGTGCGGAGCGTTCCGCGCTGCTCGACAATCTTCAGGAGGGCGCGGCGGTCAAGGGTGTGGTCAAGAACCTCACGGACTACGGCGCGTTCGTCGACTTGGGCGGCATCGACGGTCTCCTGCACATCACCGACATGGCGTGGAAGCGTGTGAAGCACCCTTCCGAGGTCGTGAAGGTCGGTGAGGAGATCGACGTCCGCATCCTGAAATTCGATCGCGAGCGTCAGCGCGTCTCCCTGGGCCTGAAGCAACTGGGCGCGGACCCGTGGCAGAACATCGCGCGGCGCTATCCGGCGAACACTCGTCTGTTCGGCAAGGTGACCAACATCGCCGACTACGGCTGCTTCGTGGAAATCGAGGAGGGCGTGGAAGGCCTGGTCCATGTCTCGGAAATGGATTGGACCAACAAGAACGTGAACCCTGCCAAGGTCGTGCACGTGGGTCAGGAAGTCGAGGTGATGGTGCTCGACATCGACGAGGAGCGCCGCCGCATCAGCTTGGGCGTCAAGCAATGCAAGACCAATCCCTGGAAGGAGTTCGCCGAGAACTACAACCGTGGCGACAAGGTCTCGGGGCAGATCAAGTCGATCACCGATTTCGGCATTTTCATCGGGCTCGCGGGCGGCATCGACGGTCTCGTGCACCTTTCGGATATCTCCTGGGACATGCCGGGCGAAGAGGCCGTGCGCAGCTACCAGAAGGGCCAGCAGGTCGACGCCATGGTGCTGTCCATCGATCCCGAGCGCGAGCGCATCAGCTTGGGTGTCAAGCAGCTCGCCAAGGATCCGTTCTCCGCCTACATCGCGGAGCATCCGAAGGGCAGCATCGTTCGAGGCGTCGTGCGTGAAGTCGATGCCAAGGGTGCCATCATCGATCTGGGTAATGGCGTCGATGGCCAGCTGCGCGCCTCCGAACTGTCGCGAGACCGTGTCGAGGATGCCCGGCTGCTGCTGAAAGTCGGCGAAGAGGTCGAGGCCAAGTTCACCAACGTGGATCGCAAGGGCCGCAGCATCTCGCTGTCGATCAAGGCCAAGGATATCCACGAGGAACAAGAGGCCATGCAGAATTACCGGACCGATTCGCCCACCGGAACGAGTCTGGGAGATCTGCTCAAAGAGCAGATTTCGGGCCAAGATTGAAATCTGGAGGCTGCGCGCAGCGGCGGTTGAAATAGCCGTCCGCTAGCGTTCCTTATGTCCAGCGAAGCTCATGGATCGGTAATGACGAAATCGGAACTCATTGAGATCATTTCGGCAAAACAAAAGCACCTACCGGCGAAGGACGTGGAACTCGCGGTGAAGCAATTGTTGGAGATCATGAGCGATGCGCTGGCGACCGGGGAACGCATCGAAATACGCGGCTTCGGGAGTTTCTCGCTGCACTTTCGGCCGCCGCGGCAGGGGCGCAACCCGAAGACCGGCGAGGCGGTGGCTCTCGCCGGCAAGCACGTACCGCATTTCAAACCCGGCAAGGATCTGCGGGAGCGCGTCAACGACGGTGCCGATCAGCCGATTCGGGATTAGCGGGCTCGACTCCGATTTACTGAGTCCGGGCGCGACCCATGCCTGATCTTTCCTCCTGGGCGTGGTCGACTTGGGCGCTGATAGCCGTCGCGGCGCTCGTGGTCGGCATCCTGGCGGGGCACTTCGGTTGGGGCAGGCGTTGGACCCGGCCCTCCGGCAAATTGCATCCCGATTATCTCGCGGGCCTCGATTATCTGGTCTCCGAGCAGCCCGACCGGGCGCTCGACATCTTTCTCAAGCTGATGGATGCAAACTCGGACACCATCGAGACTCACTTTGCGCTCGGCGCCTTGTATCGGCGACGGGGCGAGGTCGAGCGCTCGATCCGCATCCACCAGAATCTTCTTGCGCGTGAGGCGCTGCCCCGGGAGCATCGGGAGCAGGCATTGCTCGCGCTCGCGCAGGATTATCTGCGGGCGGGGCTGCTCGATCGTGCGGAGGGGCTGCTGCAGCAGGTGAGCGAAGTCCCCCGGCTGCGCGCGAGCGCGCTCGCCGCGCTTCGCGGCGTCTACGAGCGCCAACACGAATGGCAGCTTGCGCTCGATACGTACCGCCAGCTCGCGCGCGTGAAGGCCGCCCCCGCGCGTTCGGTGGCCGCCCACTACCTCTGTGAGCTTGCGGCACTCGCCATCGAGCGCGACGACATAGCTCAAGCGCGGGATTTCCTCAGGCAGGCGCGCCGCGAGGCCGCGCCATTCCCGCGCGCCGCGCTGCTGCGGGCGCAGATCGCGGAGCGCCAATCCGAGCGTGAGCTGGCACTGAAGCTGCTGCGGCTCGCGCTCGACGAGTCGCCCGCGCTGCTTCAAGAGGAGCTCGCGCATCTATTGAGACTCGCGGGGGAGGACCGGCGCGACGCGGAGCTCGCGGCGCTGGCGGCGACTGCGCAATCGCGCGGTGCCGGGGAAATGAAAAGCCTGGTGTTCGCGGCAGTCGGCGCCGAGCTCGCGTCGGCGCCGCCGCTGCGGCCGACAATCGAGGCCGTGTTCCTCAAGGACCCGGCGCTCGCTGCGATGTGGCGCGCCGCCGGCGGCGAGCTCGAGCGTGTCGCGGCCGAGCTCGGCGCGCTGCTCGCCAACGCCGAGCGATATCGTTGCGCGGAGTGCGGGTTCTCGGGACGCGGCTTCTACTGGCATTGTCCGGCGTGTCAATCGTGGGAAAGTCTGCATTCCTATGCCATGGTCAAACTGCGCTAAAAATCCGCTATGATCGGCGTCATGCCGACTAAAACCGTTAAAACCTGTGTATTTCCAGTGGCGGGGCGCGGCACGCGATTCCTGCCGGTCACCAAGGCGAGCCCGAAGGAGATGCTTCCGATCGTCGACAAGCCGCTGATCCAATACGCGGTCGACGAAGCGCTGTCCGCAGGCGCCGACACGCTTGTGTTCATCACGGGAAGCTCGAAGCGCGCCATCGAAGATCATTTCGACAGCAACCCCGAACTCGAGGCGGTGCTTCAGCAGCAAGGCAAGCAGGAGCTGCTCGAGCTCTTGAACGGGATCCTGCCGAGCTGGGCTTCCTGCGTCTATATACGTCAGCCTGCGCCGCTCGGCCTCGGCCACGCGGTGCTCTGCGCGCGGCCGGTCGTGGGAGACGCGCCCTTCATGGTGCATCTTGCCGACGATCTCATCGATGCCAAGGTTTCATGCCTGAAACAGATGGTCGATGTCCACGCCGTGTACGGTGGAAGCGTGCTCGGCGTGCAGAACGTTCCGAGACAGGATACGGACAAGTACGGCATCGTCACGCTCGAGAAGGCCATCGCGCCGCGCATCAGCAAGATGTCCCACATCGTGGAGAAGCCGAAGCCCGACAAGGCGGAGTCGACCTTGGCGGTGGTTGGCCGGTACCTGTTGTCCCCTTCGCTGTTTGACGATCTTGCCAAGATCGGCAAGGGCGCGGGCGGGGAGATACAGCTGACCGACGGCATTGCGCGCCTGATGCAGCGCGAACCCGTCTATGCGTTCGAGTTCGAAGGCAAGCGCTACGACTGCGGCAACAAGCTCGGCTATCTGCAGGCGACCGTCGAGTTCGGCCTGAAGCATCCGAGCCTCGGCGCGGACTTCGCCGCCTACCTCAAGGAACTCGGCCGCACGCTTTAGAAGAAAGGCTGGCCGCCGGTTGGAAAGCCGGCGGCCGGCGCTCAGTGAGAACGCTGCCGCTGACTTCGGGCCTGGCGCGAGTCGGCGTTCCAATGCTGCCGGGTGTCGCGCCGATCGCCGCCGCCGCGGGAATTGCCTCCATGCGGTGCGGAGCTACGAGCAGGCGCCTGCCCGGAATGTGACCGCCGCGAGCCGCCATGGGAGCCCTGCGAGCCCGGGTGAGCGCCTGCCGAGCGTTCGGACACCGGATGCGCGTCCGGTGCAGCCTCGAACGCCGGTGTCGGCAGCACGGGTATCGCGCGCTTCAACACCCGCTCGATGTCGCGCAGCAGACCGTTCTCGTCCGAAGATACCAGCGATACGGCCTGGCCCAGGGCGCCCGCGCGGCCTGTTCGTCCGATGCGGTGAACATAATCCTCGGGTACGTTCGGCAGCTCGTAGTTCACCACCTGCGGCAGCTCCTTGATGTCGAGACCGCGCGCCGCGACCTCGGTCGCCACCAGTGCGGTGATCTGTCCGCGCTTGAACATCTCGAGTGCCTTCACGCGTGCGGCCTGGCTCTTGTTGCCGTGGATCGCGGCCGCGTGGATTCCGGCACCCTCGATTTGCTGGGTGAGCCGGTTCGCGCCATGTTTGGTGCGCGTGAAAATGAGCACCTGGTGCCAGTTGCCCGTTCGGATCAAATGCACCAGCAGATGGCGCTTCTGCTCCTTTTGCACGCGGTAGGCGCATTGCTCGACGAGCTCGATCGGCGCATTGCGCGGCGCGACCTGGATCGAGAGCGGATTGCTCAACAACCTCTCGGCGAGTCCGCGGATATCCTCCGAATAGGTCGCCGAGAACAACAGGTTCTGACGTTTTGACGGCAGCAGCTTGATGATCCGCTTGATGTCGAGAATGAAACCCATATCGAGCATGCGGTCGGCCTCGTCGAGGACCAGGACCGAAACGCCGGACAGGTCCACGGCGCGCTGCTGGGCGAGGTCGAGCAACCGGCCTGGCGTCGCCACGAGAATATCGCAGCCGCTTCGCAGGCCGGTGATCTGGGGGTTGATGTTGACGCCACCGAACACCTGCATGACTCGCAGCGGCATGTACTTGCCGTAATCACGCGCACTCTGCGCAACTTGAGCGGCGAGTTCCCGGGTCGGCGTCAGTACCAGCGCGCGGGGCGCACGAGTGGCAGTGCCGGCGGCGAGCCTCTGCAGGATGGGCAGCACGAAACCCGCGGTCTTGCCGGTGCCGGTTTGCGCGCCAGCGAGAACGTCGCGGCCCGCGAGCACCGCGGGGATCGCTTGAAGTTGGATGGGGGAGGGGACGTCGTAACCCTTATCGGCAACGGCACGGAGTAATTCGGGCACGAGCCCGAGATCGGAAAATGACATGGAAATCCTTGAAATTAATTCTAGTGGGCTCGCACGACGGAGCTTTGAGCGTCCGCAGCGGCCAGCAGCGAGGAGGGAATGAGTACGAGTGCGTCGAAGACGGACTGCGAGCCAGGGGCGGCACTGACCGGGCACCGGCCCTTTACTTGGCTGCGCGCATCATACCCGGATAATGCGGCCGCGTCGAGCGGCGGCAATGCAAGCCCGGGCGCGCGCAAAATACCGCGTCGTGAGAGGATGAGAACCATGCAAGAGGAGCGTCCGAGCAAATCTGACATCGTCGAGTTCTTGATGCGCGAATTCCCGCAGAGTAAATGCCGCGTGCTCGACGTGGGCGGCGGCGCGGCGACGATCGCGCATGAGGTGGGCCCGGATGAGCTGCGTCCCGGGGGCACGGTTTCCGGACCGGTGCTCATGACCGTGGCGGACGTGGGTCTTTACGTGGCGCTGCTCGGTCAGATCGGTATCGTGCCGCTCGCGGTGACGACCAATCTCACCATCAATTTCCTGCGCAAGCCCGCGGCCGACAAGCGCATTCTCGGCGTGTGCCAGCTCGTCAAGGTGGGGAGGGGTCAGGCGGTGGGGGAGGTTCGCCTGTATTCGGAAGGCGCGCCCGAGGTGGTCGCCCATGCCGTGGGCACTTATTCCATCCCAAAAAAGCACGTGACTTCAAGCTCACCCTCCACCTGATCGACTGCCTCGATGCGGCCGGATGAATATATGGACTTCGACGGCATGGGCCTCGCGGAGCTGGTGCGCGGCGGTGAGGTGACCGCGGCCGTGCTCGCCGAGGCTGCGATCGGGCGGATTGAATCGATCGATCAATCGCTCAACGCCGTAGTGCAGCGCTCTTTCGCCGCCGCGCGCGCGGCGGCGCGCGGCGGCGACACAAGCGCGCCACTCTGCGGCGTGCCATTCCTTGCGAAGGACATGAACATCGACGTGGCGGGCATGCAGCTCACTTATTCTTGCCGCTGGCTCGAGCACGCGCCTGCCGCCGTCGCCGATGCGCCGCTGGCGGCCCGCTGGCGCGCAGCCGGACTGACCCTGCTCGGGCGTACTAATACGCCTGAATTTGCCGGAGAGTTCGTCACCGAGCCGACCTGGCGCGGACCGACGCGAAACCCGTGGGACCTCGCTTTGAGCCCCGGTGGATCGAGCGGCGGCGCCGCGGCGGCCGTGGCTTCTGGCATGGTGCCGATCGCTCACGGAACCGATTCAGGGGGATCGATCCGGGTTCCCGCGGCGGTGTGCGGCCTCGTGGGATTGAAGCCGAGCCGCGGGTGGGTACCGGTGGGGCCGCATCTCGATGAGCTCGCCGGCGGCCTCGACTGCGAGCATGTGCTCACCCGCAGCGTACGGGACTCCGCGATGATGCTCGAGCTGACCGCCGGTCCCGATAGCGTGTCGCGGGTTCCTTTGCGCTCCTGCGCCAGAGCGTTCACGAGCGCGCTCGAGGCGCCATTGGCCCCGCTCAAGATCGTCGTGTTGATGAATGCGCCCGGCGGAGGTCTGCCGATCGATGAGATCGGTGCAGCCGTGGAAGAACTGGCCGGCTTTCTGTCAAACGCTGGACACACGCTGACTAGAGCCGAGTTTCCTCCATCCGCGGACGTGGGTCAGCCGGCAGGGGTCATCTGGCTGACGGCGATCGCGGAGGAGATCGACTTCCTCACCCAACGATTGGGCCGCGCCCCCGCTGCCGACGAACTCGAGGCGCTCACGCGAGCGGGTCTGGCTCTCGGCAAGCGATGTAGCGCGCTCGATTACGTGCGCGCGAGGCGCGCGCTCAGCCGCGCGACGCACGAGATGGTGGAGACATTCCGGGATTTCGATTTCCTGATGCTGCCGAGCACGGCGGACTTCCCGCCGCGCATCGGCCAAATCGACGGTCGCACACCGGCCTTCGATCTCGACCGCTGGAACGCGCAGTCGTACGGCTTTGCGCCGTATACGGAAATTTTCAACGTCACCGGCCAGCCGGCCGTCTCGCTGCCACTCGCGGTTTCCAAAGCTGGGCTGCCGATCGGCATCCAGTTTGCCGCGCCCTTGGGCGAGGACGCGAGACTCATCTCGCTCGCCGCCTGGCTGGAGCGCGAGCGACCCTGGCAACAGCGGCTGGCGGAACTGCGGCGCCGCTTTTCATAGCGCGGCGGCGAAGTGTGGCTGATCGGGATTGCTCAGGAGCTCCGTCACCTCATCGGCGGGCACCGGTGGCCCGAAGTAAAATCCCTGGCCCTCCGGACACTGGCGCTCCCTCAGGAACTTGAGCTGGTCCCGGGTCTGAACGCCCTCCGCGATCACCCGCATGTTCAGACTGCGCCCCATGTTGATGACGGCGCTGACGATGCTGGCGTCGTCCGAATCGCTGGTCATGTCGCGTATGAACGATTGATCGATTTTCAAGGCATCGATCGGAAAGCGCTTCATGTAGCTCAAGCTGGAATAGCCGGTGCCGAAATCGTCCAGCGCGATCTTGACACCCAGTCCCTTCAGCGCGCGGAGGATTTCGGCGGTCGTCTTCCAGTCCTGCATCATGAACGTCTCGGTCAGCTCGAGCTCCAGAAATGACGGGTCGAGGCGCGTTTGCTCGAGGATCTGGCGGACGTTGTCCAGGAAATCCTTGGCGCGCAGCTCGAGCGCAGACACGTTGATCGCGACCGACACCGCCAAGAGTCCTCCATCCTGCCAGGCGCGGGACTGTCGACAGGCTGTCTCGAGCGCCCAGCGGCCGATCGGCAGGATGAGTCCCGATTCCTCCGCAATCGGTATGAATTTCGCCGGCAGCATCAGCCCGCATTGCGGGCGGTTCCATCGAATCAGCGCTTCGACGCCCACCACGGCACCGGTTTGCAGGCTCACCTTCGGCTGATAGTTCAACTCGAATTCGCGCCGTGCCACGGCTTGGCGCAGATCCGTCTCGACGCTTTGGCGCTCGATCGCGTTGGCGTTCATCTCGGGTTTGAAGAACTGATAGTTGTTGCGGCCGGTGTACTTCGCCTGGTACATGGCGAAGTCCGCATTGCGCAACAGCTTCTCCGCGTCCGGCGCATCGCCGGGATACGTCGCGATGCCGATGCTCGCGGTGATTCGCAGGTCATGGTCGGCGGTGCGATGTGGCGCTTCCAGCGCAGCGATGATCTTCTCGGCGCAGAGCGCTGCGTCGCGCGGGTGCACCACCTCCGTGAGCAGCACCAGGAACTCGTCGCCGCCCTGACGGCTGACGGTGTCGGAGCTACGGACGCAGCAGAGCAGCCGCTGAGCGACCGATCGCAGAAGCTCATCGCCCACGGCGTGCCCGAGCGAGTCGTTGATGTGCTTGAAGCGATCCAGGTCGATGTAGAGCACCGCGACGGAGCTGCCGGAGCGGTGGGCCCGCATCATCGCTTGATCCAACCGGTCGCTGAGCAGGGTCCTGTTGGGGACATCGGTCAGACTGTCGTGCAGCGCGAGGCGGGCGAGCTTGTTGGACAGTTCGCGCGCCACCGTCACGTCATGGGCGACCATCACTGCGCCGATCACACCGCCAAGACGGTCGTGGATCGGCGCGGCGCTGGTCTCCACAGCGAGCTCGACGCCGTCGCCGCGCACCAACATGCAGTCCGCGCCGAGGCCCACCGTCCGGTTTTCGATGATGGCGCTCGCGGTGGGGGTGGGGATGGGGCTGCGCGTCGCCACGTCGATCAGACGGAACACATCGTCCACCGCTCTTCCGGAGGCCTGCGCCTGCGACCATCCGGTCATGCGTTCGGCGACGATGTTGAGGTAGGTGACCCGACCCCAGAAATTCGTGCTGACCACGGCATCGCCGATGGAATTGAGCGTCACCTGCGCGCGCTCCTTTTCCTCGAACAGTACATCGGCGTTCTCGGCGCGCGACTCTTCGCTCGATTGCAGGGCGCGCTCGGCCGCGCGGCGGCCGCCCACATCGCGAAACACGATCACCACGCCCGCGAAGGCGCCGCCGCCGTCGCGGATCGGCGACGCGCTGCACTCGATGGGAACCAGGATGCCGCGGCGATTGACCAGCGCCGTGTGGCTCGCGTGCTCGATTTTATCGCTCGATCGACGAACCGCCTCGAATACGCTGTCGAGGGCGGCCCCGCTGTCGTCGTGCACGATTTTGAAGCAGCGCGACAGCGGCAATCCCGCCGCGTCAGCCGCGCTCCAGGCGGTGACCAGTTC